>Ga0255055_10000390_pt1 | contig 34434 bp, 29 predicted proteins | sample JV7_2_27_MG_FD_188633 | JGI IMG/M metagenome (GOLD analysis project Ga0255055, IMG submission 188633) | Seawater microbial communities from Jervis Inlet, British Columbia, Canada - JV7_2_27 | ecosystem: Environmental > Aquatic > Marine > Inlet | place: Canada: British Columbia | collected...
CGCGCTCGCCGGTGATCAGGAGTTCCTCGGAACCGTAGAGACCCAGGAACGTCGGCGCGATGCCGGGCGAGCCGTCGACGGAGTGGCACTGCTTGCAGCCGCGCACGTTGTACAGCATCTCGCCCGCCTCGGCCGGCGGCATGCGGCTGAGGAAATCCGAGGCCTCCTCGAGCCAGCTGTCGAAACCCGCACGCTCGTGGACGGTCAGTTTGGACATCATGTTCCAGTGGTTGGTTCCGCAGTACTCGGTGCAGAAGATCTCGTACTCGCCCTCGTCCAGCGCGGTGAACCACAGCTCGGTGTAACGGCCAGGTATGACGTCGCGTTTGACGCGGAACGCGGGTACGAAGAAGCTGTGAATCACGTCCTGCGACGTCATCACCAGACGCACTGGAGTGTCGACGGGAACGTGCAGCTCGCCGTCGATGTAGCCGTTGGGGTAGGTAAACTGCCAGTTCCACTTCTGCCCGGTGACCAGAACCTCGTATGAGTTTTGCGGCGGGACGGCCATGTTCAGGTAGGTCTTGTATCCGCTCCAGAACAGGCCGATGACGATCAGCGTGGGGATCACGCTCCACAACACTTCCAGCGGTGTGTTGTGTGAGGTCGAGGGTTCCTGCTCGTAGCCCGGCCGTTTGCGAAATCGCAGGATGAAAAAGACGAGCAAGAACGTGATCAGCGCGAAGAAGAAAACGCTGATCCAGTAGACCAGCATGAAATTGAAGTCGACGTCGGCCGCCAGATTCGACGCTCGCCTGGGTAGCCAGAAGGTCGACTCACCGCTGCTGATCGCCCGCGGCAACAAGCTGCCGAGAGCCGTCAAGGCCTCCCCGAACGTCACGCCAGCCTCTTTCGTTTTCTGTGCCTGGCCTCGCGCAGCCAGAACGAGATCAACACGGTGCCGAGAACCAGAACGGTCAGCCCCCCGCCGAGCCGCATCATTCTCAGTGCCACGGGCGCGTATCGGCCGTCCTCTGGATTGTATCGGTAACAATAGAGCAGAAACTTGTCGACGGGAGAGCCGATCCCGCCCCGCCCGGCCTCGACCAGCGACAGGCGCAGCGTGCGCGGATTGTGCTGCACGCCGAATAGGTAACGCGAGACCTTGCCCTCCGGGGTGAGGACGAACAGGACGGCCGGGTGGGCATACTCGTCCCGGTCCTCGAGATAGCGGTATCGAAAGCCGATGGTGTCGGCGAGCACATCGATCGCCCCGGCATCACCGGTCAGGAAGTGCCAGCCCTCGGCGGCCTCGGGCACTCCGTAGGACCTCAGGTAGTTCTTCTTTTTCGTACTGGCGAGCTCGGTGCCCTCGCCGGGATCGATGCTTATCGTGACGATCTCGAACTGTTTGCCGGGGACCCAGTCCATCTCCTCGAGCACACGAACCATGCCGTCGAGCACGAGCGTGCACAGCATTGGACACTCGTAGTAGACGAGAGAGAGCAGCACGGGGCGCTCGGAGTCGAAATAGTCGGCCAGTGCGACGCGTCGTCCCGCGTCGTCGGTGAACTCCAGCTCCAGCGGGATCTGGGCGTTCAGGTTCTGGGACACGCCGATCTCTTCCAGATCCTCGGGAAGCGGCTCGGCGAGCTGGGCCACGCAGGGCAACGACACCGCCAGCGCCGCCAGGAACGGGATCACGATGCGACTCTTGCGCCTCATGGCTGCGTTTGCCCGCGGGCCTCCTCGACGAGAAGATCGATCGCGCGGTCGATCGGGATCGCGGCAATCCCCTCCTGTTCGCTGATCCAGCGGTAGCCGTTGAGCTGTTCCAGTTGCTGCGCCTGAACCTGCCTCAGCTCGAGCGGCTGCTCGGCCACTACCTTGCGGTAGGTCTCGGCCTGGGTGGTGCGCTGGTAAAGCACCTCGAGAAGTAGGACGAGAACCATCGTCAGCACCAGTCCGACGATGCCGACGAGAAGCGTCGGCATCGATCTGGGATCGCTGTCGTCCACCTCGGCCACGTGTTGTGCTCGTTCGTCAGGCATTTTCGAAACTCAGCGACTCGCCCAGCCGCGGGTCCTTGACCGGAATCAGTTTCGACCGGCTCAGCCGCCAGAATACGGCAGCCAGGAACAGGCCGCCGATTCCGACGAAGCAGGCCAGATCCATCACGCGAAACGGTATCCCCGCGGGCCGCGCCTCGGCCATCACGAGGTAGAAGATGTCGATCCAGTGCATCAGCAGCAGCCACACGGCGCCGGAAACAAGCGTAGCCGCCCGCCGTTTGGGGTACCGCGACATCAGCCAGAGAAAAGGCAGCAAGAAGTGGCCGAACAGCAGCGCCAGACTGATGTAGGCCCAGATCCCGTTCTCGCGGGCCTGGTACCACACCGTTTCCTCGGGCAGGTTTCCGTACCAGATCAACATGTACTGCGAGAAGGCGATGTAGGCCCAGAAGACCACGAAGCCGAACATCAGTTTGCCCAGATCGTGGGCGTGCTCGGTGGTGATCAGTCGGGTCAGATAGCCCCGCCGCTTGAGCAGCGCGACCACGACCGGCGCCAGCGCGAAGAAGCCCAGGATGCAGCCGGCGAAGTAGTACACGCCGAAGATCGTGCTGTACCAGTGCGGGTAGAGCGACATGATCAGATCGAAGGCGGCAAAGGTGACCGTCAGCGAGTAAACGATCGCCGACGGGGCGGCGGTCTTTTCCATCTGCAGCGTGAGCTTGGAATCGCCCGAGGTGTCCTGGGCCTCGGACTTGCGTAGGAAGAAGAGGGCCATCGCGATCCAGACGGCGAAGTAGAACATGATGCGAACGATGAAGAAGATCGGGTTGAGCCAGGCTTGCTTGTGCTGCAGCAGTTCGTCCCGGGCCACGACGTCAGCGTGAGTCCACTCGTACAGATCGTGCATGCCGAACAGGATCACCAGTGACAGCACGGAAAGCGGAAGTACGGTCCAGCCGACAACCTCCGCGATGCGGCGCAGCGCGACGCTCCAGCCCGCGCGCGTCAGGTGCGAGATCAGCACGAAGACCAGCCCGCCCAGGGCCAGGCTGAGGAAATACATGAAGTTGGCCAGATAGGAGTGGAAGAAGTCCTGCCTGCCGTGCTCGGTGGTCGTGGCCAGGACCGCTGCCGCACCCAGGCCGATTAGGCCGATCACACCGGCGATCAGCCACACGCGGGAGCTCGATTTGTCGAGTCTCAGTCGCTCCGCGATCAGTTCGTCCCTGTCCGTTGCCATTGCTCGTCTACCCGCTCCGCTAGCGAAGTGCCGACCGCTTGTCGGGTGGGACGTCCTCCAGCCTCGCCTGCTGGCTGCGCTGGAGCGCCTTGACGTAGGCCACGATGGCCCAGCGGTCCCCGACCGGAATCTGCGAGCCGTAGGACGGCATGCTGCGGATACCGTTGGTGATCGTGTTGTACAGATGCCCGACGGGCCGGGTGATCGCCGGCTCGGCGTGCATCGATGACGGCGGAATCCAGGTGCCCTGCTGCAGCCTGTCGGCGCGGCGCGCCACCATGCCGTCGCCGTAGCCGGACAGTCCGTGGCACGGCGAGCAGAAGATCGCATACCGGTCGCGACCGCGCTCGATCCGCTCCCGGGTGAGGGTCACACGCGCCGGAAAGCTCTCGACGTAAGTCTCGTCGATGATTCCCTGGAAGTAGTGGTCGTCGGTGCGCAATCGGCCGCGTGCGATCGTCCCGTCGACGGGGAGACGCATCGCCCTGCGGTCGGCGAACCACGGATTGGCCTGCTGGCTCTCGTAGCGACCCTGGTTGTCCATGTTGTGGACCAGGTGGATCCGCGGCGCGCGCGACTTGGTCGTCCTCGCCCGTGCGACGAAGGCGAAGGGAATGAGGGCCAGCGCCGCCAGCATCACCAGGACCGGAGTGACCCATTTCGGCATCGACTCAGTCCTCCAGCCGCTCGACGTGGGAGCTGCCCAGAGAGCGCAGTAGCGACTCGGACCGCTCGATGTCGAAGTTGGGATCGGCGGCCTCGATGGTGATGAAGAACCGGTTGTTCGTCACCTGGCGGAATCGCTCGCTACGGAACGCCGGGTGGTACATCCGCGGCAGACCGTTGAACACAAACATGGCAAAGAACGCGCTGAGCGCGCTGAACAGTATGGTTAACTCGAAAGCGACGGGGATGTTGGCGGGTAGGCTGAACAGCGGCTTACCCGAGATGATCAACGGGTAGTCGACCGCGTTCATCCACCACTGCATGAGGATCGCGGTGGCGGCTCCGGTCAGACCCCCGCCCAGGACGATCCAGGGCAACCGCGTATCGCGCAACCCCATCGCGCGGTCGAGGCCGTGCACGGGGAAGGGCGAATAGCAATCCCATTTCTCATAGCCCTGCTCGCGCACCGCTTCCGCGGCGTGGACCAGCTGGCCGGGCGTGGCGAACTCGGCGAGCAACCCGTAGAGGTCGCCGTCGTCGCTGCGTGTGTCTCGATCTTCCGCCATCAGACCTTCACCCTACCGTGGTCGGCCGGCGCCCCTGCGGCCGGGCCGCTCGGTCCGTGGTGCGGGTCGGCCTCGGCCATGATGCCCTTGACCTCGGACATCGCGACCATCGGCACGAAGCGCAGGAACAACAGGAACAGCATAAAGAACAGGCCGAAGCTGCCGAGCAGGGTCAGCAAGTCGACCCACGTCGGCTTGTAGTAGCCCCAACTGGACGGCAGGTAGTCCCGGCTCAGCGAGGTCACGACGATGACGAACCGCTCGAACCACATGCCGATGTTCACCAGCACGGCGACGATGAACATCATCCACGGTGTGGTGCGGATCTTCTTCGACCAGAACAGATTGGGCGAGATCACGTTGCAGGTGACCATGATCCAGTAGGACCAGGCGTAGGGCCCGAGCTGGCGATTGACGAAGGCGAAGTGCTCGTAGGCGTTGCCGCTGTACCAGGCGACGAAAAACTCGACGAAGTAGGCGTAGCCGATCATCAGGCCGGTGGCCAGGATGATCTTGTTCATGTTCTCCAGGTGCCGCAGCGTGATCAGATCCTTCAGCCCGAACCACTGCCGCGCGGGAACGGCGAGCAGCACGACCATGGCGAAGCCGCAGAAGATGGCCCCGGCGACGAAGTAGGGCGGGAAGATCGTCGTGTGCCAGCCGGGCAGGATCGACACGGCGAAGTCGAAGCTGACCACCGAGTGGACGCTGAGCACCAGCGGGGTTGCCAGCGCGGCCAGGATCAGGTAGACCCGCTCGTAGTTCTGCCAGTGCCGGTTCGAACCGCGCCAGCCCATCGCCAGAAGCCCGTATACCATCTGCCGCACGCGATTCGTTGCACGGTCACGCAGGGTCGCCAGGTCGGGGACCATGCCCATGTACCAGAACAGCAGCGAGACCGTGAAGTAGGTGCCGACGGCGAAGACGTCCCACAGCAACGGGCTGCGGAAGTTGGGCCACATGGCCATCTGGTTCGGATACGGGAAGAGCCAGTAGGCGAACCAGATGCGGCCGACGTGGATCGCGGGGAACACGCCCGCGCAGATCACGGCGAAGATCGTCATCGCCTCGGCGAAGCGGTTGATGCCCGTGCGCCATTTCTGACGGAACAGGAACAGAATGGCCGAGATCAGCGTGCCCGCGTGACCGATGCCGACCCAGAAGACGAAATTGATGATGGCGAAGCCCCAACCGACGGGAGCGTTGACGCCCCACACCCCGATCCCGGTGCCGATCAGGTAGACGATCATCGCCCCGAGCACGCCGGTCAGCGCGGCCGAGATGGCGAAGGCGATGTACCAGCCCGTGGTCGGCTTGCGCCTCTCGGCGATCTCGCAGACGACCTCGCTGACGCTGCCGAAGTCCCGGCCGCCGAGCACGAGCGCCGCCCGCCGCGTCGGATCGTCCGACGTGTTGTCGACGACGGGCCTCGGCTCCGCGGTCATCACACCCATGCTAGGAGCCTTTCTCGTTGCCACGGTTGCGTACGCGGGCCAGGAAACGGTTTCTGGGTCGTACGTTGGTTTCCTCGATCATGGCGTAGGCCCGTGGATCGCCGTGCTTGCGCGCCACCCGGCTGGATTCGTCGTTCAGATCGCCGAAAGCGATCGCCTTCGTCGGACAGGCCTGTGCACATGCCGTCGTGATCTCGCCATCGCGGACGGCCCGGCCTTCGTTCTTGGCTTGAGTCTTGGCCGCGCTGATGCGTTGCACACAGTAGGTGCACTTTTCCATCACCCCGCGGGAGCGGACCGTCACCTCGGGGTTGTGGGCCATCATCGCCAGCGAGTCTTCGTTCTTATGGTTGTTGAAGTAATTGAAGCGACGAACCTTGTACGGGCAGTTGTTGGCGCAGTAGCGAGTGCCGACGCAGCGGTTGTAGACCATCAGGTTCAGCCCTTCGCTGTCGTGTACCGTGGCCGCGACGGGGCAGACCTCCTCACACGGCGCGTTCTCGCAGTGCTGACAGTTCACGGGCTGGTGAGCGACCATCGGGTCCAGCGGATCACCGGTGAAGTAGCGGTCGACGCGAATCCAGTGCATCTCGCGTCCCATCAACACTTCCGCCTTGCCCACGACCGGTATGTTGTTCTCGGCCTGGCAGGCGATCATGCAGACGTTGCAGCCGATGCATGTGTTCAGGTCGATGGCCATGCCCCACTTGTGGCCCTCGTACTTCCAGTTCTTGTAGAGCTCGACGGGCACGTTGTGCGGTCCACGGTGTGCGGCATGCTCGGGATCTGCACGGTAGTCGGCCAGCTCGACCTCGCGTACGAGGGTGCCGGCCCGCTCGGCGCGCTCGCGGCCGCCGAGCGTGTCGATGGCGAAGTGATTCTGCGTCGTGGCCAGCCGGTACCGGCCCGCCGCCGGCTCGACCTGCACGTCGACCCAGCTCATTCCGGCGCCTTGGCGGAACGGGTAGACGTTAAAGCCCTTGTCGTTGCCGACCTCTCCGGCGACCGTCCGCCCGTAGCCCACCGAGACGCCGATCGTGCCCGGCGCCTGACCGGGCATGAGAAAGACCGGTAGCTCGAGACTCGTCTCTCCAAGCGACAGGCGGATCATCTCTTCCTGACCCACGCCGAGCCGCTCGGCGTCCGGGGGCGAGAGCAGGGCCGCGTTGTCCCAGGTCAGCATGGTCAACGGGTCGGGCAGCTCCTGAAGCCAGCCGTTGTTGGCATACCGGCCGTCGACGAGGCTCGAATCCTCCATGAAGACCAGCTCGAACTCGCCGGCAGGCTCTCGAGCCTGAGCCGCGAGGAACGGATTCAGGCGCTCGGTCCAGCTGTCGACCTCGACCGGCGGCCGCACTTCGGACCCTTCGGTGCCCCGACACAGGCCGTCGTGAAGCGCCCGTGCCCAATCGCTTTCGGACGACGCTCCGACGGTCGATTCGAAGAAGGTGCGGCGTACGATCTCGTGTCCCGTGAACGGTGGCTCTCCGATGATCTGGGCCAGTAGCTCGATATCGCTCTTACCGTCGAACAGCGGCAGGATCAACGGTTGCGAAACACTGGCCGTGCCGCGATAGTCGCGGCCGTCGCCCCAGGTCTCCAGGTAGTGCGCCCTGGGAAGGTGCCAGGTGCACAGCTCGGAGGTCTCGTTGCGGTATGAGCTGAGATGGATCGAGGTCTGCACGCGGCCGAGCATGCCCGCCACGTCGACGTCGGCCGGCGCGTCGTAGACCGGATTGCCTTCGAGAACGACCAACGTATCCACCAGGCCGCGCTGAGCGTCGGCCACCAACTCGCGGATCGCCTGGGTGTGGGGCAGCCGCTCGGCGTCGACCTCGGCGGTGTAGGTGATCGTCCGGCCGATGTTGCCCAACGCCTCGTTGATCAGGTGAACCAGCGCGTGGACCTCGACGGGCTGCCGCGGACCGGCGGCGACCACGGTGCGCCCGGGGCGCTGGGTCAACTCGCGGGCGAAGCTGAAGTCTATCTCCGTGTAGAGAGGATGCACCTGCACGCGTTCGAGCGCGCGACGCAGCTTGTCCGAGCCCGAGGGAAGCTCGAGACCCAGTTCGAGAAACAGCTCGGCGGCGAGACACACGGCAAAGACCGGAATCATCCGGTTCTGCAGGGCGATACGGCGATCCGCGACGCTGCCGGTGAGGCTGAAACAACTCTCGACCACGTAGAGCCGGCTGAAGGAATCTCGGTCCGGGTCGCGGCCGTCGACGAAGTCCTTTCCGTAGCGCACCGCGGCCGGATGGTGGAGCAGGAAATCCTCGTCGAGAGACAGGATGAACTCCGCCCGGTCCAGCGCGAGATGGGTGCGGTAGGCCCCGCCCAGGGCCAGCTTCGCCCCCTCGCGCTGGTTGTCGCGCGACAACGGCGCGTATTCGTACCACTTCGCCCGCGGGAAGGCCTGCAAGAGCCGCGTGCGCATATCCTCACGGCTCGGTGAGGAGCTGGGTTCGGCGAGGATGCGCAGCTTGCGCCCCCCGCTGTCCCGCAGCGCGTCGAAGTGGCCGCGCCCGAAGGTAACGAAGTCCTCCCAGCGCACAGCCCCGATCTCCGCGCGAATCGGGTTCTGGCTGCGCTCGGGGTCGTACAACTCCAGGATGCTGGCCTGGTGCCAGGCGTTGGTGCCGCCGAGACTCTGCCAGTGATCGGGGTTGCCCTCGACCTTGATCGGGCGCCCGTCGTAGCTCGTAAGCAGCAACCCGGTGGCCGAGCCGTGCAGCTCCATCGCCGTGGCGTAGCGCAGCGGCTCGCCGGGCGTGTAGCCGTCCGGTCGGTGCGCAAAGGGAACGATCTCTTCCGTGGGCCAGCGGCAACCGGTCGCCCCGGCCAGGGCGATCGAGGCGCCCATGATCTTCAGGAAGTTGCGTCTCGAGGCTGGCGCGAGCATCTCGTCCGCTTGGGCGGGAAACTCGTTTTCGACGAACCTGCGAAAGTCGGGCGAGTCCGCGAGCTCGTCCATGCTACGCCAGAACGCTCGCCCGGAACCCGGCTGTCCCTTCCGATCTAGCGGTGGCATGTGCTGCAGTCCTCGGAGGGGTTCAGGTTGTACCGTTCACGCAGGCGGGCGCCGATCTTCCGGCGATCGTCCGCGGGCTCCCAGGCCATGTTGAAGACTTCCTCCACCGGACGCAGGCGAGGCTCGGGGTCGCGGTGGCAATCCAGGCACCAACTCATGCTCAGAGTGTTGACCTGGTAGACCACCTCCATCTTGTCCACGCGGCCGTGGCACTCGGCGCAACCGACGCCGCGGGTGACGTGAGCGCTGTGATCGAAGTAGACGTAGTCGGGCAAATCGTGGACGCGAATCCAACGCACCGGCATTCCGGTCGAGAAGCTCTCGCGAACCGAGACCAGCGCGGGGCTCTGCGAGTAGATATTCGCGTGACAGTTCATGCAGGTGTCGGTCGGCGGGATCGCGGCGCGAGCGCCGTGCTCGACGGTGTTGTGACAGTAACGGCAGTCGATGCCCAACTCGCCCGCGTGCAGGGCGTGGCTGTAGGGCACGGGTTGGTCGGGCATGTATCCCGCATCCGTTGCCTCGGGTGAGCCGCCGTAGTACAGCAGGGCCAATGCGTAGACCGGTCCCACCAACAGCACACCTGCTATCAGCGGGCGCAGTGAATCTACCCATCTCGGAAAGATGAGAGGTCTTTTCGGATGATCCTGCATGGCGAAAAGGTCCTCATCATAGCGAGGCGTTCAGGGGCGCGCAAGGATCCCGCCTGGCCCGCGCGGCCCGGGATCCTGGGCCATTTGCCGCAAACGGCGAGCCCTGAGCGCTCTCCTCGCCGGGCGGGCTAGACTGTTTGTTCCACGAGGACCCGGAGGTGAGCATGCGCGTGGCGACCGGTGGAAGGATAGGCTCGATTCTCGTCCTGCTGATGATGGCCCCGGCCCTTCCGGCGACCGCGGGCGTTACCGTCGACGTCGATCCGGCGACACTGAACCGCATCCTCGCGGCCGTGGCCGTCAGCGAGGTCGAGGTCCCTCTCGGATCCGAGCGGTCGGTGACCATCGAGTTGCACGATCTCCGGGTGACGGGCCTCGCCCCGGCATCGAAGGAGGGCGAACGCGACGCGATTCTCACCTCGGTGACGGTCGTCGCGCCCGATCTGGGAATCGAGGTGCCGCTGTCTCCCCGCATCGCGCTCGACGTGATCCGTCGCGGCGAGACGAGCCTGCTGGAGCTGCGCTTCGAGGATCTTGCCGTGAACCTGGGGTGGATGGGCCGTATCAACCTTGCCCCCTTCGTGCCGCCGATGCGCTACCCCACCGACAGCGTCTGGCTGATCGCCGGTGAGCGTGGCGATGTTCCCGTGACCAGCCACCTCACCGGCGTCGAGATGGCCAGCGACAAGATCCGCTTCGAGCTCGATCTCGAGGTTGCCGAGCAGCCGTGATTCCATCCTTTATAATTCGGCGTCGCTCATGAGTCCGTTTTCTTCCTGCCGAGGTTCGACCATGCTCCAGTCCGTTCTCGCGGGGAGGTCCGCTCTCCGGATCGCCTCGATCTGCTTGCTCTCGTTGGCTTTTCTTGCGGGCTGCTCCGAACGGCCCGAGCCGGCTGATCTGATTCTCGTCAATGGCAAGCTCGTCACCGTAGACGAGACGACGCCCGAAGCGCAGGCCCTGGCCGCGCGCGACGGGGTTATCGTCGCCGTCGGCTCGACCGCCGAGATCGAGCGCTACCGCGGTCCCGACACCGAGGTCATCGACCTGGGGGACAAGCTCGCGATCCCGGGTTTCATCGAGGGACACGCTCACTTCACCGGTCTTGGCCGCTCGTTGATGATCGTCGATCTGCGTACGGCGCGAACCTGGGAGGAGGTCGTCGAGCGCGTGGCCGAGGCCGTGGCCATGGCCGAGCCGGGCGAGTGGATCAGCGGTCGGGGCTGGCACCAGGAGAAGTGGGACGCCGCCCCCGAGCCTGCCGTCGAGGGTTATCCGACGCACGATCTGCTCAGCCGGGCCGCGCCGGACAACCCCGTCATGCTGCGTCACGCCAGCGGGCACGCCAGCATGGTCAATGCCAGGGCCATGGAGTTGGCCGGGATCACGGCGGCCTCGCCGGACCCGCCCGGCGGCAAGATCCTCCGCGATGCGGCGGGACGACCGACCGGACTGCTGCGCGAGACCGCCGACGACGCCGTCGCCGGGGCCCTCGCAGGCTCCGAGGCCGAGCGTTCGGCCGAGCAGATCGAGGCACTGGCCCGGAAGGAGATCGAGCTCGCCTCCGAGGAGTGTCTGTCCAAGGGGGTGACCAGCTTCCAGGACGCCGGCTCGAGCTTCGAGACGATCGAGAGAATCCGGGCAATGGCCGAGGAAGGTCGCCTCGGGCCGCGTCTGTGGGTGATGATTGGCGAGGACAACGATCGGCTGGAACAAACCGCCGACGGCTACCCGATCATCGGCGCCGCGGGCGGGATGCTCACCGTACGCGCGATCAAGAGGGCCTTCGACGGTGCGCTCGGCTCTCACGGGGCCTGGCTGCTCGAGCCCTACAGCGACCTGCCCGAGACGGTCGGCCTGAACACGATCCCCGTCGCCTCTCTCGAGGAGACCGCGCGGATCGCCATCGACAACGGACTCCAACTCTGTGTTCACGCGATCGGCGATCGGGCCAACCGTGAGGCGCTCGACGTGTTCGAACGCGCGTTCGACGCACACCCGGACAAGAAAGACCTACGCTGGCGCATCGAGCACGCCCAGCATCTGAACCCCGGCGATATCCCCCGCTTTGCCGAGCTCGGGGTTGTGGCGTCGATGCAGGGCATCCACTGCACCTCGGACGGCCCCTGGGTGCCGCAGCGTCTCGGCGAGGAGCGTGCGGCGGAGGGCGCTTACATGTGGCGCGCGTTGCTCGACTCGGGCGCGATCGTCAGCAACGGAACCGACGCGCCGGTCGAAGACGTCGACCCGATCGCCAGCTTCTACGCCAGCGTGACCCGGCGCATGGCCGACGGCCGGGAGTTCTACCCCGAGCAGCGTATGAGCCGGGAGGAAGCGCTTCGCTCCTACACGATCAACGCGGCCCATGCGGCGTTCGAGGAGGAGATCAAGGGCTCTCTGACGCCGGGCAAACTGGCCGACGTCACGGTGCTCTCCCGCGACATCATGACCGTCCCGGAAGAGGAGATTCTCGACGCCGAGGTCGTCTTTACGATCGTGGGTGGGAAGGTGGCGTACAGGAGTCCGGGTTCTCAGACGTAGGAGTCTGTCCGAGTAATCCCTGCAGTCGCGCGCGTGGGGCTTGCGCGGCGCAGACGAGGCGCGAGGAGGAAGTAGATGCCAAAGCATCATCGACGACGAGCAACGACGTATGCGCCCGCAACCCCCACGCGCGCGGCCGCAGGGATTACTCGGACAGGCTCCTAGAGGTGGGAGATCGGAGCGTCAAGATGAGTCGTCGAGCGTTGCTTTGCGCATCACTGCTCTTGGCCGGACTTCTTCTCGCCGCTGGCTGCGCGGTCAACCCCGCCACCGGCAAGCGACAGCTATCGCTGGTCAGCGAGTCCCAGGAAATCGAGATGGGCCGGCAGGCGGACCGGTTGATCGAGGCCCAGATGGGTCTTTACGGCAGCGCGGCATTGCAGGATTACGTCCAGAGCATCGGTGACCGGCTGGCGGCGGTTTCCGAGAGACCCGATCTGGACTGGACCTTTCGCGTCGTAGACGATTCGTCGGTCAACGCCTTCGCGTTGCCCGGCGGGTACATCTACGTGACCCGCGGGATCATCGCGCACCTGAACACCGAGGCCGAGCTGGCCACGGTGATCGGTCACGAGATCGGCCACGTCACCGCGCGCCACAGCGTCAACCAGATGAGCAAGGCCCAACTGGCCCAGCTGGGGTTGGGGCTGGGCATGGTGCTCAGCCCCGAAGCGGCGCAGCAGTTCGGCGGTTACGCGGAGATGGGTGTCGGCGTGATGTTTCTCAAGTTCGGTCGGGACGACGAGCGCCAGGCCGACGATCTCGGTCTGCGCTACATGGTCGCTGCGAATTACGACGCCCGGCCGGCCCCTCAGGTGTTCGAGATGCTCGGACGAGTCAGCCGGAGCTCCGGCGCCGATCGGCTTCCAGGTTGGTTGTCGACGCACCCGGCTCCCGAAAACCGCGAGGCCGACCTGGAACGCAAGATCGCATCGCTCGAGCACGATTTCGGAGGCTCCAAGCGCGGCCGGCAGGAATACCTCGCGTACATCGACGGCATCGTCTTCGGCGCCGACCCTCGCGAGGGCTATTTCAAGGAGAGTCGTTTCTATCACCCGAAGATGGAGTTCCGTTTCGACTTCCCGGAGGGGTGGAAGACGTTCAACGGACGCGAGGCGGTGATCGCGAAGAACCCACAGGCCGATGCGTTCGTGCGCGTCACACTCTCCTCGGAGCGGACACCGTCGCAGGCCCTGGAAAGATTCTCCGACCAACAGGACGTCCGCGCCGGGTCGTCGTGGCGCGCCGACGTCCACGGGTACCCCGTTTCCTCTCGATGGTTCGCCGCCGAGACGTCGAAGGGTCCGGGACGAGGAGTGGTCGCCTACCTGCGGCATGGCGACAATGTCTACGAGTTGCTGGGCTTCGCCCTCGAATCTCGATGGGACACCGACGGAGGCAAGCTCGAACGCTCGGTGGCCAGCTTCGATCGTCTGACCGACCCCGCGGCGCTGTCGGTCGAGCCCGCCCGCTTGCGTGTCGTCGAGCCTTCCTCGGCCATGACGCTTGCTCGGTTCGCCGATCGATACGACGCGACTGTGCCCATCGAGGCTCTTTCGTTGATCAACAACGTGGAGGTCTCGAGCTCTCTGCTCGCGGGACACCCGTACAAGGTTGTCCAGGGTGGCCGGCTGCCCTGAACCGACTCCGCTCCCCTGGTTTTACATCCCGTTACAAGTTTGCTGCGGGAAATCCGCAGGAGAACTGCCCTGGGCCCATCCGCGGGGCCTTCTCATCCGTACTACTAGATGAGGGTCGGGTTGTGAATCGACCCACTTCGAGAGTTGCGATGGATCTGCTCGTCGCGATCGGGATCATCACCATGGTGGCGCTGCTGGCGTCGGCATGGCGCCTACTCCACGAAGAGACGCGCCTCGAGATCGGCGAGCGTGGGATCCACGACCGGAGTCTCGGGCTCGGCTGGATTCGCTGGGACGAGATCGAAGGGGCCTATCAGCGCCGTTCGATCGAACAGGACAGCATCGTGCTTCGACTCCGGCGCAGCAAACGCCTCGAGCGCAGATTGCTCAGCCAGGGTCGCCGCTCGGGTACCGCCGAGCTTGACTCCCTGCACGTCCGGCTCGACCTCGCCGGAACCAGCCTCAGTCCGGTCGAGATTCTCCAGGAGATTCTCGCCCACGGCTCCGGCAGCCCGCGCCCCGCCGCCGGCTGAGCCGATTCCGATCATCTTCGCCACGTCTTCGCTTGAAGGCCGATCGCCGCAGGGCTAATATTCAAACGTTCGTTTCAAACAGGTGTACCAATGGCCCAAGTCATCGAGAAAGACACCAAGGAGAGAATCCTCGACGTGGCCGAGCGCCTGTTCGCCGAGAACGGTTTCAAGGCAACGTCGCTGCGCACGATCACGACCGAGGCCGGAGTCAATCTGGCCGCGGTCAACTACCACTTCGGTTCGAAGGACGCCCTCGTCCGCGAGGTTTTGTCCCGGAGGATCCGGCCGCTGAATCGCGAGCGATTCGAGTCCCTCGAGCGCCTCGAGGAATCCGAAGGCGGTGAACCCTCGATCGAGCAAATCGTCGAGGCCTTCGTCGCCCCCGCGATCCGCATGAGTCTCGATCCCGATCGTGGCGGTCACGTCTTCATGCGGCTGTTCGGTCACGCGATGAGTCAACCCGACCTGGATCTCCGCGACTTCATCGCCGAACATTTTCGCGACGTCGCCAAGCGTTTCAACCGGGTGCTGCAACGGGCGTTGCCCGACCTTTCGGAGCGGGAAGTCTTCTGGCGCATGCTGTTCATGGTCGGCTCGATGGCCCACTCGATGGCGATGGCCGATCAACTTCACAAAGTCTCTCGCGGACTGTGCGATCCGCACGACGCGTTGGGCATCCTGCGGCGGCTCGTACCTTTCGTCGCCGCGGGTTTTCGCGCTCCGCTGCCGGACGCCATCGACGAGAAGCAGTCATGAATACCGGGCGCCTCCTCTCCGCACTCGCCATTCTCGCGGTGCTGTTCGTCGGCTGCGTCAAGGCGCCACCACCGACAACGCCGCAAATCGATGTTGACACGCCCGACGATTGGAGCGCGCGCGACGAGATCGCGGGGGCGGTCGAGACCAAGTGGTGGGACGGGTTCGGCGACGCTCACCTCGCCGCCTTGGTGGAGATTGCTCTCGAGGAGAACACCGACCTGTGGGCCGCGGCGGCGCGTGTCGATCGCGCGGCCGCGGAGGCGCGCATCGCGGGCGCCGATCTGAAGCCGCGCGTCAACGCCGGGATCGACGTCTCGCGCCAGAAGTTCAGTCCCTCCCTGTTCGGACAGTCCCCGGACGACGCTCAGCCAGGTGGATTCGGATCGACGACGTTCACGAGATACGGGCTCTCCCTCGACGTGGCCTGGGAGGTAGATCTGTGGGGTCGGCTGCGCGCCGGCGCTCGTGCGGCCTTGTTGCAGGCCCAGGCCGTCGACGCCGACTTCGCGGCGGCCAAGCTGTCGATCGCCGGTCAGACGGCCAAGACCTGGTTCGCCGTCGAAGAGGCGCTGCAGCAGGTCGAGCTGGCCCGGTCGAGCGCCGAGAGCTTTCGCAAGCTGTCCGAGCAGGTGCGCGTGCGCTACGAGATGGGAATCCGGCCACCGCTGGACCTGCGCCTCGCGCTCTCGAACGAGGCCGGCGCCGAGGCGTTGCTCCAGCGAAGGCAGCGTCAGCTCGACGGCGCACTGAGACAGCTCGAGATCTTGCTCGCTCGCTACCCGAGTGCAGCGTTGCTCGAGCGGTACCCCAGCGCGGGCCTGCCCGACCTGGCCGCGCCGGTACCCGCCGGCCTGCCGGCCGAGATCGTCTCGCGGCGGCCCGACCTCGTTGCCGCCGAGCGGCGCCTCATGGCCAACGATCAGCAATTGCTGGCTGCCCGCCGCGCGCTCTACCCCCGGCTCAGCCTGACCGGAAGCGGCGGATCGCTGGCCCTGGAGATTGCCGACCTGCTCGACGGCGACTTCGGCGTGTGGACCCTGGCCGCCAACCTGGTGCAGCCGATCTTCGAGGGCGGACGCCTGCGCGCGGGCGTCGACGCCGCCGCCGCCGGGAGCGACGAGACCTTCGCGCAGTACGTCACCGCCGTGCTGCGGGCCTACGGCGAGGTCGAGACGGCGCTCGCCGCCGAGGCCTATCTCACGGCGCGCGCCGGGCATCTGGAGGAAGCGGCGACGCAACTCGTCGCCGCGCAGAGAATCGCCGAGGACCGCTACCGAGAAGGTCTCGGGGGCTATCTCGTCGTGCTCGAATCCCAAACCCGGGCGCTCCTCGCCCAGAGCGAGCTGCTCGTCGTGCGCCGCGAGCTACTCGAAAACCGCGTCGACCTCCACCTCGCACTTGGCGGAGGCTTCGACTACCCCGCTCCGGGGACCGATTCCGAACCGGACACGGTCGAGACCGCGCAGATCGCCGAGGAGTCCGCACCATGAAGAAATGGCCCAAGGCCGTGCTCCCGGTCGTAGTCATACTCATCGCCGCGCTCGGCGCGGGTGCGATGTACCTGTCTCGCAAGGAGCCGGAGACGCAGATCCCGGAGACCCCGGTGCCGGTCGTGCGCGTCATGCGAGTCGAGCTTCAGGACCTCCGGTTGAGCGTGCGCAGCCAGGGTACGGTCAGCCCGCGGACCGCGAGCACGCTCGTGCCCGAGGTAGCCGGCACGGTGATCGAGGTCGCGTCGTCGTTCGCCGGAGGGGGTTTCTTCGAGGCCGGAGAGATCTTGCTCCAGATCGACCCCCACGACTACAAACAGGCGCTGGTGCAGGCACGGGCCAACGTCGCCCGGGCCGAGCTGCGACTGGCCCAGGAGATGGCCGAGGCCGACGTGGCGCGTGAGGAGTGGAAGGATCTCGGAGGCGGCGAGGCCTCGCCGTTGACGCTGCGCGAGCCGCAGGTGGCCGAGGCCGAGGCCGCACGGGACGCCGCGCTGGCCGCGGAGGAGACAGCCGAACGCGACCTGGAGCACACCCGAATCCGCGCGCCGTACTCGGGGCGCGTGCGCGAGAAGCTCGTGGACGTCGGTCAGTACGTCACGCCGGGCACGCCGTTGGCCAGGGTTTACGCCGTGGACTACGCGGAGATCCGGTTGCCGCTCCCCGACGCCGAGCTGGCCTATCTCGACCTGCCCCTCGACTACCGTGACGAGGCGGCTCGCGATACCGGCCCCGAGGTGATCCTGCGCGCGGACTTCGCGGGCAAGACGCACGAGTGGCGCGGCCGGATCGTGCGTACCGAGGGCGAGATCGACCCGCGTAGCCGCATGGTATACACCGTCGCTCGGGTCAAGGACCCCTACGCGCGGGGTGACGATCCGAGCCGGCCGCCGCTGGCCGCCGGTCTTTACGTCGAGGCCGAGATTCTCGGCCATGGCGCCGAGGGTGTGGCCGTCGTCCCGCGTTCGGCGGTGCGCAACGGCGACACCGTGCTCGTCGTCGACGAGGACGATCTGCTGCGCTTCCGCACCGTCGACATTCTGCGCACGGGCGATCAGAAGGCGATCATCCGTTCCGGTCTGGCCGCGGGAGAACGTCTGTGCTTGTCGAGTCTGGTGGCGGTAACCGACGGCATGCGTGTGCGGATCCTGCAGGATGATCCCGATCGGAAGCCGAAGACAACGATGCCCGGAGCGGACGGATGAACGTCATCGCCTGGTTCGTCAAGCACCGCGTCGCTGCCAATCTGTTGATGGTGATGGTCATCGCCGGCGGCTTGATCTCCATCGCCGGCCTGCCGCTGCCGTTTCTGCCGGAATCGTCCCGAACCGGAGCGATCAAGCAGGAGGTCTTTCCCGAATTCTCCCTCGATCTGATCACGGTCAGGGTGCTCTATCGCGGGGCCGCGCCGGAGGAGGTCGAGGAGGGCGTCTGCGTTCGTATCGAGGAGGCGATCCAGGGGATCGACGGCGTCAAGGAGATCACGTCGGTCGCCTCGGAGGGAGTGGGAGCCGTGACCGTCGAGTTGACGCTCGACACCGACTCGTCCAGGGTGCTCGACGAGGTCAAGACGCACGTCGACGCCATCGACACCTTCCCGGCGGAGACGGAGAAACCGATCATCACCGAGTTGACGAATCGTCGTGAGGTGATCGACGTTGCCGTCTCGGGAAACGCCGACGAGGTGACTCTGCGCACTCTGGCCGAACGAGTTCGCGACGACGTTACGGCGCTGCCGGGCATCACCGTGGCCGAGATAGCCAATGCCCGGCCGTACGAGGTGGCCATCGAGGTCTCGGAAGCGGCCCTGCGACGCCACCGGTTGACCTTCGACGAGGTCGCCAACGCGGTGAGGAAGTCCAGCCTCGACCTACCGGGCGGCGCGGTCAAGACCGAGGCGGGCGAGATTCTTCTGCGCACCAAGGGACAGGCGTACCGCCAGAGCGAGTTCGAGGATCTGGTACTGCTGACGCACCCCGACGGCACCCACCTGCGTCTCGGCGAAGTAGCTACCGTAGTCGACGGATTCGAGGACACCGATCAGCTGACCCGCTTCGACGGCGAGCCGGCGCTGCTGGTCCAGGTTTTTCGCGTCGGGGATCAGGATGCCCTGACCATCGCCGATGCGGTCAAGGATTACGTCGCGGAAGCTCAGCTGCGTATGCCCGAAGGGATCCGCTTAACGACGTGGAACAACGCCGCACTCGTGCTGCGCGGCCGCCGCGATCTGTTGGTCAAGAACGGCCTGACCGGCCTGGCTCTGGTCGTCATCAGCCTGGCGCTGTTTCTCAGGTTCCGGCTCTCGTTCTGGGTCGCGATGGGTCTGGTGATCTCCTTCCTCGGCACCTTCTGGGTCATGCCGGCGCTCGACGTGACGATCAACCTCATCTCGCTGTTCGCCTTCATTCTGGTCCTCGGTATCGTCGTCGACGACGCCATCATCGTCGGCGAGAACATCTACACCCATCAGCACCGTTCGGGCCAAGGACTGAAGGGCGCGATCCAGGGCACCCACGAGGTCTCCGTTCCCGTCGTCTTCGCCGTGCTGACGTCGGTGGCCGCGTTCTTGCCGTTGCTCAACGTCGCCGGCGCGACGGGCAAGGTGATGCGGGTCATCCCCCTCATCGTCATCCCCTGCCTGTTGTGGTCGCTGGTCGAGTCCCTGCTCATCCTGCCCGCCCACCTCTCGCACTACAAAGAGAAAGAGGCCGAGACCGCGGGACGGGGTGTCGCCGGATACTGGCGTCGTTTCCAGTCCAGGTTCTCTGGGGGTTTGCAGACTTTCATTCGACGCTTCTACAGTCCGATGCTGGAACGGGCGCTGGAGTGGCGCTACCTGACGGCGGCTATCGGCATTGCCACGCTGCTGTTGACCGTGGGAATCGTCCGCGGCGGTTTCATCAAGTTCTACTTCTTTCCCAACGTCGAATCGGATTTCGTCTCGGCGGCGTTGACCATGCCGCCGGGCACTCCCGCCGAGGCGACCTCGCAGGCCGTGCTACAGCTCGAGCGCAGCGCCGAACAGCTGCGTCGCGAGCTGGTGGAAGCCAACGGCCAGGATCCCTATCGCCATCTGCTTTCGGCGATCGGCGAGCATCCGTTCCGCAACGCCCAGCACGGCAACGCCGGACAGGCGGCGAGCCGCGAGGTCTCCTCGAACCTCGGGGAGCTGACGATCGAGCTGCTCCCGTCGGAAGATCGCACGGTCAGTAGCCAGTACGTCGCCGAGCGTTGGCGCGAGTTGACCGGTCTCGTTCCCGACGCGATCGAGCTGGATTACACCGCGTCGCTGTTCGCACCGGGAGACGACATCAACGTACAGCTCACCGGTCCCGACGTGGACGAGCTGACTCGGGTGGCGGAGCGGCTCAAGCGCCGCCTCGGGGAATACGCCGGCGTCCACGAGATCACCGACTCGTTCCGCCGGGGCAAAAAAGAGGTCAAACTCGACATCAAACCGGCCGCCGAGGTGCTGGGCCTGACTCTGGCCGACCTCGCGCGTCAGGTGCGTCAAGCGTTCTACGGCGAGGAGGCGCAACGCATTCAGCGCGGCCGCGACGACCTGCGCGTGATGGTGCGCTATCCGGAAGAGCGACGTCGCTCGCTGAGCGATCTGGAAGACATGCGCATCCGAACTCCGGACGGCGCCGAGGTTCCTTTCTCCGAAGTGGCCAGCGTGACGCTGGGCCGCGGTTTCGCCTCGATTCGGCGCGTCGACCGCCGCCGAGCGGTAAACGTCACGGCCGACGTGCAGCCCGGCCAGGGCGCCACACCGAGCGAAATCCTCGCAAGTTTGGAGAGCTCGACGCTGCCCGAGATCCTCGCCGACCATCCGCGTGTGCGTTACTCCTTCGAGGGCCAGCAGGCCGAGCAGCGCGAGACGATGGGCGGCCTGATCAAAGGCTTCGTGGTGGCGTTGCTGATGATCTTCGTGCTTCTGGCCATCCCCTTGCGCTCCTATGGCCAGCCGGTGCTGATCATGCTGGCCATCCCCTTCGGTTTCGTCGGCGCCGTGTGGGGTCACGTGATCCTCGGTCTGGACCTGACGATCCTTTCGATGTTCGGTCTGGTCGCGTTGACCGGAGTCGTGGTCAACGACAGCCTGGTGATGGTCGATTTCATTAACCGCCATCGGCGCACCAAGGCCGAGCTGTTGCAGGCTGTGCGCATGGCCGGGGTGGCGCGCTTCCGTCCCATCCTGCTGACCTCGTTGACCACCTTTGCCGGGTTGTCGCCGTTGATGATGGAGCGCAGCATGCAGGCCCGCTTCCTGATTCCGATGGCGGTCTCGTTGGCCTTCGGGGTGATCTTCGCCACCTTCATCACGCTGATGCTGATTCCCTCGGGCTACATGATCATGGAAGACATCAAGAGCCTCGTGATGGGACGCAGGCGGCGGGAAGAACCCGCCCCGATCCCGCTTGAACCTCTCCCCCCGCGAAAAGGGGACATTCCGCTTTAGTCTCTAATACCTATATCCACACCCGACTGGGTCGGGTGTGGATATAGGTATTAGAGACTAAAGCGGAATGTCCCCTTTTCGCGTACGATGGTGAATGAGGGGGCGCGGTGATGGCCGTGCTCGGACTCTCCAACGGCGATGTTGCCGACCTGTTCGAACAGGTCGCCGATCTCCTTCACGCTCAGAACGCCAACCCGTATCGTGTGCGGGCCTACCGCGAGGCCTCGCGCGTCATCCGCGCGCTCGACCGTAGTCTCTTCGACATCCTCGAGAGCGGGGGCCGGAAAGAGCTGGAGAAACTGCGCGGGATCGGTAGGTCCCTGGCCGCAGCCATCGAGGAGCTGGCCCACGGCGGGCGGCTGCGCGTGCTCGAGCGACTTCTCGGCGAGGTCTCGCCGGAGGACCTGTTCACGACGGTGCCCGGGATCGGCGAGGAGCTCGCCCACCGCGTTCACCGTGACCTCGGTATCGAGACACTGGAGGAGCTCGAGCTGGCGGCACACGACGGACGGCTGCTCCGCGTCCCCGGCTTCGGCGATCGGCGCGTGCGCGGGGTGCGGGACGCTTTGGATTCAATGCTCGGCCGCTCGACACGGCGGCGAGCGAGGCTGATCCGCCGGCGCGAGCTGCTCGACGAGGACCCCGCGCCCGCGTCGCCGCCGGTCCGGCTGTTGCTGGAGGTCGACGAGCGTTACCGCAGATTGGCCGGGGTGGGAAGGCTCCGCACGATCGCGCCGCGCCGGTTCAATCCAGAGGGCAAGGCATGGCTGCCGATCATGCACCTCGACGCCGCGGGTTGGTTCTTCACCGCCCTGTTCTCCAACAGCGCCCGGGCGCACGAGCTCGGCCGGACGGCCGACTGGGTGGTGATCTACTACGAGCGCGACGGCCACGAGGGACAGGCCACGGTGGTGACCGAAACGCGCGGTCCACTCGCCGGTTGCCGCGTGGTGCGTGGCCGCGAGACGGAGTGCGTCCGTCTTTCGAAACCGGCCTGAGCCGGGGGGGCTTATTCTCGTGTGGCCAGCTGAACCCGCGCTCCCTCCAGCCGGTGACTGGTCGTTTGCGCGATCTCCTTCATCAGGCTGAAGCCGAGCTCGCGATCCTGGTCGCACAGCTCCCGCAGCCGGCGAGCGTCGATGGCGATCGCCGCGCTTTCGCGGCGCGCGATGCCCAGGGCGGTCGTGCGGTAGGGTCGGACCAGCGCCGACCACACGAGCAGGTCGCCGGCGACCAGCGTGTCCACCGTGCGGTGCTCGCCCGTGTTGAGATCGTACTGGATGTCGACCTCGCCCCGGGTGAGGATGTAGAGCTGTTCGGCCGGCTGGTCCTCGCGAAACAGCACCTGGCCTGCCTGGAACGTTCGCTCCTCGCTACCCATGGCCAGCGCCTTGAGGCTCTCCTCTCCCGCGCCGGCGAAGTACGGCAGGCCGCGCAGAACCTCGGGAGAAATCATCTCCGCCCTCCTTCCCGATCCAAAGCCTTCAATACCGAATCGACGGCACGCGGGATGGCCGCACGCACGCGCGCCGTGCACCGTTCCCCGAAGGTCGATACGTCGGCGGCTTCGACGCCGATGATCAGCACGTCTTCCGGATGCGGCAGCGCCGCGCCCACGCTGCGACCGAAGCTCAGTGCCGTCGACAGGCTGGCGTCGTGTGCCGAGGCGGTGTGTCGAGTCGGTAGGTCGTCAGCGTGCAGCCGGTGGATCGTCCCCGGCTCGGCCCCAGTCCGGATCGCGTCGACGACGATGCCGCGGTCGTAGCCGATCATCCGTTCCATCAGACGCAGGCCGCCCCAGTAGTCCTCGTCCACCGTCACGTCGGGACGGCCGGCCAGGCGGCAGCGAAGTTCCCGCGCCACGCAAAGACCCACGCCGTCGTCGCTCAGCAACGGGTTGCCCAGTCCCAGAACGAGCGTCCGCATCCCCGGCCCTACCCAAGGCCTCGCGTGATCCGCTCGACGATCGTGCCGTCGGCGGAGCGGATCCGCACCTCCATCGGCATACCGCCGGGCAGATTGTGCGTCGCGCAGGCCATGCACGGATCGTAGGCGCGAAAGGCCATCTCGATCCTGTTCAGCAACCCCTCGCGAACGACCTCGCCGGCCTTGATCAGGTGCCTCGCCGCCCGCGCCACGGACATATTGATCGGCGCGTAGTTGTTCGTCGTGCCCACGATCAGGTTGACCCGAGTGAGAATGCCGCGCTCGTCGGTCCAGTAGTGGTGCGTCAGCGTGCCGCGGGGTGCCTCGACGCAGCCTACGCCCTCCACCGGAGTCTCTTCCGGAAGCACGCGATAGTCGTCACCGGTGATCTCGGAATCTCTCGCCAGCTCGACCCAGCGCTCGGCGGCGTAGAGCAGCTCGACCAGACGGGCCCAGTGCGTGGCCAGCGTGTGATGCACGGGTTTTCCGCCCAGCGTGTCGAACATGCGCTCGTACTCTTTTTGCGCCAGCGGCGTGGCCATACCCTCGGCGACGTTGAGCCGGGACAGCGGCGTGGCCTTGTAGACACCGGAATCCTCGCCGTCTACGAGACCCTTCCAGCCGACCTTCTTGAGAAAGGGGAACTTCAGGTAGGACCACGGCTCGACGTGCTCGGCCACGTAGTCGCGGTAGTCCCGTGCGTGGTACCTGGCGTGCTCGGCTCCGTCGGGCCCGACGACACGGATCGCGCCGTCGTAGAAGTTGACGTGATCGTTGTCGTCGACCGTACCCATGTTGTAGGTGCGGTGAACGAAGGCATCGCTCTTGATCAACTCCACGTAGTCGCGGTTGCCCAGCACGACGTCGTCGAACAGCTTCAGCGTGAATCGGGCGAACTCGATCGCTTCGCGCCCCAGGCGCTCGATCTCCTTGCGCTGCTCCTCGGTGATTCCTCGGCTCACCCCGCCCGGCAGACCCCAGTTGGGGTGGACGGGCCGGCCACCCATCATCTTGATCAGCTCGTGCCCGTCGCGACGCATCTTGATCACGCGCAGGCCGATCTCCGTGCCGACCTTCTGCACGACCCCGAGAATGTTGCGCTCGGCCGCCGGGGCGTCGGGACCGACAACAAAGTCCGGTCCCCCGAGCGCATAAAAGTGCGTCGTGTGATCGGTGGCGTAGAAAATGCTGTACAGCAACTCGCGCAGTTTTTTTGCCGTCGGGGGCGGGTCGACCTGGAACAGCGCATCGAGCGCCTTGGTCGACGCTATGTGGTGCGCCTCGGGGCAGACGCCGCAGATGCGCGCGGTCAGGTTGGGCATCTCCTCGGCGGGCCGCCCGACGCAAAATCTCTCGAAACCGCGAAGCTCCGGAACCTGGAGAAACGCGTTGGCCACGTCTCCCCGGTCGTCCAGGAAGATGTCGATCTTGCCGTGGCCCTCGAGACGTGTGATCGGATCGATGCTGATTCGTCTGGTCATCGCTCGCTCCTGCTCCTACCTACTCGGATGCTCCCACCGGAATCTCCTCGTCCCGCTCCTGCCGCGTGCGACGCAGCAGGCTCCCCGCCAGGGAGAAGCGATAGAAGGTTCCGACCGGGTCGGGAATGCCCTCGCGGATGATGCGGTCGATCTCCTCCGGATCCTCCGAGTCGATCACCGAGGCCAGCGCGGTCATCATGCGCGCGCCGAAGTCCTCCACACCTTCGTTCGGGCCGTAGCAGCCGATGCACGGTGAGTTGACCTGCGGGCACAGCGCGCCGCAGCCGGCCCGGGTGGCGATGCCGGCGCAGACGAGACCCTGCTCGAGCAGACAGGTCTCGGGATCGGGAAGGATTTCCCAGGTTCTCTTGAAACCGCTGATCTTCTTTTCCTGCCGCGTCCGTTCGCACTCGTCGCAGACGGTCGTGTCGACCCCGATGACCGATCCCCTCTCGGGGAGCTTGCCTTCCAGAATCGCCGTGACGGCGTCCCAGACGCGATCGGACTCGGGCGGACAACCGGGCAGGTAGTAGTCGACCTCGACGGTCTGGCCCAGAGTCTTCAGCGTGTCGTAGAACTCGGGCAGGTGCAGTGTGCAGCCGTCGATCTGTGTGACGGTTTGCGGAACGATCCCGTCGGGGTTGTCGGTTGACGGCGAGTCGAGATAGGCCGCTCTGAAGATCTCCTCGCGGTTCGTGGCGTTGGCCAGCCCCGGAATGCACCCCTCGTGCGCACAGGAGCCGAAGGCCACCAGGACCTTGGCCTTGTCGCGAAGCAACCGCGCCATGTACTCCTGCTCGCTGGTACGGATCCCGCCGTTGAACAGGCAGACGTCGATGCTCTTGTCGGCCATCGCTTCAACGTCCCGTACCTTCGGATCCATGACACAGGGCCAGAAGACGATGTCGAAGGCGGCGGCGACGTCGAGAATCTTCTCGTGGATACCGAGAACGGCGATCTCGCAGCCGCCGCACGACGCCGCCCAGTACAGAGCCAGTTTGGCCTTCTCGTCGCTCATGAGTGCACCTCCACCGCCTCCTGGTGTTCGTCCACGAGGCGCTCGATCGCTGCCAGTCGCTCGGCGTTCTCGTGCCAGTTCGCGGACCAGCCGAGGGGGCCGAGTGATCGAACCGCCTCGACCATCTCGTCGATCGCTCCAGCGAGCTGCCGGCCCTCGGCCGCCGAGGCCCAGACCAGGTGCAGCCGTTCCTCCTCGATTCCCATCCGGCCCAACGTGTAGCGCAGCATCGCGTAACGACGCATCGTCTTGTAGTTCTGCTCGATGTAGTGGCACTCGCCCGGATGACAGCCGGCGATCAGCACACCGTCGGCACCGAGCGAGAACGCTTGCAGCACGAAGGTGGGATCGACGCGGCCGCTGCACATCACGCGGATGATGCGAACGTTGGGCGCATAGACGATCCTGGCCGTGCCGGCGAGGTCGGCGGCCCGGTAAGAGCACCAGTTGCATAGGAAGCCGACGATCTTGGGTTCGAATCTCTCGTTGTCCGTGTTCATGAAACTGCTCCCCCGGGCCTCAGCCCTCGACGGGCCGCTCCTCGGCTTCGACCGGCGGCCCGGCCGGCTTCGCATCCCACAGCAGACCTTCGATCTCCGCCATGATCTGCTGGTTGCTGAAGTGGGCACCCGTGATGGCCTGCGCGGGACAGGCGGCGACACAGGTGCCGCACCCCTTGCACAGGGCCTCGACGACGCGGCTGACCTCCTTGTCGCCGTCGAACTCGATGGCGTTGAACGGGCACAGGTCGTTGCAGATCCGGCATCCCGAGCACTGCTCCTCGTGGATCGCCGCCACCACCGGCTCGATCAGCACCTTCCCCCTGGTGATCATCCCTTGGACACGCGCCGCGGCGGCGGCCCCCTGGACCACCGAGGCCGGGATGTCCTTGGGTCCCTGGCAGGCGCCGGCGATAAAGATGCCGTCGGTCATCGTTGCCACGGGATCCAGCTTCGGGTGACGCTCGGTGAACCAGCCGGACATGCTGCAGGAGATGCCGCACTTGAGGCCCATCTCCTTGGCATCCGGGCGCGGCTCGAGCGCCGACATCAAGACGACCATGTCCACGGGGATCCGCCGCTGCTTGCCCAGCAACGTGTCCTCGGCCTGGATGATCAGCTTGCCTTCTTCCCCGGGCAGGCGCGCGGCGTCGGTCACCTCGGCCACCTTGCCGCGGACGAAATCCATCCCCTCCTCCAGCAGCCGTTTGTAGAACTCCTCGTAGTCCTTGAAGTTCGGGCGTAGGTCGATGTAGAAGGCGGAGACGCTGGCGCCGGTTTTCTCCATCGCCAGATGGCCGAATTTGAGGCTCGACATGCAACAGACGTTGGAGCAGTACGGGTTGTGGTTCTTGTCGCGGCTGCCGACGCAGTGAATGATCGCGATCGACTGCGGCCGGGTCTTGCCGTCTCGCATGACGATCTGGCCGCTCGTCGGACCCGAGGCGTTGCACATCCGCTCGAACTCCAGACTGGTGAAGACGTTGGCCAGGCGACCGTATCCGTACTGCGGCATGCGCCGGGGATCGAAGGTGTCGTAGCCCGTGGCAAGAATGATGTTGCCGACCTTCAGCTCGACGATCTCGTCCCGCTGGTCGAAATCGACGGCGCCCGTCGGGCACAGCTTCTTGCACGCGCCGCACTTGCCGCGCTCGAACCAGATGCAGTTCTCGCGGTCGATGACCGGTATCCGCGGGACCGCCTGGGGGAAGGGCGTGAAGATGGCCTTGCGCGTGCCCATCCCGACCTCGAATTCCGTGTCGACCACGTTGCGCGGACACTTCTCCTCGCAGTAGCCACAGCCGGTGCACAGTTCCTCGTTGACCGAGCGAGCTTTCTTGCGGATCTTGACCCGGAACTCACCGACCGAACCCGTGACCTCCTCGAGCTCGGAGTAGGTCAGCAGCTCGATCTTCTCGTGCTGACCGACCTCCGACATCTTAGGTGTCAGGATGCAAGCCGCGCAGTCGAGAGTCGGGAAGGTCTTGTCGAACTGGGCCATGTGGCCGCCGATGCTCGGCTCGCGCTCGAGGAGGTAGACCGGGTGACCCGCGTCGGCCAGCTCCAGCGCGGCCTGCAGGCCGGCGATGCCGCCACCGACGACCAGCGTTCGAGGGTCGACATCCACCGAGTTCGGCTGCAGCGGTTCCTGATGCTTGACCCGCTCGACCGCGCCGCTGATCATGGCGATCGCCTTGACCGTGGCCTGGTCCCGTTTGGAGGTGACCCACGAGACGTGCTCTCGAATGCTGGTCATCTGCATCAGGTACGGGTTCAACCCGGCATTGGCGCAGGCGCGGCGGAAGGTGGCCTCGTGCAGGTGTGGCGAGCAGGCCGCCACGACGACGCGAGTCAGGCCTTCGCTCTTGATGTCATCCTCGATCATCTGCTGGCCCAGCGACGAGCACATGAACTTGTAGTCCTTCGAGACGACGACCCCGTCGAGATGGGTCCCGACCCATAGAGCCACCTCCTCCACGTCGACCATTCCGGCGATGTTGCTTCCGCAGTGGCAGATGTAGACGCCAATTCGCTCGGCCATTTCAAGCCTCCGGTACAGCATCGGCCGTACTGCCGATCCGCGTCGCGAGAATCGGCTCCGCGGCGACGATCTCTTTGCCGAATCCCAGCTCCTCCGTCCCGATTCCCAACGCCAGCCCGACCAGCTGGGTGAAGAAGAGAACGGGCAGCTCGAACCGCGTGTTGAAGAAGTTGTTGACCCGGCCCTGATAGGCGTCGAGATTGAGCTGGCACATCGGGCACAGGCAGGCGACGACGTCGGCGTGGTACTCCGCGGCGCTGTGCAGCAGGCGGCGGATCAGCTCGAAGGCCTGCTCTTCGCTGATCTGAGCCATGTGACCGCCACAGCAGTGGCTCTTGACCGGATAGTCGACGACCTCGGCGCCCAGCCAGCCCAGCATCCGGTCCAGTTTCACCGGGTATTCCGGATCGTCGAAACCGTTGAGCGGTCGGACGATCTGGCAGCCGTAGTACGGAGCCACCCGCAGCCCCTCGAGCGGTTGTACGACACGTTCACGGATCGCTTGCTCGCCGACATCGTCGAAAAGCACGTCGAGCAGGTGGCGAATCTTGAGCCGGCCCGCCTCGTAGTGCAGCCCGCCCGCCGCCAGGGCCTGGTTGACCTTGTCGTCGATATCGGCGTGCTCGACCATCAGCTTGTCCGTCTTCTTCAAGTTCAGATAGCACGCGCTGCACGGGGCGACGAGCTGGTCGAGATCCGGTCCGACCAGGGCCAGGTTGCGGGCGATGATCGCGTTGGCCGCCAGGGCGTCGACGGTGTGGTACTCCGTCGCGCCGCAGCAGTTCCAGTCGTCCACCTCGGTAAACTCGACTTGCAGCTTGTCGGCCACCGCCTTGACCGACATGTCGTAGGCCACGCTGCTGCTTTCGAGCGAACAGCCGGGATAGAAGGCGTACTTCACGACGCACCTCCCAGTTCTTTGGCTTTGTCGATGATTGCCCGCAGTTGGGCGACCTGGCGGATGCGAGTCGGGGTCAGCGACATCCGGCCCCTGGTGAACATCGACAGCCCCAGCGGCCCCATGCGCAGCAGGCTCGCGGGCTTTTGGGTCAGATAAAAGCGGCTGGCAATGCCGAACTCGAAGCTGCGACCGTACCGGTCGACGTAGCTGGTGAATGTTCGGGCCAGCGCCGCTCCGTCGGTGCCGGCAGCGTGGCCCTCGGCGACGGACATCCGCTTGAGCGTGTACATGATGTCGGTGATCGGGATCTCCTGCGGGCAGCGGCTCGTACACAGGTAGCACGACACGCACATCCACATCGTGTTCGAGTCCAGCACCTGGTCGCGCTCACCTGCGTTGATCAGAGCGAACAGACGTCGCGGCGTGGACTCCATGTCGGCACCGTTGGGGCATGACCCACCACAGGTGCCGCACTGAATGCAGCTCTTGAGGCGCTCGCCTCCCGGCGTTGCCACCATCACCTGGTCTCGGAAGTCGTTGTTCTGGGCGACGGGAATCACGGGTCACCTCGCTTCGGGAGGCCGCCGGGCTTCTGTCGTTCTATCCGGTCTCCCGCAGACGGCAGTTCGCTACTCGATCGTTGAATCGTTGTTCGAAACCGGGATTCGATTGTTGGGCGAGCATCGTCAATCCGTCTCTCACCGCCCGTGGGCAAGCGACGAGTTTTCCGGATCCTCAGGCATCAATAGCGGATGCGGAGAGGGTCTTCAAGGACAGAAACAGGAGCCGCATTGTCCTGATCAGAATCCTGTTTCGATCCTTGTTGCCCTGATTCCTCCCTTGACTCTCTGTCTCGGAAGACGCAGGGATCCGCTGAGGTAAGATGGTCCTCTGCGCGGCGCGGCGAACAGGACGGGCGGAGGACCGGGATGCACGAATGGGCCCTGGCCGAGGGCGTGATCGCGACGGCGCTCGAGGCCGGCGAAAAGGAAGGGCTGACCACGATCCGTAAGATCTCGATCACGATCGGGCAGCTGCAGAACATCAAGAAAGAGGTCTTCGAGAGCGCCCTCGCGGCGGTGATGCCCGCCTCGGAACCGCGTCTGGCGGGGACGGAGATCTCGCTGGAGATCGAGCCCGTCCGCTTCCGCTGCAGGCCTTGCGGGAACGAGTTCTCGCTGGGCGACGTTCGCGGCCCCCTCGACGGCGATCAGCTCGAATCGATCCACCTCATTCCCGAACTGGCCCACGCCTTCATGTCCTGTCCCCACTGCGACAGTCCGGACTTCGAGGTGATTCGGGGCCGCGGCGTTTGGATCGAGTCGTTGGAGGGGGAATAAGGGATGGACCCCCGGCTGGTCACGATCGGCAGGCGGCTCGAACGAATCGGGAGGATCGTCGCCGTCACCGGCGGAAAGGGAGGCGTCGGCAAGAGTCTCGTGGCCACGACGCTGGCGCTCTGCTGCGCGGAACGAGGTCTTCGGACGGGACTGCTCGATCTCGACCTGACCAGCCCCTGCGACCACATTCTGCTCGGCCTCGACAAACAGTATCCCGAGGAGCGATTCGGCCTGGAGCCTCCGGAGGTCAACGGCGTTCGCTTCATGTCGGTGGTCTACTTCTCCGGGCCCCGGCCCGCGCCGCTGCGCGGAGAGGACTTCAGCAACGCCCTGGTCGAACTGCTGACGATCACCCAGTGGGGCGAGCTCGATCTGTTGGTGATCGACATGCCACCCGGGATCTCGGATGCCGCACTCGATGCCGCCCGCCTGATTCCACGCGCCGAGCACCTCGTCGTGGCCACCGGCTCGCGCGTCGTCGTCGAGACGGTCCGTCGCACCCTCGAGCTGTTGCTTCAGATCCGGACCCCGGTTCTCGGTGTCGTCGAGAACATGAGCCGGGGCGATGGAACACGAGTCGCGGAGCTTGCGGATGATCACGGGGTTCCCTACCTCGGCGCCGTTCCGTTCGACCCCGCTCTCGAGGAAGCCACCGGCGATGCCCGCGCACTGGCCGGCACCGAGGTCGCCGGGGCTTTGAGACGACTGTCGGAACGTCTTCTGTGATCGCCGACTCTTCCACCCGCGTGCCGTGGACGAGGCTCGCGATCGTCGGCGGCATTCTCGCGCTCACCCTGGTTTCCTACTGGCCCGCGCTCTCCGCGGGCTTCATCTGGGACGACGACGACTACGTGACCGAGAACCCGCTCCTGCGCGACGCGGACGGTTTGCGGCGGATCTGGACGACGACGGAAACACCCCAGTATTACCCACTGGTTTTCACGACCTTCTGGCTCGAGTACCACCTGTGGGGCCTGTCTCCTCTGGGCTATCACCTGGTCAACGTCGCACTGCACGCGATCAACGCGTTTCTGATCGGTCTGGTGCTGCGCGGGCTGGGAGTGCGCGGAGCCTGGTGGGTCGCGCTGTTATTCGCCGTGCACCCCGTCCACGTGGAATCGGTGGCGTGGGTGACCGAGCGTAAAAATGTCCTGTCGGCCTTGTTCTACCTGGTCGCGTTCCTGTCCTATCTGGACTTCGAACGGCGCGGGAAGAAGATCTCGTATGCCCTGGCGCTGTTGTCGTTCGTTTGCGCGATGCTGGCCAAGACGGTAACGGCCAGCCTTCCGGTGGCCCTGGTTCTGGCTCTGCTGTGGCGGAACGGGCGCATCGGAGCTCGGGATCTGCGCCGTCTGGCCCCTTTCTTTGCCATCGCCGTCGGTCTGGCGTTGATCACGGTGCAGCTGGAAGAAGGAATGGTCGGTGCGGTCAGCGCCGATTTCGTTTTTTCCTGGTGGCAACGGGTCGTCATCGCCTGTCGCGCGTTGCTGTTCTACCCGCTGAAGATCCTGTTCCCCTACCCGCTGATCTTCAACTACCCGCGGTGGGATCTCGACGCCGGTGGCCTGTCTCTGATCTGGCCGGTGGTCGCGGTGCTGATCGTCGGCGCGATGCTCTTCGCCCTCTGGCGAAAAGGGAATCGCGGGACTGTTCTGCCGGCGCTTTACTACGCCGCGACCATCTTCCCGGCGCTCGGTTTCCTGAACGTCTACCCTTTTCGCTACTCCTTTGTCGCCGACCACTTCCAGTACCTGGCCAGCATCGGCGTGCTGATCCTGCTCGTGCAAGCGGTGATCGTCCTGGACCGGCAAATCGTCTCGCGACTTCCCTTGCCCGCGGGTCGCCCGGCCTCGGCGATCGGCGCCGCGGGTCTGCTCGTCCTGGCCTTGCTGACCTGGAGCCAGAGCCTGGCTTACCGGGATCTGCCGACGCTCTGGCGCGACACGATTGCCAAGAATCCTGGCTCCTGGCTGGCCCACAACAATCTGGGTCTGATCTATCTCGAGAACGACCGGTACGAACAGGCGCTCGAGCACCTCGACCGGGCCGTCGCGAGCAAGCCGGGCTCGGCCGAGTCCTACACGGCCCGTGGCCTGGCCCGCGCGGGGTTGGGCCTGCGCGATGAGGCGCTCGAGGATCTGGATCGGGCGATCGAGCTCGACCCGAGCTATCCCCAGGCGCGTCTCAACCGCGGCAACTTGCGTCTGGACACAGGCCGCTTCGACGGGGCCGTCGAGGATCTGACGCGATTCATGGAGAACAACCCCGACTATCTACCGGCCCGCCGCTCCCTCGCCCGGGCCCGTCTGCTCGCCGGTCACCACGACCAGGCGATCGCCGACTTTACGGCGTTCATCGACTCGAGTCCGGACTACGCGGCCTACCTCAACCGTGGCGTGGCCTACGTCAACGTCGGCGACTTCAAGTCCGCCGTCGAGGATTTCACGCGGGCCCTGCAGCTCGAGCCGGGCTCGGTCGAGGCCTACTCGAACAGAGGCTTCGCCCTTGTCCGCTCGGCCCGCGTGCGGCTCGCACTGGCCGACTTCGATCGCGCGATTGCGATCGACCCCGGGCAGGCGAAGTTGTTCGCCATGCGCGGCGGCGCCTGGGTGACCTTGGGGGATCTGCCTCGGGCCTGTCAGGACTGGCAGCGAGCCTGTGCCCTGGGTGACTGCCGCCACTTCGAACAGAATTGCAGGCTGCGCGGCCGGTGAAGTGGTGCACTGAGGTCAGCCCGCAGCCGGTCTTGAGAAACTGGATCATGGTGTATTGGTCCACCGAGTTCAGCTCCTGTCGCACCTAACCAGAAACGCCCATCCTTCATAGTGTTACGATGCCCCGGCACGCGGTTCTGCGAACAAGTCTCACGGGGTCCCAAGATGAGACATCGACGGTCCCGGGATGGTATCCCACTGCCATCTGGGTGGACCTTGGTGGTCAAATCGGCGGTTCTCCACGCCGTTTCGCTCGCCTCCGCCGCTCTGACACTCGCGAGCACCCGCGCTGCGACCAGTCGTGTCACGAACCGCCGTCTTCAAGGCGAACTCGACCGGGCCACCACGGGAATCGCCTTGCTCAAAGAGGAGTTGGACATCAAGGACGCCCGTTGGAATCGCCTGCCACCTCGCCGCCGTCCTTTCTACACTCCGGTCCAACGCATGCGTATCCTCCAGCTGAAGGCGGCCCGCCGCTGGTCCTGCGAGCAGGCAGCACGAGCATTCCACGTCGATGAGCAGACTCTGCGCGCATGGATGAGACGGGTTGACGAGCAAGGTCAGCGAGCGCTGATCCAGATCGTCAGTCCTGTGAACCGGTTCCCGGATTTCGTTCGGTATCTCGTGAAGCAGTTGAAGGTACTCCTCCCCTCGATGGGCAAGGTGCGCATTGCTCAAGTCCTCGCTCGAGCCGGATTACATCTGGGCGCGACGACGATCGCACGCATCTCGACGGAAACGGAGCCATCATCCGACGACGCCTTGGCTGCTGCCCTAGAAATCGATGCTCTGACGACCCGTGTGGTCACAGCCAAATACCCTGGGCATACATGGCACGTCGACCTGACGACCGTTCCGACCTGGAGCGGCTTTTGGGTGCCATGGCTCTCCTTCTCGTTGCCTCAATCTTGGCCGTTCTGCTGGTGGGTCGCCGTGGCCGTCGATCATTTCTCGCGGGCCGTGGTCGGTTTTGCGGTTTTCTTGAGCCGCCCCACTTCCGCTGATGTTCAGCGGTTCCTCGACCGTGCGATTCGCACGACGGGCAGCCCGCCCAAGTACATCATCTCGGACAAGGGACGTCAGTTCTGGTGCAAGTCATACAAGCGATGGTGCAGGCGCAAAAGTATCCGGCCTCGCTTCGGTGCCGTTGGCAAGTACGGAAGCATCGCCATTGTCGAACGGTTCAGGCGCGCCTTGAAAAGCGAGTGCACCCGCCGGATTCTTGTTCCGCAACAACTGGAAGCTATGCGACGCGAGCTCACCTTCTACGTTTATTGGTACAACCAGCATCGACCAAGCATGGCGCTCGGCGGAAGAACGCCTCGAGAAGTCTACGATGCGGTTCGTCCTGCGAATGCGAAGCCAAGGTTCGAGCCGAGATCTCGATGGCCGAGGCAGAGTCCATGCGCCGCGCCGCGCACCAGAATCAAGGGAGCACAGGGCGTGAGGCTCCACCTCATTGTTGGCTACCTGGAGGACCGAAAGCACCTGCCCGTCGTCGAATTGCGCAGAGTTGCCTGACG
>Ga0255055_10000391_pt1 | contig 34351 bp, 28 predicted proteins | sample JV7_2_27_MG_FD_188633 | JGI IMG/M metagenome (GOLD analysis project Ga0255055, IMG submission 188633) | Seawater microbial communities from Jervis Inlet, British Columbia, Canada - JV7_2_27 | ecosystem: Environmental > Aquatic > Marine > Inlet | place: Canada: British Columbia | collected...
AGGCGGCTGATGATGGCGTCGCGCAGTTTCATCGGCGGATGCATGATCTCGTACAAGACGCCGTCGATGCGGAAGCGAACGCGAAAGTCCTTTTCGTAGGGCTCGATGTGGATGTCGGAGGCGTCCTTCTTGATCGAATCGGTGAGAATGATGTTGACCAGTTTGACGACCGGGGCCTCCTCGGTCGCGGCCTCCAACGAGGCGATGTCCATCTCCTCGTCGTCTTCGAGCACCTCGAGCGCCTCGGCTTCCGCGTCGGCCATCTCGTCCATGACTTTCTTGAGCTCGATCGCGTGCTGCGAGCCGTAGTACTTCTCGATCGCTTCGCGGATGGCGATCTCGCTGGCCACCACCGGCTCGACGTTGTAACCGGTCATGAACTTGATGTCGTCCATGGCGAAAACATTGGTGGGATCGGCCATGGAGATGGTCAGCGTGGCTCCTGTGCGGTTGACGGGAAGGATCAGGTACTTCTGCGCGACCTCGGAAGGGATCAGATTGATTACCGAATCGTCGATCTCGAAGTGTCTGAGATTGATCGACGGTACACCGAACTGCTCGGAGAGCAGTTGGGTGATGTCGTCCTCACGGACGTAGCCCAGCTTGATCAGATTGAAGCCGAGCTTCTCGCCGTTTGTCTTTTGAGACTCGAGGGCCTCGCCGAGTTGCTCCGTGCTGATCAGACCAGCCTTGACCAGCATTTCCCCCAACTTGACAGCCATGAGTTTTCCCGACCCCCTTAGCGGCTGGCCGCAATGACAGATAGACGACTAAGTCGGTCTATATAGTCGAGCACCACGCTAAGCCTATAGAATTGCGAGGCTTCAAATCGTGGCGAATGTAGGTCCCTTGAAAATTATTGTCAAGGTGACGTGGCAGGTGACACTTTTTTGCGCAGTTGATCGGATCGGTCCCGGAACCAAGGTTTTTTTGGTGCGGCGCCAGGTCGCGAGCCGGCGGCCCCCCCCGGGCCTCCACCAGGTTCCGACGATGATTGACAAGCCAGCGCAGCACGGACAATATTCCGCCTTGTATTCGGCCGCGTGCGGGCGAACCGGCTTCGGTAGCCGGGATCCGTCTCGAAGGGCCCCTCGAAGCGCGGAGAGCGACCAGATGGACGTCAAGATCATCTCCGTCTTGGTACCGTGCTACAACGAGGCCGAGACCCTTCTCGTATTGTACGGTCGGCTCACCGATCTGGCCGGACGACTGACCCGGGAGTTCGAATTCATTTTCGTCAACGACGGGAGCACCGACAATACTCCCGAGATCCTGGACGATCTCGCCGCCGGGGATCCCCGCGTCAAGGTACTGCATTTGGCCCAGAACAGGGGTCACCAGATCGCGCTCACCGCGGGAATGGACCACGCGAGCGGGGAAATGATCGTCACGATCGATGCCGATCTGCAGGACCCACCCGAGCTGATCGCCGAGATGCTGGCCAAAATCGAGGAAGGTTTCGATGTGGTCCACGCTCAGCGCCGCAGCCGGGCCGGTGAGACCTATTTCAAGCTGGCCACAGCGAGGATCTTCTACGTACTGATGAATCGGCTCACGATGGGTCGCATCATCGAGAATTGTGGCGATTTCAGGGCGTTTTCCCGTCCCGTACTCCAGGTCATCTCGCAGTTTCGCGAGCCCCATCGATTCCTGCGAGGCATGTTCTCGGAAATCGGCTTCCGCCAGTGCGTCATCCCTTACGACAGGGACGCCCGTTACGCGGGCGAAACCAAGTATCCGCTGCCGAAGATGGTCAAGTTCGCCGTCGACGCGGTCTTCAGTTTCTCGGCCGCCCCGATCCGGATGATCCTCGGGTTGTCCATCGCCATCTGGGCCCTCAGCCTGCTCTACCTAATCAAGACGCTTTACGAAAAGTTCATCCTTCAGATCACGGTGCCCGGCTGGGCCTCGATCATTGTGCTGCTGACCTTTCTGACCGGCCTGATTCTGTTCTCTCTCGCCGTCATCGGAGCTTACGTTGGCCGAGTGTTCGAACAAGGGCAGCAACGCCCCTTGTACTGGGTCCGGGAGACCCGCAATATCCAACCCGTGTCGGCTGGTTCGGCAACGACCGATTCTGGCCGCGATTCCACCTCGCCGACAACGGCTCGTTTCGGCGAGCCTCCCCGTCAACGCGTCTCCCGCTAGGGGGCGAGGTGGGACCGTTGGACCGGCAACACGAAGTCCTGGCGAGCGAGCGCGACTTTCACGACGGTTGGGCCGACGGCATCGACGTGGCGATCGTCGACGTCGTCAGGCACTTCGAGGGCGCCACGGCGCCCGAGAACCGATTCATCCTGGGACGTCTCGGCAACGTTGACGGAAAGCTGTTGCTCGATCTCGGGTGCGGTGCGGGTGAGAACAGCGTCTACTTCGCCCGAAAGGGCGCGCGCTGCGTCGCTACGGATTATTCACCGGGTATGGTCGAGCGGGTTGGCGAGCTCGCCAGGCGCTGGGAAGTCGAGGTCGAAGCTCGCGTCATGAATGCCATGGATCTCGACTATCCGGACGACACGTTCGATATCGTCTACGCGGCCAATCTGCTGCATCACGTCGATCCCGAACGCACGCTGCGCGAAATGCACCGCGTGCTCAAGCCCGGCGGCAAGGCCTGCGCCTGGGATCCCCTGCGACACAATCCGATCATCAACGTCTACCGGCGCATGGCCAAGGATGTCCGTACCGAAGACGAGCATCCGCTCGATATTCGATTCGTCGATCTCGTGCGAAGAACGTTTCGTGACGTGGAATGGGACACCTTTTGGCTGGCTACGTTGTGGATCTTCCTTCGCTTCTATTTGATCGAGCGCGTGGATCCCAACCGCGAGCGATACTGGAAGAAGATCATCCGCGAGGAGGCTCGTCTGCGGAAAAGCTACCTGCGGCTGGAAGCCGTGGACCGCGTATTGAAGAGGCTACCCACTCTCAAACGCTATGCTTGGAACCTGGCCTTCGTCGCGACGAAGTGATGGACCGGGCTCGAGCCATCTCGCCTGCCGATTCGCGCCCCAACGGCATCACCCTCCCGCCACGCCGCGATTTTTTGTTGGCCATTGCCGGTGGCCTGTGCCTGGCCGGGGTTCACGGGATCCACCACATCTACAGCAATCAGACTCAGTACTTTCTTCTCGGCTTCCGCCTCGCCGATCGCGGCTTCATTCCCCTCGACTGGTTCGTTTGGTCGACGACCCACCACCACTTCGCGTTCGGCTACTTCCAGGCGGCCCTGCAGAAAATAGGAGGATTTCTCTACACCGCCATCGCGACTCAAGTCGCGTTGACGATCGGTTTTGCCTTCGGCTTGCTGCTGCTGACGCGTCGTTTCTGCCGCCACTCGATCCCCGTCTATCTCCTCGTGCTGCTCTGGCTGGGGCTCAGCGACCCGTTCCAGGCGGGAATCGGCGGTTTCAGCCTGATTTCGAACTTCCTGCAGCCCAGTGGTGTTGCCGGCGCCCTGATGATTCTCGGGATGGCGCTGCTGTTCGACAGGAGATTCGCCCAGGCAGGAATCTGTCTCGCTCTGGGCGGGCTGTTTCACGCATCGATTCTTCTGGCAATGGCTCCGTCCGTCTGTGTGCTGGCCTACATGAGCCAGCCCTGGCGTCACCGGAGGGACCTCCTCTCCTTTTCGTTGCCGATCGTGGTCTTGTGGGGCGTCGTCTTCGTCTTTCTGGTGCGGCATGGCTTGGGGGAGGACCCGTTGCTTCTCGAAGGCCTGCGCGTGCAGTTTCAAGTGCGCTCGCCGCACCATCACCTGCTCGCGCTCTGGAACCACCGGCAAACCGCCTCCTGGCTGCTCTGGATGACCGCCGGCGTATGGGCGCTGCTCCACGCCGGGCCCGACAGGAGGTACCGTGAGTTGCGCACGGTGTTCGCCGTATCGACACTCACAGTCCTCGCCGGCGTCGTGCTCGCCAACTGGCCCGAGACCCGCTCGACCGTGCTGGCCAAGATCAATCTGCTCCCACTGTTCCGCATTGGCGCCTGGCCGTTTCTCCTGGCGCTCGTGGTCTTCCTGGACCGATGGGCCGACCTGTTTTTTGGCGACGGGTCGACCACGAGAAGGGGTGGATTCTGTGCCGGGCTGATGATTGTCGCCGGTGCCGCATGGGTCGCGACCACGCCGTTTGCCGGGCCGCGCCTTCTTCGAGTGCTCTGGATCCTGGCGCTTCCCGCGATCCGGGCCACCGCGGGACTGGCTAAGCGACTTCGAGTGCAGGGGCTCTCGGCACGCCGGCTGACCCACGCTCTGCTGATCGGCCTGATCATCATCGCACTCCGCGGGCTGGTGAACCGATCCACCGTCTGGCGTGTCGAACCGTTCGCGGAGATCCTCGAGACCATCCGGGAGCAGACGCCGGCCGACGCGATCCTCGTGACTCCGGTCTTGATGGACAAGACCCGCGTTCTTGCCCACCGCGCCGTAGTCGTCGACGAGAAGTGCTTTTCCGCCGTCCCGTCGGAGTCCGTCGCGTGGTACCGGAGGATGTGCGACGTTTGCGGCTTGACTCCGAAACCGCGCAGCGGTCGCCCGCGCTGGGAAGACGGCTACCGAGAGTTGGACACGGCAAGAGCCCTGAAGCTGAAGAGACTGTACGGCGCGACGCACGTGGTGGTCGAGAGGTCCGCTCACCGCGGGAGCACGCGCGGACTGATCGAAGTCGACCGCGGACCACGTTTCAGGTTGCTTCGAATTCCCTGACGGGACCCTACGAAAGACGTTTACGGGAGACTCGGATGAACGACGACACGCGGAACTACTACGACGACAAGTATTTTGCGTGGCAATCCGGTATCGGAGAGTTCGGGGGATGGGCGAACCGGACGAAGTTCACCGAGTTCCTCTCCGAGGACCACGACGTGTTGGATTTCGGTTGCGGCGGCGGTTACCTGTTGATGGGCCTGCGTTGCCGCAAGAAGGTAGGGGTCGAGGTCAACGCGAGTGCCGCGGCGACCGCCAGAGAGAATGGGATCGAAGTCTACGACAGCGCGGAGGCCGTGCCGAATGACTACGTGGACCGGATCATTTCCAATAACGCGCTGGAGCACACGATACGACCGCTCGACGAGCTACGAGCCTTGTACCCGAAACTTCGCCCCGGCGGGAGAATCGTATTCGTGGTGCCTTGCGAGTCGATCTCCCACGGCTACAGACCCGACGACGTCAACCGCCATCTGTACAGCTGGAGCCCGATGTGCATCGGGAACCTGTTCACGGAGGCCGGATTCTCGCTGATCGAATCGAAGCCCTACATCCACAAGTGGCCTCCCAAGTACCGCGCGATTGCGAAAGTCGGCGGAAGGCGTCTGTTCGAGATGGCCTGCAGGATTTACGGCAAGCTCGAACGCTCCTGGTTCCAGGTGCGGGTGGTAGCGGAAAAGACTGTCGTCTGAATCGGCTCCGGATCCGTTACCCGGTCTTCACCTTCGGCTCGGGAGTGAGAAACCGATCCATGAATCCGGTCGAGATCCTACCCCGTACGAAGTCCTCTTCGCGCACGATCTTCTGCTGCAGCGGCAGGTTGGTGCTGATGCCCTCGACCACGAAGGAATCCAACGCGCGACGCATCCGCAGAATCGCCTCGCCGCGCGTGTTGCCCCGTGCGACGACCTTGGCGATCATCGAGTCGTAGTACGGAGGAACGACGGCCTCGGCGTAGCAAGCGGTATCCAGACGGACCCCCGGCCCACCCGGAGGGTGAAAGGTGACGATCTTGCCCGGGCTGGGCCTGAACGTGTCCGGATCCTCCGCGTTGATGCGACATTCGATGGCGTGGCCGTTCATCTCGACTTCCTCTTGGGTGAAGGAGAGCGGCTCGCCCGCTGCCACGCGGATCTGCTCCTTGATCAGGTCGATTCCAGTCAGCATCTCGGTGACCGGGTGCTCGACCTGGATACGCGTGTTCATCTCGATGAAATAGAACTCACCGGTGGGATCGAGCAGAAACTCCACGGTTCCCGCGTTGCGATAATCCACCGCACCCGCGGCACGAAGCGCCGCGTCGGCCATGCGGGCGCGCAGCGCATCGTCCAGCGCTGTCGAAGGAGATTCCTCGAGCAGTTTTTGATGCCGCCGCTGGATCGAGCACTCGCGCTCGAACAGGTGGACCAGATTTCCGTGCGCGTCGCCGAGGACCTGGAATTCGACGTGCCTCGACTCCTCGACGTATTTCTCGACGTAGACATCCGAGTCGCCGAACGCCGAGGCGGCCTCGGCACGGGCGGCCTCGAACTGATGGGCCAGCTCTTCGGCCTCTCGCGCCAGGCGCATGCCCCGACCGCCACCTCCCGCCGAGGCCTTGATCAAGACCGGATAGGCGATCTCTTCCGCCAGCGCCGCGGCCTCGTCGACATCCCTCACCACTCCCTGACTTCCGGGCACGGTGGGTACGCCCACCTCGATCATCGTCCGCCGCGCCTCGGCCTTGTCCCCCATCCTGCGGATCACGTCCGGCGGAGGACCGATGAAGGTGAGTCCGCACTCGCGACAGACCTCGGCGAAGTGTGCCGACTCGGCCAGAAAGCCGTAGCCGGGATGGATCGCCTCGGCGTCGGTGATCTCGGCCGCCGAGATCACGGCGGATACGTTCAGATAGGACTCGTCGTTTCGCGGAGGCCCGATGCAGATGTCCTCGTCGGCGAACTTGACGTGCAGCGAGTCCGCGTCGGCCGTGGAGTGGATGGCCACGGTCCGGATGCCCAGCTCCTGGCAGGCCCAGATGATACGTAGGGCGATCTCCCCGCGGTTGGCGATCAGGATCTTGCGGAACATGGCGGCGTCAGTTCAGCGGGCGCAAACGGAACAGAACCTCGCCAAACTCGACGGGTTGTCCGTTGGTTACCGGAATGTCCACGACCTCGGCGTCGATCTCGGACTCGATCTCGTTCATCACCTTCATCGCCTCGACGATGCACATGACCTGGCCTTTTCTCACCCTGCTGCCCACCTCGGCATAGGCGGGCGAATCCGGGCCGGGCGCGCGGTAGAACGTGCCGACGATGGGAGAGTTGAGCTCGACCGCGCCGTCGTCGATCGCGGATCCGACCGGCACGGGCTCGGTCGCCGGTTCTTGGGCAGGAGCGCCGCTCGCCGCCGTCGTCGTCCTGACCGGCGGCTCGCCGGCCCCGCCCACGATCGAGACGGCAGACGGTTGTTGTTGCTTGACCAGCTTGAGCTTGAACCCCTCGCGTTCCATCTCGAACTCGGCGAAATTGCTGCGAGAGATGAGCTCGATCAGCTCTCGGATCTCTTTCGGGTCCAAGCGCAACCTCCTCGGCGAATGCCGTTTACACCGCCCCGGCAGTCGCTCAGGGTACCATCGCGAGTCGTGGCGGAACAAGGGTGGCGGGCCGCCTCAGTCCTCGTCGTCTTCTCGCGAGATGTTCGCCAGCCAGGCCTCGAGTCGCTTCACTCGGCGGCCGGCGTCTGGAGTGGCCGAGCGCCCCAGGGCCCGCCGGAAGCGGGCCGCCAGCTTCCGCGGGTCGCTCGGTTGCCGCTCCGGGAGAGCTTCGTCCGCCTCTTCCCCCCTTGCGGCGCCCCTGCGCCGGGACAACTCTCCGAGAAGCGCGAGTGCCTCGCTGTGGCCAGGCTGACGTTCCAGGATCGCCCGCAGGATCTTGCGGGCTCCTGAGGTGTCCCCCTGTGCAGCGCGGATTCGCGCGTGGGTCATCGTCAGCGGATCCAACGTCAAGCTCGACCCAAAAAAGGAAGACCCCCGGGCGACGAAGTCGCCGGGGGGTCGGCTCTTTCAAAAACTCGAGCCGGGAGACCGATCAGGTGCAGACCTCGATCACCAGCTGCCGCCGAGCAACTTGTCTGATGTTGGTGCCCTCGATCGTCCTTGCGCGGAAATCCAACGTCAGCAAGGCCGTTGAGCCCTCGATAGCCGGGTTGTTGTTCACCGCATCGGAGGAGATCGGCGGGAACATCACCGAGTTCGAGCCCTGGGCCGGGATGACGATGTTGCCCAGCCCGACCACTAATGGCGATGTAGTGATCGCCGGGTTGACCCATTCGTAAGTGATCGTGACGTCGAGCATCACGATGTCGTTGAATGGTTCCGTGGCCAGCGGGTTCTTCGGGGCGGCCAGAAACGTCGCCGACCAGTCCTCGACCTCGAGGATGCACGTGTCGGTGCGGACACAGACCTCGTTGAGACCGCAGTCCTGGTTCGACGTACACAGGGTGCCCGATCCGCTGCACGTGCCCGACGTGGCCGACTGCAACTGCGCCGTCACCGACGGCGCATCCAGAGCCGTTATCTCCAAGATCACATCGGCGGAGTCGGCGTCGTCCAGGTTGTTGCTGGTGCACGACGCAGATGCCAGGAGGACCATCAGCGCCAGACCGACGAGGATTTTATGGTTCGTACCACGCATGGGCATATCTCCCCTAGTTGAGCTTGACGATCTTTGGAGTGATAAAGATCAACAGCTCACGATTTTCCTGTTGGATTTCCTGGTTCTTGAACAGCCAGCCGAAGACCGGAATTTTGCGGAACCAGGGCACGCCGATCTCGCTGTCGCCCTCGTTGACCACGAATATACCGCCGATGACGGTCGTCCCGCCATCGTTGATCAGCACCTTGGTCTGGGCGCGCTGCGTGCGGATCGACGGAATGCCGCCCGCCGTGTTGACGAAGTCGGGTGAATTGTTCTCGACGGTGACGTCGAGGATGATGGTGCCCTCGGCGGTGATCTGCGGCGTGACGGCCAGGAGCAACGAAGCCGACACGAACTCGACCTGGATCTCGGTGGCCGTCGTGTTGGTTATCGGGATCCGCACGCCTTGTTCGATCTCGGCGCGCTCGTTGTTCTGCGTGGCGATCTTGGGAGCCGAGATGATGCGGCCGCGGCCTTCGGTCTCGAGAGCGTTCAACGCGATGTCCAGCGTGAACGAGTCGACGATGTTACCGAAGCTGAAGCCCAGCGTACTGCTCTCGTCGCCGGGGAGGTTCAGGGCGTATCCCACGTTGGTGTTGTGAATCGGGCCGATGCCGGTCGAGGTTCCGTGCGCGGCGTCCGCGCTGGCCCGGAAACCCCAGACCACGCCGAGTTCTCGGGAGAAGCTCTTCGAGGTCTCGACAATGCGGGCCTCGATCATCACCTGCGGCGTCTCGGCGTCCAGGGTGGTGATCAGCGCGTCGATCGGTTCGACCCGCTTCGGGATGTCGCTGATGATCAACGTGTTCGTTCGCTCGTCGACGATGACCTTGCCTCGGTCCGAGAGCACGCCACCCTCGCGAATCACCTGCTCGACGTCGCGCGACTTTGCGTAGGACAGAGTTCGCGTGAGAGTGATCGGCTCCACTTCGAGCTCTTCGGCCGCCTTGAGCCGTTGACGGGCCGCGGCCTCGGAAGCCAGCTTTTCGGTCGTGGCGATGCGCAAAACGCTGTTGTCCAGCACCTTGTCCAGACCGTTGTTTTTCAGAATGATGTCCAACGCCTGATCCCACGGCACCTGGTCCAACACGATCGTCACACGCCCACTGACATCCGGGTCGAGCACGAAGTTCAGACCCGAGAGCTCGTGGAACAAACGGAAGACCTGCTTGATGTCCGCGTCGACCAGGTTGAGCGAGATGCGCTTGCCACGGTAGGTCACCTGATCGGTGACGATCCGTTGGCTCTCGAAGCTGCGGGTCGCCTGCGAGCCGGAGGATCGCTGCTGCGGGGCGGCGTAGGCCGGGGCCTGAAGCAGCTTCTCGATCGACGCCGGATCGACCGAGCGACTCGGCGTAGTCGCTTCCGTGTCGACGGGCGCCGCGGGCTCGACCGGCGCCGGATCCAATTTCGGCTCCGCTTCCGGAAGACGGGAAGTCATTTCCTCGGCCACTTCGGCGACGGACTCGGCGACGACCGGCTCGGTCGCGGCTGCGGCGGCTTCCTCTCGGACGACCGCCACCGGTTCCTCGACGACCGGCATCGCGTCGTCCTCATCCGCCGTGCCCTCTCCGACCTCGAATGCCTCTTCGACTTCCGGTGGCGTCGTCACGGCGGCCGACTCGACGGGTTCCGGCTCGGGAACCTCGACCGGCTGTGCCGCGGCGATCGTCCCGGCCCGTTCGCCGAAGAAGACGACGACCGAGGAGCCCACCTGCTCGATCTGGTAAGGCGTCGGGCTGTCGAGGTCGAAGACCACGCGTGTGACCGGCGTGGGTTGCAGGCGATGCTGCGCCGCGCGGACCCGGACCACACCGGCCGCATCGACCGCGTAGCGCTGGGTCTCGAGACGGCTGATCACACCGGGCAGGTCGATCACCAGGCGGTCGGGGCCGTCGAGGACGAAGCTCTCGAACTCGACGCCGCCGTCCGCGTCCAGCGTGACCACCGGCGCGCCGTCGTTGCCGGTCTCGACGCGGAGGTCGACCAGATTGCGCTCCGGGACCTGCGCCAACATCGACCAGTCGTCACCGCCCGTTTGGCCGGGCGCGGCAAAGACGCTCTGCGCCTGCGGCACCATCACCGTCAGTGCCAACCCAACGGCTGCCGCCAGCGTCCATTTCCACTGCTTACTCATCGCCGCTCTCCTCGTCCCCCAGCGGGACCAGCCTCTTGACAACATCCCGGTACGGTTTGATCGATCGCGGGTCGTCGATCGGCTGCCGGAAGGTTACGGTTCCCAGCCTCGTATCGATGGCGATCACGGTGCCGTCGTAAACTTCGTCACCGGCCCGCAAGAAATAGCCCTTGTTGTCGGACCCCATCACCACGACGACGTCGCCGCCCCTGGGATCGTTCACCACGCCGGTCAGGTCGAGCTCGGCAACGAGCATGCCGGCCACGCCTTGCGGGCGCTTGCCCCCCTGGGTCGGGCCCAGCGACTCGTATAGGGAGCGGAACGGGTCGCGTCTACCTTCGGGGTTGTAGCTGAACATCTGACCCGTGATGAGGTCTTCCTGCTGGCGCAGGATCTCCTCCACGGCGGTTTCGCCCGTGCTTGCCTCCGGCTCGGCGACCGGTTGGTCCGGCGCCATAGCTTCTTCCTGCGCTCGAACCGCCGGAGAGGACGCGGCAACCAGCAGGGTCAGCACGACGATGGCCGTGAGCCATACCCATTGTCGGCGATTCATGGAGTCACCCCTTGCCCGGCCGTGTCCGGATCGTAGACGAACGTTGTCGCCGTGAAGCTGGCGCTGATCGTCTTGTCACGCTCACGCGATTGACTGACCCGCAGGTTGTCCACGTTGATGATCCGCGAGTACTTGCTCACCCGATCGAGGAAGATCCCCAGATCGTGGTAGCGCGTGACCACCTGCATCTCGATGGGAAACTCCTTGTAGAACTCGACGGGACGTAGGGCGCCCGGGGCGAACGACTTGAGGTCCAGATTGGACTGGTCTCCGACGTTCTTGATCCACGCCAGAAGGTCGCCCGTTTCCTGATCGGTGGGCAGGATCTGCTGGATGTCGCCGAGCTTCTGCTCGAGACTCGCGATTTCTGCTTCGAACTCCGGCAGGCGCTGCTCGATCGCCTGACCCTCGCGGATCTTGGCTTCCTTGACCGCGTACTCGTCCTCGAGCTGCGCGATCTCGTCCTGCATCTTCCCCAGGTTGGGGTAGACGGCGTAGGCGATGCCGACGATCCCGACCGCCATCGCCAGAAAGATCAAGACCTGCCCGTAAAACGGTATCTTGTCAAACATCACCCGAACTCCCGGACAGCGAGTCCTTCATCTCAGCTTTAGGGTTGCTGCGCGGCAGCCACGACCGCGAATCCGCAGGTGAGGCTGAATGCCACACCCTCCTGCACCTCGAACACGCGTCCCAGCGAGACGCTGGCGAAGAACCCCGAATCGCTGAGGTTGTTGTAGAAGTTGGTCACGGCGTTGTAGCTCGTGGCCTTTCCGCTGATGGTGATTTGATTATTGTTGACCGACATCGATTCCAGCCACAAGAAATCCGGCAGGTTCCTCGACACCTGATCCAGGATGCGGACCGGCACCGCCTGTTGCTTCTTGAGCGTGGTGATCAGCTCGATCTTGCGCGCCAGCTCGGCCTTCTTGGCCTTGTACTCGTCTCCCTTCTTTCGAATCTCTTCCAGGCGCACCAGCTCGCGATCTGCGTCAGCGTGCCTCTCGCGCCAGTCGTCCAGCGTGTTACTGGCCGACCACCACCAGAAGCCGGCGACGATCACGCCGAGCGCCAGGATGCCGACCAGCAACACATTCTGGCCGCCCCCCATCTCGACCTTGAGGCCGGGACTCGCGCTGGGTGCCGACTTGGGCTGTTTCTTCTCGGCGAGGAGATTGATCTTGATCATGGGCTCAGTCTCCGAGTTTGCGCAGTGCGAGGCCGACCGCCACCGAAGCCGTGGGCATCATTTCGTTGATCAGTTCCGGCGAGGCGTCCTTTCCGGCCGGCGGAATCTTACGGAACGGATTCAACAGCTCGACCTGAGTGTTCAGCCTTTCGCCAAGCGATTCCTTCATGTGCACGACCTGCGCAGTTCCGCCGGTCAGGTAGAGCCGGTCCAGCGGCCGGTCGGTCGCCGAGATTTGCTTGAAGAAATCGAGCGTCTTCTGGATCTCGGTCCCGATATCGTCGCTGACCGAGGAGAGAATCGGCAACACCCTTTCGTAGGGGATCCCGTCGATCTCCTCCCCGCGTTTGAGCTGCTCGGCCTGCTCAGCCGAGAGGTTGAGCTCTTTCTGAATCGCGTCGGTGTACTGGTTGCCGCCGATGTTGATGTCGCGCCAGTAGACCGAGCTTCCGCCGTGAAGCACCGAGATCGAGGAAACCGCCGATCCGATATCTACGAGCGCGACGACCTGGTTGGGCTCGAACTCGTAGTTGGCCTCGAAGGCGTTCTGCATCGCAAATGTTGCGATGTCCACGGTGATCGGGTTCAGACCCGCCTCTCCGATCACGCTGACGTAGTCGTTGATCTTGTCTTTCTTGGAGGCGGCGAGCAGCACGTCCATGTTGCCGCCCTCGCCGGAAAGGCTCGAACCCTCCAGGATCTCGTAATCCAGATTCACGTCGTCGATGTCGAACGGGATGTACTGCTCGGCTTCCCAGTGAATCGACTCGGCCAGCTCGGCGTCGCTCATCTGCGGCAGGCTGATCCGCTTGACGATCACGTGATGGCCCGACAGCGCCGTCGCCACCGGGCTACTCGATTTGATGCGGCATCGCTGGGCCAGGCGCTGGATCGTCTCGCTGACCAGCTGGGAGTCCATGATCTGGCCGTCGACGATCGCCTCCGACGAGAGTGGTTCCCATCCCAGGCCCAGCAGTTGGAAGCCCCGGCCTTTGCCCAGTTCCTTGAGCTCCACTACCTTGATGGAGCTGTCCCCGATGTCCAATCCGATCAGGTTTCGGCTACGTCCGAAGAGCATGGCTTGTCCTCGCGGATGCTCGAAATCCCCTGGGGTGGATCCCCACCTTGCAGGACTTCAAGCTAAGTCAACGATTGAGCGTAAGTCAAGCAAAAACAACCCTTATTCGTTCTAGGGGCGGTCTGAGTTTCCGTGGCGGAATACTGGTCGCTGTTTCCCTTAACTACCACTGTCGGACTCACCCATATCGGCGCGGAGCAATCCTTGGAGCGTCCGGGTTGTCCGGATCTTCCAGGTTCTCGTCGAAGGAGAAATATAGATATGGAATCGGCGAAGGCAACCCCATTACAGAGACTTCCGTATGCGACCGGGTCGGATCGCCTATTCGGGGGTGCCGCCGGAGGGGATGAACAAGACACGGCGGCACGGCCGTGCCCGTCGCGCCGGCCAACTTGACAGGCTTTTTCCAGTCATCTACGATGCGCGTTTCGAATCGAGAGGCGACTCCCCGGACAGTTCACCGAGGATACCGATGGCCAGAGCGTGTGAAGTTTGCGGTAAGAAAACGGTGTTCGGACACAACGTGTCCCACGCGCACAACGTGACCAACCGCAAGTGGCTGCCCAACCTGCAACGCGTCCGTATCCGCACTCCCCAGGGCGGAACGCGCCGGGTCCGCATCTGCACCCGCTGCCTGCGCAGCGGAGCCGTCCAAAAGGCCGTCAGCTAGAACCCGTCGCAACCCTCTCCTCTGAAGAGTCGGCGCGGTCCCGTCCGTCATCTCCCGCGACGGGCTGCTTTCCGGTCCATCCTAGGATTTTTTCGGGCACGCTGCGGGCGAGAGGGCAAACTCGCTCGCACGGCTCGCTCAAACAGCCCTCTCGCTGATCCGCAGCGCGCCCGAAAAAACCCTGGATGGAACACGAAAAGCGCCCTGATTGTCGCCGGGAGATGACGGACGGGACCGCGCCGACTCTTCAGAGGAGAGAATCAGCGAAAGACGCGCTCGACCTCCCGAACGCCCTTGATCCGTCGAATCCGCCCGATCACACGCTCCATCTGCTTCCGATCCGCCACCGCCAGAACGATCTGGATTTTGGCGTCCGCCGTCTCGTAGGTCTCCGCCTCGACGTTCTTGATATTGGTCTTCTCGTCCGCAACCGTCGAGACGATCTTGGCCAGGAGACCCTGCCGGTCCTCCACGTCGAGCACCAGCTTGACGTCGAAGAGCGACTCGCCGTCGCGGTCGGTGCTCCACTCCACCTCGATCTTCCGCTCCGGGTCGTACATCAGCTGCGTCACGTTGGGGCAGCGCACGGAGTGGACCGAAACCCCCCGACCCCGGCTGATGTAGCCGGTGATCTCCTCACCCCGGACCGGATTGCAGCACTTGGCCAGATTGATCATCACGTCGTCCATCCCGCGAACCGTGACGCCCCGGTCTCCGCGACGCAGGGCGCGGTTCATCACGCGCTGGACCACGCTTTCGGGCTTTTCGTGGAGCTCCCCCTCCGGAACCAGGATCCCCAGCAGCGACTGCGGGGTGAGCTTGCCGTAGCCCACCGCCGCGTGGAAGTCGTCCAGCTCGCTGAGCCCGAGCTTCGAAAGCGCCGGGCGAACCTGCGACGCGTCGTCGAAGTCCTTCAACGAGACCTTGAACTTGCGGAAGTGCTTTTCCGTAAGCTCGCGGCCAAGCGAGACAGAGCGCTCCCGCTCGTTCGCGTTCAACCACGCTCGGATCTTGCTGCGCGCCCGCGAGGTCTTGGCCAGCGAGAGCCAGTCCCGGCTTGGGTGGCGGTTCGGGTTGGTCAGTATCTCCACGATGTCGCCGTTACGCAGTTCGTAACGCAGCGGCACGATCCGCCCGTTGACCTTCGCACCGGAACAACGGTGGCCGACCTCGGTGTGGATGGCGTAGGCGAAGTCGAGGGGTGTCGCCCCCGTTCGAAACGACAACACCTTGCCCTTCGGTGTGAACGTGTAGACCTCTTCCGGGAACAGGTCGATCTTGACCAGCTCCATGAAGTCGCGCGGGTCCTTCAGGTCTTTCTGCCAATCCAGGATCTGCCGAAGCCACGCCATCTTCTCCGCGTCGGGATCCGACAGCTTCTCGCCCTCCTTGTAGTGCCAGTGAGCAGCGATCCCCTCCTCGGCCACGCGGTGCATCTCGTGAGTGCGAATCTGCACCTCGAACGGATGCCCCTTGTCCGTCATCACCGACGTGTGCAGGGACTGGTACATGTTGGGCTTGGGCATCGCGATGTAGTCCTTGATCCGGCCCGGGACCGGTCGCCAAATCGAATGCACGATGCCCAGAGCTCCGTAACAGTCCTTGATGGTGTTGGTCAAGATACGAAACGCGACGTAGTCGTACACCTCGTCCACACCGATCCTCTGCACCTTCATCTTCTTCTGGATCGAGTAGGTCGACTTGATACGCCCGGTGATCTCCGCCGGGATGTTGGCGGCCTCTATCGCCTGCTCCAGCCGGTCGCGGATCTCTACGATGAACTTGTCGCTGACCTTGCGACGCGATTCCAGTCCGCTCACCAGTGCAGTGTGCGAGTCGGGCTCGAGATACTGGAAGGCGAGGTCCTCCAATTCGTACTTGATGCGGCCGATGCCGAGCCGGTTCGCAATCGGGGCGTAGATCTCCTTCGTTTCCCGTGCGATCCGCTCGCGCTTGTCGGGCGAGAGATGCTCGAGCGTCCTCATGTTGTGGAGCCGGTCCGCCAGCTTGACCAGAATGACCCGAATATCGTCGACCATGGCGAGAATCATCTTGCGTAAATTCTCGGCTTCGGCCTCCTGCGAGCTCGAGAACTTCAGCTTCGATATCTTGGTCACGCCGGATACGACGTGGGCCACGTCGTCGCCAAAATTGTCCGCCACGTTTTCGATCGTGGTCAGCGTGTCCTCCACGACGTCGTGGAGCAGACCGGCGACGATGCTCGCGCTGTCCAGTTCCAGATCGGCCAGGATATAGGCCACCTCCAACGGGTGGACGAGGTAGGGTTCTCCCGACCGTCTCTTCTGATTGCGATGCTCGCGCGCGGAGAATACATACGCCTTGCGCAGGAAGTCCTGGTCCGCATCGGCATTGAACGCGGTTACGCGCTCCAGGATGTCCTCGAATCGCCTGACCATGCCTCCGCCGACCACCGAAACGGGTGCTGGAGAGCCCGGCACACGACTACCCGTTGCCGCGGCGCACCACGGCTTTCTCTTCAGTGAGAATTATACGCAACACCGAGTCCGGTCGGGTCCGGATCGGACGGTCGGTCGGGGAAACAGCCCGCGCTTTCCGCGCGCTGGCGCCGAGCTCAACCGGCCGAGCTGCGGCGGATCTTCTTCGCCCGGCGCTCCGTAGCACCCTTGCTCGACGACGGACGTTGCTTGCGCTTGTCCAGATACGACTGCCAGATCACGACGATCGGGCTGGCGACGTAAATCGAAGAGTAGGTCCCCACGAGCACTCCGATGGTCAGGACGAAGGAGAAGGGACGCAGGGCCGCCCCTCCGAACAGGAACAGGCTGAGGACCACGACCCAGGTCAGCCCCGAGGTGATGATCGTTCGCGAGAGGGTCTGGTTGATCGACATGTTGACCGTATCCGAGAGGTCCTTACCGCGATAGCTGGCGAGGTTCTCACGGATCCGGTCGAAGACCACGACCGTGTCGTTGACCGAGTAGCCCACCAACGTCAGAAACGCGGCCACCACCGGAAGACTCAATTCCTGGTTGAAGAGCGAGAAGAGAGCCAGGGTAACCAACGTGTCGTGGGTCAGTGCGGCCACCGCGGCGAAGCCCCACTGGAGCTTGAACCGGTACCAGATGTAGAGCAGCATGCCGATCAGCGAGCCGATGATCGCTACGATCGCCTTCTCGACCAGCTCGCGACCGACCGCCGGCCCGATGTAGGACTGACTTCGGAGGGCCAATGGACCGATCGTCGCGTTGTCCTCGAGGTAGGTCTGAAGCTCCGGGGTCATACCCTCGATCGAGCTCAGATCTTCGAACGTGCCGAAGATCACCCCCTCGCGTCGCGCCTCCAGGATCGCTGCGGCGAGAGCTTGGGCCTGCGCCGCCCCCGCACCCGGCGCCCGGCCGAGGAGGATCGCCAAACTGGCTTCGTCTTCGATGTTCAGATCGCTGGAGCGTCGACCCGGGACGGACGTCAGGCCGCGCAGAGCGTTGAGAACCACGATCGTGGGATCGTCCGACGACTCCTCGGTCTCTGTCTCATCCCCGCCTTCCCCGCGCGACGCCAGGCGGATGTAGACCTCGTTGTCCGACGGATCGCCAATCGTGGTAACCAGCGGGTTGCCGAACCCTGCCGCGTTCAACGTCGAGCGGATCTCGGCGACGTCGGGAGTCTCGGCGTACTTGACCTGCATTTCGGTCCCGCCGGTGAACTCGATCCCCATATTCATTCCGTTGACGGCCAGAACGACGACCGAGACCAGAACGAGGACGAGCGACGCGGGCAGCAGGACGCCGCGCTTTCCCATGAAATCGAAGTGTGGATCTTTCAAAAACTGGAACACGATCTCTACCTCGCCTGTATCGGTCTAGATGCTCAGCGTCTGGTCTCGCCGAATCCGCAGCAGTACGAGCTCGAACAACTGGCGCGAGACGAAGACGGCAGTGAACATCGAGGCAACCAGGCCAATGACCAGCGTCACGGCGAAACCACGCACGGGACCCGTCCCGTAGACGATCAAGAAGATGGCGGCGACGACGGTCGTGACGTTGCAGTCGAGGATCGTCATGAACGCCTTGCCGAATCCCTGCTCGACGGCCGAGTGCACGGTCTTGCCCAGACGCAGTTCCTCACGGATGCGCTCGAAGATCAGTACGTTGCTGTCCACGGCCATCCCGATGACCAGAATCAATCCGGCGATACCGGGGAGGGTCAGTGTGGCTCGGATCCCGGCCGCGCCGAACAGGAACGGCAACGCGCCCAACGCGCCGAAGACGAGCAGAATATTTAGAGCCAGTGCGATGGCGGCGTTGACGCCGGAGAGCCGGTAGTAGATCAGCATGAAGATCATCACGCCCAGGAACCCGGCGAAGCCCGCCGTCAGACCCGAGCGGATCGAGTCCCGGCCCAGGGACGGGCCCACCGTGCGCTCCTCGAGGATCGTCACATCGGTGGGGATCGCCCCGGAGCGAAGTTTGAGCGCCAGGTCGTCAGCCGTCTGGATCGTGAAGCCTCCGCCACTGATTTCGCCGCTATCGCGGATTTCACTTCTGATCACCGGCGCCGAGATGACCTCTTTGCTCTTGCTTCCGCCTAGAACGATGGCCATCCTGCGACCGATGTTCTCCCGCGTCGCCACCTCGAAACGCCGGCCCGCCTCCTGGGTCAGCTCGAACCTGACCGTGGGCTCGCCCCACTCGTCCAGGCCCCGACTGGCGTCGCGAAGATCACGGCCGGCCACGGTGGACACGCGTTTGAGCGGCCACCAGAACTCCTGAACCGAACCGTCCGGTTGTTCCTCGCGCTCCAGGAACAGCTCGGTGTCGTCGGGCAACTGCTCGCCGAACTGGGCGATCGCCGCTTCTTTCGTCGGGAAACGTCCCCAGACGTTCGGATCGGCACCGGGCGGGTAGCTGACCTCTTTCCACTCCAGAACCGCCGGATCCTTGAGTATGTCCTTGATCCGCGCGGGATCCTCGACACCCGGAAGCTGGACCAGAATACGCTTGCCGTCGATTCCCGACTTCTGGATCAGGGGATCGCTGACGCCGAGATTGTCGATGCGCTTGCGAATGGTGGCCAGTGTCGTGTCGACCGCTTCGATCTCGACCTGGGCGCGATACGGCGCCGGCATGTTGATGCGCCAGCTGCCCTCACCCAGATCGATCCGGTCCCAATCGCGGACGAGCAGTTCCAGCTTCGCTCGAATCTCGCCGACCTGTCCCGAATTCGTACCGCGAATTTCAACCGTCCCGGTCGAGGTGGGCAGGATCGCATCGTAGGCCAGCCCGTCGGCCTTGAAGGCCTGGCCCAGCCTGTTCTGGACGCGGTCCATCTCGAACTTGATCGCGGCGTCGGTCTCTACCTGCATCAGGATGTGCGCCCCACCCTTGAGATCCAGACCCAGATTGATCTTTTCTTCGGGTGGATAGAAAAAGAAGGCGCTCAGGGCCACGATCACCAGGATCAGACCGAACTTCAACACGAGTGGGTTCTTCGACATTTCTCGGTTCCTCCTGCCGGCGAGCCGCGCTCTAGTCGTTTGGCGACTGGAACGCCGCGACCGCCTGCTTGGAGATGTCGATCTTGATCTTTTCGGCGATTCTCAGTTGGATCAGCTGCTCGGAAACCCCGACCACGGTCCCGTGAATCCCCCCGTTGGTGATCACCTTGTCCCCGGTCTTCAGGTTATCCAACATCTCGGCGTGCTTCTTCTGCTTCTTGCGCGCCGGAGCGATCAACAGGAAATAGAAGACCACGAAGATCAGGATCATCGGGAAGAAGGTCCAGAACAGAGACTGGCTGCCTTCCCCGGCCGGTCGCGGCGAGACCGCGAGGATCGTGTTCATGAATTCCATCATCTTCTCTGTTTAACTCCGTGGACGGACGTTCGGCCCCGCTCACACCGGCCCCGTACCCTTACGGTCCGCGTGAACCCGTCGCTACCGAAAGAACGAAGGATTCTGACCTACCGATCTGCAGGCGTCAAGCCGGGCCACCCGATCACGGCCATCATCCGGCCTGCCATATGCCCATCCCGCCGATAGGAAAAGAAAAGATCCCCACGGCACGACGTACACCAGGGCGAGATCGAGATCGCCCCCCCGACCAGACCCGCCCCCAGTAGTTGAAGCCGAAGGGCCCCAGCCAGATCGAGCATCGTCCGGTCATCCTCCCGGCGGGTCAGTCGCTCGGGGGCCGCGCCCGACGCCCGGGAGACCGCCTCGACCACCTCCGGACCGACCGCGTAGCAGCAGGGACCGACGGCCGGCCCGAGAGCGGCGCGCAGCGTTCGAGACGCGACTCCCCTCTCGCGCAGTCGGTCCACGGCGCAACCGACGATCCCCGCGGCGGCGCCGCGCCACCCCGCGTGAACCGCGGCGACCGACCGGCCCTCGCGGTCTGCCAGCAACACCGCCACGCAGTCGGCCGTTCTCACCGCGGGGACCGCGAGGGCCGACTCACCTCGAAGAGCGATCGTCCCGTCCGCGGCGGGAGGCTCGCCCTCCGCGCCGCTCACGCCGGTGGGTCCGGACCGCCGAGTCAGATCCAGGAGGCGCGATCCGTGAACCTGGCGCAGGACGATGGGCACCCTCCCTTCGAGACCGGCCGCCTTGCACAGGCGAAGCCGCCTCTCGACGAAGACCGGTTCCGTGTCCACTCCGGCCCCCAGATCGAACGTGCCGGGAGTCGCCCCCCCGGAGTCGTCGCTCCGGGTCGAGTAGGCATGCCGAACGCCCGGTATCGATTCGAGCATGCCGCAGACGGCGAGCCGGAGCCCCTCGCGCCGCACCAGTCGCCAATCCGAATCACCGCTCGCGGCCGGCGCCACTACCACCGCCCCCCGGTCGTGCCTCTTGACCCGCCGGACAGGGAGACGAATACTGCGAGGAGCCCGGCAATCTCCCGGGGCCGGGACCAACGGGACGCAGTGTCATGAGCTTCGACGAACAGACGACGGCGGCGCGCCTGGCTCATTCGCAGTTGCTCGACCGGTTCCTGGAGCTCCAGGCCGAGAATCTCGAGCGCCTGGCCTTCTGGTGCGCCGGATGCCTGCGCCAGGGAGGCAAGCTGCTCCTGTTCGGTAACGGCGGCAGCGCGGCTCAGGCTCAGCATCTGGCCGCCGAGTTCGTGGGGCAGTTCGGACGACCCCGCCAGGCCCTCGCCGCGGTTGCCCTGACGGGCGACGGTGCCGTGACCAGCGGCATCGGGAACGACTCCGAGTTCGCGAAGATCTTCTCCCGACAGATCGAGGCCCTGGGAAACCGGGACGATCTCGCCCTGGCGTTCTCGACGACCGGTCTTTCCCCGAACGTCGTGGAAGGTCTGCGAACCGCGCGATCCGTGGGATTGCGGACAGCCGCGCTGCTCGGTCGAGACGGCGGGCCCGCGGTCGATGAGGTCGATCTCGCCGTCGTCGTCCCGGGAGAGGACACGGCGAGGATCCAGGAGATCCACCTGTTCGCCGCACACCTTCTCTGCGAGCGAGTCGAGCATCTCCTGGAGGATTGAGGCCCGATCGGAACTACTGGAGCGAATCGATCAGCGACTGCAACTGCCGCGAATCGGCAGCGTCGGGGACCAGCTTGACGTAGGCCTCGAGTTCCGACTTGGCTCCGGACCGATCACCCGTGCCCAGCAGGGCGAAGGCCAGTTGCTTGTGCGCCTCGCCGTAGTCGGGTTTGAGCTCGATCGCCCTGCGGAACGCCTCGATGGCACGGTTGGTGTCCTCGTCCGTTCGACCCGATTTGTTCATGATCAGCGCTCCCAGGTTGAAGAAAACCTGGTGGGCCTGATTCGGATCCAATTCCACCACTTTCTGGTAGGCCGCTTCGGATTGTTCCATCTCGTCGGCCTCGGCGTACAGACCGGCCAGGGACAGCCATGACTCGGAGTTCAGAGGATCGAGCTCGGTCAGTGCCCGGTAAGCCTCGATCGCTGCCTGCGTGTTCCCCGATTCGCCCGCAACGTAGGCCAACTGTTGCATCACACGCGGATCGTCGGGTGCGACGGTGCTGGCCTCGTCCAGCACCTCCTGGGCCTTGGCCAGATCGTCTTTGCCGATGTTGACGGTGTAGAGCACCATCAGGCTCTCGACGTCTCTGCCGGACAGCTCGACCGCACGCAACGCCTGCACCTCGGCCTCGTCGTAGCGCTCCAACTGGTACAGCACCTGCGCGTAGGCCCGGAAACGCCCGGCATCGTCCGGCTCGTCCTCGATCGCCTCCTCGAAGAACTCGATGGAGCCGTCCAGATCGCCCGATGACGCCCGGCTGAGGGCCGAGTCCCAGGGATCCCTCGTAGGGGCCGCGGGAGCGACGATCTTAGCGGCACCACCTTCTCCGGCCTGGGCCACCTCCGCCGGCGTCGCCACCTGGTCCTCGGGCATCAAAGTGAAGTCGATCTCCGCGTATCCCATGGCCCGAATCATGACCTCGGGGATGGCCGCCCCGGGTTTGAGCTTGGTCGTCCGCACGTCGCTGACCAGCACTCGATTGACCGTTCGGCTCTCCACGACCATCTGCGTCGCGACGTAGCCTTCGCCCTCGATCTCGACGACCCACATGCCCTCGCTGGACGGGTTGAACATCCCGGGGACGTAATAGCGTCCCTTCTTGTTGGTTTCTCCGTCGTACGAGGTCTGGGGATTGCCCGAGGGTTTGAAGACGAGTTTCACACCGGGGACCGGATTGCCGTCCTGATCCACGACCATGCCTTTGGCCTCGCAGGTCGCCGGTGCGGCGTCGGCGTGGCCGGCCAGCAGCGCGATGAGCGCGAGTCCGATACCGATCGATGTCATCTTCATAGCCGTACCTTCGATTCCGTGGGGAAAACCCGGTCCAAGATTATAGAAGGTCTCTTCCCGAAGAGGCAACGCCGGGCGGATTTCTGCGGTGCTATAATCGCACGCCTTCCAGCCCGTTGCCGGAGCCGAACCGATCGAGGAAGCGCCCTTTGCCCCAGCCGAAACCGGAACGCCGGGTGAGCGATTCCATGGTTCAAATGACCGAGATCGTGCTCCCGGAGGACACCAATTCCGAGGGCTCGATCTTCGGCGGCCGCGTGTTGGCCCTGATCGACAAGTGCGCCGCGGTTGTCGGGATGCGTCACGCCCGCAGCGACGTGGTGACCATTTCGTTGGATTCCGTGACGTTTCTCAACAAGGTAAGCGTGGGAAACATCCTGACGCTCGCCGGGCGGATCAATGCGGCCTTCGGCTCGTCGATGGAGGTCGAGGTCTCGGTGCATTCCGAGGTGCCGCGGAGCGGGGAGCGCAAGCTCACGACGACGGCCCTGGTGACGATCGTTGCCGTCGATGGCGAGGGGCGCCCCCATCCGGCTCCCCGTCTGGTTCTCGAATCCGAACAGGATCGCAAGCGCGCCTCGCAGGCTGCGGAGCGCAGGCGCGCTCGCCTCGCCGCCAGGTCCGATCACTCGTCGTAGACCTCCGGTCGGACTCTGCCCCGGCCCCGGCAGGCTCCGCAGATTCGCGTCAGCTGCTCGGCCAGCCCGGGTCGCGTCCGCTTTCGGGTCAGCTGCAGCAGCCCGAGGTCGCTCAGCCCGACGACCCGCGTCCGGGCCGGATCCCTGGCAAGTCCTTCGCAGAAGATCGACAGCACCTCTTCCCGACTCTCGGGCTCTCTCATGTCGATCAGGTCGACGACGACGATTCCGCCGAGCCCGCGCAGCCGGAGTTGTCGCGGAATCTCGCGGGCGGCCTCGATATTCGTACGCAGCAACGTCTGTTCGAGATCGTGCTTGCCCAGGAACTTCCCGGTGTTGACATCTACGCTCACCAGGGCTTCGGTCTCTTCGATGACGAGATAGCCGCCCGACTTGAGCCACACGCGCCGGCGGAGGGCCCGGTCGATTGTCGCGCTGATCCCGTACGTCTCGAACAGCGGCGCCTTTTCGGTGTAAAGGCCGACCTTCGAGGCCGTCAGCGGATCGATTTCCCGCAGGTACTCGATCGCACGCTCTCGATCCACGGGGTCGTCGACGAGAATGCGCTCCAGAACGACGGTCGGGCTGTCCCGCAGCGTCTCCTGGAGCAGATCGGGCTCGCGTAGCACCAACCCCGGACTCGAAATCCCGTCCAGGCCGTCCCGCAACTCTCGCCACTGGTCGACCAGCCGACTGGCCTCGGACTCCAACCGCCTTGCGTCCGCGCCTGCGGCTGAGGTCCTGGCGATCCAGCCCGACTCCTCTGACGGGAGACTCTCGAGGATACTCTGCAGTCGATCTCGTTCCGCGCGATCGCGGATCCTGCGCGAGACCGCGCGGGTCGTTCCCCATGGAAGCAGCACGAGCAAGCGCCCGGGGATGGTCAGGAAGCACGTGACCCTGGCGCCCTTCGAGCCGCGACCCTCTCGCTCGACCTGGACGAGCAGCTCACGTCCTTCCTTGAGCCTGTCCTGAATCGGTGAAGGCGAGGAGGGCTCGCCGGGGAAGACCAGGTCCCCGGCGTGCAGATACGCCCCGCGCTCCGCCCCGATTTCCAGGAACGCCGACTGGATTCCGGAAAGGACGTTCGACACCCTGGCCTTGAGGATGCGGCCTGCACGCGGCACATCGTCCAGCGGCTCGACACGGACCTCGACGGTCGAACCGTCCTCGCGCAGCGCGGCCCAGAGGCGCCCGTCGATCCGGCTAAGAAAGAGCTCGCTGGACATCACCCACTGCAGACCTCGACGCCGATGCCGCGAGCATCGGATTGACGAGGCGGCCTTTCCAGTCGACGAGGAGATCTTCGCGCACCAGGTCGAGGCGGTGTGCCCCGCTCCCGAAGATCTCCGTCAAAACCTCGTCCGGCCGGACCGACGCCCCGTTGCTGCGCATCGCCAACGTCATGCGTAGCTCGTCGCTGCGCAGTTGCTCCAGCTCCAGCACCTCGACGGCCAGGTCGAAACTTTGAATCTTACCCTTCTTTCCCTCACGCTGGATCCGGAGGGGCAGGCGCTCGCGAAACGAGGACAGCAATCGGTAGAGATCGACGCTCTCCCCCGCCACCACGCGGTAGCGCGCGGCCTGGATCGCCTCTCCCAGTGCCGGGAGGTTGCGGCGGATCTCTCTCACGGCCTGGAAACGCAGACCCGCCGGAGCGGCTTGGTTGAGCTTCTCCTCGGGGTCGATCTCGTCCAGACGCGAAAGGGAGTCGAAATCGAGGTACTCGGCCTCCGAGGCGATGCCCACCGACAACGCCGGTCCGAAAGAGATCCTCGGCTTGGGATTGAAGCCCTGCGAGTAGACCAGCTCGATCCCGGCCCGCCGGAGCGTGCGCATGACCAGACGGCTGAGGTCAAGGTGGCCCAGAAAACGCAACGATCCGGTCTTGCTGAACCGGGCGCGGTAGCGATAGGCCGGCCGCTCGCTCCCATTCGGCTCGCCTGTCGCGGAGGACGCGACGGGCCTCGGCGCGCGGTCCACCCCGATCGGCGTTCCCGGGCCGGGTGCGGCGGGAGTGGACAGCAGCGGCAGATCGCTGGCCAGACGCCGCCCCGTAGTTTCCGCGACGATGCCTTTGACGCAGTCGCGGGCGAACGGAGCACAGCCGTGACAATCGGTCGGCCCGCAAACCGACAGCGTGGCCGCCTCGAGTGCACGTTTCAGCTCAATGGCCAGCCACTTGCGGTTGACGCGCGAGTGGACCACGTGCCACGGGAGGGGCGCCTCGGGGTCGAGGTCGCGATAGGCGTAGAGCTCCGGATCCACACCCTCGGCGCGAAAGGCCTCTTTCCACGCCTCCAGGTTCAAATGCTCGTCCCAGCCATCGAACCGCGCGCCGTTCCTCCAAGCCCGTTCGAGGACGCCGCAAAGCGCGCGGTCTCCCCTCGAAAAGACCCCTTCGAGAAAGCTCGTCTCGCACTGGTGGTGCTTGAAGCGAACGCCGCGCCGTACGCGTGCCGCGATCCGCTCCTGCTTGCGGTACAGGTTCTCGGTCCGGTCCATGCCGACCCACTGGAACGGCGTCTCCGGTTTCGGAATGAACGACGAGGCGGAGAGGGTGACGAGCGGACGGCGACTCTTGCCGCGAATCCTGTGGCCGATGGCGTGAATCTCATGGCCCAGGTCGACGAGACCGTCAACGTCCGCATCGGTCTCGGTCGGTAGACCGATCATGAAGTAGAGCTTGACGTGCTCCCAGCCGGCCTCGAAGGCCAGTCGGCAGGCGGTGAGAATCTGCTCCTCGTCCAAGTTCTTGTTGATCACCTCGCGCAGCCGTTGCGTACCGGCCTCCGGCGCAATGGTGAAACCGGACTTACGCACGCGCCGCACTTGCTCCGCCAGCTCGGAGGTGATTGTCGAGGCATGCATCGAGGAAAGCGATATCGAGACCCGTTCGGGCTCGAACCGATCCATCAGGTCGTACATCACGGGATGGATCGAGCCGTACTCTCCGGTGTTGAGCGAGGAGAGCGAAAACTGATCGTAGCCCGTGGCTCGCACCGATCGGATGACCGTGTCCCGGACCTGGTTCGGATCCCGCTCGCGCGTCGGCCGGTAGACGTAGCCGGCCTGGCAGAATCGACAGCCCACCGGACATCCCCGCATCACCTCCACGGAGACTCGATCGTGCACGATTTCGCCGTGGGGCACGATGATGCGGTCCGGAAAAGGGTAGCGGTCCAGGTCCATCACGATGCGGCGCATCACCGGATAGGGTGCGTCTTCTCCAGGCTGCGGGATCAGGAGTCCGTTGCTCTGGTTCCGTTCCACTTCGTAGAGCGACGGCGCGTAGACCCCCTGGATTCCGGCGCTCTCACGGATGATCGTGCGGCGTGGAGCGCGCTGGCGCTTGAGCTCCTTCAGCCGGTCGAGGAATTCGGGGATCATCTCCTCGCCATCGCCGACGAAAACGAGATCGACAAAGTCGGCCAGAGGCTCGACGTTGAAGACCACTGGGCCTCCGACGACGACCAGCGGGTCGCCGTCCGAACGTTGCGCCGAATGCAGAGGGATGCCGGCGAGATCGAGCATCTCCAACACGTTCGTGAAGGTCATCTCGTACTGGAGCGAGAAACCGACGACGTCGAATTCGGACAACGGCGTCCGCGTTTCGAGGCTGCTCAGCGGGCGCTTGTGACGCCGCAGCGCGTCGGCCAGGTCGGGCCACGGACAACAGACGCGCTCCGCCGCGGTGTCCGACCGGCTGTTCAGCAGCGAGTACAGGATGCGGTAGCCGAGATGCGACATTCCGATTTCGTAGAGATCGGGAAAGCCGAGAGCGAAGGTGATCTCCACCTCGCGGTGATCCTTGACGATCTCGTTCCACTCGCCACCGATGTAGCGCGCCGGACGCTGAACCTGCGTCAGGATCTCGTCCAGAACCGCGTCCCTTCGGCGCACTGCACGGATGGTGGCAGGCATGACTCTCCCTTCCGAACCCTTCTCTCGACGGTGCATGGATTCTAGCAGAACGTGGCGTGTCGACCCGGCGTGGGGCCGACAACAAAGGGGAGGGCGAGTTTGTCAGTTGACGAAGCGGCGTGTGCGCACGTTGACGATGAGGGCAACCCCGCACACGGCGGCGACCAGCGCGGATCCCCCGTAGGAGAGGAACGGCAAAGGCACACCGATGGTCGGAAGACGGCCCAGGATCATGCCGACGTTGACGGCCATTTGTCCGATGATCCAGGCCACGACCAGCAGACACAGATAAGTACCGAGTCGGTCCTGAGCCGAACGCGCCGCGACGATGCCGCGCCAGAGCAGGTAGTAGAAAAGGGCCAGGAGGGCGGCAGCGCCGACGAACCCCGTTTCTTCCGTAAATCCGGAGAGAATGAAGTCGGTGTGCTGGGCCGGCAGGTAGTTCAGCTGGCTCTGAGTTCCGCGGAACGGACCTTTCCCGGTCATTCCGCCCGATCCGATGGCGATCTTGGACTGGCGCACCTGGTAACCAACGCCGCTCGGGTCACGCCCGGGATCGAACACCGTCATGATCCGCTCTTTCTGATAATCCTTCAGTTGGGTCCAGGCCACGGGCGTCAGCAACAATCCGATGAGCAGAATGCCCACGATGACTTTCCATCGCACGCCGCCGATCAGCATCGCCGTGAGAAAGATGGGCACGAAGATGAGAGCCGTGCCCACGTCCGGCTGAAGGACGATCAGACCGACCGGCATGGCAACGATCAGGGCCATCTCGATCAGCTGACGCAGGCCCATACTGCCGCGCACACGACGTGCGAGGTATACGGCCAGCACCAGACAGGTGGTCCACTTGGCGAATTCCGACGGCTGGGCGCGCAACGGACCGAACACGAGCCAGGAACGGTTTCCCCCGACCTCCGTTCCGACGAACAGGACCAGCACCAGCAGCGCAACGACCAGGGCGTGCATGGCCACCGCCAGCTCGGCCCACAGACGATAATCGACCGCCACGACCACGGCCGCGGCGACCAGCGCCACTCCCAACCAGAGCAGCTGCGTGCGCCACAGACCCGACTTGTCGAGTTGCTCCATGGTGGCCGAAGCGATCGAGAACAGACCGACGGCGACCAGCGCCAACGTGGTGACGACCGTAGGTAGGTCGAGACTATCGAGTAGCCGTCGTCCGGACACCCGGGACCTCCGGCCGCAACAGGGAGTCGGCACGTAGACCGCTCACGCCGCGTTTCTGAACCGGTGGATCGTTGAAAAAGACCTCGAGGACCTTCCGCGCGATCGGGGCCGCCGACGAGCCGCCGTGCCCGCCGTGCTCGACGACGATCGCGAACGCGATCCGGGGCTCGTCGGCGGGCGCGTAGCCGACGAACCAGGCGTGGTCACGTTCATCCTTCGGCAGGTCGTTCGAGTCGATCCCCGCCGAATGTTTGTAGACCTGCGCGGTGCCGGTCTTTCCGGCTGCGGTGAACTTCCCGGTCGTCGCGCGGCGGCCCGTGCCGGATTCGACGGCGAGTTGCAGCGCGCGGCGCACGATGTCGATCGTTTCGCCGGAAACCGGGATCTCACGGACCGAGGCCGAATGGGCGCCCCACAATCGCGGCTGTGGCAGTTTGCCTCTCGTGCCGACGGCCGACATCATCCGTGCCATTTGCACCGGAGTCACCGCAAGTAGTCCCTGACCGATGGCGACCGAAATCGTGTCGCCGGGGTACCAGGGCTCTCGCTGGGCCGCGAGCTTCCATTCCCGCGACGGGAGGATGCCGGTTTCCTCGCCGGGGATGTCGATGCCGCTGGAGCCGCCGAGACCGAACAGCTTCCCGTACTCGTGGATCGCGTCGATGCCGAGCTTTTGGCCCAGCTTGTAGAAATAGACGTTGCACGATTGCGCCAGGGCACTCTCGATGTCCACCCATCCATGCCCGCCCCGCTTCCAGCACAGCCTGCGGCGGCCGTAGATGACCGTCGAGCCGTTGCAGAAGACGCGGTCGTCCGGGGTGATCGTGCCGGTCTCCAGCCCCGCCGTAGCCATCACGACCTTGAAGGTCGATCCGGGAGCGTAGAAGCTGGCGATTGCCCGGTCGTGCAGCGGGCGGCGGGGGTCCTCCATGATCGATTTCCACGCGTCGTGAGAGATGCCGTCGGCGAAGAGGTTGGGATCGAAGGCCGGCGTCGAAACCATGGCCAGCACATCGCCCGTCCGGGGGTCCATGAACACCCCGGCCCCGGTCTCCTCCCCGAGCCCTTCGAGCAGCGCTCGCTGGAGCCGTAGGTCGAGTGTCACCTGCAGCGGTCTGCCGTGGTCGGGCTCTTCGATGACGCTCGCGCCGCCGATCTGCCGACCGATGCTGTTGACGGTGACCTCCATCCAGCCTCGGCTACCGCGGAGCGGGTCGTCGTAGGCTCGCTCGACACCGGACTTGCCGACGATGTCGCCGCGCTGGAGATTGACGTCGTTCCGGGTGGTCAACTGACCCACGCTGACCTCCCCGACGTAGCCGATGGAGTGGGCGATCAAACCGCGCTCGGGGTAGTGACGGCGAGCGATCTGGCGGATCTCGACCGAGGGGAACTCCTCGCGCCGAATCTCGATCCGCGCGAGCTCAGCCAGACTGACGTCTTCCTTGACGACGAGCGGCTCGAACAGAGGGCGCCCACGAATGGCCTCGAGCCGCCCATCGAGTTCTTCGACCAGCACGTCGATGATCGGGGAAAGGCTCTTCATCTGGGAGCTGAGATCGTGGCGCCCCTCGCGCCTCAGTACCAGATCGAGAGAAGGACGCGTCGAGGCGATGACCTCCTCGTTGCGGTCGAAGATCTCTCCTCGCGTGGGCTTCAACGGGATCCGGCGTAGCCGGTTGTTCTCCGCGAGACTCGCGTATTCCTCGCCGTGAAGCCCCTGCAAGTTCCAGAAATCGAGGGTGAAGCCGAGCAGGATCACCGTCAGCCCGATGTGGAACAGCAAGATCCGCCGCTCCAGCGTGCGGCCGAACAAGTAATCCTTCAGTTCCCAGCGTTCTCTGTAGTCCATCGACTCGCTTCAGCCGCGCTCCGCCTTCATCGCGTCGAGCGACGGCGCCTGCGTTGTCCGAACCAGCCGGTCAGGCCGAACGCTCCCGAAACGAGGACCGCGCTGACCACCGCCTTGATGATAATCTCGTGAGGTCGCGGCGGAGCCGCCAGTTCGTCTAGCAATCGGCGCAAACCCAGGCCGAGCAAGCTGTCGGTCAGGGACGCCAACCCACCGAACACGAACCGGCTCGGCTGACGGTTGAGGTCGAACCTCGAGCCCAACCCGCCCAGGGCCCACCCCACGATCGTCTTTATGAACCCGCCGATGCCGAACGCTCCGGTTTGGAACCAGGCGTCCTGTAACAGGCCCGCGGCGCAGCCGACGAACATCCCGGATCGCTGCGAACCCGCGATCGCGTACCACACCACCGGAATCAACATAACATCGATGTAGCGAGGCGCCTCGGGCCAGAGTCGCCCCACACCCGTCTGGACCGCCACGCACAACGCCAGGACCACGATGACGGTGACGAATCTCATCGGGGCCTTTCGACCCCGCTCGGAGACAACAGTTCGCCACCGACCGGCTCGATCAGGATCAACACCTCGTCCAATGTTCGAAAGGCCAGCTCGGGCATGACTTGGATCGTCTGGCTTCCGTCGGGCTCCTCGTGGATCTCGGTCACTCTCCCGATACCGAATCCTCGCGGAAAAACACCTTCAAGCCCCGATGTGACGATTCGATCACCATGGAGAACGTCGGAGAAGCGGGGGACGTAGAGCATCTTGAGCACACCCGTTCCCTGGCCCACGACCATGCCCTTGGCGTCGCTGCCCTGCACGTTTCCGGCGACGGCGTTCTTGTGATCGGTCAGCAGGCGGACCAGGGCGTGCCCATCGCCGACCTCCACGACGCGCCCGACGGCGCCGCCCCAGGCCACGACCGGCAGGTTGACTCGGACCCCGTCGCTTCGTCCTCGATCGACCACGATCATCTTGGTCTGTCCGCTCAGATTCGAGGTCACGACCGAGGCCCCGATCGACAACGGTACGAGATTGTCACGCATGCTGAGAAGCTGGCGAAGTCTGGCGTTCTCGGTCGCGGCGCCGCGGGTGATGCGCAACTCGGCTCGCAGTCGCTCGATCTCGGCCTCGAGCCGGCGATTGCGGCCGTTCGCGGCGAGCAGGTCGTCGGCACCCTCGATCAGACCGGCGATCCCTCCCCCGATCATCCCCGAGGCGGAGACCACCGGTTCGGTCAGACGGGACAGCCAGTTTCGGAGCAGCGTGGAACCCTCGGCGCCCTGGGCGCTGCCCGACATCAGCATCAACTGGCCGAACAGGAGCACGGCCAACAGGATCGCATTCGTCCTGGTCGCGCTCATCACCGACATCGCGCCATTCTCCTCCGGAGTCCGACGCCCCGCTCCAGTCGGGCCAGTTGTTCTTCGCCGGTCAGTCCAGTGAGACCTTGCGGAGAAGGTTGAAATCGCTCAGCACCCGGCCGGTCCCCATGACCACCGAGGTCAGCGGGTCGTCCGCGATCGAGACCGGCAGGCCTGTCTCCTCGCGCAGGCGCTTGTCCAGATTCTTCAGCAGCGCCCCTCCGCCGGTCAGGACGATGCCGCGATCCACGATGTCCGCGGAAAGTTCCGGAGGGGTCTGCTCCAGTGCCACTCTGACGGCCTCGATGATGGTGGCGACGGGTTCGGCGAGCGCTTCGCGAATCTCTTCGTCGGAGACGGTGATCGTCTTCGGCACGCCCTCGACCAGGTCGCGCCCCTTGATCTCGATCGTCATCTCCTCGTCGAGCGGAAACGCGGAACCGATCTTGATCTTGATCTCTTCGGCCGAGCGCTCTCCGATCAGGAGGTTGTACTTGCGCTTGATGTACTGAATCACCCCCTCGTCCATCTCGTTGCCCGCCACACGATCCGAGCGCGAGTAGACGATGCCGGCCATCGAAATGACCGCCACGTCCGTCGTTCCGCCGCCGATGTCGACGACCATGTTGCCGGTCGGATCGGTGATCGGAAGCCCCGAGCCGATCGCCGCCATCATCGCTTGCTCGACGAGATAGACCTCGGTCGCCTTGGCCTTCATCGCCGAGTCGCGGACGGCACGCTTTTCCACCTGGGTGATCTCGCTGGGCACCCCGATCACGATGCGCGGGCGTACGCCGATCGACCGGTTGTGTGCTTTCTTGATGAAATGATCGAGCATCTTTTCCGTGTGCTCGAAATCGGCGATGACACCATCCTTCATCGGCCGGATGGCGACGATGTTTCCCGGCGTGCGGCCGAGCATCTCCTTGGCTTCGCGCCCCACCGCCTCGACGCGGCCCGTCTTTTGATTGACCGCCACGATCGACGGCTCGCTGACCACGATCCCCCTTCCTTTCGAAAAGACGAGCGAGTTGGCCGTGCCGAGATCGATGGCAAGATCGTTGGAGAACAGAGACAGGAGTGACTTAGGAGTCCAGGCCATCTTCTACCCACACATAGCTCACGATGCCGCAGATTGCTGTATGGATCGTGATTTTCTCATATCCGTGCCGCTGACAATTTGCGATGCTAGCCGGTAACTGATTCAAAGCACGCATGTTAATGACCGTGGGGCGTCAAGGCAACCGTCGGTCAACCATCTCCAGTAATTTGTTGGGCCAGGAACCCCGGTCGCTTCGCACCTCGTCGGATCAACTCGACGCGATTGTATATATATAGAGTGAAATCGAACTATGCAATTAGTATAGTTCGACGTATGCAGATCGGACGACCTCGGTCTCGTTGCCGGCCGTGTCCTGGGCCACGAAGCGGACGTCGTTCAGGCCCTCCCGGCGCAGCCGCACCACGGTCGAGAAGTTCCCGTCGTCCAGGACGTCGATCTTCTCCTGATCGACCCACAGCGTCGATCCCGGCTCCGTCCGGCCGTTCACGACCACCATCGTCCCCACCGCCACGAACTCGGTGATCTCGAGGATGGGCGGAACGGAGTCCGAGCGATCCAGGATCTTCTGGGAGGAAACGCGGAACCGGCGCGCCCCACTGAACGGCCCCCTTACGCCGCTGGAGGAAATTGCGGCGACCTTCCAGTGATAGGAACCCTCGGGAACGTCTCCTATGACCGCACGTGTCCCGGCCCGCTCGGCATCGTAGCGCGGGTCGGTGAACAGGGCTTTGTCCGAGATCAGCAAGTGGTAGCGCTTGGTGCCGGGCACTGAGTCCCAGGCCAGCGTGATCGATTGGTTCCGGTTTGGATCGAGAATGAAGACCTTTTGATCCCTCGGCGAGCTCAGGAGCGGCACGGCGGGCAACACTTCCTTGTCCCTCAGGCGGCCGTTCGCCCCGGCACGAATGCGTTCGCCCGCCACGACACTCTCGCGTTTGTTGGCCGAGGCAACCTCGATTTTGCCCTGAAACACGTCGAACGACGCGCCCTTGCTGCCCTCTTCCGCCGTGATCCGGAACTCCGAGGCCTCGTCGCTGCGGGCCTTCACGTCCCCGGCTTTGACCTCGTGGTAGGAGCCCTCGACGTTCTTTTCCTGGGTCGAGACGTTCAACTCGCCGAAGGTCAGCTCTTCCCGAATCCTGCGTACCTTGGTCACCGGATTCTCGTTCAGCTCTCGGATCTCGATCAGGGAGCCCTCGGTGATCGTGGAAATGGTGCCGTCGAAGTAGATGACCTGGGCCGAGCCGGAGGAGGTGGTCTTGATCTGGTCGCCCTGGTGCAACTCCATCTTGGGATTCGCGGGCTTCCAGGAGAACTCGCCCGCCTTCTTGACCCTGACGTCTCCCTCTATGCGGTAAAAGCGAACCATCTGGGCCCCGGCATCGCGACCCTTGACGATGCCGATCGCCTGGAGCGACAGATTCTCCGAACGAATCGCCGCCGCCCGTGCGTCGTCGAAACGCATCGTGCCGTACGCGCCGCGTGCTTCCCGCAGTGCGACCTGGGCACTCTCGACGACCTCTTGG
>Ga0255055_10000392_pt1 | contig 34284 bp, 35 predicted proteins | sample JV7_2_27_MG_FD_188633 | JGI IMG/M metagenome (GOLD analysis project Ga0255055, IMG submission 188633) | Seawater microbial communities from Jervis Inlet, British Columbia, Canada - JV7_2_27 | ecosystem: Environmental > Aquatic > Marine > Inlet | place: Canada: British Columbia | collected...
CGCGTAGTCCTCCTCGGCTCCGGGAGCCGATGGATGCGGCGGGCAGCCGGGGGAAGATCCACAATCGCAGCAGCAGCCGGTGGCGAACAGCACATGGTTGACCTGGGCGGGAACACCGTCTCGTCGAAGTTCGGCAATGACGTGCAGGGTCTTCGGCACGTTGCGGAACAGCGCGAAGGCGTCCTCGAGGAGCCCTTGGGTCTCGATCTCGTGGTGCGCCAGTATTGGGTGTGAGATGGCCTGCTCGACGTATGACGCTGGTACCAGGACCTCGCCGGGTCGATAGGCAAATGCCGCACCCGGTGCGAATCGGACGCGGTTGCGCCACGGTCCCGACCTTCCGCTCGGTTGATCGGGCAGGTCAGGTCGCTCACCCGAGTCGTCATATTCCGCCATGCCGGCCTCTTCGTTCGCGGGGAGTCGACCCTACTCGGACGCTTCGTCTCCGGCGGCTGAAAAGACCGTGCGGGCAAGCAGCACGGCGTCGGGGACGCGTAGCCGCTGCCCCTGGTTGCTCAACGCAGCGAACGACTCATCGCCGAGAGATGCACGTGCCGAGGCGAGCAATTCCTCGCTCTCGCGGAGGTCGTCGTCGTAGAGGGCTAGGCCAGTCTGCTCCAGCAGCGCCTCACCCTGGGCGTGCAGCGGCGTCGCCATCGCCCAGTTGCCCTCTCCGCCGGCGATGCGGGCGGCCACGATCAGGGAGAAGGCCACCATGGTCGTGGAACCCTGCGCCACGGCGAGGTCGAGACAATCGGCTTGATGCCGGGCGGCGGCCGCGGTGTCGCCGAGACGCATCGCTACCTCGGCGAGGTTGCCGTGAGCGCTGGCGATGTAGCCCTCGTAGCCGACGACCTTGTTCAACTCCAGCTCCGAGGCGCAAGCGTCGTAGGCGGTTTCCAGGTCGCCGAGGGCGGCCGACGTCGTCCCGAGCAAGTTGTACATCCGCGAGCGACCGCGATCGCTGAGAGGCCGCTGCAGCGCCTCCTTGGCGATCTTCACCGCCCCTGCCAGGTCACCCGAGCGGCGGGCAACCTCACCCATCGTGCGGTCGACGCCGACGTCATCCCATTCGGGGGCCCCGACGTCCTCCCGCAGCGCCGCCGCATCCTCGGCGAGGGCCTGGGCCTCATCGACATGCCCGGTGCGGAGGTAGAGATGGGCGAGCCTGGTGAGCAGCGCCACCCTGGTGGGTGTCGGTGACGGCAGTGTCGCGACGTAGCGTTTGACCTCGTCGATGCCGTCGCGGAATGTCTGCGCGTCGTCGTGGTAACTGCCGATCGTGCAGGCGATCTGCTGGGCCAACTCCTCCTCGTCGGCGGGGATGAACGCCATCAGGGCGCGCAAGTTGTCCAGCTCGGTGCCGACGTCCCCGAGCCAGCGGCGATCGGCGGCGAGCCAGGGCCCGGTTCGCTGCATCATCGCTGTGGCGAGACCGACGGCAATGGGCCCGGTCTCACCGTGCTCGTCGAGGAGGTGACGCCCATAGCTGCGCATCGTCTCGAGGAGCCGGTAGCGGGTGTCGTTGGCGGTCAGATCGGCGACGACCAGGGACCGGTCGACGAGCGCCAGGACGAGCATCGGCACGTCGGCAGCGTTGATCCCCGACGCCGAGATCGCGGCGCGCGCCGTATCTATGGAGAAGCCGGTGCCGAACACCGAGAGACAGCGAAACGCGGTGCGCTCCTCGTCATCGAGAGAGTCGTAGCTCCACGTAAGCATCCCAGCGATGTCGCGATGACGCTCCGGGAGTTGCGGGTCACGGCTGCGCAGCAACTCGAAGCGCTCGTCGAGCCCGGCGAGGATCTCGGCCGGTGACTGCACGGCGAGGTGGGCGGCCGCGAGCTCGAGAGAGAGCGGGAGTCCATCGAGGTGGCGACAGATCTCGGCGACGGCGGCGGCATTGCCCTCGTCGACCGTGAAATCGTGGCGCACGGCGGCACCTCGCTCTGTGAAGAGCCGTCCGGCTGATGTGGCCAGCACCGCGTCGGCCCGTTGTCGCGACGGAGGAGGCACATCGAGTGGATCGACGTGACGCTGGATCTCGCCCGGAACGTGAAGCGGGAGGCGACTCCCGGAGACGATCGCGACGCCCGGAGCGGCGACCTGCAGTGTTTCGATGAGGTCCCGACAGGTATCGACGACGTGCTCTGCGTTGTCGAGGATCACCACTGCCTGTCTTTCGGCGAAATGGTCGAGGACGTCTTCCCGCCGCTCCCGGCCGGGCAAGGCCGGGGCGCCGACGACTCCGGCGATCGTGGACCCGACGAGGTCGGATTGGGCGACGCCGGCGAGGTCGACCATCCACACACCGTCGGCCCAATCCGGAGCGATCATCATGCCGACCTCGGAGACCACCCGGGTCTTGCCGACGCCACCGGGTCCGATGAGCGTGACCGTACGGCCGGCCGCGACCTGGTCTGAGACGGATGCGATCAAATCGGCACGGCCGATCGTCGGGGTCCGGGGAGGGACGATGTTGTGTCCTCCAGCCGGCACGGCGCGAATCGCCGGAAAGGACGCTCCGAGACCCGGCCCGGTCAGCCGGTACAGGAGGAGCGGTTCGTCGAAATCCCGCAAGCGATAGTGACCGAGCGGCTCGAGCTTCGGGTCGTCGACGTATCCAAGAGCATCGACGGCGTCCTTGGTCACCAACACGAGGCCGCCGTGGGCGGCGGCGACCACCCGCGATGCCTGGTGCACGGCCAGCGCCACGTAATCGTCGCCGTGAGGCGATGCGAGGCCGGTGTGGACGCCCATGCGGACCCGCACCTCGACGCCATTCGGCCACGGTTCTGCTGCGAGGCGCAACTGGCCGGCGGCGCAGGCGTGCACGGCGTCGGTGGCATCGCCGAATGCCACGAGGAACGAGTCCCCGTCGTTGGAGACCTCGTAGCCGCCGTACTCCGACCAGACGCGGCGCAGCAGCTCATTGTGGCGTTCGAGGACCCCGACATAGAGCTCTCCGAGCCGGTGGAACAGGCGCGTCGAGCCCTCGATGTCCGTGAACACGAACGTCACGATCCCTGAGGGTGCGGCAACGGTGGGTGCGGTCACGGTTTCAAGTCTTCCAGGTCGCGGTCCTTTGCGGGCCAGATCTTCCCTGAGGAGCCGGTGTAGGTTCCCGGTGTGCCGACCACCACCTTCCTCTTCACCGACATCGAGGGCTCCACACGGCTGTGGGACGCCTTCCCCGAAGCGATGGGTGATGCCCTCGCCCGTCACGACGAGCTCATCGTGCGCTGCGTCCAGGCACACGGAGGACGGTGTTCAAGCACACGGGCGACGGAGCTGCCGCCGCCTTTCGTTCGGCGCGACCGGCGCTGTTGTGCGCGATCGACGTCCAGAGAGAGCTCGCCGCCGCCACCTTCGCCGATGTCGGGTCGTTGCCGGTGCGGATCGGTGTCCACTCCGGCGAAGCCGAAGAACGCGACGACGACTACTTCGGTCCACCGCTCAACCGCACGGCCCGCCTGATGTTGGCCGGCCACGGTGGCCGGGTGCTCGTATCGTTGGTCACCGAGCGACTCGCCGAATCGGGTGATCTCGACCTGCGCGACCTCGGTCAGCACCGGCTCCAGGACCTGGGTCGCTCGGAGCAGATCTTTCAGCTCGTCGTGGACGGCCAGCCGACCGAGTTTCCCCCACTGCGGACCCTCGACATCTCGCCGAACAATCTCCCGATCCTGACGACTTCATTCGTGGGACGCGAGACCGAACTCGCCGAACTTGCCGAACTCGTCCACGGCGCTCACCTGGTCACCGTCACCGGCGTCGGTGGCGCGGGAAAGACGCGCCTGGCACTGCACATCGCAGCGGATCGGGCCCAGCTCCATCGCGACGGAGTGTGGCTGGTGACGCTCGGGGCGGTTGCGAATCCCGCCATGGTGGATGGCACGGTCATGGATGCCCTCGGGCTCGAGCAGCCAGCCGATGCGACTCCGCGGGACGTGGTGATCGACCACCTCGCTCCCCTCGACACGCTGCTCGTCATCGACAACTGCGAACACCTCGTGACGGCTGCTGCCGAGCTCATTGCCGACGTCCTTTCTACGGCACCGGATTGCACCGTGATCGCGACGAGCCGGGAGCTGCTCGGGGTTCCTGGTGAGGTGGCATACGGGTTGCGCTCGATGAGCTTGCCTCGTGCGGATGCCTCCGCCGTCGACGTCGGTGAGTCCGATGCTGTGGCTCTCCTCGTCGAGCGCGCGATCGCGGCAAAGCCGGGGTTCCGGCTCGATGAGGACAACGCGGCGGCGGTGGCCGAGATCTGCCGTCGTCTCGACGGCATGCCGCTGGCCCTCGAGCTGGCGGCCGCCCGGCTGCGAACGTTTGGCCCGGGCAAGATCGCCGAACTGCTCGACCAGCGATTCCGCCTCCTCACCGGCGGCAGCCGTACCGCCTTGCCCCGCCAGCAGACGCTGACGGCCGCCATCGAGTGGTCGGTTCGCTTACTCGACGAATCCGAACGGACGCTCTTCGAGCGCCTCTCAGCGTTCTCGAGTGGGTTCACCTTCGAGGCGGTGTCGGCGGTGTGCACCGACGACACCATCAGCGAACTGGACGTCCTGGAACTCCTACCCGCTCTCGTCGACAAGTCGCTCGTCGTCGCCGACCAAGAAGCGGGGGACCGGTACCGGCTGCTCGAGACGCTGCGCCAATTCGCCAGGGACCGCCTCGACGAGAGCGGCGGCGGCGACGCGGTGCGACGGCGCCACGCCGAGTACTTCCGCGACCTCGTCGTCGCGGCCGAGGACCACATCGTCGGCCCCGACGAGGTCGCATGGCGATCCCGCATTCGCGCCGAGGCGGACAATCTCCGCCAGGCGATGGAATGGGCGCTCGACGCCGGTGAGGGGGCGACCGCGCTCACCCTTGCCCTCTCGTTCGCGCGATTCTCCGCGTACGAGAACCGGTGGTCCGAGGCGCTGGGGTGGATCGAGCACGCACTCGAAGTTGCCCCCGAGCCCGAGTCGAGATCCGAGGAGGCCACCCGCCTGGTCGGCCATGCCTCGGTGGTGGCGAGCTCGCCCGACACCGGGAGGGCCGTGACCATGTTGGAGCGGTCGGTCGAGGTATTCCATGACCTCGACGCCGCGGGCGCCGCAGAGGAGGAACTCACCTGGTACCCCGCCGCGCTCCTCATCCTCGCCGTCGTCCTCTTCTATCAGGGGAAGGCAGGGGAGAACAACGAACGCTTCACCGATCTCGTCCAAGAATCACTGGAGATCGCCCGCCGTATCGATCACCGTTACATGGTGGCCTTGTGCCTGGGGAATCTCGCCCACCACATGGATCCACAGGGAGACCCCGAAGATGCTCGCCGCCTCTTCGAAGAGGCCGAGGAGGCCTCTCGCGCTCTCGGTTCGGAGGCGCGCATGGTCGGCGTCATGCAGCAACGGGCGTTCTTCGAGTTCCAGGCCGGGGATCTCGAGGCGTCGCGGCATGCCTGGAACGCGGTCATCGGGCATTCCGAGAACGCCGAACTCGGCGGCGATGCGGACTTCGGAGGGCTCGGGCTTGCCATGTGTGAACTGGAGATGGGCGACGCATCCGCGGGAGAGCGTCTCCTCGCTGCGCTGCGGATTCTCATGGATGAGGCAGAGATCAGAGCGTCCGGGAGCCTCCACCAGACGATGCTCGTGGCGCGGGCGGGTCTCGACGCCGCAGCCGGGCGCTTCGATCGGGTTGCCGTTGCCTCCGGCGCCACCTCCGTGATCGACGGATGGGGCGTTGCCCTGCCCTGGGACCTCGCCGACTACTTCGAGCGAAGCCGGGAAGTAGCTCGAGCTGCGCTGGGCGACGAAGCTTTCGCCGCCGGTGTTGCGGAAGGCGAGGCGATGACACGCGACGAGATCGACGCCTTCCTCGTCGCCGACTGACAGCGGCAGTACCTTTCCGCTGTTAGTAACATAGCAAATATGATATGATCGTGATGTGCACAGTGCCAACCTGATTCGTGAAGCGCGCCGTCGCGCCAACATGACCCAGCACGAACTCGCGCAACGGGCCGGAACCACGCAGTCGGCCATCGCTCGTTGGGAGCGAGGCGGGTCCGTGCCATCCCTCGAGACGCTGCAGCGGGTCATCGCGGCGGCCGGCTTTGATCTGCACATCTCCGTGACACCGATCGACACTGATCACGAGAGACTCATTACCGCCGCCCTGGCGAGAACTCCGCAAGAGCGCCTCGAGGATCTGCTCACGAATCTCGACGTCGAAGACCAACTCCACGCCGCGACCCGCGTGGCATGAGGAGTTTCGACCCCGTTGCGATGTTCGCTGCACTGGCGCACCACGATGTGCGGTATGTCGCGATCGGTGGCCTCGCCGCCACCCTGCACGGCTCGCCTTTGACGACGGGTGACTTGGACATCTGCCCGGCCGACGACCGAGAGAATCTCGAGCGCTTGGCCGGGGCGCTCGAGGAGCTCGGCGCGAGGCTCTTCTCCGACCGAGAGCCGGACGGTGTGCCGTTGCCGGCCGATGCCCGCCTTCTCGAACAGGCGGCGGTGTGGAATCTGGTCACGCGGTTCGGGCGCCTCGATCTCTCGTTTCAGCCTGCGGGTACAGGCGGCTACAGCGATCTGATCCGCGACGCAGTGACCTTCCGTGTCGAGAACGTCGAAGTGACGACGGCGTCGCTGGCCGATGTCATTCGGTCCAAGCAGGCTGCAGGGCGCGAGCGCGACCTCCAGGCGTTGCCAACGCTGCGCCGACTTCTCGACCGCATGAGGGAAGACGAGCGTTGATGGTGAAGCGCACTCGCGAGATGGACGACCGGTCGGTGAGTTGGAGGCGTCGAGCTGTCGGCAGCACGTCGTTGACGGACGTACTGTCCCGAGACCGAGGTGCTCGCGAGGAGCAATGCGCAGAAAGAGGGCCTCGTATTTGGCTCGGATGTTGCGGTGTGATTGGCGGGGAAATGGCGAGGATGAAGGAGCGCCTGACTGCGAGCGAGGCCCTCTCACCCAGCGCGGATCGCGGCCAAACGGTCTGAAGCTCCGGTCTTGTGTTATTTGGGAATATTGTGTAATTTGCGATTATGGATCGAGAGCTCCTTCCTACCGGCGAGGTCGCGAGGCTGTTGGGCTGCTCGCGACAACACGTGGTCAACCTCTGCAAATCGGGTGTGCTGCCTTGCCAAACGGTTGGCCAGCATCGGCGCGTGCTCCGGCGCGATGTGGTGCGACTGGCTCGGGGTGAGGATCCGGGAGGCCTGACTCGCAAGCAGCGGCGAAGCCTGTGGCTCCATGCCGCCGTCGCCGGGAAGCTCGTGAAGAACCCGGGGAAAGTGGTCACGATTGCCCAAACCAGCCTCGTTCGGCTCCTCGATGTTCATCCCCGCGGTGTCGCTCGATCTCGCATCCTCGAGTGGCAGCACCTCCTGGGCGGGCCGCTGGAACGGCTCCTCGAGGTCCTCACCTCGCAGACGAGTAGGTCCGTTGAACTCCGCCAGAACTCGCCGTTTGCAGGCGTTCTTTCGTTCGATGAGCGAGCTGCCGTGCTCGACGCCTTCATCGAGAGCGACCGGTGACATGCGGAGAGAGCAGTTGGAGCACATCGTGCGGGCGGCGGCACAGATCGCCGATCAACGCGACGTCATCGTGCTCGGCAGTCAGGCGGTCCTCGGATCATTTCACGAGGATCAGCTTCCGGACGAGGCGATTGGGTCGATGGAAGCGGACATTGCCTTCTTCAAGGACGACGACAACGCGCAGGCCGATGCGGTGACCGGCGCCATCGGCGAGTTGTCACGGTTCCACGATTCCTTCGGTGTCTATGCCGACGGCGTCACCATCAGCACCGCCGTCAAGCCGGTGGGATGGCACGAGCGCCTCGTCATCCTCGAGACACCGGCAACCGCACCCGGTCGCGGGCTGTGCCTCGAGCGACACGACCTCGCCGCCTCCAAGTTGGTAGCGCATCGACCCAAGGATCTCGCCTTCGTCGGTGCCTTGCTCAGGGAGGGCTTGGTCGATGCGTCCGTGCTGAGGTCACGGATCGAGGAGCTGCCCGTCGATGGAACGGTTCGGCAGCGTCTCATCGAGTGGCTGCAGTCTGTGAGTTGACCGCCGCGAGAGCGCCGGATGTTCAACCGGCGGCGGTCACCGTCACGGGGATGGCGTTGAGGGTGGCGTTGCCCGAGAGTGGATCGAGGTCGTTCTCGTCGCTCAGGATGTTCGAGTTGACCCCGGGGCGTGCCGTCGCCACCGCGGTCGCCATGCCGGCGCGGTCGTGGCCCCAGCCGTGGGGCAGGCTCACCACCCCCGTCATGATGTCGTCGGTCACCTCGGCGGCAACGACGACCTTGCCTACGGCCGACACCACCTCGGCGCGGCCACCGTCTTCGATGCCCAGCGACGCCGCGTCGTCGGGATGGATCTGCAGGGTGCAGCGGTCGCGGCCTTTCATGAGCACGTTGATGTTGTGCATCCACGAGTTGTTCGAGCGGAGCTGTCGCCGCCCGATGAGCAAGAAGCCGCCGTTCGGTTCCGTCTCGATGGAGGCCTCGAGGCGAGCCAGGTCGTCGAGGATGGGTTGCGGGGCGAGCTCCACGGTGCCCGTTGGGGTGCAGAGCGCCTCGGGGAGGCGCGGTTGCAGCGGTCCCAGGTCGATGCCGTGCGGCGCCGCCTCCAGCGCGGCCAGGGTGAGGCCATCGGGATCCTCGCCGAAGCGATCCCCGTAGGGCCCAGCACGCAGCATGAGGTCGACAAAGCGCTCCGGTCCGCGGCGATCGCCGATCATCGCCACGATCTCGGCGGCATCGCGGCCGTGGAGCCGTGACAGCGGGTCGGCCAGCACGCTCTGCAGGTACTGGGTGAAGGCGAAGTCGTCGACGACGGCGGCGTCGATGTCCGGGCCCTGTCCGGCGGCGATGGCCGCCAGCTTGGCGAGGATCTCCCACTCCTCCATGCCGGTCTCGTTGGCGAAGAGGGCCGGGGAGTAGTTGGCGACGTTGCGTACCGAGAGCTGGGTGAAGGCCAGGTCGTAATGCGACCGCTGCAGCGGGGACGTGGCGGGGAGGATGACGTCGGCCTTGCGGCTCGTCTCGTTGCGATACATGTCGATCGACACCATGAACTCGAGCTGGTCGAGGGCGGCGTCGAGGCGATCGGCGTTCGGCGTCGATGCCACCGGGTTGCCGGCGATGACGACCATGGCCTTGATCTGGCCCTCACCCGGTGTGGTGATCTCTTCGGCCATGACGCTCGCCGGCAGCTCGCCGCGCACCTCGGGGAGGCCGCGCACCCGTGAGGTCCAGCGCCCGGTGGTGAAGCCGCGGGCCTGGCGGGGCCGCTCGTGGGCGGGCAGGGCGAACATGGCGCCGCCGGGCCGGTCGAGGTTGCCGGTGAGGGCGTTGATGAGGTCGACGAGCCATGACGAAACGGTGCCGAAACGCACGGTGTGGGTACCGACGCGGCCGTAGACGGCTGCGGACTCGGCGGTGGCCAGCTCGCGGGCGATCCGCCTGATCGTGTTGGTGTCGATACGGGTGGTGGCGGCGACCCGTTCCGGCGTGAAGGGGACGAGCGCGGCCGCGGCGTCGTCGAAGCCCGCGCAGTACTCGGGAAGAGAAGCGATCAGGTCCTCCTCGACGAGGGTCGAGGCGATGGCGGCGAGGAAGAGGGCATCGGTGCCGGGGCGGATGGCGAGGTGCTCGGTGGCGTTCGCCGCGGTCTTCGAGCGACGGGGGTCGACGACCGCGACGCGGCCGCCCCGCGCCTTGATCTTCTCGAGGCGGCCGGGCCAGTCGGGGGCGGTGGCCAGGCTCCCGTTGGATTCGTACGGATCGGCGCCCAATATGAGCAGGTAGGCGGTGCGGTCGATGTCGGGAACGGGGATGAGGTCGGGATGGCCGAACATGAGCCCGCTGGAGAGGTGTTTCGGCATCTGGTCAACCGTGGCCGCACTGAAGACCCGCTTCGTGCCGAGGGCGCGTAGCAGGGCTTTGCCGTAGAGGATCCCGGAGAGGTTGTGGACGTTGGGGTTGCCCAGATAGACGCCGACGGCGTTACCGCCGTGCTCGGCGATGATCGGCGCTAGCCGCTGCGCGATGAGGGCGAAGGCTTCTTCCCACGTGGCGTCGCGCCAGCCGTCCCCGGTGCCGATCTGCGGAGCCCGCAGCCGGTCGGGGTCGGCTTCGAGCTGTTTCAGCGTCGAGCCCTTGGGGCAGATGAACCCGTGGGAGAACACGTCATCGCGATCGCCGCGGATGCGGTGCACCGCACCGTCGCGGATCGTGATCTCGAGGCCGCAGGTGGCCTCGCACAGCGGACAGGTTCGGTACTCGACGCGGTCGTCGGGGGGAGCGGTCACGGTGCCTCTCGGTCGCTGCGACGAGTGTACGCGGTGGCAGGGCGGGCGGGCCGGGCTCGCCGTCACCCGGACACGAAGGTGGCCACCCACCACAGGGTCGGGTTGCCGAGCGGACCGTTCAATTGGGCCCAGAGGTCCGCGTCGGTGTGCGCTCTGCCGTGCGGAGCGATGGCCACGTGGACCTCGGCACCGGTCGGGTTCTCCAGCGTTGATCCGTTCGCGGCGGGCTGGCCGAGCCGGACCGCGCCGCCAAGACGCAGGGAGGCGCCGTCGGCGATGCGGCCGTCGACCTGGAAGACGCCGCCCTTGGCGGCGGTGTCTCCGATGTCGTCGAAGTCGCACGACTCGTCGGTGCAGCGCTCCGGGTAGTTGAAGATGAATGCCCATGCGGTGAACACCTCGGACTCGCCGGAGCCTGCCGGGATGACCTCGGGATGCGTTGCCCCCGGCGGCGCCATGTCGGCGGTCGGATACTCATAGCTGCCCGCCGGCGGCGTGGGGACGTTCACCTCGATCGTGAGACCGTCGACCGATCGTGCCAGCGACGCTCCGGCCACGGCGAGTGGGGTTCCTTCACCGCCCTGCCCGGAGACCTCGATGGCTTCGGCTGAGGACGTCGGCCATGCCGCGACGACGATGGCGAACGCCACGAGTGCGACCGCGACGGCAATGAGTCCGATGACGAACCCTCTCAGTTCTCCGTCCCGGCCGTCGTGGCCTTGTTCAGGTGTCGACTCGTCGGGTGTGCGGACGTCGATCGATGGTGTCTGGGTCATGTCACTCTCCTTGGGCGCCGGGCGCCAGCACGATGGTGAAGAAGTCGGACGGTGTTTCATCGGATGTCGGGAGGAAGCAATTGGGAACGACGGTCGCTTGGGTCATCACCATGGCCACGCTCGTGGTGGCGCCCGGCGCGACGAGCGATGCGGCGACAACGGTGTCGAACGATTGCGGGATTCCCGCCTGGGCCTCGGTCACCAGTTGCTGCAGCGTTACCTCCGCCGAGATGCCCCGCACGGCGATACCGGCGACAACGTCGGTGAGATTGATGTACTCGACCTCGACGATCCGGCCCGGTTCTACGCTGACGACGCTCTGCTCGGAAGGCTGCAGGCTCCCTTCGATCGTGCAGCGGTGGCCGTCGTTGGTGATGCGCCACAGGTGATCCGGTGGGCGCTGCCATTGCGGGCTCCGCTCGGCGAGGCTGGGGACGAAGATGTGTCCGAAGGCGACGTCTCCTTCGAGGTTCGCCAACTGCCCCGACACCTCGTCGAGGTGGCCCCCGGTCCGCGACAACGCCACGCCCTCGTCGGCGAGGCTCATGGTCGTTACCCCGGGCGTGAACCCACCGTCGAGGAAGGAGCGGATAACGCCGGCAACGGCGATGTCGTAGCGCTTCGTCGCGGAAGTCAACACATGCGCCTGGTCGATTGTCGAGACGGTCTGGTATTCGTCGATGTCAGATCCGATCACCCAGAGTTGGCGGGAGGGGGTGGACAGTTCGACGGCTGCGTCGATGACGCCGGCCCCTGATCCCCCTGCCACCACAAAGATCACGTCCGTTCCGGTCGCAAACAGCTCGACGGCGAGATCGTGCGCCAACTCCCGCTGCGCCGTGGCGGTGGCAAGCGGGTTCTCGATGGGACCGATGTATCGGGACAGGACCTCGGTATCCGGGGTCAGGAGCAAAGCGCCTTCTTCGAACCCCGTCCGCGACGCTTCGGTTGGCGGCACCTGCACACCGCCGATGAAACCGACGATCCCAGTCTTTGAGACGAGTCCCGCGGCGGCACCGGCGAGGAAGGCGCTGTCTGCGACCGCAAACTCCACGTTCGCGATGTTGTCGAGCTCCGTATGCTGGGCGAACGGGTCGATCGCCGCGAATCGAACGTCGGGGTAGTCGGCGGCTATGGGGCCGACGAACCGATCGTATTCGGTGCTGACGATGATGAGGTTGGTCCCGGTCTCCGCAAGATGGCGGATGTCGCCGGCTGGGTCGACCAGCGGGACGACTTCTTCGGCCTCGATGTCGAACTCGCGATCGGCCGCGGCGAGGCCGTCGATCATGAGATCGTTCATCCCGCGGTCACCGGCGCCGCTGTGCACGATGGCGATCCGCGGCGCATCGCCGCCGAGAGCCGCAACGAAGAGCCCGATTCCGACTGCGACGAGGACCACAACGGCGGCTGCGAGACCCCAGAGCCGGGCTCGGGCCTGGCGGCTCAGGCGTGACACTTGGGCGGCCTGTTTCGCCACGACCCGGCGCTGATCTTCGCTGTGGTCGAGCGAAGCATCGATGAATCGCTGCTCGTCGGTGCTGAGGGTCAGCGTGCTCACCCGGCTCCACTCCTCGTAGCGCTGCAGGCGGTCGCCGTTCAGGAGGTAGTCGGGCTTCTCCCCGGCTGCCGTCCACTCGTCGATGGCGACGGTGAGGCGAGCGTGGCGGAGGACGTCGTCGCGACTCTCGTCGATCCAGTCGCGCAGCCGGGCCCATTCGTGCAAGAGCGCCTCATGGGCAACCTCCACCGTCGGCGACCCGGTGACGTGGTCGCGATCGAACGTCAGAAGCCGGTAGGAGCCAAAGCGATCGAGGACGCTTTGCACCGCAACGACATCGATGTCGAGAGCCAGGATCTCGGCAGCGGCGACGCGTCGCCGGCTCCACGCATCCGATTCGGTGATCGTGACGAGGCGGAGGAACAGCTGCTTGGCGGCTTCCTGCCCGGCGGCGTCCATGGCGACGTACAGCTCCTCCGCGCGGCGGGAGATGGCGCCCTGGACGCCACCCATCTCCTGGTACGAAGCGGCCGTGAGCAGCTCGTCGGAACGGCGGTCGAACAGCTCGGTCAGCGCGTATTGGAAGAGCGGGAGGCCCCCGCTCTGGCCGGCAACGTCGGCGAGCAGACGGCCGAGGAGCGCCGGTTGGAGGTAGACGCCGGCGATTGCCGCCGGTTCCTCGGCGGCGGCTTCCAGCTCGTCGGGGGTGAGGGGAACGGTATTGACGACGGCGTTGCCCAGCAGTTCGGCAAAGTGCGAGTACTGCAGCGGGAGGTGATAGAAGTCGGCGCGCAGAGCAAGCACCACCGCGACGCGGCCGTGGGAGTCGTCGAGGGCGACCTCGAGGTTGCGGATGAACCGGCTACGGACATCCTCGGAGTCGACGAGCGTGAAGAGCTCCTCGAACTGATCGATGAAGAGAACCAGGCGGCCCTCGCCGCGGGGCAGGAGGCGAAGCGCGGTTCGCAGCAGTCCATCCTCCGAGTCGTCGAGGAGGTCGGTGAGGCTGTCGGGGGAATCGAGCGTCGACCGCAGCATCGCAGCTTCCAATTCGGTGAAGGGTCGCGAACCCGGCACCATCTGGGCGACAAGCCAACCGTCCGAACCCGGGACGGCGCCCTTGCGGAGCGCCGGGATGAGGCCGGCCCGCACGACGCTCGACTTGCCGGATCCACTGGCCCCGACGAGGGCGAGGAACCGGGTGTCGGAGTTGAGGCGGCGGACGAGTTCGGAAGTGAGGCGATCCCTTCCGAAGAAGACCTCGACGTCGCTCTCCGCGAATGCCTGCAACCCCTTGAATGGGCTCCTCACGTCTCCAACCCGGGCCACCTCGTCGGAGCTGCCGGCGATGCGCTCGAGCCGAGGATCCTGCAGCAGAACCTGTTCCTCGAGCCGACGCAGCTCGGCAGAGGGTTCGATCCCCAGCTCCTCGCCGATGGTGCGACGATGCGTCTCGAAGGTGCGCAGCGCTTCGGCCTGTCTCCCGGACCGGTAGAGCGCCAGCATCAACAGGGCCACGGGGCGCTCGCGCATCGGGTTCTGCCCGGCGAACGCGGCGAGCTCGCTCGTGACCTCGCGGTGATGACCGGACCGAATATCGGCATCGATCCGATCCTCGATGGTGGAACGACGAAGTTCCTCGAGCCGGGTGATCTCCATCTGGGAGAAGTCGTCGTAGGCGAAGTCCTCGAGAGCCTCGCCACGCCACAGATCGAGCCCCTCACGCAACAGCGTCGCCGCCGCGCGAGGCTCGTCCCGGATGAGGGCGCTGCCGGCCTGGGCGGCCTTCTCGAACCGTGATCCGTCGATGTCGGCGGCATCGACGAGGAGCGTGTAGCCATGGTCCTTCGTCACGAGGACGCTGCTCCTGGCGCGGGCGGGACGATCCGGTTCGAGTGCCGACCGCAGCCGCGAGATGTAGACCCAGAGGGTCTTCTCCTTTCCCACGGCGTCGTCCGGCCAGAGTTCCTCGAGGATCCGCTCGGTCGACACCACCCGATTGGCGTTGACCAAGAGGAGCCCGAGCAATGTCCGCTGCTGTTTCGGACCGATGTCGATCAGCTCGCCATTGGCAGAGACCTCGAGGGGTCCGAGGATTCGGTAGTCCAAGCTCTTCCTCCGGTTGTCGACACTACGCGGCCGCCCGGTGCGTGGGGTGAGTGAATCACCGTCACCTTTCTCCCGGCTTAGCGGCCCTGCTGCGCCCGATGGTGCGAGGGCCTCCCCGGCCCGGTGCGTACCGAGCCTGGTGGGGAGGCCCTCCGCTGGCCGACGGGTGGGTTACTTGAAGACGTAGAGCTGGACGTCTCCGCATTCACCGGGTGCCAGCGGCACCGGGAAGTCCCCGATTTGCTCCGGACTTGGACCAACGGTGACGGAGCATCCGCCGCTGAACGTGGTGAGCTGCTCCCGGAGCTGACCCCAGATGATCGGTCCATGGGACCGGATCACCACGTGGAACTCGTTGTTCGGGCCGGCCTCGTACGGCCTGAAGGCGAACGGCGGCGGCGGTGGGCCGAGGTCGTCGCTTCCGGCGCCGTTGCGGAGCCGGGCCGTGAACACGGCCGTTCCGTTGTGACGACCGATCCTGCCGGTGCCGTAGATCACGCCACCCCCGCCGTCGCCGCCGAGATCCGGGCCGTTGCAACCTGGGTCACCAACTCCGGCCTCACACAGCGTCCCGTCGTTGAAATACACGACCCACATCGTGTACGTATGCCCGGGCTCGAGACCGGTCGCCCGGATCCGGATCTTGGCGCTGTCTCGGTACACCCGGGCCCAGCCCGAAGAACCGACCACGGGATCAAACTGCTCGGTGCCACTCACGCCGTCGACCCCGTCCGGATCCGACAGCCAGAACGCCGGGTCCGGCCCATCGAGAGCCTTGGCCCTGGGGTGGGCCCCTGCCGGTGCCGCGGCCACGGCGATCATCGCCATGGTCGCCAGCACAATCACGATTCGTCGCATCTCGACCTCCTTGGGTTGTGCGACTTCTTGCGCCGATCGACGTGCGTCGACCGGTCTTACCCGAGGAGCCTCTGTTGAAGGCCTGAACGGAGACATAGCGGGGCCTTACTGCGCGCAGTAAGGCGCCGCTACGCCATCGGGACCCTTGAATCGGTTGGTCGCCTGTGGCACGGTCGATGGATGCCTCTCGATTACTCCCGCCATCCCGACCTACGCCGCATCCAGGTGTCGCTGCCGCTCGAGCTCGTCTCCGTCGTCGACGTTGCCACGCCCAGCCATCGCTCTCGTTCGGCTGTCGTCACCGAGGCGCTCCAGCTCTGGCTCGAAGACCAGGGCATCGAACCGCCGGGTGATTGGAAGGGCCGCTGGACGGTGAGCCGCCGCGCCGAGGACGAGGCCCGGTTCGACGTCGAGAGTCGCTAGCGCGGCGTCCACTCCCGGGTCTGGATGAACTCGATCACCTCGATGGGGGCGATGTGGTCGAGATAGCGGTCGGTCGTAGCGAGGGAGGTATGGCCGAGCTGTCTCTGGATGATTGGTACGGGGAGGCCTTCCATCAGCAGCTCGTAGGCCATGGTGTGGCGCAGTCCGTGGGGATGGACCCGTTTGGTGATGCCGGCGCTGGAGGCGAGGCGGATCAGCAGCTCCCGCACACTCGACTTCGTCATCGGCTTGCACCGCCTCGAGCAGAACAGGGCGGTGCCCGGTGGGGGAGCGAGCTCGGCCTCTCGTCGCTCCATCCAGGTCGTGATGATGGGGGCGGCGCCGGGATCGATGCCGACGATGCGGCTGCGGTCCCCCTTGCCGTGGAGCACCGCGATCGAACCCACGGCGAGGTCGATGTCTTTGGGCCGGAGGGCGAGCGCCTCGGCGCAGCGCAGACCGGAGCGGTAGAGCACGGTGAGTAGGGCGCGGTTGCGGGCCCCGAGGAGGGTGCCGCCGCAGGCCTCGAGGATGGCGAGGACCTCGTCGGGGGTGAGGATCTCGGGAGGAAACGTCTTGCCCTTGCTGGGCGACGGCTTTCCCTTGCCGAACCCAGGGAAGGCGGCGCGGGTGCGCATGACGTCACCGTACGCAGTGGGTGGGACAGTATCGTCGCCCCTGCTGTGGGTAGTAATGCGGTACTACCTAATAGTAGGATCAAAGGTATGAAAGTCAGTATGAGCCTCCCCGCCGAGGACGTCGCGTTCCTCGACGAGTACGCCAGGAACAAGGGATTTCCCTCGCGCTCGGCGGCATTGCGGCGCGCCATCCGCCTCTTGCGGGCATCGGAACTGAGTGCCGATTATGCCGCGGCATGGGACGAGTGGGACCAGTCCAGCGATGAGCAACTCTGGGATGTCGCCGTCGGCGACGGCATCGTGGATCGCTGATGCTTCGAGGCGAGATCCGTCTCGTCGACTTCGATCCGGCGCGTCCGGGTGAGGTCGACAAGGCGCGACCCGCCGTCATCGTCTCCAACGATGAGGCCAACGCCACGGCAGCCCGGCTCGGGCGAGGTGTGATCACCGTTGTCCCGCTGTCGAGGAGGATCGATCGTGTCTACCCCTTCCAGGTGCTGCTCCCCAAGAGCGAGTCCGGGCTGCAGGGCGACTCGAAAGCCCAGGCAGAGCATGTGCGATCGCTGGCTGTGTACCGGGTGAAAGGTCGTGTTGGAGCCGTGCCGCACCATCTGATGGAGGAGCTCGACGGGGCGCTACGTCTTCACCTCGAACTCGGATGAGGTCCGGTGCCGGACCTGTTGAACCCGTACCGGCGATGTGAGATCGTCATGTGGCGACCTCACAAGCCGCTCGTCATGCCCTGTATGCTCGGTTGGAGCAGGTGCTCGGAGACGAGCACGCCGACACGCTGATGACGAGCCTCCCCATGGAGACTGCAGACCGACTGGCCACCAAGGAAGATATCGGCCGCCTCGAGGATCGGATGATTGGCCTCGAGAGCCGTTTCGATCGCCTCGAGGAGCGGATGGAGGCTCGCTTCACGGAGTTCGCCGCGGAGTTTCGTAGCGAAGTGCGCGAGATGCGCAAGGCCCAGCAGGACCAGTTCCGCACCTACACGATCACGATGGTTGGGTCGATGACCGCCCTCGCCGCCATCTTCAGTGTCGTTGTTGGTGTCCTCGGCTGATCTCGGATAGGAGCGCTCGGAGCTGAACGACGCCGCGCTGCTCGACGCGGGTGCTGCATGAAGAGTCTGCCCTTGCGTGGAGAGGTCTGGTGGTGCCAACTGCCACAGATCGCTCGCCGCCCCGTCGTCGTCCTCACACGCAATGCCGCCATCCGCGACTGCAACGTGCACTCGTCGCTCCCTGTACGACGAACGTCCGCGGCCTTCCGAGCGAAGTCGTGCTCGAGCCGGGCGAAGATCCCATTCCACTGCAGGCCGCCCTGATTCTCGATGCCGTAGAGAGCGTTTCGGTTGGTGCGCTCACCGAACGCTTGGGCCGTCTCAGCGACGATCGAATGCTTGAGGTTTGTTCGGCGCTGGCGATCGCCGTAGGTTGTTCGCCGTGAGGAGGGAGATGTCCGCTGCGGGCGGGAACCCATGACCGCTCCGATGTCGGACGACCCGAAGATCCTCGAGGCCGGCCACGCCGCAACTCCGTTTACGGCCGACGACATCCGACGCGGCTGCCCAACGGGCCGAACGATTCGTCTGCTGGTCGAGCCGGCCGACGAGCCTCCCTTCATCAGCTCGACTCTGTTCGTCGAATGCGATAGCGAAAGTGCCGTCCTTGAGATGTCCACCACCACCACTGATGGTGAGGAGTTCGGCCCCACAAGCACCATGCGAGCGACGTGGCGGGAGCTCCAGGCCCACGCCTCGTTCCCCATCGAGGTCGTCGAGATAGCAGCCGACACGACGGAAACGCCGCTGGGAACGTTCGACTGCCTCCGCTACACGGTCGATGATGGCTACACCCGCGACATATTCTGTTTTGCCTTGGACCTTCCCGGGATGCCGGTCAGGTTCACCAAGCACATCGACGGCCGGCTCACCTCCACGACCACCATGGTCGAGAATCTGATGCCGTCATCGTCCTGATCTCGCCGCGCACTGCCCGCGCGACATCTCGGCAGAAGTGACGGGGTCAGGCCCCTGAACCGGCCAATGGCTCGCCACAGGACACCCGCGTTGATCTCATGCCATCGGGTGTGCATATTGTGCGCATGGCTCGCGTCAACGTGTACCTCGCCGACGATCTCGCCGCTGAAGCCAAGGCCGCCGCCGTCGTCGCCGCAGTGGTCGCCGCGAAAGACGAACTCGAGGGTCATGGCTGAGCGGGTCATCGTGGATGCGCCAGCAATGGTCGATCTCCTCGTCGGGTCGGCCGTGGCGGGACCGATCGAAGACCGACTTCGCGGTCGCGAGCTCCACGTCCCTGCCCATTTCGACGCCGAAGTCCTCTCGGCGTTGGGACGCCTCCAACGCGCCGGAGAACTGACCGTGCGACAGGTCACCACGAGGCTCCAGCGACTCGCTGCGGACCCCGTGCAACGACACCTCATCGCTCCACTTCTTGCCGGCGCCTGGAAGCTCCGCCACAACCTGCGGCTGGGCGATGCCCTCTACGTCGAGCTCGCCGACCAACTCGACCCAACTGGCTGCCGGCCTCCAAGGGGAATTTCTCCCTGTATATGAGGGCCTACTGGCCGCACGAATCGATCCTTGATGGGACGTGGAGTCCTCCGAACGTCGACAAGACGAGCTGAGGCGGGACAGTACGATGCGGTTGTACCCGTTGAGTGGTGTGGTGGTGTTGTGTCTCGGAAACGAAGCGCCGACCCGATTCCGGCCACTCAACGGGACGATTGGCTCGCGGCTCCCCAGCCAGTTCGGACGCCGAGATTCGTTCTTGATTCAGCACCCTCGTGCTGCGATGGCGCTCAGAACGTGAATGGTCGGGACTAGAGCCTGCAATCGACGGCGACGGCCAATGCGGAGCAGACCTCTTGTATTCGATTGTCGTCCAGCCTGCCCAACCGCTCGGTGAGCGTCCTCACCGAAACGCTCTCGACTGAATCGAGGTTGACGGCCGACCGAAGAGGGATCGGATCATCTCCGGGTTCAAGCAGCACCTCGCTGGCCAATCCTCGGATGGTTGTGGTGCACGGAGCTATCAGCGTTCTTCGAAGTCTGGGAATGGCGACGTCTCGTGAAAGGATCACGACTGGGCGACGGGAGATGTCGGGAAGGTCGCACCACCACACTTCCCCCCTCATGGGCATGCCTGTCACGAAGAGGCTGCCGCTTCTCGGAAGGATGCAAGGTTCCCCCATCCGTCGGGCTCTTCGAGTGAAATGTCGTCGTAGATTGCGTAGGTGGCATCGATCTCAGCGGCTCGATGCTGGGCAAGAAGGGCACCGAGGGCTTCGTCGAGAAGAGCTGCGTCATTCAGACCCGACCGCAACTGTCTTGCATTTTCAATCAGTGATTCGTCGACTGTCGTGCTTACTCGTACCCGTGCCATGCCACAATCATGCCACGATTAGGGCATGATTGCAATACACGGTGGGAGACTCGCTGGCGACATGCGATATTCAGCGGTCTCCTAGATCGCTCCTCGAAATGATGCGGTCCGTGATTTGATCTCCTTGAGACTCGGGCGTCGCCGCGGAAACACGCCCCGGGAACCCCCGATGTGCGGGTCATCCCTCTGATAGGTTCGCCACTATGACCGACCTGTGGCCAAAGGATGAGGTCGCCGCCGAGGATGAGCACGCGACGCTGTTGGCATTTCTCGGGCATCAGCGGCAGTTCCTCATCCGCAAGGCATCTGGGCTCACCGACGAGCAGGTGCGGACCGCATCGTGTCTCCCGAGCGATCTGACACTCCTCGGGCTCGTGCGTCACGCCGCCGAGGCGGAGAGGTTCTGGGCGAAGACGGCCTTCGCCGGTCTCGATGTGGGTCACCTCTATGCACATGAGGCTCATCCCGACGGTGACCCCGATGGTGACTTCTATCCGCCCGCCGACACGACCATGGATGAAACTCTCACGGTGTTGATTGCCGAGGCAGCCGAAGCCGATGCGATCTATCGGGCAGCAAGCCTCGACGACATCGAACGCTCCGAACGCGGCTTCTACAGCCTCCGCTGGATCCTCGTTCACCTGATCGAGGAGTACGCCCGCCATCTCGGACACGCCGACCTCATCCGGGAAGCAATCGACGGCCAGACGGGTGAGTAGCCAGCACGAGGATGACCACGGCGGGCGTGACCGGCACGGCTCGGCGGCGGACCGGGTCGGCGGGGATGGTCCCTCAGGCCGGCGGGGGACCGTACGATGCGGTGATGGCGGTGTTCCTCGACCACACGATCCTGGAGGTGACGGATCTCGCTCAGTCCGTGGCCTTCTATCGCGATGTGGTCGGCTTGGAGTCTCGCGGCCGGAGCGGATCATTCGAGGTGATGCTCATTACGCCGGACTTGGCGTTGGATCTGTGGGAGAGGCCAGAACCGGTATCGCGCCATCTCGCTCTCGGCATGGATCGCGCGACCTTCGAAGCCACCTTTGAGCGGATACGAGCCAGCGGCATATCGTACGGCGACGGTCCCTCCACACCGACCAGCATGCGCGGTCCAGGCCGATCCAGCGGAGTCCACGGTGATACCGACTCGGTGTATTTCCATGATCCGAGCGGCCACATCCTCGAAATCCTCACCTACGACGATCCCAGCTGAGCCTGAACACAACCAGTAGTGCACATGCGTGGGGGACGGCGCGCTGGTCTTGCGCACGCGATCTGGGCTGGGAGAGATCGCTAGGGTCACGATGAGTCGCGAGGTCGCACGCTTGAGCAGATAGCTCCGGCATCGCTCGCATAGGAGAGGTGCCCATGTCAGATTCAGCCCAATTACCCCCGGCTGCCGTCGTCATCAACTATCCGGTAGCGGACTTCGATGCCTGGATGGCGGTCTTCGACGCCAATGAGCAGGGCCGGATCGATCATGACTATTTGGGACACCACATCAACCGGGCCGAGGATGATCCCAACAGCTTGAGCATCTATCTCGCGGTGGGTGACGTGGACCAGGCCAAGACCTATGTGACGTCTGACGATGTGAAGTCGTTGATGGCAGAGGCCGGTATCGCCGGTGCGCCGGAGTTCATGTGGGTGACGCCTGTGCGCGAGGCCATCGTGTGGGATCGGGAGCTGCCGGCGATGATCGTGAGCCATCGGGTCGAGGACTTCGATGCCTGGTTGGCTGGATACGACGCCGCCGACGAGCTGCGGCTTGCGAATGGAATCATCGGCCATGCCGCGAACCGGTCGATGGAGGACTCTTCGCTCGTGATCGTGTACCACCAGGCAGAGTCGTTCGACACGCTGCGGTCCTTCCTCCGCTCCGACGATCTGCGGATGGCGATGAAGGAAGCGGGAGTCACCTCCGAGCCGGAGGTCACCTTCTACACCGGAGGCTGGGCCAAGATCTACTAACCGGCCGCGGGCGGCGATTCGTCGCCCCGGGCCTTGACGGTTGGTGCGGATTCGCCAGCAACATCGGGAGCATCGCGCGGAGCCGGTCGACGGCGGCAACGATATCTGTGGAGCGGCGGTGAGTCTGGCTTGCGCGGGTCTTCGATGTGGGGGCCGTGTGACATTCGGCGAGTCCAACCAGCCGGCCTGGACGATTTCCGGGTCGGCGCCCTCCCCGTCCGTCATCCTCCCGACGAAGCGCTCCGCCTGAGCGTCTTTGCCTTCCGGTGTTGCATCCAGAGCCCCATCCGGTCTCCAAACGTCCCGGGTTCGGGAACGATGCCGACCTGTCGACCGAATCCCAGCATGTCGAAGATGACCGTGTACTCCGAAAGAAGACCGTCTTGGAACGCCCAGATGTCGATTCCTTCGAGGTGAATCTGTCCATTTGTCGGCTCAAAGCCCGGTGGGTCGAGGCGACGTGTCATGGTTCCCGACATCCGCCACCAACCCGCAGCGCGACGTGCGTCGAGTGCCAGGAATGGATCGGACACATACTCCCACTGAACACCAGGTAGGGCCTTGAACAGTTGTCCGAAGTAGTACGACATCTCTTCACGGCCTCGAATGATCCCACCCTGTGGCCATGGATCATGCACGACGATGTCTTCCGTGCAGAGCGACGCGATCTGCTGAACATCGTTGGCATTCCACGCCGCCGTCCATGCTTCCACAAACTGGCGGACGAAGGACTCATCGACGAGTTGAGCCATTTTGTCTCTCCTTTCCGAGATAGCTCGGCCTGGTTGGTGCGGAACCGAGTCGCCAGGTCACGATGCCGAGCGCGGCGGTCCCGACGTAGACGAACGCGGGGATCGTGCCCCCAATCAGCTCGAGGACGATTCCGAGGATGCCTGCAGCTACAAAGACCCATCCGATCCCGCTGGATCGCCCTCCCCGAGCGAGAGCGATTCCATAAAGGCTGAGAGCGAAGAACCCGACGATCATGAACGTAACGCCGAGGCCTTCGACCAAGCCGCTGAAGGCCTGGACGACGACATCGGTCTCGTCGAGGCCCTGTTGAGCCGCCAGGGTGGCCGGCCCCATGACGATGATTCGGTCAATGACTCCGAACACCGCGGCGAAGGCGAATGTCACCAGGCCCATCCAGGCCCAGGGACGGCTGCGTCCTTCGAATCGGAGACTGAGTGCGACGAGTCCAAGGGTGGTGAGTACCGCAGCTGCAAGGAAGAGGCCGTTGGCCCAAACATGTGCGGTTGGGTTCCCAGCGATGGTGGCGAGGTCGCTTTGCCAGGGTGTCTCCCTGAGCGATGGTGCAAGAAAGGGGATTGACGCCCCGGTCATCATGACGACGACTCCACCGACGAGGAGGCCTCCGGCCAGGTGGTCCTCGATTCCTGTTGGTGCTGTCGATGGCATGCGAGCTCCTGCTCTTCGTGAGACCCTTGCGGTTCGCATGAAGGTCTCGGAGTGGTCGGTGGTATTCACAATCAGGTGCTCGAGCGATGTCATACGGCGGCCTCGACCGTTCCCGCGCTACCGTCGACAGTCACCGCTTGGCCATCGTGCAGCAGTCCGGTGGCGTTGCCGGTGTCCACCACCGCCGGGATCCCATACTCCCGGGCGATGATCGCGGGGTGAGAGAGGATCCCTCCGGTGTCGGTCACCAGCGCCCCCATGCTGGGGAACACCACCGACCACACCGGCGAGGTAACGGGACACACGACGACGTCGCCGGGTTCGATCTTGGAGAACTCAGCTTCGCCCGCAATCACCCGCACGGTGCCGGTGTACCGACCGGCGGAGGCGGCGATGCCGTGGATCGTGCCGGAATCGTCCTGGATCGCTCCTCGACCAAATGTGAGTTCCGCGTACCACAGCACTCCTTCATTGACGTAGCGCGCCTCTGGGGGAAGAACATTGAAGGACGGTGGGGTCCCGGGCGGGCCGCCGTAGGAGGCCGGCCCGGGGTGGGCGTCGACCCACACGCGCTCACCCTTGCGACGCCTGATCGCCGAGCGGTGATCCGAGCCATGACGAAACGCGTCTTTGAGCTCCGCGAATTCGAGGAAGAACGCGTCGTCACGCTCGCCGATCTCGCTCCTTGCTGCCATGCGCCTGCCCATCTCGAGGACGGCGTACCGGACGAGTGCGAGCGGCGAGCTCAACGTGAAGAACTCGCGGTCTTCGCGCACCGGGTGGGCCCTCTGGGCTCGTCGTAGCCATTCCTCGAACCGTTGGCGATCCTCCCTTGGGGCATCGGCGAGGGAATCGCGGGCCTGCCGAACAAGATCGCTGCGCCGCTGATGTGTGGTGTCGCTGGTCTCTTGTGGATCGAAGCCTGTGGCGAGCTGGTCGGCGATGAGTCGGAGCAGGAGTTCGGGCTCCTCGGCCAGGGTGGAATCTCCGATCTCCAATCGCAGGACCCTCCTCCCGTAGCTGCGGCGATACGCCTCTAATGCACCTGCGAAGTGATTGTCGATCTCGGCGATCCGATCGAGCGTGTTCTCGTCGACGTCGGCGAGGATCTCCCGGACCGGTTGGTTACTCTCGGCCTGTCCGGCGAGCTCGGCGAGTTTGGCTGCGGGCTCGGTCGACCGGTGCGAGGTTCCACTGAGCAGCTCGCACGATTGGGAGTCGTGCCAGCCCAGCAGCTCCCGACACACTTGGAAGAGGCCATACGTTTCCATCGCGAGGGCGCCATGTGTCAGAAAATGGACCCGGATCCCGTCGTGGAGGAGCGCCACCACCGACTCGAGATGCCGGGCGGTCTCACTGTCTGATAGGGACGTGAGGTCGATCTGATTGAGCGCGTCGATTCGCGTCGCCAGGTCCGGGTGCCATTCGTCGTACCAGCGGTCGATGTAGGTACGCGCCCTTTCCGAGCGCACCGCCTCAACGGAAGCCTTGATCCGCCGTCTCATCGGAGGAACGATCCGGGTCAGGATGCGGAACAGCCAGGGCGGAGGTGCGGGACGATCCTTGCCGCCGAGAGGAACGAGCCGGATGTACTCCCAGCCTCCGATCTCACAGAACTCCAGCGTCTCCAACAAGATGCCGAATCTGGCAAAGAACAGACGCGTTGCCTCGTTCCGAAAAGGGAAGAGAATGGAGCGGGCGAAGGGAGTCCATGGCAGTGGGGCGTGGCTCGCTTCCCGCTCCCAGAATCCCGGCGGCACCTCGACGGGGACCGGAACCGCTGCAACGGTCGTGCCGAGTGCCGTGATCGGCCGCGCCTGAAGCAGCCAAACCCTGCCCGCCTGAATGGCCCATTCGATGTCCTGTGGTGGGCCGAGCATCGCTTCTATCTCCCCGGCGAGTCGAGCAACGTCGATGGCGTGTTGCTCGCTGAGGGCTCGACCGGTGGTGGAGGTCCGTTGCGGTCGAAGGCCGTCCGACACCAGCCACTCCTCGGCAGAGCTCTCACCGCCGACGAGTCGATCACCCAGGCCTTCGACCGCGTTGATGACGGTCATATCCCGCGCTCCAGTGACGGGGTGTGCGGTGAACGCCACGCCGGCGGCGTCGGCATCTATCTGTTGCTGGACCAGCACGGCCATGCCCGCTCGATCGAGCTGCCGTTCGGTCCGGTAGCCAACGACGGGTTCAGAAAAGGCGGACGCCCAGACTCGGCGGACCGCAGCCTCGAGCTGCACCGGGCCGGTTACACCGAGGACCGTCTCGTAGAGGCCGGCAAACGATGATGCGGCGAGGTCTTCGCCGATACTCGAGGAACGCACGGCCACAGCCGCCTCACCGAACCGGTTCGATACAGACAGGAGCGCCTCTTCGACCGAGCTCGGCAGCATGGCCACCTTCTTGGTCCCATCGGTCGCGTCCCTCATCGAGTCCTCGAACGCAGTCGTGGTGAGCACGACTCCGTCCGGCACATCGAAGCCTGCTTGTTTGAGCTGTGCCAGCGTGGCGGCCTTCGAGCCCACGAGATCGGGGTTGATACATGCGGGATCGTCGAGCGAGATCAGGTACCGGTGCCTCACATTGTCGACCGTAGCCACCATGAAACCTCCTTCGCCCGTCCCGATGATGCCCTCCCGGGACCGGGTCGACATCGGCAGAATTGCGTAAACGCGCCGGGTCGAGCTACGTAAGGGTCTTCGAGCGGCGTTCCGCCACATGAGCGGCCAGGGCGGTGCGGGAGCTGATTCCCAGCCTCGTATAGATGTGATCGAGATGACTGGTCACCGTACGAACGCTGATGAACAAGACCTCGGCGATCTCGGCATTTGACATCCCCGTCGCCACCAGCTCGGCGACCTCGAGCTGCCGCGGCGTCAAGAGGCCTCCGCCGGCCTGTACCGGCACGGGTCGGCCCAAGCTGTGCAGCAACCGCCTTGCCCGTCCGGCGTAGCGGTCCGCACCCAACCGAGTCGTGGTCTCATACGAGCGGGCCAGGCGGTCGGCGAGTGTCTCGTCCGCCTCATCGGCGCGGACCGCCACCTCGCCGAGCTCGATGTCGCACCGGGCCGTCTCGAACGGCATGCCGAGGCGTGCGAGCGTGTCGGAGGCGCGCGCCAGATGTTCGATCGCTTCGCCCGGTTCTCCGGCCGAGGCGGCGGCGATCCCCCGGATCCGGACGGCCGCAGCGTCGGGGTACGAGCCCACGGGACCGAGCTGCGATAGGTCGGCTGCGGTCTCATTCGCTTCGCCGAGAAGACCGGTCCTGGCTTCGGCCTCGCCGCGTGCCACCCAACCCCAGGGAGGTAGGAGCCCGGGGAGGTAGTGACCGTCGCAGTGAGCGATCTGTCCGAGTGCGGCAACTGGATCGCCGCGCTCCAGCGCCACCAGGGCACCGAAGATCGCCACGACCTTCCGTGCCGGATCGGCGGGCAGCCGCTCGAGGTCGCGGCTGTCATCCATCGCTCGCAGGCACCGGTCGGCGGTTTCGAAGTCGGCGCGGGCGGCGCTGAGAAGCGCCTGGAGCGGGCTGCCGATGAAGCGGAGACGAGGGCTGTCGGTGGTCTCGATCAGCAGGGCCAACTCCTGGAGCGTCTCCTGTGCCCGATCCCAGTCACCCGAGTAGAAGCCGTCGATGAATGAATACATGAACGACCGGTATTCCCAGCGGGGAATCCCGATGTGCCGGGTGAGCGCGGTACTGCGACGAATGGCTTCTCCAGCCGCGGCCAGGTCACCCCTCGCCAGAGCGATCAGAGCCGCGATCGTGTGCTGGCGGAGGGCAAACTCCTTGTTGTCGTCCGCGGCCACAGGCCCCAGTCGCTGGAGAACGCGCAGTGCACGGTCGTAGTCGGCCCGTTCGAGAAGGGCGGACATTTCGGCGACGTCGGCCAACAGCTGTGACCTTGGAGTGGAGACCCTCGCGGCCATCTCGATCACTCGGTCGGCGGCTGGTTGTACGTCTGCGAGTTCGGCGCGACGGTCGACCGTGAACAGCGCGACCAGCAGAAGCTCGACGTGCTTATCGGAAGGTTCGCCGCTCTCCAAGGCGGCCAATCCCGCGGCCACATGGCGGTCGGCTTCTCGGAAGTCCCCACGGTCACTCAGAATCTGCGCCATGAGCCTGTGGAGGCGGGCGATGTCAGGTTGGGCGTTCGCACTCTCCAAGACAGAGATCGCCTCCTCCCACAGTCCGACTGCCTCTCCCAGGTCGCCGACGCGGCTCTTCGCCTCCCCGAGCCCTATCAAGGCCTCGGCGAGAGCCTCCGGTCGATTCCTCCGAGCGAGGTCGGCCGCCACCTCGAGGTGCCGTACCGCCTGAGCGTTGGCGCTCTGCGCCAACGCTCGCGTACCCGCCGCCAGCGACACATCGAGAACCCGGCCGACATCCGCGTCGGGAAGCGCCCCCTGGTAGTGACGGGCGATCCGGTCCACTTCGTCCGGCGCCGTGTCTTCGTAGACCTCGGCAAACCGGGCGTGGAGGCGTCGCCGCTCTCCAGCAGGCATCTCGGCGTAGGCGACTTCGCCGATCAAGGGATGCCGGAGCCGGTACGTGACCTCCTGCTCCTCCCGGCGGGAGACCATGTCGGTCCATACCGCTTCTTGCGAAGCGTCGACCGGGTCGGAGGCCCCTGCGACGGCACGAACGATCTTCTCAGGAAGGTCGTCCCCGCCCACCGCGATGAGATCGACGAGGCGGCGCTGGTCCATGGTGAGCGTCTCGAGTTGGTCGCGCAGCACGTCGCGTACCAAAGGAGGCGCAGCTGCGGCTGGTTCGGAGGTCAGCGCCCATTCCCCGTCTGCGGAGATGAGTGTGCCGTCTGCTCGAAGCGATCGCACCAGTTCCTCCGCAAAGAGGGGCACGCCTCCCGAGCGCTCGACGAGAAACTCGACCATGCGCATTGGCGCTCTTCCTCCCAGAAGCCCGTTCGCCAGTTCGCCCATCTCATCGTCGGTGAGGCGCCCGAGTGCGATGTCCTCGGCGACGCCGGTTCTGCGCATCGCCAGCAACAACGCGGCGAGCCGGGAGTCCTCGAGAGCATCCCCGTTCCGATACGTCCCGACCAGCAAGATCGGCAGTCCGGGGAGGTCGCGCACCGTATATGCCAGCATCTCGAGCGACGCGGGATCAAACCAGTGCAGATCGTCGGCGAAGAACGCAACGGGGGCGCGCCGCGACAGACGATCGAGGAGCCGCAGCACGGCCTCGAACAGTCGGGTCTTCTCCAGAGCGGCGCTGCCCAGTGGTTCGGGCGCGGGCAGGTCGATTCCCTCCAGGATCCGTCCCAGCGCCGGCAGATCCTGGGTGACCCGAGCTCGCTCGGGTGCGTCGAGGCTGCGCAGGGATCGTCCCAGAGCTTCGACGATCGGGGCGTAAGCCAGGCTCTGATCGAGCGGATAGGCCCTGCCTTCGAGCGCTTGGAAGCCCCGGTCCGCGGCCAGTTCGAGGCCATGCCGAGCGAGGAGGGTCTTCCCGATGCCGGCTTCGCCGGAGATGAAGACGGCCGCTCCCGACCCACCGAACACGCGAGCCACCGCGTCGGCGAGGCGCCGTTGCTCGGCTTCTCTGCCGACGAGCGCCGGTTCCTGCGCGGTGGTAGCCATGCGGGCGCGGTCCAACCTGTCAGGGACTTGCTTTGCCTCACCCTAGGTTCTGCGCCAACCGGGTGTGGCGTCCCGAGACGGTGCCTCTCGATCTCGACGCCGCAACGGGCTTCGTCTGGTGGGCTTCGCCGAGTTCGCCCTCATCACCATCGGCCCCACCCTTGCGTTCTGCCTCGAGGTGATAGGGTCGATGCTGGCGCTGCAGCGCCTGCGGCGCCTTCGGTAGGCTCCAGTCGCAACCTGTGAGAAGTCCCATGAGGGTCTTGGTGACGGGCGGAACCGGGCATGTGGGATGCCATACGGTCAAGGCACTGCTCGACGCCGGGCACCAGGTGCGGATGTTCGTCCGGTCACCCGACAGGGTCGGTTTGGCACTCGATCCACTCGGCGTCTCGGTTGACGATATTGTGGCTGGTGACGTCACCGACGAGGTTGCCACGAAGTCGGCCGTCGCCGGGTGTGACGCGGTCATCCACGCCGCCAACATCTTCACGTTCGCGCCGAAGCATGCCGACGCGATGTGGCGGGTGAACACGGTCGGAACCGAGAACGTGTTGCGGTTTGCCGAAGAGGCCGGACTCGACCCCATCGTGCATGTCTCCACGCTGGGCACGTTGCTGGGGGATGCGGATGAGCTCACCGACGAATCGGATCTGGGCCAGCCGTTGGGCCCCTACACCGCCTCCAAGATCGAGGCCGAGAAGATCGCCCGTCGCTTTCAAGCGAACCGGGCCCCGGTCGTGATCACACACCCGGCGGGGGTATGTGGTCCCCACGACCCCCACCTGGGTGAATGTGCTCAGTTCATCATCAGCGTTCTCAGGGGACAGATGAGAATGGTCCCTGACGGGTATTTCCCGCTGTGCGACCCGCGAGACGTTGCCGCCGCTCATGCGGCAATCATCGAACCGGGCAAGGGTCCGCGCCGCTATCTGCTCGGCGGCAACAATCCGCAGACCCGAGAGATCATCGACATGATCGGTGAGGTGACGGGCCGGAACCTGTCCGCCATGAGAGTCCCTTGGGGAATTCCGATGGCAGCCGGCCGTTCCGTCAGAGACACGCTGCGGTGGCTGCTGGCCGAAGGCCACATCACCCCCCGCCAGGCCGGCACTCTGGCCGCGTGAATTGGCGACCGACGGTACAGTGTCCGATGAACCCGCACCGGTTCAAACGGCCGACCGTGTCGACGTCGGGGAGTGGCTTCAGCGCTGTGGGACGCCGCGGTGGAGGTGGCGATGGCGGCCGGCGCCGAGTCGATGTATGTCTCGGCGGTGCCGACCGGATCCGCTGTCGAGTTCTACCTGAGTCGTGGTTGTGAACTGGCGAACCCGGTCCACCCGGCGCTCTATGCCGAGGAACCCGACGACATCCACCTCGTCTGTTCGCTGCGTTGATGGGACGACTTTGGGTGGATCGACCGGTCGTAGCCAGCACGCCATTCCTACCGCACCGATCACCAGATCGGGCGCATTGGTGGGTTCAGAGTCCCGCATACCACGTGGATAGCTCGGTGCCGATCGTCGCCGGATGGGTCTCTTGGACGAAGTGGATTGCGTCGCCTAGATCCACGGTGGTGAGGTTCGAGAGATGTTCTCGACACCAGGCCACCTCCGCTTCTTTGATGGCGACACCGGCGTTTCCATAGAAGAGGAGTTTCGGCACCTCGGTGCGGGTCAACCATTGGCGGTATTCCTCGACAACCGCGGCGTTGTCGGCCGGGACGCCGTCGAGGGGCAGCTCTCGCGGCCACTGGCGGACGGCCTTGCGGCTGGCGACTGTGGGGAAGGCCGACCGGTAGTAGGCGAGGGCTTCGGGGCTCACGTCGGCGTAGGTCAGGTCGGGGAGCATCTTTTTCAAGAAGATGTTGCCGGCGCTGATCATCGCCCATCCGGTACCGGGGGCGCGCATCATGCGCATCGCCATTCGGAGGCTGCCGGGCATGTCGTCGAGCGACAATCCGCGAATCATCGCTTCCATGAACGCGATCGCTCTGACGTCGTGGTCGTGGTCGTGGGCCCACCGGAAGCCCAGCCCGGAGCCCCAGTCGTGAATCACGAGTGTGAGGTTGGATCCGATTCCCAGGGCGTCGATGAAGCCGCATAGGTAGCGATAGTGGTCGTCGTAGCGGTAGGGGATATCAGGGTGGTCGGACTTGCCCATTCCAATGAGGTCGACCGCGACACAGTGTCCCTGCCCGCTGAGGTGGGGGATGATGTTGCGCCACAGATAGGAAGATGTCGGGTTCCCGTGCAGGAACAGGATGGGATCTCCCTCTCCGGCTTCGACATAGTGCATTTTCGAGCCGTGGACCGTGACGTATTTCGATTCGAAGGGAAAGGCCGCTGAGATCTGGTGGGGATCAGGCATGGATCGGGCCGCCTCGGTTGTCGGGCTCGATCGAGATCGATGAGGTGCCTATTCGTGGTTCCATGGGGACTCCTTCTGTTCTGCAACACATGTCGCAATACCATTCAAGACCGTTCCGAGTAGAAATGCAACACATGTTGTAGAATCTATTGGGACGGGAAGGGACCACCCGTCAGACCGAGATCGAAAAGGAGCATGTTGATGGGTCGGCCGCGGTCCTTCGAAGAGTCCGAACTTCTCGAAGCAGTGATGGTGGCGTTCTGGCGTCACGGCTACGCCGCAACGACCTACCGCAACCTCGAAACTCTGTCGGGGGTCGGGATACGCAGCTTGGCCAACACGTTCGGCGACAAGGACGAGCTGTTCACCAAGGCCCTCGCCACCTATCGGCAACGAGTCGCCGACAACCTCGCCGCCATGTTCGAGCCCCCCTCGGTAGAAGCCATCATCCGCGTCTTCGAGCGCGTCAGCTCTCCCTCCGACGACGACGACGCTCGCCGTGCTGGCTGTCTCATGGTCAACACCGTCTTCGAGATCGACGAACCCACCGAGAACATCACCAACGAGATCACCCAATACCGCGACCTGTGGCGCTCCACCTTCGAACAAGCTCTCAAAACGGACCACATCGCCGATGCGGATTCGAGGGCCGAGTTCCTCCTCGGCGCACTATGGGGCGCTCTCAGCCAAATCCGCCTCGCCGGCAACACCACCACAGCCAAACCAATGACATCGATCATCATCGAAACCATCCGCAGCTGGACCCCCGCAACCTGACATCGCTACCGTCCGACACCAAGCGGGGGATCGGTCAACCCGGTTAGGTTCGATTGACCGGGCGATCAATCCTGAGTTCGATGTGGCGAATTGGCTTCAGCCGTCGTGGACCATGTCCACGACGGGTTTCATTGCTTCTATGGCTGGGGGTTCTCTGGGCCATACGTCACACCTGACTTCCTCGAAGCCGAGCTTTCCTAGGCTGAGGATGTACGCGGCGATCTCCTCGGAGGTGCCCGTCACGGGATTCTCCATCTCGCCGCCATCGGAGCTGCCGGCACTGCCGTCGAAGCCCTCTGGGACAACGGTAAACAAGTCAAAGGTGCGTCCCAAGGTTGCGGGGTCGCGCTCCTCGGCTTCACAAGCCTGCTCGAGTCGCTCGATGATCGGACCTAACCGAGCTCGAACCTGTTGGACGGTCTCGTCCCAACCCCACCAGTTCCAAGCGTCTCCGTATCGAGCTACCAGCTGCAGCATCTTTGGCCCACCCGCGGCGATGTTGATCGGCGGCCCTTGCGGCCTCGGGCCGCGCAACACCAACTCGGCGTCCTTGGCCGAGTAGAACTCCCCTTCGAAATCGATCGCCCCGTTCTTGAGGAGCCCATGAATGATCTCTATCGCCTCAGCGAACCGCGAGTAACGCCGGTCGGTTGGAAAGCCGAACGCCTGGTAGTCAGAATCCTCCGTGTTCCCGGCTCCGATGCCGAGCACGAAGCGACCCCCTGAGATCTCATCGACGGTGTCGGCGATCTTCGCCGTCATCGCCGGCGAGCGATACGGGGAGTTCAACACCGACTGGCCCAGGCCGATCCGACGAGTGGTCGCCGCCAACGCTGCTGCGATCGACACCGACTCCCACACGCCATCCGCTGCCTCTTCACCTCGGTACAGCAGCGCATCCTCGAACACGAACATGTCGAAACCCACGCCCTCAGCCAGCGACGCCCGCTCGCTGATCGATTTCCACGATGGCGGCGGCGGGTCTCCAGCGGGTCGACCATGCAGCTGGTTGATCAGTCCGATTCTCATACGGCCGACCCTAGATGCCACCAGCCAGAGTTGTCTCAGACAGCGCGCTTCCCAGCGGCAGGACTACTTCTTCGTCGCCTTCGGTTCGAGCGTGCCTATCCACACGTATGCCTTCTCGAACCACGAGCCGAGTTCCCCGGTATCGCTCAGGAGGTCGTCGGGAACAGAGACGTAGCCTCTCATCACGCTTCCGTACTGTATGACCGGGCCGCTGTCGTATCGGGAGAGAAACTCATCGGCCTGTTCATCCGACAGACGCAATGCCATTGCTCCCTCCACATCGAGAAAACTGAACATGTGGCCGTTGCGTGAGGTGTAGGGGTTCTTGGTACCCTTGACAACTTCACCCGCCTCTTCTACGACGGCGCCATACCGTTCGAGAGCGTCGGAAGGTCCCTGATAGTCAGATCCACCGGGCACGAGTGCTCCTATCGGAAGAACTAATCGAACCTAGCGTTCCGCCCGTCAGAACTCCGTCCCCTGAGTCGTAACGAAAGTACCACCCCCACGTCGCCTGGATCACCACCTCGGCGCATAGGTGCGATGGGCGGTTCGGCAGTGGGCGATGCCAGCGCTCGGTACGCTTCCATGGCGCACGAATCAAGGACCGAGGCCCCATGAGCACCGCGGATTCAGCAAAGTCGAAGCAAGTACCACGTGGGTCCATTTGTCGTTTTGCGGTGTACGGCAGCCTCGCGCCGGGCCGCCCGAACCATGACCAGCTGAACGATATATCGGGGCGCTGGATCGAGGGAACAGTGCGTGGTCTGCTACTTCAAGAGGGATGGGGCGCCGAGCTCGGGTATCCGGGCATCGTCCTCGACCCCGACGGACCTACGGTCGGCGTTCAACTCTTCGAATCGGCAGATCTTCCGGATCACTGGACCAGACTGGACGAGTTCGAAGGATCGGGCTACCGACGCAAGGTCACGGCAGTGAGCACCGCCGAGGGTGATCTGCAGGCATCCATCTACGTACTTGCCCTCCCCTGAACCTCACCCCTCAACGTCACATGCAGCGCCGAAGTGCCGGTACCAGAGACCAGCAGTTCGATTCTGCCCTGACCACGGATGAAACCC
>Ga0255055_10000393_pt1 | contig 34253 bp, 27 predicted proteins | sample JV7_2_27_MG_FD_188633 | JGI IMG/M metagenome (GOLD analysis project Ga0255055, IMG submission 188633) | Seawater microbial communities from Jervis Inlet, British Columbia, Canada - JV7_2_27 | ecosystem: Environmental > Aquatic > Marine > Inlet | place: Canada: British Columbia | collected...
TCCAACTACAGGGATCAAAATAGAAACAGCAAATATCAGGCTGGTGATCAAAACACCATTTGCAATATCTTTTAGCATTTCCCCAACTTATCCCAAGTGGTTGAGGAATATTTTTCCCCTATCAATGCTGATGTCAATGTAGTTCAACGGATCCTACATAAGGCAGTAAAGCAATCGTGCGTGCGCGCTTGATTGCATGAGTTAATGCACGCTGATGCTTCGCACAACTGCCTGATATTCTTCTGGGAATAATTTTTCCGCGTTCGGTAAGAAAGTATTTTAGTGCTTTCGGGTCTTTGTAATTAATTACCAGACTCGTATCAGCACAAAACCGGCAAACTTTACGCCGATGATAAATTCGTTTTTTTCGTTTTGGTTTTCTATTTGAATGTTGGGCATAGGCAGCCATTTTATTTTGTTTCCTCCTTGGTTTCTGTTGAGATATTATCGGCTTTGTTCCCCTCTGGTTCAATAGTTTGTGTTTCGGAAAGATCAGCCTGTTGTTCTGACGTCTCTAACTCAGAAGGTTTGGCCTGCTCTTCAGGGGTCTCTTTTTCGGAGGGCTTAGCCTGTGCTTCAGGTGTTTCTATTTCAGAAGGTTTGGCCTGCTCTTGAGGGGTCTCTTTTTCGGAGGGCTTAGCCTGTGCTTCAGGTGTTTCTATTTCAGAAGGTTTGGCCTGCTCTTCAGGGGGCTCTTTTTCGGGGGGCTTAGCCTGTGCTTCAGGTGTTTCTATTTCGGATGGTTTGGCCTGCTCTTCAGGGGTCTCTTTTTCGGGGGGCTTAGCCTGTGCTTCAGGTGTTTCTATTTCGGATGGTTTGGTCTGCTCTTCAGGGGTCTCTTTTTCGGCGGGCTTGACCTGTGCTTCAGGTGTTTTTACTTCGGATGGCTCCAACTTTTTTTCAAGCACTTCCGCTTTTTTTTCAGCCGCGGCAACTTCTTCTTTGATTTTTTCAATATCAACGATTTTATCGAGCAGCACGGTCATAAATTTCAGAACACGATCATCGATTCGGAAAAAACGTTCTATTTCATCGACCACTGCCGCAGTTCCGCAAAAGTCGAATCGAACGTAATAGCCGCGTTCTTTCTTTTTAATTTCATAGGCGAGTTTTCGGGAGCCCCAATCATCTATCAACACCAAATAATCGCCCTGTTGCTCAATCACATCTTGAACTCTTTTTAAGACCGGTTCTCGCTTTTCTGCAGAAAGATCCGGATCTAAAATGATAATTGTTTCGTAACGTCGCATATTTCCTCCTTTTGGCTGATAAAGCCCTGGTTTCGTCCAGAGCAAGGATATGTAAAGCCAATAATTGGTTTTCGAACTAAAACCGTTTCTTCTAACATTGTCAAAAATAAACTGTCAAGATCAAATACAAATAAATTGGATTTTTAAATTGGGTGTTTTCAAACCGGGTGCATTGCACCCGGTTACACCCGCACCGATTAAGGCACTGCCGTGCCTTTGTTTTTTTCCGCCTATGGCGGCAAAATCCAAGCCACCCCCTGTGCGGGTGCTCGGTGACTCAAAACCATTTATAATCTTATGGTTGAAATTTTATGCTTGCATTTTTTACGATTTTGATATTATTTGCTTGTTTACGGGCTTTCATTTAAAGGGGGAAACTGCTGCCATGATAGACGAGGCAACCTTACAGCATTTTATACTGGGAATGATGATGGCGCTGTCATATCCTACGTTTAAACGCTTTAAATATCCATATTTGGGTCTGATACTGATACATCCATTTATTATCGAAGGGGTTCAGTTTTTCATGCCTGATCGAACACCGGATACAGTGGATGTATTGGTGGGACTGGTGGGGACCCTTTTAGGATTCTGTTTAGTATAAAAAAGCTTTCAGGTAGGACTACCTGAAAGCTTTTTTATTTTGGTGGGCCGTGAAGGAATCGAACCTTCAACCTACTGATTAAGAGTCAGGTGCTCTGCCTAGTTGAGCTAACGGCCCATTTTTATCAGTGATCGGAAAAGCTTGGTAGCAAGTTTGCCAGCGGTTGTCAATTTCTTTTTATTTCCTCCACGGCGGACGTTCCCGTTTGCGTTTTTGTTTTTTTATCCGCTTTTTGCTGTCCTTCCAATCCATTTGCCGCTTTTGCGATTTGCGGCCGGCCGGCTGGCTGCGCGCGGGATCAGCCAGGCTGATCGGATAACTGCCCGCCATTTTGGGCGGGTTGACTTCATCGGCGTTGTCCGGCTTTTTTGTTTCAGGCCCTTCTTTTGGTAATGGAGGTCCCCTAAAACAACTTGTCGGTATGGATTCGGCCAGGTAAAGTGACTCCCCGGTTTGATAAAATATGACACCTTTTTCGATCGATTTTTGTACCTGAATGGTGAGCATGACAGGATCGTGGTCGGTCCGTTTTCCGATCCTTACGGATAGCTCTCGATTGGAAGACAATACGACCTGATGATACCCCGTGGGGAAAATGCCTTTATCCAAAACAGAACGATAAGCGCGTTTGCGAATGCACGTGAATAAAAGCTTGGGAAGCCCCCGAACCGGCTTGGGCAGCGATAATTGATCTCGGCACTTTGCACGAATTTGTTTGTCCAATATTTCAAAAGGGGGATCCGGCAAGCTGTATAGAATTTCGTTCAGGTGCGAGCGGCGCACATATTTCCAACCTTCTTCTTCGGTGAGTGCCTTTAATAAATCCTTGATTTTAACAAACCCATTCGCATCGGTAATCAACCCGAATTCATCCGGCCGCCTACCCAGCATATATGTGAGGAGCTTGGCGAGTGACTGAGGTGATTTTGCTTTTCCCATGATAAATACGCCTGTTACTCTTTATATTTTAAAACCGATATTGCCGCCTTAAGCGCAGTTAGCGCGTGTATGCTCACTGCTTTATGCCGTGAGCTTTGGCCAAAAAGAAAAGCCGCTGAATACTCGTAGCGGGCAAGTCGATTGAGCCTGCTTTCTAAATGCCTTCTTGACGCTACATGTACCATCTGATATTTTTCAAATCCTCAGAAATGTCAACCGTTTTATCAGACGAAAGGATCTTGGGCGTATGAATCTGGCAACCTCAAAAAAACTGTTTGATCGGGCCGTGAGTGTCATACCCGGGGGAGTAAACAGCCCCGTGCGGGCCTGCAAGTCGGTAGACGCCGACCCCATTTTTGTCAACAACGCCGAAGGCTGTCTGATTTTTGATGCAGATGGTAATCGCTATATTGATTACATTGGCTCCTGGGGACCTTTGATTCTCGGACACCGGTATCCGGCGGTGATCGAAGCAATTATATCGGTATTGGGACGCGGAACGAGCTTTGGGGCACCGATTGATCTTGAAGTTCAGCTTGCCGAAATGGTTATTGCCGCGGTCCCGTCGGTTGAGATGGTGCGAATGGTCAATTCCGGCACGGAGGCCACCATGAGCGCCATTCGACTTGCCAGAGGCGTCACCCAACGAGATATCGTCATAAAATTTGACGGCTGCTATCATGGCCACGCGGACACCCTGCTGGTGGCAGCCGGTTCAGGAGTTGCAACCCTTGGCATTCCCGGAAGCCCGGGAGTTCCCGAATCCGTTGTTCAACACACCTTATCCCTTCCTTATAATGACATCGCGAGCATTAAAAATGTTATGAAAGAACAGGGGCTCAAAGTTGCCTGCATCATCGTAGAACCGGTCGCCGGTAATATGGGATTGGTGCAGCCGGTCGAAGGGTTTTTGCAGGCCTTAAGGGAGTTGGCTGACCAGTACGGATCGGTTCTGATTTTTGATGAAGTCATGACGGGGTTTCGGGTGGCATACGGTGGTGCTCAGGCTTTATATGCTGTCTATCCGGACCTGACCTGCTTCGGCAAAATCATTGGAGGCGGCCTGCCGGTAGGGGCGTACGGCGGTAAACTTGAACTAATGACCAATGTTGCCCCGCAAGGTTCCATATATCAGGCAGGCACTTTATCTGGGAATCCGGTGGCGATGGCTGCAGGTATTGCCACCCTTAAACAGATTCAGAAGGACGGGTTCTATGACGCATTGGACCAGAAAGCAGAGCGTCTATTAGATGGGCTCGTGCAAGCAGCTGAAAAGGCGGCTATACCGGTGCAGGCCAAGCGTGTCGGCTCCATGCTCGGGTTCTTTTTTACCGGAATGGAAGTCAAAAATTTTGATGATGCCAAAACATGTGATTTAGATAAATTCACCAGGTTTTACAATGGAATGCGCCAAAATGGCATTTATATCGCTCCGTCTCAGTTTGAAACTTTATTTCTCTCGGCAGCCCACGAAATGGAACACATTGAAGCCACGATTAAGGCGGCTGGAAAAGTTCTTGACCAATTAAAAACATAGGCGTTCATTTTCCAGCGGGCTTTCACATTATCAAAGAATTGATTAACAGTTGAGGAGGAAAGGCTTATGGCTGAATCCAGTGCTCAGGAAAAACTGCTTGAGACCTATATAAAAGAGAACAAAAAAGATTTAGCCGTTGATCTGCTTTTTGAATTGATCACCCAAAATGCGAAAGCAAAAAATTTTTCTAAAGCCGCCGCCTTGCGGGAAAAGCTTTTTGAGGTGGATTCCATGGCGTTAAATGCAATCGTTAAGTCTGGTGAAATCATTGAATCTGAAAAAATTGCTGCTGTCGATCCAGATCACCTGCATACGTGGGCTCATTTATATGAAGAATTGACAAAAGAAGAAACCATTGCGCTTTATTATGAAATGAAAACCGCCACCTTTGAAGCCGAGCAAATTGTTTTTCGTCAAGGGGAGATGAATTCTAATTTGTATTTCATTTATTCCGGCCGCCTAAATATGTTCTATCACAAGGGCAGCCATGGAATATTGATTAAGACACTGGGCCCCGGAGACATTGCCGGCCAAGACACTTTTTTTACCCGATCTACCTGCACAACCTCTCTGATGGCTCACTCGCGGATCAAATTAAATTATTTGGAAAAATCAGTTTTACAAAAATGGCAATCCGATGCGCCCAACCTGATGAACAAACTCCAGGATTATTGCCTAAACTTGAGACCACTTAAGGACCTTCTACAAAAAAAGGAACTCGAACGCAGAGCGCATAAACGGTATGCCATCTCAGGCACTGCTGCTATTCAAATTACCGATAAGCCTGAAGGTAAGGTTTATAAAGGAGAACTGTCCGATATTTCCGCCAGCGGGGTATCGTTTATCATGAACACCTCTCCACAATCAGCCGAATTGCTGCTTGGCTGTCAGCTGAACTTAACATTTTTGTTGCCGCGGGTTTCAGATGAGACCAGAATCGATCAAAACGGCGGTATCGTCGGTGTCCACAGACAGTTGTTTAATGAATATTTAATAAATGTGAAATGGGATCAGATACTGTCTGATGACATCGTTGCAAAAATAAAATTGTCGTCTTTGAGCTCATAATACTTCCGGTCAGTTTAATTTCTATTCATATTTTTTATTCTGGACAGGGGGCTATATTTACTTGGAGTGAAGTCAAATATATTGATTTTTATGAAAATATTTGTCATAATAGAATTTATCTGCTGGAATGATCGGGGGGTTTTCTTAGCGGGTGCACCTAACGCTTAGATAATGTTTTCCGTGTGCGTTATTTAAAAATTTGGGGGTGAAGGAATTGCCGATGAACGGGCAGTTGTTTTTGAATTGAGCCGATCCATGCCGCCGGCAGGATCAAATAATACAGAAACGGAGCCGATTGAAACAATGGCAAATTTAACCCCCGAACAAAATCCCGATCCCGACAACCTGCCTTATCCGCCTATTAATCAGATCCCATTGATTTCTCACATGCTTGATCTTTTTGAAGGCTTCGCGATTGCTACCGATAGCCAAGGTCGGATTGTATATGCAAACCCGGCGACGTCACGGTTAAGCGGGTATGGGCAATCGGAATTGGCAGGCTGTTCTCTTGATACAATTTTTGAGCTGGCCGATGAGCAAAGGGCCTTGATTGATCAATGCTTGAGGGACAAAACGGCAATCAGCTTTGAAACGACCTGTATAAGAAAAGCAGGCCCGACCTTTCCAGTTCAGTTCAAGGCGGCACTCTTGAATCCCGAAACCGATGCGCATAGTTTGGTGGTTTTTGCGTTTGATATATCGGGATTCAAAATGGCTCTCGAAGAGCAGGCGCGTCTGGTGACAGCGGTTGAACATGCGGCGGAGTCGATTATTGTTACCGATCCTGAAGGGATTATCGAATATGTCAATCCGTCATTCGAAAAAATCACCGGGTACTCGCGTCAGGAGGTCATTGGCCGCAATATCGAACTTGTGGACAGTGGTCAGCATTCTAAAACGTTTTTAAGCTCGATTATGAACACTCTGCGGCGTGGAGAAATTTGGCAAGGACAAATTGTCAATAAGCGCAAGGATAACTCTTTATACGAAACCGAAGCCACTGTCTCCCCGATAAAAAACAAAATCGGGGAAATCACCAATTATGTCAGTCTGCAGCGCGATGTCAGCCACGAAATCAGACTGGAACGGCAACTGCGCCAGGCTCAAAAAATGGAAGCCATCGGTACCCTGGCCGGTGGGATCGCGCATGATTTTAACAATCTGCTTATGGGTATTCAGGGCAATATCTCGCTGTCGCTTTTAGACCTCGACGCCAGCGCACCGCTTTCAAAAAATTTAAAAAAAATAGAACAATATATTCAAAATGGTGTCGATCTGACCAAACAGCTTTTAGGTTTTGCCAGGGGCGGCAAATACGAAATCTCTCTGCTCAATATCAACGAGTTGCTGAAAGAACATAATCTTATGTTCAGCCGTACGAACAAAGATATAATTTTTGAGAATAAATTAGCACTAAATCTCTGGAGTGTTGGGGCTGACAGGGGGCAAATCGAACAGGTGTTCATGAACCTTTATTTGAATGCCTTACAGGCAATGCCCGGAGGCGGAACTCTGATTACGCGGACCGGACATGTAACCATTGATGAGGATCAATATAACCCCTATTATGTGAAAGCAGGCAAATATGTAAAAATTACCATAGAAGATACCGGCATTGGAATGAGCGAAGAAACTCAGCTGCGAATTTTTGACCCTTTTTTTACCACCAAAGAGATGGGCCGGGGCACCGGGCTCGGTTTGGCCTCGGTGTATGGTATTGTCAAAAACCATGAAGGTTTTATTAATGTTTACAGCGAGAAAGGCAAGGGGACACGGTTTGAAATTTATTTGCCGGCCTCGGGAAAAGGGGTGCCCCATAAGGAAAAAGCCAGAGAGGAATATGTCGAGGGTAGAGAGACGGTACTGCTGGTTGATGACGAAGACATGATCATTGATGTCGGCCAACGCATGTTAGAGAAACTGGGCTATAAGGTATTTACAGCCAGAGATGGCAAGGAAGCCATTGCAGTTTTTCAGAAATATCAGGACAAAATCGATATCATCATTCTGGATATGATCATGCCGAAAATGGGCGGCGGTGAGACCTTTGATCGAATCAAGAAAATGAAACCGGAAATCAAGGTTCTGCTTTCAAGCGGATACAGCATTAGCGGGCAGGCTACAGAGATTTTGAATCGAGGCTGCAACGGATTTATTCAAAAACCGTTCAATCTGCAAAATCTGTCACAAAACCTTAGATCCATGCTGGAAGGAAACTAGCCGGCACTCGCGTCCTGTTCTCCTTCCGTCTTTCAAGCGCCTACAGGGAAAACCTCCTGAGGACCCAATCTATTCCCACACCAAAAGGAACGCCGGTCATGGTTGGAAGCCAAAATCGCATACCAAAGCAGGTGCACAAAATCCATTTGACCGCCATTTGCGGGACAGGGATGGGCGCCCTGGCTTGCATGCTCAAAGAACAGGGTTTTGCGATATCCGGATCGGATCAGAAAATCTATCCACCCATAAGCGATTTTTTAACGGAGCGCGGGATTCCTATTATGGACGGCTTCAAGCCGGAACATATTTCCCGTGGGCTGGATTTGGTGATTGTCGGCAATGCGGTTAGCCGCGATAATCCTGAAATAAAAAAAATGAACCAGATGGGGCTTCCGTTTTGTTCCATGCCGCAGGCCTTGAACCGATTTGTAGCGGCAGATAAAAAAGTGCTCCTTATTGCCGGCACTCACGGAAAAACAACAACCTCATCTATTCTGGCCTGGATGCTTTACAAGGCGGGGCTCGATCCCTCATTTATGATCGGCGGAATTCTACAAAATTTTAACAGCAACTACCGGCTTGGCGCGGGAGAACATATTGTAATTGAAGGCGATGAATATGACACCGCCTTTTTTGACAAAGATCCCAAGTTTATGCACTATCAGCCGGCCATGAGTGTTTTGACCAGCGTTGAATTTGACCATGCGGATATTTTTCGGGACCTGAATCATGTTCAAGAGGCCTTCGGCGGCTTTTTATCCCAGCTGGACAGGTCGAGTCTACTGCTGGTTTTTGATGACGATAAAAATTTACGAAATCTGATATCCAAAACAGGCTGTCGGATTGAGCTTTATGGGAAAAACCATTCTTCTGATTGGTGCCTGGGAGATGTTTTTATTGATCCGCCCTGGACCATCTTTGAGGTGCTCAAATCCGGCACTCGGTTTGGAAAATTTAAAACCCGGCTTATCGGCAAACATAATTTATTCAATGCTCTGTCGGTTATGGCCATTGCTCATCATTTAGGTGTGCCAGCTGAAGTGATCTCCGGTGCTCTGGAAACTTTTGAGGGCATCAAAAGGCGCCAGCAAATCCGCGGTCAAAAAAACCGGATCATTGTCATGGACGATTTCGCCCACCATCCGACGGCTGTGCGTGAGACCATTGAGGCGGTTAAATCATTCTATTCGCAGAATCGCTTAATCGCCGTATTTGAACCGCGGACCAACTCGAGTATGCGCAAGGTCTTTCAAACCGTATATCCGGCGTCCTTTGATTTTGCCGATCTGATTTGTATCCGCCAGCCGCCGCTACTGGAAAAAATTCCCTTCAAGGAACGTTTTTCATCCGAACAATTGGTCGCTGATTTGAAAAAACGAGGCAAGGATGCCCATTTTTACGGCAACACCGAATCCATTATTGAATTTCTTAGCGGGGAAGCAAAACCCGGGGATCTTATTCTGGTTATGTCGAACGGCGGATTTGACAATATCCATGAGAGATTGCTTGATCGGCTGTAACGATCTTCTCATTTGACCTTCAGATAATCGCTTCTCGGAAAAATCTTGACAACTCCTGTGGTTTAAAATACTTAAGAATACCTTGCTGCTGTTAGCAATAGTCACTATAATATATTTAATTACAGCAAGTTAGAATTTACTCTATCATGTTACATCTAGTATTCTTCATCTATGCAACCTTAAGAGCAGCGATATCCGAATTGGCGACAGGAGGTTTTTTTGAATAGGCGAGTTGTTCTCACAGGAGTGGGCCTTGTAACCCCCCTGGGAATCGGGGTTGAGGAAACCTGGCGGGCATTGTGCGCCGGTAAATCAGGCGTAGGGGAGATAACCCGATTTGATGTCACTCCCCATATTACGAAGATTGCCGGGGAGGTGAAAGATTTCAACGCGCAAGATTTTCTTCCCAAAAAAGAAGCCCGGCGGGTAGATCTTTTTATTGCCTATGCCATGGCAGCGACACGCATGGCGCTGGAAGATGCGGGGTTGGTGATCGACAGCGTAAATGGAAACCGGATCGGAGCTGTCACAGGTTGTGGTTTAGGTGGCCTCACATTGTTAGAACAGACCTGCCTGACCTTGGATCAAAAAGGTCCACGCCGGGTCAGTCCCTTTTTTATTCCGCTGATGATCGGCAATATGGTGCCGGGTATGATTTCGATCCTTTTTGGCGCCAAGGGACCGAATTTATCTTTCGCCACGGCATGTGCGGCCGGGGCCCACGCGGTTGGAGATTCCTTTAGAATGATTCAAAACGGCATGGCGGATGCCATGATTACCGGTGGAGTTGAAGCGACCGTAAATCCGACCTGTATTGCCGCGTTTAATGCCATGAAAGCGCTGTCCACCCGCAACAACGAGCCTGAAAAAGCTTCACGGCCCTTTGATCGGGATCGTGACGGCTTTGTGGTCGGTGAAGGCAGCGGAATTCTAATCTTAGAAGCCCTTGAGCATGCCCAGGAAAGAGGGGCTGATATTTATGCCGAGCTCATTGGCTACGGTCTCACCGGAGACGGCCACCATATGACCGCACCGCCACCGGACGGCGACGGTGCCGTCCGCTGCATGCAGGCGGCCCTGGATGACGCCGGTTTGGTTGCCGGGCAGGTGGACTACATCAATGCCCATGGCACTTCCACCGAGCTCAACGATCTGTATGAATCCCGGGCAGTCAAAACGGTCTTTAAGGACCATGCCCATAAAGTGGCGATCAGCTCCACCAAATCGATGACCGGCCATTTGCTGGGGGGTGCCGGCGGCATCGAGACGGTGTTTACCGCCCTGAGCGTGTATCATGATATGATGCCGCCGACCATTAATTATGAAAATCAGGCTGAGGAATGTGACCTGGACTATGTGCCCAATACCTGCCGTAAGGCCCCGGTCAATGTGGCCATGACCAATTCATTTGGTTTCGGGGGGACCAACGCAACCCTCTTGCTTTCAAAATATGGATCCTAATCAATTCCGGCAAATCCTTAGAACGGAATATGGGTATCAAAGCCCTGAGCGACCACTTCTTCTGGCACATCACCTGCCGGGCTGGCGCATTTTTATTTTTTATGCCCGAATTGCGACGACTTTTCTCATAGAAAATATAGCGGGGCTACGGGGGATGTTAAACAACGAAAGATGGCTCACCGCATCCATTAGATGTATAAAGGCTGTCGAGTCCGCCGGCGGGCGTATAAATGTATCCGGACTTGAAGGCGTAAACGGCCATAACGGTCCTCTGGTCTACATTGCCAATCACATGAGTATCCTTGAAACCGTTATCCTGCCATCCTTTACGCTGGCATTTAGCGATGTCACCTTTATTATCAAAGATGAATTGCGACACTACCCGATCATTGGCCGGGTCATGAAAGGGTTTAACCTCATTGCCGTTTACCGAAAAAATCCCCGGGATGATTTGAAAATTGTGTTAAATGAGGGCTACGATCGGATCCGCCAGGGGTGCTCTGTGGTTATTTTCCCGCAGGCCACGCGCAGCACTGTATTTGATGAGAAAAACTTTAATACGCTCGGTGTAAAATTGGCCCGTAAGGCAGGAGTCCCGGTGGTTCCGATTGCGCTAAAAACCGATTTTCACGGTAACGGTCGATGGGTCAAGGATATCGGACCGCTTAATCCCGACCTGCCCCTTTATTTTAAATTCGGCAAACCCATGACTGTTGTCGGCAATGGCCATGCCACCCATCAACGCGTGGTGGAATTTATCACCCAAAACTTAAAATCATGGGGCGCAGAAATAAATAAGAACCCCGCTTGATTCCTCCTCTATCTGCAAGCAACGCCCATCGAAGTTCTAACACCCAATAACTGATGACTGTCACTTTCCACCGGCTACTGGCTTCTCGCTTCTGGCTGCTGGCCAGAAACCAGTAGCCAGTGACCAGAAGCCAGGTTCCAACATCTACATTCTTGTTGACACTCATATTGATTTTGGTTAACGTTGCGAAATTTAAGGTTAACCAAAATCAATGGCAGGGTCATGAAGGGTCAGATACTTAAAATTTTAAGAAATAACGAGGGTATTGTCTCAGGACAGGCATTGAGTGCTGAGCTCGGGATATCACGCGTATCGATCTGGAAGCATATCCAAAAACTTCAAGAGCTTGGTTATGATATTCTCGCAACTGCCAAAGGTTACCGTCTCAAAAATTCACCGGATGTGCCTTATCCATGGGAATTCCCGGACCGGCAATTCAAAATCGTCTACTATCCGGAATTGACTTCCAGCATGGATGCCGCCAAGGTGCTGGCCCGAAAAGATTGTCCTCATTTTACAACAGTCATTGCCGGACGCCAGAGCCGTGGACGTGGACGGCTGAAACGGGAGTGGCTTTCAGAAAAAGGCGGCTTGTATTTTACGATGGTGCTGCGTCCTGAGCTGCCGCCTGTTTTTAGCTTCAAGGTGAGTTTTTTAGCTTCCCTGACCCTTGCCAGTTTGTTGCAGGAAATCTTTGGCATTGATGCCCGGGTCAAATGGCCAAACGACATATTGGTCGATGAGCGTAAGATATCCGGCATGCTTGCTGAATTAGAGGCCGAATCGGATCAAGTGGTCTATATCAATATCGGCGTTGGTATAAATGTCAACAATGATCCCTCCCCGATCGAGCCTGCCGCAACTTCTTTAAAAAACATATTGGGCCGGGAGGTTTCAAAAAAGGATATTCTTTCCCGGTACCTGGACGCATTCGAACACCGCTTGCGAACCACAGCATTTGATCGGGTCATTGAAGAATGGAAGCAATATGCGGTGACTTTAAATCGCGAGGTTCGTGTTGTAACAACCCATGAGGTTTTTGAGGGCAAAGCGATCGATGTGGACGATAGCGGTGCATTGATATTGAAGTGCACGGATGGGTCTCTTAAAAAAGTATTATACGGGGACTGTTTTCATCAAAGTCATTAGAATCTATCTCAATCCGCCTCCGGCGGATTAACACCCGATTGTAAAGTTATAAACCCATAAAAAGTGTTTACAATAACAAATGAGCTAAAATTAAAAATGATCTAAAATGCCTAAAATTGAGGAATTCTGTCCATTTTATTAAAATAGATGGAGCATTGCGACACCATAACTTTAGGCATTTTAGCTCATTTTAGTCATTTTAGGCACTTTTAACTATAGAGCACCGGTGGAACTTTTTTTTCTGTCTTCGAAGATAAGACGCTATTTCTTGGAGGTTCGTACCTTATGGAATCAACCAATCAATTGCGGATGATGGTGTACGCTTCGCTATTTGCAGCTCTTACCGCGGTCGGGGCATTTGTGGCTATTCCGATCGGTCCGGTTCCCATCGTCTTGCAAAACATGTTTGTTTATCTGGCCGGACTGTTGCTCGGTGGTCGTTGGGGGCTTGCCAGTGTGGGCGTGTATCTTCTGGCAGGTGCCTGCGGGTTGCCGGTATTTGCCGGAGGACTCGGCGGCATTGGCCGAATCGTCGGGCCCACGGGCGGTTATCTAATCGGTTACCTGCCGACGGTTTTTTTAATCGGCAAAATTTCTAAGCGAGCCAATCCGCGGGTCATTTTCGATGTGCTTGCCATGCTTTGCGGGTCTGTTGCGCTTTATGCCTGTGGAATTACCTGGCTGAAAATCGTAACCGGTATGACCCTTGCCAAGTCAATGGTGGTGGGAATGGTTCCGTTTCTGATTGGAGACGCTCTAAAAATAGCTGCTGCAGCTGCCATTGCCAAAGCCTTGAGACCGGTGGTCCGCGTTTCGGGTTACGCGTCCCGAGCTGCGAGTTCAGATTAAGTCGAATTCCGATATAGAGTTAAAAACATAACCCGCAACCCGGAACTGATAAATGTATATCATCGAAATTGATAATCTCAGTCATCGTTTCGAGGACGGCACACTGGGGTTGGACAGTATCAGCTTGCAGATTCGAGAAGGTGCTTTTGTTGTTGTCGCCGGACCGAATGGTTCCGGTAAAACAACGCTTATTCGGCACTTAAACGGTCTTCTTTTGCCGACGACCGGATCAATTAAACTGGCCGGTGTTTCCGTACAACACGATTTGCTACGTGCCAGGCGCCTGGTGGGAATGATGTTTCAAGACGCAGATAGCCAAATCGTCGGTGAGACAGTGTCTGAAGATGTCGCCTTTGGACCTGAAAATTTGCAGCTCGATCGCAACCAGATCAACAAGCGCGTAAAGCAGGCGCTTATTGCTGTGGGCCTCACGGATTTCGCAGATCAGAGTTCCCATTTACTGTCGGGTGGTGAAAAAAGAAGATTGGCCATTGCAGGTATTTTAGCAATGGAACCGAAAGTGATTGCCTTTGATGAACCGTTTGCCAGCCTGGATTACCCGGGAGTGAAGCAGGTCCTCAAACAAATTCTGGTCTTGCACCGGTCCGGGCACACGATTTTGGTCGTTACTCACGATTTGGAAAAGGTCATTGCGCATGCCGATCGTTTAATCATCATGCAAAAAGGTCATATCGTCAGAGATGGGGTGCCTGCTGAAATTGTCAATGCGGTCGAAACCTTTGGAGTTAGAGCACCCTGTGCCTCTCTTCTGGGGATGGAGGTTCGCTCGTGGCTGCATTAACCTCCTTTGGCTTTCGTTCAGGAACATCGCTGCTGCACAGACTGGATGTGCGATTTAAACTCTTGTTTCTCATCTTGATCAGTTCCATCAGTTTGAGCGGAGATTTTCTAAGACTCGGCATTTTGACCTGTCTCTTGACGGTGTTGATGGTTAACTCCCGACTACCGCTGAAGACCGGTTTAAGGGAACTACGGTTTTTTCTTATTTTGCTATTGTTGATTATGGGGGCACGGATGGTCACCACACCTGGAGATCCCATAATTGAAGTTAAATTCTTTTCTATCACGCGCCAGGGAATTTTTTCGGGGGTGTTAATTTGCTGGCGACTCACCATCATCGTATTGCTGGGATTTGCTTTTGTATTTAGCACGCGGTCTTTTGAAATTAAAGCGGCAGTGGAGTGGCTTTTAAAACCCTTTGTTTTTATTCCCGGAAAACAGATTGCCACCATGCTGGGCTTGACCACTCGATTTGTTCCCGTAATTCTCAACCAGGCCAACGAAACCGCCGAGGCCCAGCGGGCGCGCTGCGTGGAAAACAGGAAAAATCCGGTATATCGTCTCATCCGGCTTGGCATTCCCCTGATTCGCAGAACCTTTGAACGTGCAGATAGGCTGGCAGTCGCCATGGAAGCCAGATGCTATACTGAAAATCGTACCGATCCAGAACTATGTGCCACCCGCATCGATTGGATGGCGCTTGTGGTAATGATACTCGTCTGTGGCCTGGCCCTCAGCATCTAAAGCTCTGAATCCAATTATCTTCTTTCTTGCTTTCAATTCTATATCCATCCGTGAAAAATTGTTGAATCCTGTGAATAATATGGCAAACTAAGCATATAATTGACACAGGCTGATCTCTATAGTAAGCCCTATGCCGGGCAAACATGAATACGAACGTCTCACTCCATATCACCAAGATTGTGAGGCCTAATGTTGCGTCCCGCGAGTAATTTACAAAACACGGTTTTATTTTAGGTGTCGGGTGTCACGTGTCAGTCTCCTGGTTCAAAGGTTAAACAGCGACAGAAACGGATCAGATGTGATTCGAAGAACATAGAAGAGCAGCCAGCGGCTAGAAACCAGCAGCCAGAGGCCTGAACCCTTGAACCTCTGAACCTTGAAACCTGAAACCATAGTCATTGCGACTTTTGTAACATTTTTGTGGGACATGATACTAGAACTATAGAAATAGGGGGGACATTTTTTGAAAGTTATCATTGTTGGGGCAGGTGAGGTGGGATTTCATATTGCCAGTCACCTGGCCCTTGAAAACAAAGATGTGGTCGTCATCGACAACAACCCTGAAGCGACGCGTCGTATTTCAGATAATCTTGATGTTCAGATTGTCATGGGTTCGGGTAGCAGTCCCGTGGTTCTGGAGGAAGCCGGTATTCAACAGGCTGAAATTATTCTCGCGGTGACCAATAGCGACGAAACCAATCTGGTGGCCTGCCTGGTGGCCAACATCCTGTCGCCATCCACCAAGAAACTCGCTCGCTTACGGGATGCCGATTTTGATGAATATCATAATAACTTCCGTGAACACGCACCCCACATCGACACCATTATTAATCCGGAAATCGAAGTGGTAAAGACCATTTATCGCATGATGAGTGTTCCGGGTGCAGTTGATATCGGCGAATTTGCCGATGGGCGCATTAAATTTGTCGGGGTGAATTTGGAAGATGAATCGCGACTATCCGGAGTGCAGCTTTCGAATCTGCCTGAAATTATCGGCGAGGCCCGACCGCTGATTGCTGCTGTGGTTCGAGAAGATGAGCTCATCATTCCCACCGGAAACGACCGCCTTGAGCCCGGTGATCTCGTTTATTTCATCAGTGAAGAAGACCAGCTTTTAGATACCCTTTCTTTGTTCAATAAACTGGACCAGCCTGTGAAGCGGGCACTCATTATCGGTGGCGGGCGAATCGGTTTGAGATTGGCCAACCTGCTGGAAGAAAGCTCGGTTTATTGTAAAATTATCGAACAGGAACCGGATCGTTGCGCCTATCTGGCCGAACGCCTAAACAAAGCGATTGTCCTACACGGGGACGGATCAGATCATGGACTGCTCGCTGAAGAGAATATTCAGGATATGGATATTGTCATCACCCTAACCAAAGATGAGGAAACCAATATTTTAGCCTCCCTTTTAGCCAAACGTATGGGCGCACGAAAGTCCATTACGCGGATCAGTAAGTTCAGCTATTTTCCATTAATGAATGCGATTGGCCTTGAACAGGTCGTCAGCCCGCGGCTCTCTGCCATCAACACCATCCTGCAGCATATTCGGAAGGGCAAGGTACTTTCAGCCATATCCATTAAAGGGGAACAAGCCGAGCTTATCGAAGCCGTAGCCCTGGAAACGTCAGAAATCGTTGCCAACCCGCTCCGCAATATATCTTTCCCAAAAGGTGCCATGGTCGTAGGCATTATCCGTCAAGAGAATATTATTATTCCCACCGGCGAAAGTGTAATTCAGCCAGATGACCGGGTGATCATATTTGCCCGGCGAGAAGCGATTCCAAAAATAGAAAAAATTCTCGCGGTTAAACTGGAGTATTTCTAGATGCGCTGGCGCTATATCCTTAACATCATAGGGCTATTGGCTTTTTTCTTCGGGCTGACCATGATTCTTCCCCTGCTTGTCGGCCTGTATTATCAAGATCAGAGCGTCATCCCTTTTCTAAAGTCTATCGGGATAACCGTTGTTTGCGGTCTGTTTCTTTATTTTATTTTCAAAAGTGAGAAAGCTGAAGTAATCAGCCAGCGTGAAGGCATGGCGATCGTAGCAATCGGGTGGACGGCCGTGGGCCTGTTTGGAGCGCTGCCGTTTTATTTGGGAAATGGCTCGCATAGTTTTGTTGATGCGGTTTTTGAATCCGTTTCAGGATTTACGACCACCGGAGCCTCTATCTTAGTCAACATCGAGACGGTTTCGGAAAGCCTTTTGTTTTGGCGCAGCTTTATCCAGTGGCTCGGGGGTATGGGAATCATTGTGCTCTCGGTGGCGATTCTGCCATTTATAGGGGTCGGTGGCATGCAGCTTTACAAGGCCGAGGTCCCCAGCCCGGTTCCGGATAAACTCAAACCGCGGATCCGAGATACGGCCATGATTCTGTGGAAGGTGTATGCGCTGATTTCGTTGGCGGAGATCGTTTTGCTTCTGCTCGGCGGGATGGGGTTGTATGATGCCGTATGCCATACGTTTACCACAATGCCCACGGGCGGATTTTCCACCAAAAACGCCTCTATTGCCCATTTTGACAGTGTCTATTTTGACTTTGTTTTTATTTTCTTTATGCTGATGGCCGGAATTAATTTTTCGTTGCATTATCAAATGCTCAAGGGGCAGCCGTTTGTGTTCTGGAAGGATTCGGAGTGTCGTTTTTTTTTGGGCACGGTTTTAATACTGGTCATTGTGGTCAGTATTAACGTTTACGGATCCGTGTATGAATCAATTGGCAATGCCTTCCGATACGGCGCGTTTCAGGTGGTTTCCATCATCACAACCACCGGTTTTGCGACCGCCGACTATGAGAAATGGCCGGCCATGTCTCAGCTCATCCTTTTATTGTGCATGTTTATCGGTGCGTCCGCAGGGTCCACAGGCGGTGGCATGAAGTGTCTTCGCATTATGCTGTGCTTCAAGTACTGTTATCGCGAGCTGTTTTCCCTGATTCATCCGCATGCGGTTACCCAGATAAAAATTGGCGGTAAAGCCGTCCCCGACGGTGTGATGCGCAGCGTAGTCGGTTTTCTGGCTTTGTACATGGGATTATTTGCCTTGAGTGCGGTTATCCTGGCGGGTATCGGGGTGGATTTTAGAACCTCTTTTGCTGCCGTAGCTGCCAGTATCGGTAATATTGGTCCTGGTTTCGGCCTGGTGGGGCCGGTCGACAATTATGCCCAAATACCATATTTGGGAAAATGGCTGCTCATCTGGTGTATGCTGTTGGGGCGGCTTGAAATTTTTACGGTGATTATATTGGTCGTGCCGGAGTTCTGGAGAAAATAAAAGCTATCTCAATCCGCCGGAGGCGGACCAACCCGTTTACTTTTTTGTTGACAAGCTTAGGCGAGATGGGTAGATATGATGGTTTCATCGGGCCGTTAACTCAGTCGGTAGAGTATCTGCCTTTTAAGCAGAGAGTCGCTGGTTCGAGCCCAGCACGGCCCACCATGAATAAAGCAGACCGCATCGCGCTATGCGCTTTGCGTTTTTTTAAGATGCGTCCCCATCGTCTAGCCTGGTCCAGGACATCCCGCATTTGATGCGGGACAACCGGGGCTTGCCGAAGGAAATCCGCTTGGGGGCGCCGAAGCACAAAAATTAATTGCGTCCCCATCGTCTAGCCTGGTCCAGGACACCGGCCTTTCACGCCGGCAACAGGAGTTCAAATCTCCTTGGGGACGCCATCCCTATTGCGAAAAGCCCTAAGTGATTGATTTTAGTGCTTTTTATTTTACAATTTTTGCTGATTTTTTTGGGTTCGAGTCCGGTGGGGACGCCATCTTACGATTTTTCTTTAATATGTAATCTTTCTCCATCTGGTAGAGGACTCTGAACGATTCCATCAAATCTTTATGGTCTCTCATTTCCATATCTTTTTTTTAAACGTCTGATTCTTCCTGTTTCTGGATCTCTGATCACGTGCCTGATTTGAAACTCTGTCACTTTCCTATATCTCATCCCGGCTGTCTCCTTTCTACAGAAATAGTTTGGTGTCCTTGTAACCCCCTTATTTCTGGGTTAGAGAATTCCCTTTACTGAAAGAACAGAGTTTAGTGATGTAATTTAAACATAAATTTACAAAAATTTTACTGGAGGTGTTTGTTATAGATGATTTAAAAAAAGGGTTTTTGTCGGGCTTAGCTGCCCTGCACGTGAACCAATACAATGATATTGGAAAGTCTTTTGGCAACTACCAATTTGTGTAACCGCTATATATTGGGGTTGGGACGGAAAACTACAATGTGAAGATTAGAATCACTAATCCGAAGTTTTTTGCGTGCATGAGAAGGTTAGGATGATAGCCGGAATCTCTAAACGGTTAAATTTGTGGATGCAATAGTGTAATAAACAATACTCTATTTAGAAGTTTCCAGTATATTTATATGAGATTATGTGGAAGGAAGAAAGATAAGGGTGCCTGCTGGAAGCCGATTAAAGTCTTTTATTTCATTACCGCCAACCAGTTTTTTTGGTGCCAGGTAGTAGATAGTTTTTTGGTCTTTATATTTGAGACCTGCGATCCGGTAGGCAGTACGATTTTTATGAAGTCTATAAGGTCCTCGGTAACCAATAATAAGTCTGGTCCTGGCTGGCAGGTCATCCCAATCAGATATTGTTGAACCAAACTTTATTTGGCCGGAAGGCAAAAAATATATTGTCGTTTCATGATTATATTCTTTACCGGCAAATGACCATGCTGTAAGCTCATCGGATATAGTTTTTATCAACCCCTGGGATTTTATCAAATCAGAGCTGTTTTCCTGATTAAGCTGCACTATGGTTTTCGAAGGAATTCGGTTCCAGCCAATTCTATCTGAGATTTGATCACCAGTGTAAATGTGACCGTTTGGGAATTTGTAAACAGTAGTTTCACTATCGAAATCTTCCCCTGCGATTGACCAGGCGGTGTTGCTCCCTGTTATAATATTACCTCCATCAGCATAAAATTCCCTCCCGCCATAAAATATTTCGGATAGCTGCGAATCTGCCACAAGCCGTCTCGCAAGAACATCAGGGTCATAGGTCCTGGTCGGTCCTATTTCAGCTTTGACACGGATAAAATTTTTTGCACAACGTTTGCGTCCACGGTGATTTTTCCTGTGCCAGCGATTTGGTCGTCCATAAGCCACTTGACTGTGGGTAAGAACTGCCTCATCATCCAGGTCATACACACCCTGTAAGATGTCAATCAATATGCCCACGGCCCGGTACTGGTCTTCAGTGATGGGCGTGTAATGATAACCGACCAGTTCAATCCCAATAGAGATCTTGCTGATATCTGTCTCGCCATCCCACATGCTAAGACCAGCATGGTCGGCCTCGTAATCCTTGTCCAAAATTCGATAAGTGCGTCCGTTTCGAGCAATCACATAATGGGTATGACCGCCATCGGTACGCTGGCCACTATGCAAATGTTTTCCTTTTGAAACGACTCTTAATGTTGCACTAAGGCCGATTTCTGAAGTATGAACAATAATGTATTTTGTCTTGTTGCGTTTGACCTTTTTGAAATTTGGGTTCAATCGCGAACGGAAATCTACAATGGAGCGCTGGAAGTTATTTTCTTTTGCTTGTGTATAAGCGATTGATGAAAATAGTGGATTTAAAAGACAAGCTATTAAAAAATAAACAACGATGATGAATTTTCGAGATAAGCTACGGTAAATCTTCATTGGTTACCAAGTCATTGGCTATAGATGGATAAATTATCAAAACAGCTAAATAAAATTAGCTTAACGTAAATTTCGCATTATTTCAAATCGGTGCTCTGTTTGTTGTAGCCATGTGGTTCGACTTCAAGTATCTAAACAATCGTTCCGCTCATCAACAGGAGTAATTCGAAAAAAGCCATAGTGGTTCAAGTAAGGGATTGGATTGACTTTATTTGGAATAGGCTTGGTGTTGAAGATAAATAATCGTATTATTGTGCGCTCAATCAATAGCTCCCATTCCATTTGGAAAAGTAAGGATATCATATGGAAAAATAACGTCCACGCTGGAGTAGTGGTATCTATGCCATCAGTTCAGAAACTGCCAAGAAGCAGAAGAAAACCAAACACTGAGATGCACATGGCACCTCCAAGAGAAAGCAAGATGTAAGAACCGGCCACCATCCGATCACTTCCATTCACCAGGGACAGGAAGATTCTTCGGAAACCGATGGCGCCGAAAGCGAACATCGATGAGGTGATTGCCATTCCCGCGGCGATACACAGCATGGCCCAGAGCCCGGCGCCCAGTATTCCAAGGGTCAAGGAAAACAGCAGAATGAGCGCGGCACCCGGGCAGGGCACAATGCCGACAGCAAGCGCCGTAACCACAAGGCTTTTCATATCTGCCCGATCCGGAAAGTCATGACAGTGTCCATGACCGACTCTCATTTCATGAATGATTTTACCTGCAATGAAAACCCCTACGCCAGCCAGCAGCCCATAACTGAACCGTTCCAGAAAGATGCCTGAATTTTCGAGTGTCAAGGCTCCGGAGGTCTTGAGAACCAGCGCTCCGAACAGGATTAGCAAAGCGCCTGAGAGAACATGCATGAGCATAGTTAGGTTGACGAATAGTAGCACCTTTTTCAATGTACCAGGTCGACTGAGGAAATAAGAACACGTATAGATTTTTCCATGACCAGGGCAGAGTTAAATTTCTCGAAGGAGGCATCAAAACCTGAAATGAAATCGGTAGTATCATCATTAGGTAATTCCGTAACACTTATTTTAAATTTTACAAATCAACCTAATCTGTATTTTGAACATCAGAAGGCCATATACCATACCTTATAAATGGTCTTTTGGTTATAGTATTGCAATTGGCAGTGGGTCATAACATAGATTAAATTATAACCAACGCCGAACATTTTGGGAATAATGTGTGTAGCGTTCACCAAATTTTTCTTTTAGAGCTACTTCTTCCGGCACGATTTGGTACTTATTTATGTATGTCACAAATAATGGGATTACAAAAATACTTGAAAGTGATCCAAAATAAATGACAATACCGGTTATTATCAACAGCATGCCTAAATACATTGGATTGCGAGAATATTTATAAATGTCGATGGCGACCAGTTTGTTCGCTTTTTCTGGACACCTTGGATCTACGGTCGTGCTCAATTTTATAAATGCAAAAACGCCTAATAATGCGACAATGATCCCTGCTCCGGTAAACACACACGCAACAATATTCTGATAAATAAATCTTATGTGGTAAATAGGCGCATATCGATCTAATAGCCAAATGAGAAATAATGCGACTATTCCTTGTGCAACAGGAGGGATCTTCAAGGTTAACTTCAAATTATTTTCCTATGAAACCATACTCGGCCATTAAGCGGGTTGAAGATATGCGACGCCTGATTGATAAAAATAATTGAGGTGGTTCCAATTTTAGTTTTAAAACGCCGTATGGAATGACTGCTCCTCCTTCAATGGCTCTGCAAGGTAATTTTATTTTTGCAAGCCTATTAAACAAACCAAACGCCATTAGTCAACTTACAATCTAATGAGTCCAATATCATATGAATGACTAAGCCAATGCCGATGTATCGTGATTTTGGGATAAAGCAAAGTAACACATACATCGCAATGGGTAAAAAGCCATGCAGAGGATGGAAACCGATACTACAGCGCCCAGGATCATAAATAGGGTTAGCCAGAAAATGATCGACGTCCACGAGGATTGTGGATACCATAACTAAATAGGCAAATTTCCAATTCCACCGGAAAAACGAGCCCACAACAACTGCTGGAACGTGAAAATGTAATGAAATATGTATCATTTACGCTTTCTAAATTGTTTATTCTATTCCAGGTGCCGCGGCTATTGAAACATCGTGTTAAAATAGTGGAATCCACGTCCTCTGAGTATTTGAACTTGAATATGTCTGGCACCATCTACTCATTGGACGGTCAACGATCTTCTTCATCCTCATGATTGTGCCGATGGTGCAGGTCGGGCCAGTGTTTGTGAGCGTGCTTTTTAGGGTTGTGTTCGTGCCAGTGTGAATGGCTCTCCGCGTCCCGAAGCCCGTCATGTTCGTGGTCGTGATGGACCACATCATGCCTATGGAGGTGTTGATGTGATATAGAATCGTGTCGGTGGACATGCTCATGCTTCTCGCTGAAGAGAACCATGAGAGAGGCCGCCATAAGTCCAGCAGCTACCGCCTGAGCACCACTGAAAGCCTCCCCCAAAACGGTCACAGACAACAGTAAACCGAAGAAGGGAGCGGTCGAAAAGATCATCTGGCTACGAGTAGCCCCCAAACCCTGAGCTGCGGTGACATACAGCGTGATGCTGAAGCCATAAGACACGGCTCCAACGAGCAACGCCACAAGAATTACACTTGGCAGGCCCGCGCCACCGGCGATAGCGCTGCCCATGAACAGGTTGAATGCTCCAGCAACAACGCCCTTCCACAAAGTGGTCTGCGATGGAGTGATTCCGTCAATGAGCGCTGTGAAGTGGTTGTCGAAGCCCCAACAGATGCATCCGAAAGCGATCAGGACAACGGGAAAGATTCCTCCGCTCCCCTCGCCTCCCACCAATAACAAAGCGGCGATGAATGTTCCGCCTGCCGCAATCCATCCCCGCGAAGTTAGATGCTCTCGGAACACAAAGTGCCCCAGGATCACTGTAGCCGCAAACTCAAGGTTGAGCCACAGGGAGACAGACCCCGCATTGACGGCTCTCAATGCAAGCAGGAGCAGCAGCGGCCCAAGGATACCTCCCAGCACAATGGCCCCTATGAGAAGCAAAAAAGTGCGACGACCAACTCGCCAAGGCCACCGAAAAGCCCCTTCTCTAATGACTACAGGCACCACAGCCAATGCGGCTCCGAGGTATAGCAATCCTGCCAGCGCTTGGGGCTGAATTCCGCCGAGCAAAGCTTTGCTGGCAGGTGTAGCCGCGCCAAAAAGAAAGGCCGAGGCCAGCCCGGCTATAATAAATTTTTCGGTGTTCCGTTTTCCTTGCATTGATTTCTACAATGAGCCTTCCAACATTAATATTGAGCAGATTCCTCTTTTTGTTGATTTCCTATATTTTGAGACAATTTTAATAGAGTAGACTAATTACACCGAACTCTTGAGAATATCGAAAACAAGGACTTCTTGCCATAGTTCGCGAAACGTCCGACTGTATAATGCATAAACAAGTCTTCAATATTTTGCAAGTACCCAAATTGTGGACTTCGTGCCCAATCCTAAATCCCTTTGAATTGAAGATTGCGTGACATAATCCTAAATGGAACTGATATTTCCGACCATTGGTCTGCCCCCAACATATTGTGGCCGCTCCGTTGTTGGTATATGAGAGCTTTGTATCATTAAAATTTCAATGTCAACAAATGTTTCGATCTATCAACCTATCTTGTCAAATCAAATACAGCTCTGGACAAATTTAAGAGCTGATCCATTCCCCCCCACAGACTAAAAATCCAATGTTATTCGTAGCTTAATGTTTTCGTAATAGGGATGGCAGCGGGTTGGGGACGCCAAATTGATTATACGGTCGTCAGATTATCTGGCGGCCTTTTTAATTTGCGGCGTGAAAGCCCAGTGTCCAGGACATCCCGCATTCCATGCGGGACAACAGGAGCCGTGAGGTCCGCCGTAGGAGGATTCAAATCTCCTTGGGGACGCCAAATTGATTTTACGGTCGCCAGATTATCTGGCGGCCTTTTTAATTTTGAGTCCGATCCAGGTTATTTTAGCCTGAGTTTGTCGAAGGTCGCGCCTCAGCGGGTTAGAGGGCGCCGTTTAATTTTAAGCGATTGGTCCAAAATTCTTATGACGCCGCCTTTTTGCTTTCATTTTTAATCGTTGCAGACGCTGCTTCGATTCCGGATACAACCCTGGATAAAACTCTTTCCAGCGTTTTAGAATCCAATTCCATTGCTCCGGGTTTTTTCGAACCGCCTGTTCTACCCTATCGGTTATTAGCTGAGTATTTGTTTGCAAATCAGACCGCAGATCACCGGTGCGCTGGATCTCGATCGGGCGTTCAACCTTGATGACCAGGTCACCCATTTGATTTCGATGACAGAAAATCGGAATTACCGGGCTCTTGCAGCGAAGTGCCAGCAAGGCGGCGGCGGGCGTGGCGGTGGCCTTACGGCCGAAAAATTGTACCTCCACCCCATCGAAGCGTCTACTGATATCCATCAATAATCCTAAAATTTTTCCCTGACGAAGCGTTTGCATCATCTCGGGCAAGGCGCCCTTTTTGTAGATAATCCGGTTGCCAAAGCGCGTTCGAAATTTATGAACCAGGCGGTCAAGCGTTGAATTTCGCAGCTTTTTAGCCACGCCGGTTAGAGGCCTTTGAAAATAGCAAGGGCTATATTGCAAACCCAATTCCCAGTTTCCCAGATGGGCTCCGACCACAATAACGCCTTTTTGTTTGGACAGCGCTGCGGTTAAAATTTCTTCGCCCTCAATCTTGGCTCTGGTAAGCATTTCTTCGCGAGTGGAAAAAGCCATTTGAAGGACTTCAAGGATGAAAATACCATAATTCTGAAAAACGCGTTTCGACAGGTTCTGGACTTGATCTCGAGACCACTCAGGATATGAAAAATACAGGTTGCGCCAGACAATTCGCCGGTGATGGGTATCAAAGAAATATAGAAAACGGCCGAGTATCTTGCCTATCAAGAGGATGTGGCGTTTGGGCAGCCGTCCCATATATTTTTTTAAAATACTTCGCTCGCGATCCAATTCGTAATTCCTTTTTGAGCCTCGTAGGTTTTCTGGCACCCTATTGTGATGTTTTTTTCGTATTAAATTAAAAATTGTTTACCCGCCTGCATCACCATAACCATTTTGAGTAACAAACAAAAAAAGCACTGTCAACGTCCGGTTTTAAAATAATTTAAGGGATTGTCGACATTACGGATTGAATAAAGAATTAGCGGTAGGCCCCTCGGCGATAGAGTCGCCAGAGGATCATACAGGCTGCCAGAAGCGGATATCGCTTTAGGCGCGGCGAGGCTTCCACCCGTTCTCCTGAATGGCGTTCAATTTTCCACAGGATATAGTCAAGGCCGCCACGAAAAGTTAGCGTCCCTTTTAAAAGGCGCAATACGGAAAGTATTTTGCCCTGCCAGGATCTTACCATCCAATCCAGCCGACTGATCCGGCGAGCCTTACCCGGTATGGGAACTGAATAATGATAAGCCGGGTCGCTTTTTTGAATGTCTACCGGAAACGATAAAGTGGCGAGCGCCTGGCGGGTTATATGTTCATAATAATCCGGTGCGGCTTCAAACAAACGAATCAACTTATGAGGTCGCTCGGCTCTGAGTTCCGCCCGGTAACTGAGCTCCAAACCTTTACGCCACAAATCGCGGGCTGAAAAGGGCGATGGTACCTGCGGCAACGTGCGGGCGATAAATGTCAATACAGCCCGGGCCAGGGCTGTTTGAACCTGTCTGGTAACCTGATCGTTGCGCGCATATAATAATCCAACCGGTTGGGCAAACCGTCCCCAGATGTAGGAGTGAAACCAGCTCGTTGATGTGCCGCATTTAAAATCGGTCAGAGAAAGTACCGCGTACTTCGCGCGCACCATACGATCTTCGTACGGCACTTCCAGGTAAAATACATTGGGTGGGAGTAATTTGTTTAGGGCCGCCAAAATAGTCCTGCCATAAGCGGCACGATAGCTATCGACCAGAATATATAGATCAACCAGTCCATCACGGTCATCACCCGAGCGCAGGCATGAGCCATAAAACAGGATTGCCTGGGCGGCCTTTCCGTAAGTGGCTAGCAGCGTATCGGCTAAGGCATGTATGGCCGGTGAGGCCGGCTGTGAGATCTGGCGGCCAATGTGATTTGTAAATTTAGTCTCAGTGGACATGATTATACCTGCAGAAACGATGCGTGTCCGCCATGGGCGACCACCACCGGTCCTAGCTTGCTATCAGGGGTATATAATTCTCCGTCCAGATTAAATCCACTGTTGAGGGTCAGCTGAACCTCATCAATATTGTGGCTGATGTAGCCATTGTCAGGTGTAACATAGCGGCTTTGTCGGCCCCGCATGAGGGACGGTAACGATCGCAGAAAATGTCGGGGGCGGGCACCAACGGCTGTATAATGCAGGGGCTTGGATTGGGATCCCCAATACGGGTGCAGCCCGAGGAACAACCGCTGCAGAGTCGTTATAAGGACTAAAAGGTATTTTTGTTGTTCCGCAGGATTCTGATCCACACGGGTGGTGATGGGTACGGCCGAAATCACTTTGCGGTCCTTCAACATTACGGCCACTAGAAACCTGGCTAGAGCAGCTCCGGCGGCCTTCTCACCGCGAACCCCCCGGGCGTGTATTTTTTGATGGCAGAAGTGAGACGCCTGGTAAATGGCTCCTGCCCCAAAAAACATTCCGTAAACCGGTTCTTTTTTCGCCGGCACCTGTACTCTTAATACCGGCCGTTGCGCTACAGTGGCGTTTGCGTCCCTGGTGCGCGCCCAGCTGAAAAGCCGATGCAATGCACTCTGGCGAGGTCCATTTAAACCGATATCTCCGGCAATCATGCTGGTGGTGCCGGCTGAGCGCAGAACAGCCAGTACAGGCATGGTCTCAAACAATTTTTTATGGAAAATCGCGGTCAAAACCGCCTGGACGGTGCCGTCCCCTCCATTGACCACAAGAATATTGACTTCCTGGCGGGCAAAGTCGGCCAACGTCGCAGCAACATCTGATGGGGTTTGAACTTCACGCTGCAACACCTCGGGGCGAACCGCGGCCGCAGCATCACGGATTTTTTGCAGCCCATTTCGGTTGCCGCCGCTTAGCGGGTTGTTCAGCATGCCAATGCGTACTGATTGACCGTCTGCTAAAGAAGGCAGAAATGGTCTGAAGGATTTGTTGGTCTTTGTTTCCAGTGTGCTCATGCTCGGTGTCCAGTGGGTATTGCTCGTAAAGATTTCTAATAACAAAATGGCTCCAAATTATACATCCGGGCCACTCGACGCGTCTGCTGCATTGCAAAAAATGATTCGCTATTATATACGAGAATTAGTATTTTTGTAAAGTCACCTTAGGCCCTTATCGGCGAAACCTGCGATTTAAGAAAAAGATCCATGAACCAAAATGAAACCTTTACTCTGGCGCACCTTTCAGACCCCCATTTGGCTGATCACCATGATATTCACCCAATCGATATTTTTAATAAGCGCTTATTCGGGTATCTGAAATGGCGACTTCAACGCCGCTCCAAGCATCATGCTGATGTCCTCAGCGACCTGATTCACGACTTGCGAGCCAACCAGCCGGATCACATTGTCGTCACCGGGGATCTTACTCATCTGGGCCTGCGTGCCGAGTTTCTCAATGCAAAAGAATTGCTGAAAGAATTAGGACGGCCATCGCAGGTGACGGTTATACCGGGTAATCACGATGCCTATGTCGGCAGCGACTGGGACCGTAACCTGGCACACTGGGTCGATTACATTGCTTCGGATGAATTAGACATCACCGATGATACTATTATATCGTCGCGAACTTTATTTCCGAGTTTGCGAGTTCGTGGCCCCATCGCACTGATTGGTGTCTCTACAGCGAAACCGTGTTCAACATTTCTGGCTGTTGGCAGAATTGGAAAGGGCCAGTTACAAAGATTTCAAAAAATACTCATTGATACGAGTCAAATGGATCTGTTTCGTGTTGTGTTGATTCATCACCCGCCTATATCCGGCGTCGTGAGTTGGCGAAAACGGCTTACCGATGCCAGCGCATTTCGCACCATTATCCGGGACCACGGAGTTGATTTGATATTACATGGTCACGCCCACCGCCACTCTCAGGGGCGAATGAAAGCGTGCGACGGACAGGTTCCGGTAATCGGGATCTCGTCGGCTTCAGCCACCGACGAAAATTCTAAGCGTCAAGCACGCTACCATCTTTACCGTTTATTGCGAACCGCTGACGGCTGGGAAATGCATGTGTGCGTTCGCAGCTATTTAAACAAAAATAGAAGATTCGATACGGAAACTGAATATCGGCTAATTTAAGGATTGGTTGTTTTTAAACCGGGTGGTCGTTGACTCAGCTGGGCCTGAAATGATACCGGCTAACCGACCCCACATTTTGTTAAAAACCTTTAACTTAAATTTGACAATTGCGGGCGGGTGGATCAACGCGTTTGTTTCGCTACCAGGTTCTTGACAAAATTCCAATCGTTGACGGTGTCGACATCCACGGCAGCCTCCGGGAAGGGAAGAATTACGGCTCCCGCGCGGATTCCCATTTTAGATGAAATATATTCCAGCGCATCCGCCAGAGACATTCTTCCTATCAGATGCCGTATCACGGCCCGCCAGCCCAGTATGCGCATCATTCTCAGCGGTTTCTTGCGATGTTGCTCGACCTGACGCCAAAACTGGGCCGCAATATAGGCTTGCGAGTTTAAGAATCCAAATAGGTTGCACCCGCAGTAGGCGCCATCTCTGAATTTAATCGCCGTGCGGTTGGTTTCAGGAAACGCTGATGCAACTTGTTTATGAGATGCCAGACCCACGGCCACATCGCAGCCTGTCCGGCGGGCGTCGGTGCAGAAAGCATCAACGATCCGGGTGGTTAGCAAAGCATGATCGGCGGTGGTGACCAGAACCGGGGTGTTATCCGGCAGCGATTGCAGGGCATGATAGGTGCTTGAGCTCGGGGTTGCTTGACTTGCAATCCAATTTGCGCGGCCGGCATCAATGCGGGCCTTAAGTTGGGGCTCCTGCTTGATTAATGTTTGAGTCGGTCCGCATAAAATAATAGTCCCTACTTGACTGGCAGCCTCCAGACTATCAAGCACCCGCAGTACCATCGGCTGACCGCCGACGGGCACAAATGATTTGCAGGCCACTCCGGCGGCTTCGGTGAGCGGATCGCCGGATGTCCGATCTCCAGCCAGGATGATGGCCGTAAAAGGTGTTTCTGATATTTTCATGCAAGATTCAGGTATTAAGACGGTTTTAAGTCAGATCTTTGCGGTATATCCGATACCGTTTGTAAGCGACACCTCCGACAGATTCAATAATATCACGCATACCTTTATTGTCTTCCAGGATCCATGACATTTCCACCTTTTTTATTCCGCGTTTGATTGCCCGCTGCTGTGGGGCCTGAACTACCATGAACGCCAGGGCCGCCCCCAACCAACTATCATGATATTTTTTGCGGACTCCCATCAGCGGTATGCGTGCAGTTTCAGGAAATCTGACCTTAATACGCCAGAGCAGCTTTAGCCAACCAAAAGGCAACAAGCGTCCGTTTAAATCGCGTATGGCTTCATTGATATTGGGCAAAACCACCATAAAGGCTGCCGGAGTGCCATCGACTTCTGCGATCTTGATCAATTCAAAATCCACGATCATTTTAAAATCTTTACCGAGCTGTTTGAATTCCGCCTCGCTAAATGGAATAAATCCCCAGTTTTCAGACCAGGCATCATTGAAAATGTTTTCAATAATTTTCAGGTCTTCGTCAAAATTAGCTTTGCGCACTGACCGTATCGTCACTTGCTTGCTTGCCCTTTTAACGATTGTTTGCATGGCAGCTGAATGACTAAAATTGGAATCAATCATATAGGCGAACAAGTCTTTGATTTTTTGATAGCCGTTTTCCTCGATACGGTTAGCATAGTATGGACGGGCATGGCCCATCATCAGGCATGGGGGGGTGTCAAAACCATCCACCAGCAATCCGACTTCCTGGTTGATGGACAGATTGTAGGGTCCCAGAACCCGGCGCATGCCATGGTCGCGCAGCCATCCCTCGGCCGTATTGAGGAGAGCCTTAAACGTTTCGGCATCATCTTCAGCTTCGATCATCCCGAAAAAACCTTCTTTTTCATGATACTGTTCGAGGTGGAGCTGGTCAATCTGGGCGCTGATGCGACCGACCGCGTTAGCGTTGCGATAGGCGATCCAGGATTGAAACTGCGCATGTTCGAAATAGGGGTTGTGGGCTGACAAATGCTCGCGGCGCTCTATCAGCAAAGGTGGAACCCAGGCCGGATCGCTCGCATATATGGACCAGGGCAAACGAATAAACTGACGCTGCTCGTGGCGGTCGTTAACGGGAGTTATCTGCAACACGTTGGGAGCCCTCCTTCCTTGCCGAGATAAAACAGATAAAAACTCATTTAAAATCAAGATTTTCTATGCAGTAGCAAAATGCCACTGCGACTCTGCCAAATGGAAACCGATTTATCAAGCATTATTTCTGCTGGAAGCTTCTCTGCTTTTTTACCAAAAACAATCCAAATAAATATACTGCGACCCTGACGGCTAAAGCGGATTTTTTTTTAAAATAAGCCAAAAAATTAAAATAAAATCAATTTTTTTTTAGGCTAAATTTTAAAAATTGTTTCCAAATGAACACACATTTACGAAATTATGTGCTGATTTGGAAACACCTCCGGCGTTCAAGTGTGGACCGGTTTTCGAAACAACGCGTTATTTTTTTATTTTAATGGTGTTATTTTGGATAGTTAAAAAGAAACTTTTTTTGATGCTGATTTTCTCAAATTTTTGACAAAATGTGGCAAAAAAATGACTATTTTTTCAACGCAAAAAACGCGGTAAGTTAGTAAAATTATAAATAAATATTTGACATTCGGTGGTGAACAAGATAAATATCGTAACAAGTTAAAGAATACTTTAGGTTACCTTAATTATTAGGCTGCAGAAAATAAGAAGCGACTATCTGATTCTGAGTTCTAGTGTAGTTGCACATTTAGTATTTTAATGTGCCTCTGAGGAGTGGCACATTATACCGAGGAGACAGATGGAGTGACTATGGAAGCAACACCGACTACCAACAACCTATCCCTTCGAGCTGGAAACTTTTCAACCTTGCCTGAAGCGCTGGATTATGCCGCTCAGGGCCAAACCGGTTATAATTTCTATGACGGGCGTGGGAAGCTAAATGCTGTTCTTTCCTATGCAAAATTGCGCGATGAGGCGCAAGCGCTGGCACGCCGTCTGTGCAGCTTGGGCCTGGAGCGTGGCGCTCGCATGGCTTTGGTGGCGGATACCCATCCGGATTTTATCCGTTTTTTCTTCGCCTGTCAGTATGCCGGGTTGATACCTGTTCCCTTACCGGCGTCGGTCCATATGGGCGGCCGGGAATCCTATGTAAATCAGCTGCGCCGACTGTTACTGAGTTGCCGGGCGACAGCTGCGATGGCGACTGAGGATTTCTTCCCGTTTCTTAGTGAAGCAGCCGAAGGCCTTAGCCTGCGTTTTTGCGGCACCCCTGAGGCGTTTGCCGAACTGCCCGCAGCATCGATGCCGCTGAGCCCGCTGGGTCCCAAAGAGCTCGCCTATATACAATATACCTCCGGAAGTACCCGGTTTCCGCGCGGCGTGATGATTACTCAGGAAGCGGTTCTTAACAACCTGGCCGCCATTATCAAATATGGAAGCAAAATACGACCGGGGGATAGGTGTGCGTCCTGGCTGCCGTTTTATCACGATATGGGCCTTGTGGGGCTCGTACTGGTTCCCGTGGCATCACAGTTATCGGTTGATTACTTGAACACACGTGACTTTGCAATGCGGCCCAGACTGTGGCTGGCGCTGATGACTGAGAATCGAGCCACCATTTGCATTGCACCGCCCTTCGGCTATGAACTATGCCTTCAGCGGCTGCGTCCCAGTGATATTGAAAAATTTGATTTAAGTGCCTGGCGCATAGCCGGTGTTGGTGCTGAGACTATTCGCCCTGAACCTTTACACCAATTTGCTGAATTTTTGGAGCCGTGCGGATTTAATAAAAAGGCCTTTTGTGCTTGTTACGGAATGGCGGAATGCTCCCTTGCGGTAAGTTTTGCTCCGCTTGATCGAGGTCTGGATATAGACACTATTGACGGGGATCATCTTTCTGAACATCGTCAGGCCCTGCCGGCAGATGGTGATCCAAATAATGGTACTTGCAGATCCAATCGGTTTGTAAATTGCGGAGTGCCATTGCAGGGTTATCAAGTTGAAGTACGGGATTCAGAAGGTGCTGAGCTGCCGGAGCGGTGTGTCGGAACCATTTACGTTCGATCACCCAGCCTTATGTCCGGTTATTTTGGTGATCTTAAATTGACGCGCGAAGTACTGGCCGCTGATGGATGGTTTAATACAGGAGATCTCGGTTATCGAGTCAAGAACAACCTTTATATTACCGGCCGTGAAAAGGATATGATTATTATTAAGGGTCGCAACATCTGGCCGCAAGATCTCGAATTTATGGCCGAACAGCAGCCTGAGGTCAGAACAGGGGATGCCTCGGCCTTTTCGGTGCCCGGCCCGGATGGCGAAGAAAAGACGGTTATGATGGTCCAATGCCGGGTGTCCAATGATCCGAAGCGCGCCGATCTGCGGGAACAACTGAAGCGTCTTATCTATCAAGAACTCGGTATCGATTGTTATATTGATCTGGTACCTCGCAATACGCTGCCGCGCACCACTTCCGGAAAACTATCTCGTTCGAAGGCACGCCAAGAATTTTTAAGACGGATTGAAACTGAGCAATTGCAGCCATTCAGCTCTGATCAATATGTAACGGTGCAAAATAAAAAAGCTGTTTAGACGCGATATTGTTTGTAACGCCATTCGGGCATCTTTTGCCCAAGGTGGCCGCGAAGCCTGAATCGGTCTGCCGAAAGGACAATCTCCGTCGTTGGCGCTTTAGGTCTAAGCATCTCTTTTGCCGGGTATGAGTGATTGACTAATCAGACGGGGGTAATCCATACGGTTTCCATGGATTATACAATAGCCTTGACGGGGGCAACGGGTTTTATTGGCAGTATGGTCGCCCGGCAGCTCGTCGCTACCGGATTTAAAATTCAAGCCCTGACCCGTACGACATCGGATAAAAGCTGTCTTTCAGGAATAAATGTCCATTGGGTCGAGGGTGCGCTTGAAGACGTTGACAGCCTGCGACGCTTGGTAAGCGGCGTTGATGCCGTGGTCCACTGCGCGGGCGCCGTTCGTGGAGCGACTCGGGACCATTTTAAGCGCATAAATGTCGATGGCGTGGTGCGGTTGGTGCAGGCGGTAGCTGAGCAGCATCCGTTGCCGCGCTTTTTATTTATATCGTCACTGGCTGCCCGGGAACCGGATGTATCACTTTACGCGGCCAGCAAACGACAGGGTGAGACCGTTATTGCTGAGAACGCCGGCCGGATGCCATGGGTCGTGCTCCGGCCTCCGGCCGTATACGGACCCGGTGAAAGGGAAATGCTTCCCCTGATCCGCTGGATGGCACGCGGTATTGCTTTTGTTTTAGGATCCGGCAATGCTCGATTTTCAATGC
>Ga0255055_10000394_pt1 | contig 34143 bp, 34 predicted proteins | sample JV7_2_27_MG_FD_188633 | JGI IMG/M metagenome (GOLD analysis project Ga0255055, IMG submission 188633) | Seawater microbial communities from Jervis Inlet, British Columbia, Canada - JV7_2_27 | ecosystem: Environmental > Aquatic > Marine > Inlet | place: Canada: British Columbia | collected...
TCTTCCAAACTCCTTCTCATCTAACAAACCGACCGGTCGGTTTCATCCATCTTATCGATTCCCCTCGGGGTCGTCAACCCCGAAGAGGGGCGTGGCAAACGGGGGTTGTCCGCTTAGTGCGAGTCGTCCGCGCCGTGATGGCCGAGCACCGCACAGCGCTCACCGGCCCATCGCGACGTGAGTAGCCGTTCGGCACCGAGGAGCAAAGAGGCGCCGATGAAGAAGCTGGCAATCACGTCTGACGGCCAGTGCGCGCCGAGGCGAACCCGGCTCACCGCCACGGCGACGACCACGACCGTGAACACCGCGAAGCCGAGGCGAAGAAGGGAGCGACGGTTCGTGAGCGCCCAGAGGAGCATCGGGACGAGCCCGAAGATGACGACGGCGTGGATGACATGGCCGGACGGAAAGGAGCCGAGGGCCGTATCGACGACCGAACCGCTGGGCCGCGTTCGGTCGACGACGAGCTTGAGCACGATGTCGACGGTGAGCGCAGTTGCGACCAGGGCACCAAGGGTCACCGCCGAGGCGCGGCAGCGGCGCCACAGCACGGCAATGCCGATAAGGCCGATGGCGACGGCGAGATTCGGCGAGCCGAGATGGGTGATCAGCCGTGTGAACGTGACATCGCTCCCGTCGCCACGGATCCAATCCGAGATCGGCTCATCGAACTGCAATAGCCATTCCGGGTTGCTCGCCGCAATGACGCTGAACACCGCGGTGAGGAGGACCGTGAGGATCAGGAAGGCGCGGCTGCGTAGTACGACGCGAAACAGCCAGGGCGCATCGTCGGGGAGACCACCGTGGATCCGCACGAACATCTCGTCGCGAGTGGAGTCACTCGCCACCGATACACCGTTGGTTCTGCGTTTCGGCATGATCGGGTCGTCGTCAAGGACGGGTGAGGGGTGAACGGGTGAGGATCGGCCGTACGGACGGTGGTACATCGACTCGACCACGACGTCCACGCAACCGCCAGGTCAGCGCCGTACTGATCACGGCCGTCACGACAACGGCCACGATGACGGCAATTCTGACGACCGCCGGTTCATCACCGACCGTGAACCGGAAGACGACGCCCGCACCCACCGCCGCGATGATCAGCGGCAGCCATTCTGGGGCGATGCGGAGGGTTTGCACACCGAGAACGGCGAATCCGAGCACCAGGAGCACGCTGACGGCCCAGATCCATCCGATGTCCTCGATGTAACCCTCCGGATTCAAGAAGTTCCACGTCGCACCCGGCAGGACGATCACTACGAGCGCCAGCGAGACAGCGGCAACCAATCCGTACACCGGGCGTGACCTGAGACCGGATCGGGTGCGACGCGAGGCACCGGCGCCGGCGCGGACCTCATCGGCCACGGCCGCTCCGGTGTGCTTGACGCGCCGTTCGGTCCCCGCGTTGCCCCTCACCTTGCGGAACGCATCGCCGGCGAGAAGCCCGATCGAGATGAGGAATCCGCTCGCCAGCGCACCGGGGATGAAGACGAAGAGGCTGCCAGGATCGATCTCATCACCGAGGGACGCGTGACGAGGCACACGCCCGATCATGTCGCCACCTCCATAACTCTCTCCGAGTCGACCTCGCGTTCGCTGTCGAGGATGTCGACGGTGCCCCGGTCGCCGTCGACGCGAAGCCGCACCGCCCCGAGCGAGGCCAGACGACCGAGAAGCCCGGGAACGTTGAGGACTGCCGGGAGGCCGAGCTCGCGGGCGATGATCGCGGCGTGTGACAGCGGACCACCCTCCTCCACGACGATCGCCCCGGCGGTGAGGAACAACGGGGTCCATGCCGGATCGGTGGTCCTTGCGACAAGGATGTCGCCCGGCTCGATCGGCTCGGTCGCCTTCGTGATGACACGGGCGGTGCCTTCGTAAACGCCTGCACTCGCTCCCCAACCCGTGAACGTGTCGCCCGTCGGAGCCGGTATCTCGCCGAGCGCCCGGCTCGGATCGCCGACAAAGACTTGCGGCAGGGAGTCGTCGGCTTCGAGGTTGACGAGGACGCGGCGCCTCCTGGCGAGCTCCCAGGCGCTGGGCCACCGCCCGTCGAAAGCCGGTTCGAGCTCCTGAGCGCCGAGCAGGTCCACATCGAACGGCGTCTCGATCGCGCCGGACGCATAGAGACGCTGCCCGAGGGCGAGATGGATCCTCCGCACCTCACCGCCGAGGGCGAGGACCGCCGACTTCGTCTTCTCGCGCAGGTGGAGGAACTCGACGGTGTCGGAGACGAGGCGGCGGAGTAGGCGTCGCCGCACGTCGACGATCTGCCCGGTCACAACGCGTTGGAACCGCCACTTCCACGACGTGGCGAAACGAGATCCGATCTCGGCAAGGAGCTCGTCGCGGGCTGCAGGGTCGGCCATTGCCCGTCTTCCGGAACGCTGCACCTGAACCGCCTGGCTGATGAGCTGCCAAGCGAGGTCGCGGGATTCGGCCCAGGTCTCACCTGCGAACACCGAGGCGGATCCTGACTGACCGAGCTCCTTCTCGAAGGAGGCGAGGAGCTCGGCACCGGTCGGACTGTGCTCGAGAACCTGGAGGACCGCGGTATCGCGTGGCGTGAGCCCGGCGATCGACCGAGCGAGGTCCTCGTCCGCCAGAGCTTGCTCGGCTAGGTCGCAGGTGTGCAAAGCCACCTGGGTTCCGCAGGGATCGATGCCACCGGCAGTGAGTTGTTGGGCGAGACCCGGCGCCTCATCGCCAACATGGGGCTCGAGGAACAACTCCACGCCGCGATAGGCGGCCGCGGCTGCGGCGGCCACGGCGATTTCGGCGGCCATGAGGCGACCCGCCAGGTCGAGGGCGCGGTGGCGGTATGCCAGTAGCTGCTCGCTGGTGGCGATGTCACAGTCGGGCGGGGCCACGAGCAACCGCTCTGTAGCGTCGATGGAGGCATGGGCATCGAAGCGGAATCCGCGGCGGGCGTTGATCTCGCGAAAGCCGGTGAACATGGATCGCAGGCCCTTGAACGGTCCCCGGACTCCCGAGTCGGGAAGCGGATCCACGGGCTCGCTGATGACCCTGCCGAAGTACTGGCGCTCGATCTCTTCCCCGGACCCTCCGGGGACTTCGGCCGCAGCCGCCTTCATGAGGTCGAGGCTGAGAACGGCACGTCCCTTGATGCGAGCGAGGAAGGGCCGATCGTCGGCCACCGGCGGCAACGCGTTCATCTGGTCGAACAGCTGGCGAAAGCCGTTCTCGATCAACGGCGCCGCAGTGGTCCACTGCAGCGGCGGGAGCACCCCGGGGAGAGATTCGGCGATGCCGGCCGTGGTGAAGGAATCCTCGGGTCCGATCGGGGTGTCGAAACCGTCGTCATCGGCCCCCTGCCCGATCGTCGTGATGGGACGCGACTGGACGATGTAGAGAGTCTCACCGTCATGGGCCCATTCGACGTCCTGCGGGTCACCGAATCGACGCTCCAGGTCCAAGGCGACCTCGATCGCTTCATCGAGAACAGGGTCCACCGCAGGGCGACGCGCCGCGGAGCGGGGCAACACGTAGGCCTCGGGGGTCACTTCACCGGAGACGAGCTGTTCGGCCAGGCCGTCGACGGCCTCGATGCGCAGGTCACTCCCCGACCCGGCGGGGTTCACCGTGAATACGACCCCGGCACGTTCGGCGTCGACCAGACGCATCACGACGACAGACATGGCGAGGTCCTCTTCGGGCACATCGGCGTGGGCACGGTACGTGCGCGGTGCCGGCAGCCAGAGCGAAGCCCAGACCAGTCGCACCGCTCGCAGCAGGGCGTCGTCGTCACCGATCTCCAGATACGACCGATACTGGCCGGCGAAGGAAGCGGCGGCCATGTCCTCGGCGGTTGCCGATGATCGCACCGCGAGAAGACCATCCTCCACGACGGAGGCAGCGAGATTACGGATCTCCGCGGCCAGGGCATCGGGCATCGCAGCCTCCAGGAACGCGGTGTCGACACGATCTGCTGCCCGATCGAGATCGGCCTGGTTGGGAAGACCCTCCCTCTGGAGGTCGTCGATGAAGCGCTGCAGCCCGGAGTCACGCACGAACCAGCGATAACCGTCCGTAGTGATCGAGCCGGTCGGCGGCACCGTGGTCCCCATGCCGATGAGACGATTGAGCGCGAAACCCTTGCCGCCTACGGAGGCTGGTTCGACCGCGGTGCCGTCGAAAACGACGGTCGCGCTCGTCACTGGCGTGCTTCTTCTACGTCCGTCACCGCCCCGTATCGCTCGACGAAGGTGGCGATGGCGCGGTCGGTGACTGTCGTGAGCGGTTCTCCCGACACCGCCGACCGATTGCGGAGCCATGCCGCGAGATCACGCCTGATGGGGATGGCGGAACGCCTCGACTCGACCCGGAAGAGGAGCGTCACGCCGAGACCGAGGGCGATGAGGAACAGCGCGAACAGGTCCCACTCGCCTCCGATGGCGGAATCGACGGACCCGATGACGAGGACCACGACGATCCCGATGACGAGCATCCTCAGGGTGCCGGTTGGACTCATGGCGCAGTTCCTTCTCTTGTCCTGTTCACGTTAAAGTCAACCCGTCGAGACGCTCCGGTACTCCAATACTTTCCGGAGGGACTCCCCGAAGAGACCGTGGACCGTCAGGAGTCGAGGTGGGCAGCTATTTCGGCGTGGTAGGCAAAGTTGGCCGGGATTCCGCCCGAATGCAGCATGACGATGGTCGCTCCCGGCTCGAAGTGGCCGGCTGCGGCATGTCCGAGAAGACCGGCAAACACCTTCCCCGAATAAACCGGGTCGAGGAGGATGCCTTCCCGGGTTGCCATCGAGACGATGGCGTCGAGGCACTCGCTCGTGGCGTGCCCGTACTCGCGACCGACGTAGCCGGCGTCGATGGCGTAGCTGCCTCGGTCCAGGCCGGGTTCGCTGCCGACGAGCCCGCTCACCGCATCCCACCATCGGTCGAGGTTCTCCTCGCACTGGTCGACGCCTCGGTTGACGCTGATCCCGACGATCTCCGTATCGATGCCCAACAGGCGCATCGTGAGTAGATACGCCGTGAAGATCCCGCCCGTCCCGAACGGTGTGTAGATCACGTCGGGCTCGAGGTCGCGAGCGGCCAGTTGTTCGATGAGTTCCAAGGCACCATCGACGTACCCGAGGCAACTGTGCGGCGTGGTGCCGCTGATCGGCACGACGTGGGGTGTGCGACCCTCATCGCGGAGCCGTTCGCACACTGCAGCGACCTCTCGGTCGAGATCCCAGTGGTCGTCGGTATCCGCCATCACGATCTCGCCGCCCATGAGATGGACGGTGAGGAGGTTGCCCTGGATCTGGGCGTGCTCGTCGTTGCTGAGGACCAGCACCACGTCGAGCCCCAGCTTGCGAGCCGCGGCGCTCGTCAGCCGGGCATGGTTGGACTGCGCCGAGCCGCTGGTGACGATCACATCGGCCCCCGCTTCGATCGCCTGGGCCAATTCGTACTCGAGCTTGCGGGGCTTGTCGCCACCGAGCCCGAGCGGTGTCAGGTCGTCTCGCTTCAGCCAGAGGTCGACCCCGAGATCGGCACCAAGATGTAGGAGCGGCTGGAGCGGCGTCGGCCCATCCATGAGCTGCACCGTGGGATACGTGTCGAGGACTGCGCGCAGCTCGGAGGTCTCCATGGACCTGGAAGCTAGCGAGTCGTTAGTTTGAGCACATGAGGACCTCGCCATATGCCGCGACGTACCGCAGATCGCTAGAAGAACCGGAAGCGTTCTGGGCGGAGGCAGCCCGCGACATCGACTGGACCAGGCCGTGGGACCTCGTGTTGGACCGCGATGCGGCACCCGCCGCCCGCTGGTTCGTCGGCGGCGAGCTGAACACCTGCTTCAACGCCCTCGATCGTCATGCAGATGGCGACCGGGCCGAACAGCCCGCCCTCATCTTCGACAGCGCCGTGACGGGAACCACCGAGACGTTCACCTACCGAGAACTCCGGGATCTGGTTGCGCGCTTCGCAGGCGTGCTGAGCCGCCACGGGGTGGAACGCGGGGACCGGGTGGTCATCTACATGCCGATGATCCCGCAGGCGGCGATTGCGATGCTGGCCTGTGCACGGCTCGGGGCGGTCCATTCGGTGGTGTTCGGTGGCTTTGCCTCGCGAGAACTCGCCGTCCGCATCGACGACTGCAAGCCGAAGGTCGTCGTATCCGCCTCTTGCGGCATCGAGACCGACCGCGTGATCGAGTACAAGCCGCTGCTCGATGTTGCCATCGAGATGGCAACACACAAACCCAACCACAGCATCATCTACCAGCGCGAGATGGTCGCCGCCGACATGCAGCCGGGACGTGATCGCGACTGGGAGAGGGAGATGGCGACCGCAACGCCCCACGACTGCGTGCCGGTGGCAGCAACGGATCCGCTCTACATCCTCTACACGTCGGGGACCACCGGCCGGCCGAAGGGGATCATCCGCGACAACGGAGGTCATGCCGTCGCTCTGAAGTGGACGATGCAGAACATCTACGACGTGAGCCCCGGCGAGGTCTACTGGGCGGCCTCCGACGTGGGCTGGGTCGTCGGGCACTCCTACATCGTGTACGCACCTCTGCTCCACGGCTGCGCCACGGTGCTCTACGAAGGCAAGCCCGTCGGGACACCGGACGCCGGGGCCTTCTGGAGGGTGATCGCCGACCACGGGGTCGTGAGCATGTTCACCGCCCCCACAGCGATCCGGGCGATCCGCCAGCAAGATCCAGACGGCCACTTGATCGCCGGGCATGACCTCAGCGAGTTCCGCTCCCTGTTCCTGGCCGGGGAACGGTGTGATCCGGACACCCTGGCCTGGGCCGAGGAGAAGCTGCGCGTCCCGGTCATCGACCACTGGTGGCAGACCGAGACAGGATGGGCGATTGCCGCCACCTGTCTCGGCATCGAGACTCTTCCCATCGTGCCCGGATCGCCGGGACGGCCTGCTCCCGGCTGGGATCTGGCAGTGATGAGCCCCGAAGGGGACGAGCTTCCTGCCGGGACCATCGGCGTTCTCTGTGCCCGGCTGCCGATGCCGCCGGCGGCGCTCCCCACCCTATGGAATGCCGAGGAGAGGTTTGTCGAAACCTACCTGTCGACGTTCCCCGGGTACTACGAGACGGCGGACGCCGGCTACATCGACGAGGACGGCTACGTCCATGTCATGGCCAGGACCGACGACATCATCAATGTCGCTGGCCATCGCCTCTCCACAGGTGCCCTCGAGGAGGTCCTCACCTCCCATCCCGATGTCGCAGAATGCGCAGTGGTCGGCGTTGCGAACGCGCTCAAGGGCCAGCTGCCGGTGGGATTCCTCGTGCTCAAGGTCGGAGCCGACGGCGAGAACGATGAGGTCGTTCGCGAGATCGTCGCCGCGGTACGCGAGCAGATCGGGCCGGTGGCGTCATTCAAGTCGGCGGTCGTCGTCGACCGTCTCCCGAAGACGAGATCCGGCAAGATCCTCCGCGGCACGATTGCCCGGATCGCCAACGACGAACCATGGAAGATGCCGGCAACCGTCGACGACCCTGCCATCTTCGACGAGATCGCAGCGGCCCTCGCCACGATCGGATATCCCCAGTGAATCAGCCGACGAGGGGTTGAGAGACCGAGCCCAGCAAACCGTCACGCGGTCCTCCCCCGACGCCTCGTTGTTCAGGACGCGGCGGCTAGAGCGGCCCCAGGATCCAGAAAGCGGGGACCGTCGTGCACGCTCACGACCGGCGCCGCAGACAGGGCGGAACGACGTTCTCCATCGAGCGCGACCACCTTGGTGCCCGGCAGGAATCGAAGGCTGGTTCCCACCCCCACGACTCGGTGATCGGCGACCGGGATGTCGAGCACGAGTCCGGGAGCGAACACGGCACGGACCATCTTGCCCGGCCCGAACCTGACGTAGTGCGCCGTGCCCGGCTCCAGCGGTCCCAGCCCGGCACCAACGGAGGCAAGGCCCACCGCAGTACGCCGGGCGACACCGATCACCGCCTCGATGAGCTCGTCGGGTTCCCAGAGGGCGCGGGCTCCGGTCCATTGGGTACGGACCGAGACCACATCGACGACGGCCGTGCCGACGGCGCCGTTGCGTCCGACGACGAGTCTGATCCCAGGACGAAAGGCGCGCTCGGCCACGCACGGCTCGGTAGCCAGGGCCGTCGCCAGGCCAACGACGGTCGCCTCGTCGGTGAGGGCAATCGCGTTGTTGGTACCGGCCGACAGCGGCACCAACGCGACATCGGGCCAGCCTTCGACGGCGGCTCGTACGGTACCGTCTCCTCCGACGGTGATGACTGATGCCGCGCCGAGCTCTTCGAGCGTGCTCGCGGCGCGACGGGTGTCGATCTCGTTGCCTTCTGCCTCGACCGGCAGCCAGCGGACCTCTGGTCGGTGCCGGGCGGCAAGCCGAACGGCGCGCTCGACGAGACCCGATCGGTCCCGCAGCGCATGAACCTCGACGGGTGGCCCAGCGGCGAGACCGGTGAGGAGGCGGGCAACCAGGTTCGCCTTCTCTTCGATGTCCACTACGCGGGCCAGGCCGACGAGGCGACGAACGTCCTTCGAAGACACGGGATTGGCAATCAGCCCGACGATCACAATGAACGAGCGTACCCAGGGGACCACGCGGGGTTTGGATCCGGTGAGGACACCGCGAGCGGCGTTCCCGGCCGGTAGAACAGCGCGGTGGTTGCTCGCCGAGGCACCCTCCTAGCGATCTGGGTGCGGAACAGGGACCACGGTGAGCCCGTCGATGCCGGCGAAGTCGCTCGAGTTGCACGTATGCACCGGTAGGCCGGTGGCGACTGCGATGGCTGCGATCATGGCGTCGTAGGTGCGGGCGGTCGACTTGCGATCGGTCCGACGAAGCGACGCGGCGACCCGAGCGAAGCTGCGGGCTGCGGCGGCGTCGAACGGCAACGGATCGAAGTCGGCCTCGGCTTGCTGGAGGTGAGCCAGGCGAGTGGCTCGTGCGACCTCGTTGGAGGCGACGAGGAGCCCAACCGACAACTCGGCAAGCGTCACTGCGGTGATCAGAGGCTCGGAGGGGAGTGCGCTGGTGTCTTCGATTCGCGCCAGCAGGATGAGGGTACTCGTGTCGAGGATGCCCCGGCTCACGGGATCAGACCGATGCGTCGATGACGTCGTCGAGGTCCCCGATCAGCCGTTTGGGGTCGACGACCGGGAGACTTCGGTGCCGGGCCAGCAGCACGTCGAGGAGCACCGGTTGGCGCCCGAGCGGCCGCAGTTCGGCAACCGGCTTGCCGGATCGCGTGATCGTGACGCCTTCCCCGCGACTGACACGATCGACCACATCACCGCCATGGTTACGCAACTCACGGATCGAGACATCTGCCACGGCCACCGCGTATCACCCGTGATACGTAGCCGAAAGAGCCCCCTCTAGCGCCTCCCTGACCGCGACCAGAAACGCCGCTGCCTGAGCTCCGTCGACGAAGGCATGGTCGAACGTCAGACTCAACGTGAGAAACCGACGCGACACGACCGAGCCGTCCTCGGCAAAACCGGGCACCTCACGGATGGCACCCACCCCGAGGATGGCGATCTGCGGCAGATTGATCAGCGGGGTGAAGGCGTCGATGCCGAAGCTGCCGAGGGTGGTGATCGTGAAGGTCCCGTCTTCGAAATCGCTCGCGTCGAGCTGCTTGGAACGGGCTCGCTCGGCGAGATTGGCGATCGTCTTGGCGAGATCCTCGAGTTCCAACGCCGTCGGGTCTCGAATGACGGGTGCGGTCAGGCCTTCGTCGGTCTGGATGGCGATGGCGATGTTGGCGACGTCGGACGGGATGAACCGGGCACCGTCGCGGGTGCCGTTGAGAGAAGCGTGATCACGGAGACATGCCGCCGTCGTCCTCACCACACGGGAATTGATGTGCTCCAGCGCGACTCCGGTCATGTCGACCTGGGTCGTGAGTGTCACGGGAGCCGTCTCAGCGTGGCTGCGAAGCATGTTGCGGGCGATCACCGCTCGGAGGAACCCGGGCTCCTCGACCGCGAGAACAGAACCCGCGGCTGCCATCTCGACATCGGCCTCGGTGATGCGTCCCCCTGCACCCGTGGCCGCGACCGCGACCAGGTCGACGCCGAGCTCACGCGCCCGCCGCTTGGCGGCGGGCGACGCTCGGACCCCGTCTGTCTCGATCGGCGAGGCCGGCGCTGTCCCCGCCTCGCCGATCGTGCAGATGGGCGCCCCCTGCGGGACGGGTATGTTGATTGCGACGAGTCCTTGGACTACGCCGTCTGCCGGCGCGGAGACGTCGTCGGCTACCTTCTCTGCCTGAACCTCCGCGATGAGCTGTCCTGTCGTGACCGTGGATCCCTCGGTCACGAACCACGCGGTGACCACCGCGTCGTCACCTTCCGTGGTGACGACGGGCATCAAGACGTCGACGGACACGACCTAAGTCGAGATGAGCTGTTTCGCCGCGGCGGCGATCTTCCCGGCATTCGGCAGGGCGAACTCCTCCAGCGGCCTGCTGTAGGGAATCGGCACGTCGGGCTCTGCGACACGCACCGGGGGAGCGTCCAGATAGTCGAACGCACCCTCCACCGCTGTGGTGATGATCTCGCCGGTCATCCCGAAGCTCTTGTAGTCCTCGTCGACGACGAGAAGCCGGTGGGTCTTCTTGACGGAGTCGATGATCGCGCCACGGTCGAGCGGAACGAGTGACCGCAGGTCGATGATCTCGAGAGAGATCCCGTCGTCGGCGAGAGCTTCTGCCGCATCGAGCGCGAAGTGCACATCCCGCCCGACCGTCACGACGGTGACGTCCTCGCCCTCGCGGGCGATAGCTGCCTCACCGATCGGGACCGTGTACGGCTCCTCGGGGACCTCGCCGGTCGCTCGCGGGTTGTTGGTCATCCACCCGAGGCCGAGCACTCCCTTGTGGAAGATGTACAGCACGGGATTGTCGTCGCGGATCGCCGAGATCATCAACCCCTTGGCGTCGTATGGGTTGGACGGGATGACCACCTTCATCCCCGGCAGGTGGGCGAACACTCCCCACAGCGTCTGCGAGTGCTGGCCGGCATCGGAGTAGTGGCCTCCTGCCGCTGTGGTCAGCACCATCGGCACCTTGACGGCGCCTCCGGAGAAGTAGTGGATCTTTGCCATGTTGTTGTAGATCTGATCCATACAGACGCCGAAGAAGTCGACGAACATCAGCTCGGCGATGGGCCGGAGCCCGTTGATGGCGGCACCGACTGCGGCACCGATGAAGCCCGTCTCCGAAATCGGAGTGTCGATCACCCGTTCCGATCCGAACTCGTCGAGCAGGCCCTCGGTTGCTCCGAAGATCCCACCGTACACACCGACATCCTCACCCATCACCAGGACCGTGTCGTCGCGCGCCATCTCTTGCCCGATGGCCTCGGCGATGGCCTTCTGCGTCGTCAGCATCCTCTCAGTCGTGATCGTTGTCACGGTGACCTCCTCAGGCGAAGACGTGGAGGAGGGCGTCCTCCGGCTTCGGATACTCGCTCTGGCGGGCGAAGTCGATCGCTTCATCGACCTCGGCATGGGTGGTCTTCTGGATCTCCTCGGCTTTTGCCGGGGTGAGGACGTTCTCCTCGATGAGCCGCTGCCTGTAGAGCTCCAGGGGATCACGCTCGGCCATGGCGGCTTTGAACTCGTCGGTTCGGTACAAGTCGGCGTCGCCTTCGAAATGGCCCCACAAGCGATCGGTCTTGACCTCGACCAGGCTCGGGCCCTCTCCGGCCCGGGCACGGCGTATGGCCTCACCGGCCACCTCGTACACGGCAAGCGGGTCGTTGTCGGGCACGAGGACGCCCGGAATGCCGTACGCACTCGCCCGGTCGCTGTTGTCGGCGATCGCCGTGGATGCCTCCTTGGGGACCGAAATGGCGTACGCGTTGTCCTCACATACGAACACAACCGGCAGATTCCACAGTGCCGCCAGGTTCAGCGACTCGTGGAACGCCCCCTGGTTGGCCGCTCCCTCACCGAAGAAGGAAAGCGCCACGTTGTTCTTCCCCAGCCTCTGGAAGGCGAGGGCAGCCCCGACGGCCACCGGCATTCCTTCGCCGATGATCCCCGAGCACCCGAAGTTCGGCTCCACTGAGAACAGGTGCATGTGACCGCCCTTGCCCTGTCCGAGCCCGGTGACCTTGCCCATGATCTCGGCGGCCATCAGCTTCAGATCGACACCCTGCGCGATCGCGACGTGATGGGGCCGGTGGGTGGCCGTGATGGCATCGCCCGGTTCGAGGTGGGGCATAAGCCCCACGGCAACCGGCTCCTGTCCTGCCGAGAGATGCATCTCCCCCGGGATCGGGCCGGCCGCGATGTCGAAGGCCGGCAGCTTGTCCTCGTAATAGATCTCCCGGATCCGCTCCTCGAAGTACCGGATCCGCACCGTGGCCGCATACATGTCGACCAGGTGCTGCTCGGGTATCTGCATACGCACCTCCCGATTCCCGGGCGGTCCCCCGGCATGAATCTGCCGATTCGGCACACGGGGAAGGCCGCGTCCGCTGGTAGGCTCAGGCCCCGGCTGGCTCGCTGGGGCCTCTCTTCCCGAACGTAGTCTCCCAGCTGCGGCACCGCCTTTGGTTCTCTGGTTAAGTTTTCGCGACTTCGTGGCGCACACGACCTGCCGCGGTCGCCGCCCGACCCGGTAGCCGCGTCAGCTCTGCCTTCGATACGAGGGGATCCCTGGTATCGTTCCGTCAACCGCACCGGGTGGAGGCCAGCGCATCGTCGCTTCCCCGGTGATTCACGGCTGAGTTTCTCACCCGGTTGGACTGCCTCTTCGGCCGAATCTCGATCCCGCAGGCAATAAGGATGCCCTTCGGTCGAGCAAGAGATCGGCACATCCAACGATGTCCCCACCCGGCCCATGTCGCTCATCCGGCAGGTCGCCGGCCGGGACCAGGAGCAATCATGACGACCACATTCGCCCAACTCGGGCTCCCCGACTCGCTCGTGCGCGAGCTCGCGGCACAAGACATCACCGCGCCATTCCCGGTCCAGGCAGCCACGATCCCCGACGCCCTCGCCGGCAAGGACGTCTCGGGCATGGCCCCGACCGGGTCCGGCAAGACCCTCGCCTTCGGGCTCCCGATGCTCGCCAGAGTCGATAACGCAAGCCGCCACCGGCCCCGGGCGCTGATCCTGGCACCCACGAGAGAGCTCGCCGAACAGATCAAGCAGGAACTGGCTCCCCTCGCCAGGGCCGTCGGCCGGCGCGTGATCGCCGTGTACGGCGGCGTGGGATACGGGCCGCAGAAGGGCGCGTTGCGCAAGGGTGTCGACGTCCTCGTGGCCACCCCCGGACGGCTCGAGGACCTCATCGAACAGGGATCGGTCGACCTCAGCCAGGTCGACATCGTCGTTGTGGACGAGGCGGACCGGATGGCAGACATGGGATTCCTCCCTGCCGTGCGCCGAATCCTCGACGGCACCTCACGGCGTCGCCAGACGTTGCTGTTCTCGGCAACCCTCGACGGTGACGTGGCGGTGCTGAGCCGTGACTATCAGCGAAACCCGGTCCGGCACGAAGCCGGGACGGTGGAGCCGGAGACGATCGATGCCAGGCACCACTTCTGGCTCGTGCAACACCACGACCGCACGCAGCACACAGCGAACCTGGTCGCAAGGGCCGGGCGCTCCATCGTGTTCACACGCACCCGCCACGGTGCCGACCGGCTCGCCAAACAGCTCACCAAGCTGGGGGTCGGCGCGGTGGCCTTGCACGGTGGACGCTCCCAGAACCAGCGCAACAGGGCTCTCAAGGCGTTCTCATCCGGTCGTGCCGAGGCGTTGATCGCCACCGATGTCGCCGCCCGCGGGATCCACATCGACGATGTGGCCTCGGTGATCCACTTCGATCCACCGGGGGACTACAAGGACTACCTCCATCGGTCGGGGCGAACGGCTCGCGCCGGCGCCAGCGGAACGGTCGTCAGCCTCGTCACCGGCGAACAGCAGCGAGGCGTTCGCCGCATGCAGCAAGATCTCGACCTGCAGGCACCGATCGAGACGCCGCGACTCGACGCCCTTCACAGCGGTGGGCACCGGATCGGCGACGCCGCCCCTCAAGGACCCGGCCGCGCTTCGGCCACCAGGCCGGCTTCGCGTTCTGCGAGGCATTCGCGTAACAACGGCCAGAGCGTGTACGTGGCAAATCTCCCGTGGGGCGCGACGTCCGAGGACATTCAGGCACTGTTCGGGCGTTACGGCGAGGTCCATCAGGCCACGGTCATCACCAACAAGCGGACCGGACGATCGAAGGGCTTCGGCTTCGTCGACATGCCCCAACCCGCCGCCCGCAGCGCGGTCGACGCACTGCACGGCTCGATGCTGGACGGCCGCGACCTCACGGTCCGTTTCGCCCAGCCGAAGCGCCACCGCGGCTGACCCGTCCACCTCATCCACCTCAACCACGTCGGGTCCATCGGGACCCAGAGAAAGGAGTCCCCATGAGGACACCACACACCTCGCGCCCACAGGCGCATTCGACCATCAACCACCTCAGAAGAGGCAACACCTACCGGGCAACGACCCGCCACGGCGCAGCCGTCGGCGAGTACCTGGGCATCGAGGCTCCTCACGGCGACCGGGCGATCCTCCTTCGCCACGGAGCCGGAACCGAGTCGATCGCCCTCCGCGACGTCATGTCGATCCGACCCACCGCGGCCTGAGAGGCCAGTCTCCGACGACGATCCCCAACTACCATCTGGAGCCATGACCACGTTTCGCGGCGCAGTGCTGCGCGAGCGGGGCCTCTCCCGCCCATACGCGGAGTCCCGTCCCCTCGAGATCGTCGAACTCGAGCTCCCTGAACCCGGTCCCGGTGAGGTGCTCGTCGAGGTCGGTGCCGCCAGTCTGTGCCGATCCGATCTATCGGTAGTGACCGGCGCCCGAGTCTGGCCGCTGCCAATGGTGATTGGTCACGAAGCCGCAGGGAAGGTCGTCGCAACCGGCCCGAACGTGACGAATCTCGCCCCGGGCGATGACGTCGTGCTCGTCTACCTCCCCCAGTGTGGGGAGTGCGACCGGTGCCGAGGCGGCGAAGCATGGCTGTGCGAAACCGGTGTTGCGGCCAACGCCAGAGGAGAACTCCTCACCGGAGGTACCCGCCTCACCCACCACGGCGAGAAACTGCACCATCACATGGGATTGGCGGCGTTCGCCGAGTACACGCTCGTCGCCCAGGCCTCCGCGGTGAAGGTGCCGCCGGGTCTGGCCGCTCGCGACACCTGCGTCTTCGGATGCGCCGTGCTGTGCGGCGCGGGAACGGCGCTCAACACGGCGGGCGTCGCAGAGGGCGAATCGGTCGCGGTGGTGGGCCTGGGAGCCGTTGGTCTCTCCGCGATCTTGGGATCCAAGGTGGCAGCTGCCGAGCGGATCGTCGCCCTCGATCTCCTCGAGACGAAACTCGCAACCGCTGTGGCGCTCGGGGCAACCGACGTGCTCGCGGCCGATGAGACCGCCCCGAACCACGTCGTGGATATGACGGTCGGCGGCGTCGATCACGCCATCGAGACCTCGGGCACGCTCGAGGGCTTCGAGCTGGCAGTGCGGCTCGTGCGGCGCGGCGGCACCGTCACGACGCTCGGCCTACCGGGACCGGGAATCTCCTTCGGCCTCGAGCTGGCACCGTTCGTCGTCGGCGGCGTGACGATCCAGGGCAGTTATCTCGGCTCGTGCGTGACCCAGCGTGACGTGCCGCGTTTCATCGAGTTGTATCGCGACGGCCGGTTCCCCGCCGATGAGCTCGTCTCCCACCACATCGAGCTGGACGACATCAACGTCGCCCTCGACAGACTCGCCGACGGGGAGGCTCTCCGCCAGGTCATCGAGTTCTGAGGTTCACGCGAGGATTCCTCCGGCCGCTACGACGTCTTCGAGGGCGCGGTCGCCGTCGCCTGCCTCGAGATCGACGGATCTGATGGCGCCCGTCAGCAGAACAACCGGGTACCCGGCGGCCAGTCCGTCGAGCGCGGTGGCCTTCACGCAATAGTCGGTGGCCAGGCCCGCCACGACGAGCTTCTCCGTTCCGCGCTCGGCCACCAGATCGGCGAGCCCGGTCGGCGAGGTCTCCCCGGTCACGGGATCGCTCACCGAGAAGCCCGAATAACCGTCTTCGCCGCGAGTCCCCTTCTTGATGATCGGCCCGTTCACCGTGAGGTCGGGATGGAATTCGGCGCCCCAGGTCCCCCCGACACAATGGACGGGCCAGATACCCCCGTCCTTGGCGAAATGGGGCGTCGACTCCGGGTGCCAATCGGCCGTGTACACGACCGCGGCACCGGCCAGGCTCGCGGCTTCGATCTCGCGGTTGATCACCGGAACCACGTCCTCTCCGCCAGCGACGTAGAGGTTCCCTGCGGGGTCGGCGAAGTCGTTTTGGACGTCGACCACGATGAGCGTCGTCGCAGCGTCGTACCTGTTCTCGGCCATACACCGATGCTACCTGCAACTGCCGGGGGCAATGGGCGGCGGCATCGTGTCCGGTAGCATCTCCCGGCCGACCGAGGAGGCAACTGATGAACAGCGGAGGCATGCGGTTTGGTCTGCGTATCCCGTCCTATGCCTGGCCCGGCCTCGAGTACGGCGACGCCCGCGACCTGCTCGACTACTGCCGACGCATCGACGATCTGCCATTCGACGATATCTGGGTGATCGACCACCTCCTCGCCTCCAAGGGCGTCTACGGCGTGTCGTGGATCGACCCGCTGACGATGCTGGCTGCGGCTGCAGGCGTTACCGAACGGGTGGGTCTCGGGACGGCCGCCCTCGTCCTCCCCCTCCGCCATCCAGTGATCCTCGCCAAAGAGATTGCCTCGTTGCACATGCTCTCTGGAGGGCGGTTCCGCTTCGGCGTTGCCGTTGGGTGGGATCCCGAGGAGTTCGCGGCCGTCGGCATCCCCCTCGCGGAGCGGGGACGAAGAACCGACGAGGCGCTCGAACTCGTCACCCGCCTCCTTACCGAGGAGGAAGTCTCGTTCGACGGCCGGTACTGGACTGTGGAGGCACTCACGATCCACCCCAGGGTCCCGGATCTCCCTCCGCTGTGGGTCGCAGGTGGGACGCTCACCCACGCCCCCGACACCCCGGACAAGCCGTACATGGCCCCGGGCGTCCTCAACCGCATCGTGGGAGCGGACGGGTGGATGGCCAGGTCGTCTGGGTCCGACCCGGGGGACGTCGCCAAAGACATCGAGGTCGTCACGAGCGGGCTCATCGACTCCGGGAGGGAGCCGTCATCTCTCACGTTCGGAGCGACGCAATTCCTCCACCTCGTTCCCGGTGAGTCACGGGAAGCGGCCCTTGCCGAGCAAATGCCGCACTTCCATGCGGTGATGGGAAAACACCGCAACGACGACGACTTGCGCGCTTCGTACCTCACCGGAACCCCCGAAGACATGCGAGCGACGATCACCCAGCTGCATGCCGCAGGTCTCCAGTACCTGATCCTCACCCCGCTCATCGACGATCCGCACCAGCTGGAGCTGATCGTCGAGCACATCATCGCCCCCCTCTTCGCGGAGGACTCGTACCGAGATCCCACAGACGCATAGCGTTCAAAACCCGCTCCGGTGTGGCCGGCAGATCACGGACCGCGCCCCCGATGGCGTGACGGATGGCGTTCAGGATGGCCGGGGCGGTCGCGATGAGCGAGTGCTCCCCGATGCCCTTCGCTCCGTATGGGCCGAGCGGATCACTCGACTCCACGAGGATCGACACCACGTCCGGCACATCGCCGAAGGTCGGGATCAGATAGTCGTGCAGGTTCTCGTTGAGCCCCGGCAGATACTCCTCCATGAGGGCCAGGCCGATGCCCTGGGCAACTCCGCCTTCGATCTGTCCCTCGACGAGCGTCGGGTTGACCGCCTTGCCGACGTCGTGCGCGGCGGTGATACGCAACAACCGTACCGTCCCGAGCTCGGAGTCGACCTCCAACTCGGCCATCTGGGCACCGAAGCCGAAGACGGCGTACGGGTCACCGCGGCCGTTCTCGTCGAGAGGTGATGTCGGCGGGTCGTAGGTCTCCTCGGCCGAGACGACGTATCCGGTGGCGTCGGATGGCAGAGCATCGAGATCGATGCCCCACGTCTCGCCCCGATCGTGGACCCCGAGCCGGCCCTCCTCGAGCTCGAAACGAGCGTCTGGTGATGCCTCGGCGAGCGCGATCATGCTGGCGCGCAGCGATCGCCCCGCCAGGTACGCGGCGTTGCCCGACACGTAGGTTTGGCGCGACGCCGAAGTCTTGCCGGCGTCGGGAGTGACCCGGGTATCCGGGCCAACGTGGGCAAAGGAGTCCATCGAGATCCCCAGGGCGTCAGCACAGATCTGGGCAATAACGGTGTTCGAGCCCTGGCCGATATCGACGGCGCCCTGGTGGAGAACGATCCGCCCATCGGTACGAAGCGCAACGCGGATCGTCGACGGGTTGGGGAGGGCGGTGTTCCCGCATCCGTACCAGAGTCCTGCCAGTCCCACTCCGCGACGCGTGTTGATACGAGGACCGGCGTTGACCGCTGCGGCCTCGTCGAGAGCGCGCTGCCAGTGCGGGCGCAGCGCATCGAGGCAGTCGAGGAAGCCGACTCCGGCGGTGAAGACCTGGCCGGTCACCGTGGGGGTACCCGCGGTGAGCGCGTTCTTCACGCGGAACTCCAGCCGGTCCATGCCGAGCGCGTCGGCGAGCTCGTCGAACAGGCACTCCTGGGTAATCGCCGACTGCGGGACCCCGAAGCCGCGAAACGCTCCCGAGGGAGGCCCGTTGGTGTGCACGGCCACCGTGCGAGCGCGATAGGCGTCGTACACGTAGGGCCCACCGGCATGGATGGGTACCCGGTTCGCCACGGTGGGACCCCACGAGGCGTAGGCCCCCGTGTCGAACCGACCGTCGAAGTCCATGGCGACGAGCCTGCCGCCGATCGACGCACCGATACGAGCGTGCAGACGGGACGGGTGCCGCTTGGTAGTCGAGGCCATCGACTCGGGCCGGGTATAGGTGATTCGCACCGGGCGTTGCAGTCGGAGCGCAACCAGGGCGATGATCGGTTGGATCGACAGGTCGAGTTTGCCTCCAAAGCCTCCGCCCACGGCAGTGGGCACGATGCGCACCTCTTCGGGGGGCAGATCGAGGATGGCGGCGACCTCGGTGCGATCCATGTGCGGCGTTTGGGTGGTTACATGGATGGCGACGCCAGGCCCTTCGGGCATCGCATAGCCGGCCTCCGGCTCGATGTAGGCATGCTCGATGAACCCGGTGCTGAATGCGCCTTCGACCACGACGTCGGCGGCGGCGAGGGCGTCATCGACGTCACCGTGGCGGACGAGGCCTCGCACCAACTCGTTGCCGTCGCGACCGCCGTGGAGAAGGGGCGCGTCGGGTACGTGGGCGTCGTGGATGTCGAGGAGCGAGGGCAGCTCCTCCCACGTCACGGGAACTCGGGTGAGGTCGAGATCCGCCATGGCCTCCGCGGTTCCGACGACCACAGCGATCGCCTCTCCACGGAACCGGGTCGAGTCGACTGCGAAGACCGGCTGGTCGGCAAAGGCTGGGATCACGCCGAAGCGATTGCGTCCCGGGATGTCTCGCGCAGTGAAGACGGCTGCGATCCCATCGGTGGCGTCGACGAAGCCGTCGAGGTCGCCGAAGCGGAAGGCGGCGCGGTGGAACGGTGAACGCACCACCCTGGCCACCAGAGCATTCGCCGGGGCCTCGTCCGCCCCGAAGGTGTCGGTACCGGCCACCTTCGGACGGCCATCGACCCGCGGCACCCGCCGTCCCACTGCCTTACCCGGCGCGGGCGCGGCTGTCTCGCCTTCCTCGGTCGTGGGCACGGCCATCACTGCCGTGATGATCTTCCGATAGCCGGTGCATCGACACAGCACACCACCGAGCCCATCCATCACCTTCTGCTCGTCGGGGGTGCTGCGCTCTCGCAGCAGGGCAGCGGCCGAGACGAGCATGCCGGGGGTGCAGATCCCGCACTGGGCCGCGCCGTGCTGGAGGAACGACCGCTGCAAGGCAGCGATTTCGCCGCTGTGGTCCAGGCCTTCGATCGTCGTGACGTGCCGACCGGAAAGACGACCCACCGCAACCGTGCAGGCGTTCACCGCGTCTCCATCGAGCAACACAGTGCAGGCGCCGCAATCACCGGCATCGCAGCCGACCTTGGTGCCCTGGAGGCCGAGGTTGTTGCGCAGCACATCGGTGAGACGTCGCAGCGGCGATCCTTCCACGTCGACCGTTGCGCCGTTCACCTCGAAGCGCACCGTCACGACTGATTCCCCAGCTCGAGCAAGGCCCTTCGGACCAAGGTGAGGGCCGCGCCGCGCCGGTATGAAGCAGAGGCCCGAATGTCGTCGATCGGGTCCAGCATCGACAGATGGTCGGCAGTGACCACCAGTGCGAGGTCACGGTCGATGGGGCGGCCCACCAGATCGCTCTCGAGGGTGAGCGCTCGTTGGGCAACCGGCGAGCACGCCCCGATGGCGACCCTGGCATGGCGTACCGTGCCGTCATCGCCGCCGGCCACCAGCGCCGCGACCATCGCGATCGAGATGACGAGATACCGCCGCGAACCGAGCTTGAGGAAGGTCGAGACCGCATCGTCCAGGTCGCTCGGCACGAGGATCGCGGTGACGAGCTCATCCGGTCGCCGTGCGGTCTGGCGGTATCCGGTGATGAACTCGCCCACGGAAAGTATCCGGGCGCCATGGACCGACACGAGCTCTACAGAGGCGTCGAGGGTCAGCAGTGCGGGCACGCCGTCGGCGGCCGGCGAGGCGTTGCAGAGGTTGCCGCCGATGGTTGCGGCGTTCTGCACCTGGACTCCTCCGACGCGGGCGGCTGCCCGGCGCAGGCCGTCGAACCGGGGAGGAAGATCTGCGTTGGTGATGTCTGCCCAACTCGTGAGCGCGCCGATGCGATAGCTGCCATCGGACGACCGCTCGATGCCGTCGAGCGCAGCAAGGCGGCTGATGTCGAGCACGTGCTCAGTGAGGGGAAGGCCGACGCGCGCCGGGTAGAAGTCGGTACCTCCAGCAAGGATGGTAGGGGCATCCGACGCCAGCCGGGCGAGGGCCTCGTCGAGCTCGGTGGGGGCGGTGTACTGCATCGAGGCCTTCACGATTGCAGGATACCGACCGTAGCGCAGCCGGGCCGGACGGGCCGTGACTACGCCGGGTAACGTTGCGACAGAGTGCGAGCAGGGAGGTTGCTGTGAACATCCGCAAGGTCGTGACGCTCATCGACGAGACTCGCCGCGAGGCGGGACGCAACGTCGTTCCACCCATCCGCCGGGTGATCACCGCGGCCGTCCTCACCAATCCATTCGCCGGTCGCTACGTCGACGATCTCGAGGAGTTGATGGAGGCGAGCGTCGAGCTCGCGGGAGCGCTTGCAATGGAGGCGGTCGGATACCTCGACGGCCGGGACGTGCACAGCTACGGCAAAGGCGGGATCGTCGGCATGGACGGAGAGCTGGAGCACGTCGCCGCCATGCTCCACCCCAGATTCGGCGCCCCCTTGCGAGATGCGTGCGGCGGCGGCAAGGCCATCATCCCGTCGGCCAAGAAGCGGGGGGGCCCCGGCACGCCGCTTGACGTCCCGTTGCATTACAAGGATGCCGCGTTCGTCCGTAGTCACTTCGATGCGGCGGAGCTGCGAGTTGTCGATGCGCCAGCCGCCGACGAGCTGGTGATCGCCGTGGCGGTCACCGACGGCGGACGGCCCCATCCCCGGGTCGGAGGGCTCCAAGTAGATGAGATCGGCGGCGAGGACGGATTGCGATGAGCAACCTCGTGATCCGCAACATCGGCACGATCGCGACCGGCGACCTCGCCGCGCCCATCGCGGCCGGTGACACCATCGTGGCGCGAGAAGGGCGCATCGAATTCGTTGGAACACTTGCCAATGCCGACATCGCAGGTATCGATGCCACGATCGACGCTGCCGGCGCCACCGTCGTCCCCGGTCTTTGCGACAACCACGTCCATCCAGTCATTGGCGACTACACGCCTCGGCAGCGCACACTCGATTACATCGACTCCGCACTCCACGGCGGTGTCACCACGATGATGTCTGCCGGCGAGCCGCACACACCCGGACGCCCCAGGGACCCGGTCGGCGTGAAAGCGTTGACGATTCTGGCCCACAAATCGTTCGAGAACCTGCGGCCCTCCGGTGTGAAGGTGCACGCCGGAGCGGTCCTCCTCGAACCGGGTCTGACTGAGGCAGATTTCGCAGAGATGGCCGAAGCAGGCGTGCACCTCGTTGCAGAGATCGGGATCTCCGGCGTGAAGGATCCCGACGAGGCCGCCGCCATGACACGTTGGGCCCAGGCCAACGGCATGAAGGTCATGGTGCACACCGGCGGCGCGTCGATACCGGGTAGCGGGGTCATTGGCGCCGACTTCGTCGTGGCCGTGCAGCCCGATGTGGCCGGGCACACCAACGGCGGTCCCACCGCCCTTCCGCTCGGCGACGTCGTACGCATCTTCGACGAAACCACGGCCCGCATCGAGATCGTGCACAACGGAAACGTCCGCGCGGCGGGCGAGGTGGCCGCCCTCGCCGCCGATAGAGGCGAACTGGATCGAGTGGTGCTCGGAACGGACAGCCCCGCCGGCTCGGGCGCTCAGCCCCTTGGGATCCTGCGGGTGATGTCGTGGGTGGCGGCACTCGGTGGTGTGGCTCCAGAGGCGGTAGTGGCCATGGCCACGGGCAACACGGCGGCCCTCCACGATCTCGAGGTCGGTGTCATCAGTCCGGGAAGACCCGCCGATCTCGCCGTCGTCGATGCGCCCCTCGGCTCGCAGGCGGCCGATGCGTTCGGTGCCCTCGCCATCGGCGACACGCTGGCTGTTGCCGCCGCCGTCATCGACGGTTCGGTGCGCTACACGAAGAGCCGGAACACACCCCCGCCGCAGCGGCCCATCGAGTTCGAAGGAGTCTGAGCCGTGGAGAATCCGGCCACGACCTTCTCCGAGTATCGGGTGCGTCGCGACCTCGACTTCGATCCGTCGGCGACGGCCGTGTTGGTCGTCGACATGCTCAACGACTTCCTCGAGCGAGGCGGCGCCATGCCCCTTCCGGAGGGACAGGCGTTGTACGCCCCGATACGGCAGCTCCTCGCCGCGGCACGCGAGAACGAATTGCCGGTGATCTGGGTCTGTGACGAACACCCGCCGGATGACAAGGAGTTCGACAAACGCGCCGTGCATTGCCTGCGCGGATCCTGGGGTGCTGAGATCGTTGCCGACCTCGAGAGTCGCGATGAGGAATACCACGTGGCAAAGCGTCGCTACTCAGGGTTCTTCGAAACGGATCTCGACCTCCGGCTCCGTGAACTCGGCGTGCGGCATCTCGTCCTCACCGGAGTCGTGACGAACATCTGCGTTCGGTCGACGGCCCATGATGCGTTCTTCCGCGGCTACGACGTCGTGATACCCGAGGAGTGCGTCGCGGCGACGTCGGATCGAGAGCAGGCTTCGAGCCTCTACGACATCGATACCCACTACGGCACCGTCGCCGGTCTCGACGCCGTGCTGGGCATCATCGAGCAGCGCCGCGGCAGTCGGAAGTAGGATCGCTGGCCTCATGGACCGACCCCGCGCCACACTGGAGAATCACATCGGCGGAACCTGGGTGGCGCCATCAGGGCCTGGCTCGGTCCCCGTCACCAATCCCGCGACCGGCGGCATGATCGCGGACCTTCCCCTGTCCTCCGTGGCCGATGTCGACGGCGCGGTTGCGGCCGCTCACGAGGCATACCAGGAATGGCGCACTGTTCCCGTGCCGACGCGATCGGCAATCCTGTTTCGCTACCGCCGGGTGTTGTCGGATGCAACCGAGGAACTGGCCCGGATCATCGTCGACGAGAACGGCAAGACCCTCGCCGAGGCTCGGGGAGAGATGCTGCGGGCACTCCAGTACGTCGAGCACGCTTGTGCCGTGACCGAGACCATGAAAGGCGCGGTGACCGAGAACGTCGGCACCGGTGTCGACATCGAATACATCAGGGAACCCCTCGGCGTGTTCGCCGTGATCGCGCCGTTCAATTTCCCCGCCATGATCCCGCTCTACTTCACGTGGGCGGTCGGCGCAGGCAACACCGTCGTCGTCAAACCGTCCGAGCTGTGCCCGTTGACGACCGTTCGCATGGTCGAGCTCGCCACCGAGGCGGGCTTTCCCGATGGGGTGGTCAACCTCGTTCTCGGCGATCGCACCGTGGTAGAACGCCTCGCCGAGCACCGGGACGTCGTCGGTCTCTCCTTCGTCGGGTCGTCGGATGTTGCCCTCCGCGTGTACACGATGACCACCGGCTTCGGGAAGCGCTGCCAGGCCCAGGGAGGCTCGAAGAACCATCTCGTGGTCACGGACACGGCGGTCATCGACAAGTGCCTGCCCAACATCGTGTCCTCGATGCTCGGCAACACGTCGCAGCGATGCTTCGCCGGCTCGAACCTGGTCGTGTACCGGTCCGTCTATGAGCCTTTCATGGAGCGATTCCTCAGCGCCGTCGACAAACTGAGGCTCGGGCATGGGCTGGACGAAGACGTAACGTTGGGACCGGTCATCTCGCAATCCGCCCTCGAACGGTTCGAAGCTGCTATCGGCGAAGCCGAGAACGGCGGGGCCGGCGTGCTGCTCGACGGCCGCGGTGCCACGGTCGAGGGGTACCCCGACGGACACTGGATGGGACCGACCGTTCTCTCCGCCGCACCCGGCATGGCGGTCTTCGACGAGGAGCTGTTCGGCCCGGTGCGGTGCGTCATGGCGGTCGACGATCTCGACGAGGCCATTGACGTCGTGAACGCCAGCACCTTCGGGCACACCGCGGCGATCTACACCGAGCACGGCGGGGTCGCCCGCGAGTTCCGCCGCCGCGCCGACGTCGGCCAGGTAGGCATCAATGTTGGAACGCCTGCTCCAATTGCCTTCTACGCCGTCGGAGGGCGCAAGCGGTCGTTCTACGGGTCACACCGTGGCCGCGCCAACGACGCCATCGATTTCTACACGGATAAGAAGGTCGTGGTCAGCACGTGGCACGTCGACACCACCCAGCAGACCGCGGTGGACCCAGCATTCGAAGATGCACCTTGAAGAACGCAACGCTGCAGGCAAGGTTGAGCCCAATCATCGGAAACAGGGAAGACACGGAGGAATGATGCGCAACAAACACGTCTTGATCATCGGTCTGGTGTTCGCGCTGCTGGCCGCGGCCTGCAGCAGCGACGACACGGAAGACGACACGACGACGACTGCAGAACAGGCCACGACCACGGCGGCGCCGGCCGAGCCCATCAAGATCGGCATCATCGCCGACCTGACCGGACCGTTCACGACGTACGGGACGAGCCTGTCGCGTAGCGCCGAACTCGCCATCAAGGAGATCAACGAGTCCGGCGGGATCGCCGGGCGACAGATCGAGGTGATCGTCGAGGACATCCAGACCGATGTGACCGCCACGGTGGACAAGGCCCGCAAGCTCGTCGAAAGCGACAACGTCGACCTGGTCGTGGGTCCGATCGGCTCCGACGCCAACGATGCCGCGTTCAAGACGGTCGTGACAGACGGCGGCACGTTGCTGTTCTACACGGAGACCTATGAGGGCGGGAAGTGTGACCCGCTGTACTTCTCCTTCGGTGCCGTCCCGGCCCAACAGATCCGGCCGCTCATTCCGATCCTGCAGAACGAGTACGGCGCCAACGCCATGTTGTTCGGGGCCGACTACGTGTGGCCGCGCCGGAGTTTCGAGATCGCCAAGCCGATCATCGAAGCCGAAGGTGGAACCGTCGTCTCTGAGCTCTACCTGCCGCTCATCGCGGAGGACTTCAGCGAGTTCGTGCAAGAGGTCCGTGAGAAGAAGCCCGACTACATCTTCTCGTTGTATCCCGCGCTGTGGGGCGCCGCGTTGAAGGCTCTCGACGATGCGGGGCTGCTCGACACCGTCGGCGTCGGCACGATCTTCCTCGGGGATCCCGACTATCAGGGAATCAAGGAGCTCGCTGAGGGTTCCGCCACGGCGTTGCCGTTTTTCACGGCTGCCCAGGGCCCGGGAGTGGACACGTACCTCGCCGCCTATGCAGCCGAATTCGGCGAGGGTGAGATCCCCTCGGGTGGTGAGGGCGTCGGGGCGTACAACGCGATCTACCTCTACAAGCAGGCGGTGGAGCAGGCAGGGAGCACCGATCCGGCAGCCGTCGCCGCGGCAATGGTGGGTCTCACGTTCGAGGGTCCGACCGGCATGGTCGAGATGATGCCTTCGCACCACCTCAAGCAGACGATCAACCTGGTCCAGGCGCAAAACGGCGAGTACGTACTCGTCGATGCCTTCCCGAACATGGACCCTGAGGAGGACTGCTCGCTCTGAATCCTCCTGCTGAAATCGGCACGTTGAGGGAGGAGCGCCGTGTCGCCGGCCGATGGCCCTGCTGACGATCCGGCGACGAAGAGGCCTTCCGTCGATCAGGCTGCACGCTCCCCGGCCGGGGTAGGACACCGCCTCGGCCGGGGACCGCGGAACCGACGCCTGATGATCGTCGAGTTGACGCTGTTGGCGTTGCTCATCGTCGTGCCGCTGGTCAGCAACGATGCGTTCCTCGTCGATCGGCTGGGCCGCTTCTTCCTCCTCGCCATCTTCGCTATGTCCGTCGACCTCATTTGGGGATACGGCGGTCTGTTCACCTTCGGCCATGCCGTGTTCTTCGGAGGTGCGGCCTACGTCGTCGGCATTTTGACGACACGCGAGTGGGGTTTCCTTCCGATCCCCTTCTGGCCGGCGTTGCTTGCAGGCGTGGCCTTCGCGGCGGCCCTCGCGCTGGCCACCTCGTTCTTCGTCTTCTACGGCCGCGGAGCCCTCCGCGGCGTCGAGTTCGCAGTCGTCACGCTCGCCCTGGCAGTCATTGCCGAGCGCATCGCCAACGCCGGAGGCAATGTCACCGGAGGACAGAACGGCATTCTGATGGACTCCCGCCTCGAGATCCCCGGCGTGATATCCTTCCACAAGGGCTTTGCGTTCTACGTCTTCACCGCGTTGCTCCTCGTTCTCGTCTACATCGGGCTGAAACGCTTTCTGCGCGCTCGTCCCGGATTGCTGATCCGCGGGGTGCGGGAGAACGAGGATCGCGTTGGTCTCCTCGGATACGACGTGCCGCGGGTGAAACGCCGCACGTTCGTCCTATCGGCAGCGGTCGCAGGGCTGGCAGGTGCTCTCTTTTACGTACACGACGGAATCGTGTCGCCGAGCGCGGTCGGTGTTGCGGCGTCGACTCTCGTTCTCCTCTGGGTAGTCCTCGGGGGCCGAGGGACGCTCGTCGGGCCGATCGTTGGCGCCATCCTCCTGTCGTACTTGACCGTGAGCCTCTCGGGGCGTCTCCTCGACACATGGCTCGTGGTCGTCGGGGTCACGCTCGTGGTCGTGATCCTCTTCCTGCCCGCCGGGATCTTCGGCTTCCTCAAGCGGGGCGAGTCGTGAGCGTCCTCAGCCTCGACCGAGTGGGCAAGAACTTCGGAGGCTTCGTAGCCGTCGACGAAGTGTCATTTGAGGTCTCCCAAGGTGAGATGCGCGGTCTCATCGGATCCAACGGTGCAGGAAAGAGCACGTTGCTCCATCTCATCTACGGCAGGCTGGACGCCACAGCGGGCACGATCGTCTTCGACGGTACCAACGTAACGCAGATGGCTGCTTCGGAGCGAGCACGTCGGGGCATGGGTCTCGTATTCCAGATCACCAGCGTCTTTCCCGAATTGACGGTAGAGGAGAACCTCTACCTCGGGGCGCTGCCCAAGGAAGCCGGGAAGAGGAACGCTGGAAACCTCGACGAGGTCGAATCGGTGCTCGAACAGATCGGTCTCACCGACATCAGGCGCCGTAACGCTGCCCATTTGAGCCACGGCCAGCAGCAGTGGTTGGAGATCGGAATGGTGCTGTTGACCCAGCCCAAATTGCTGCTCCTCGATGAACCGACATCCGGCATGACGGAGGCGGAGAGCCGGCGTACCGCGGCCCTGTTGCGTGATCTCCGCGACGCGCGAGCGACACAAGCGATGATCGTCGTCGAGCACAACATCGAGTTCATGCGCCTGGTGAGCGATCGTGTCACCGTGATGCATCGCGGGGCGGTGCTCGCCGACGGCAGCATCGACGACGTCCAGGCCAGCCGCGAGGTCCAGGATGCTTACCTCGGGAGGCTCCATTGACCGCTCTGCTTCAGGTCGAGGACATCACCGCCGGGTACGGATCCACCACGGTGCTGCGTGGCGTGTCCCTCGAGGCAGCGGTGGGAGAGGTGGTATGCGTCCTGGGCCGCAACGGCGCAGGCAAGACGACACTGCTGCGAGCGCTCATGGGGATGTTGTCGAAAAGGGGAACGGTGCAGCTCGACGGCGTCGACATCTCGCGTTGGAAGGGGCACACTATCCATCGCGCCGGGATGGTGTGGGTGCCGCAGGAAGACACCGTCTTTCCCGGTCTGACCGTGCTCGAGCACCTCGACATCGCTCTCGGCGGCCGCGGCGTCGATGCCGGTGTGGAGGTCGCGTCCGATCTGTTCCCTCCGCTGGCGGATCGGCTCGATCAGGAGGCGCAGACCCTCTCCGGTGGGGAGCGCAAGATGCTCGGCCTGGCACAGGCGCTCATCGTCTCACCTCGCGTGGTGCTCATGGACGAGCCGACCGAGGGTGTCGCACCCGTCGTCGTTCAGCAACTCATCCCCGCGATCCGGCTGCTGGCCGAAACGGCAGCCGTCGTGCTCATTGAACAGAATCTAGACACCGCGCTCGCAGTCGGCTCGCGCGCATTCGTGCTGGAACAGGGCTCGATCGTGGAAACCGGTGAAGTCCGCGGGCTCTACGAGTCTGGTGTGCTGGAACGAAGGTTGGCGCTGTGACCCCGGCGATGGGGGCGCTCGGCTTCTTGCCGACCGATGCGTTCAACGTGGTTGTGCTCGGGGCCGTATTCGTGCTCATCTCTCTCGGACTCTATTTCACCTTCGGACTGCTCGACGTGGTCAACCTCGTACATGGCGAGCTCATCCTCGTCGGTGCATACACCGCCCTCCAGGTGGCGGACTGGACGGGCAACGTTCTGCTCGGCATGGCCGCCGCCGTCTTCACGGCCGGTTTGCTCGGTCTCGTCATGGAACGTGGCATCTTGCGGTTCCTGTATGAACGACCACTCGACTCGCTCCTGGCGACGTTCGGCATGGCGATCATCATCCGGCAGGTCGTTCAGCTGATGTACAGCGCCAACCCGCGTACGGTGCCGGACCCGATCGGCGGGTCCTTCTCCTTCCTCGGGTTCAACATTCCGTGGTGGCGGTTGATGATCGTGATCATCACCGCGCTGCTCGTCGTCGGCATCCTCGTCCTCATGGAGCGGACCAGGTTCGGATTGCGCGCCCGGGCGACCGTCCGCAACCCGCATCTGGCGGAAACCCAAGGAGTGAACATTGGCTGGTACCGGGCGGCGATGTTCACGATCGGCGCAGGGCTTGCCGGAATTGCCGGAGCCGTCCTCGCCCCGATCAACACGCTCAATCCGCAGTTCGGTCTGTTGTTCCTCGTCAACTCGTTTCTCGTCGTGATCCTCGGTGGGAAGAGATCGCTGCGCGGAATCGTGGTTGCCGGCTTGGTCCTCGGCGGTTCACTGGCCATCCTCCAGTTCATCATCTCAACGGTCTTCGCCCAGATCGTCGTGCTGGTGTTCGCGATCGCGGCCGTCCGGCTCCGTCCCGTGCTCGCGCGACACGTCGGTCAGTGGCGGCAGCAGAGGGCAACTGCCTCGGCAGCGGCTGACGTTGCTCACAGCCCGTGATGGCTAGATCACGACGACGTCGGGACCTCCGGTTCCATGGAGGCGCTCCACCAGGTCTGCCCTGCGGTCGAGGACCGCACGCTGGTTGAGGTATCCCTTGTCTGTGATCTCGTTGGCGTCGATGCTCGGGGGCTCGGCCATGAGCAAGACGCGAGAGATGCGGCGGCTCCCTGCCGGGTTCTGCTCGTTGTAGGCTTTCAGGCCCGCGGTCACAGCTTCATGCACGGCCGGATGCGCGACAAGCTCTTCTGTCGGGATGTCGTCGTTCGCCGCGGCTCGCTCCCTGCACGCCGCGATATTGGGGAAGATGAGGAGCCCGATCTCGTCGCGGTCGTGTCCGGTGAGGACTGCGTCCTGCACAATCGGGGCACAGGCGGCCACCGCGGCGACGCGGATCTCACCCACGTTGACCCACGTACCCGAGGCCAGTTTGAAGTTTTCGGCGATCCGTCCGTCGAAGACGAGACCTTGCGCCGGGTCGTCGTCATCGGCGAGCCGCCCGGCATCTCCCATCTTGAAGTAGCCCTCGTCGTCGAAGGCGGTCTGGGTGAGTTCATTTTGGCGCCAGTAGCCGGGGGTCACATTGGGGCCCTTGACACGCAGCTCCATCTTCTCCCCCACGGGCGCCAGTTTGATCTCGGTTCCCGGCGCCGGCAGCCCAATGACGCCTGCCCGCTCGATCGTGAAATGGACGGTGGTGGCCAGCGGTGCCGTCTCGGTCGAACCCCAGGCCGAGAGCATCCGTACCCGGGCCTCCCTGGTCGCGATCGACAGCTCCTCGAGTTGCCCCCAGAGATGCTGCGGCAGGGCAGCTGCGGCATAGAAGAGGACGTCGAGGTTGCCGAAGAACGTCTCTCGTAGTGCCGCGTCTCTCTGAAGACGAGGGACGAGCAAGCTGAATCCGGCCGGCACGTTGAAATGCATCGTGGCGGGAACCTCTCTCAGATTCTCGATCGTCGTCTCGAACAGCCCAGCCACCGGTTTGCCGCCGTCGATGTAGAGGGTCCCCCCGTTGAACAGGATCATGTTGAAGTTGTGGTTGCCGCCGAAGGTGTGGCTCCAGGGAAGCCAGTCGACGATGACCGGTGGACGATCCAGCAGAAAGGGCCACGCCTGCACGATCGCCTGCTGATTCGAGCACAACATCCGCTGCGTATTCACCACGCCTTTCGGAGCCCCGGTCGAACCCGAGGTGAAGAGGACCTTCGCCACCGTGTCGGGTCCCACGGATCCAGATGCCTCGTCCACGGCCGATCCCGGCGCCGCGGCAAGCAGGTCGCCCAGCATCTCATCGCCCTTTCGAGGGTTGGCGCCGACGACGACTCTCTCCGGGTCGAGCGCTTGCAGTGCACGGTCGAACGCGGTGCCGTCGGATGCAAAGACCACCCCGGGCGTGAGCAGGTCGTTGATGAGGCGCACCTTGGCAAGATCTTGTGACATCAAGGAGTAAGCCGGCGAGATCGGCGCCACCGGGATACCAACCTCCATCGCCGCCAGCTGGACGAGGGCATTGTCGATGGAGTTCCCGGAGAGCAACATGACGGGATGTTCCGGATCGAGGCCCCGCTCGAGCAAGGCCTGACCAAGGGCTCGCACTGCGGCGTGGACCTCCGTATAGGTCATCGCTCGCCATGAGCCTCCCAGATCACGCTCAACGAGGAACGGCCGCTGCGGGGCGGCCGTCGCCCACTGAGCCAGCATGGCGCCGACGCTGGCCGGCGGCAGCTCGAGGGCCATGGGAGAGGAGAGCACGAGACCACCATCGGCGGATGGCCTGGCGTCCACCCGTGCCGGGGCGAATGCGAGATCGATGAAAGGCGGCTTGGTCAATGCAGAGATCCTCGGCTCCGGGAGCAGACAGTACTTCGGAGCCGACCGGATCGAACGCCGGCGTCGACACTGTCGAGGCCGAACGAGCAGAAGAACCGATCCGCGATACCGTCGTGACGCACGCACCGGAGACACAGCATCATGAGCCAGGTCAATGAAGCACCTCGCGGCGCCGCCGAAGCCGTCGCCGCCGCAATCGAGACCGCGATGGAACTGGTTCCGTTCGCCCGGTGGCTCGGGCTCGAACTCACCGCGATCGCGGATAACCGGGTGTACATGCGCTTCGCGATGCGGGACGAGTTCGTCGGCAACCCGGAGCGAAACATCCTCCACGGGGGTATCACCGCCTCGGTGCTCGACACTGTCGGAGGATTCGCCGCCCTCCTCGGCGTCCTCAGTCGCGGCCCGCAGACGTCGAACGGTGCCGACCCTTCGCCCTGGTTGAGCACGATCGACATGCGTACCGACTTCCTGCGCCCAGGGATCGGTGACGATTTCACCGCCTGCGCCTTCCCCCTCCGGGTCGGGAATCGGCTCGTCGTGACCCGCATGGAACTCCACACGGACCCCGGCGGCCTCATCGCCGTCGGCACCGGCACCTATGTGTCGCCCTGACCGGGGAGGCGGCAGGCCACGATGACCGACCGCGGCGACACCCTGACGATCACACGGAACCAGCGGCGATTCGCGTCATGGATGACCGACGTTCTCGTCTACATCGTCGTGTTGAACCTGTTCGTCGAGTACTCCGATGCGATCGTCATCGACTCGTTCACGATCTCGATCCTGACCGCGGTGCTCCTCAAGCTCCTCCTCGACGTCGTCGTGGGCCTCGAACACCGCGTCCGGGACTACTTCGATGAGCGGAGCGACACGTTCTTCAAGATCCTCGGGCTCGTGACGACCTTCTCGATCCTGTTCCTCTCCAAGTTCGCGATCCTCGAAGTCGTCAACTTCGTTTTCGGCGACCACGTCGAGCTGGGCCACTTCATCGACATCATCGCGCTCATCGTCGCCATGATGGCGACGAGAGCGATCTTCGGACGTATCTACGTGCGGCTCGGCCACTCGTAACGAGACTGGGCCGGACGCAGCGGCCTCCCCCGAACCACGTTTCTGTCGGCGGCCCGGAATACGGTCACATCAAGGGCGCGACAGACCGAAGGGAGCGGTCATGGATGCTGCCACACAAGCGTGGCTCGACCAACAGGATGCCGATCTCGCGGCGACGATCCGCCGTCGCGGTTGGTCGATCCAATACATCGGCGGTGACACGTGCAGCGCTCCGGGGTGTAACTGTCCGGAATCGGACGGCCCCCCGTTTGCGTACACGGTCGGGCTCTTCGGGTTGCGCCACCCGGAGTTGCTCATTTTCGGCGTGCCGCCCGAGATCGCGCTCGGCGTTTTGAACGCATTGGGCCGGGGCATCAAGGCGGGAAACGACCACATCCCCTGACGAGTCATCTCGTTCGAAGGCCACGCCGATTGGCCGCGTCGCATCATTCCTGAAGAAGTCCCAAACCCGGGCGAGATCGTGTTCCGGGCGAATCAGTACTACCGGCGCCCTGACGAGTATTCGGTTCCCGTCCTTCAACTCAGCTATGACGACGAAGAAGGCAGGTTCCCCTGGGAAGAAGGCCACATCGCTCGCGAGATGCAACCCAGACCGGGCACGTTCAAGGCGTGACGCCGGACTGAGGCGTTGGCAAGGAGAGCCGCGTCACGGCGGCGGGATCTCGAAGCGACAGACCGGTCCGGGTGCCGTCGCGAGCCGTTCGTCCAAGGTCGCGAGGGCCGCATCGAGCGATTCCGCGAGCGCCACGTACCACGCGTCGTAAGCCGTGATCGTCCCGCGCAGCTGCCACACGCGCTCGGCAAGCGGATCGAAGGGATGGAGATCGACCGCCAGGTCCAGAAGATCGGCAACGGCGAGGGTCGCGACGTCGGAAGAGAGTTCCCCCGCCAGTTCGGCTCGACGGAGCACGTTCGTCGCTTCGACGGGCATCAGGTGCGGTGCAGCCAAACGACCCGCCCGCAATCGATCTTCGGCCCAGCTTCCCAACGGACCGGAATCGACCAATGCGGCCACGACGACCGAGGCGTCGATGACGGCCGTCACCGACGGTCCACATCGCGGTAAGCGAGGATCTCTTCCGCCGACAGGTTCGACTGCGTCGCCCGCTTACGCGCAGCCACCCTCCTCAGCAGGGTGTCGACGTCGGGCCTCCGAGCAAGGTCGATCATCTCGAGGCGGAGATACTCCTGGAGCGACCGTCCGCTCCGAGCCGCTCGGGCGGCCAACTCGTCCCGGGTCTCGTCCGGAACATCCCTAATGGTGATCGACGTCGGCATCGTCTGCATTATGCATGCAATGCTGCTGAATTACAATACGTTGTCACGACCTCCAGCGTCTCGGAATCAACCCGATACCACGCAAGACACTCCCCAACCACCCAGGGACCGGCTCGTAGACCCCCGCCGACTGCGGATCACGCACCGCGTAGAGGGCACGCTCCAATGCGTTGCTGACGCGC
>Ga0255055_10000395_pt1 | contig 34115 bp, 32 predicted proteins | sample JV7_2_27_MG_FD_188633 | JGI IMG/M metagenome (GOLD analysis project Ga0255055, IMG submission 188633) | Seawater microbial communities from Jervis Inlet, British Columbia, Canada - JV7_2_27 | ecosystem: Environmental > Aquatic > Marine > Inlet | place: Canada: British Columbia | collected...
CTCGCCCACGATGGCTGGTCGGATTGAGCGCGTGCTAAACCATGTGTCGAGTTCGTGCCGTAGCGCGGTGCCTCTCACTGGCACCAGGAATGGGGCACCGTCCAGCGACCCGGGAAACCCTTTGCGGAGACCGCTGGCCAGCTTGCCGCTGGCCATGAACGTAATGCCGCACTCGCCGAGAAGGTGGTTGTAGGCTCGGATCTTCACCGCCGGCGGAATCGGTGCATCGGTCAGCACGACGTCCAGGCCATGGATCGCCAGCTCCGCGAGGAGCTTCTCCGGGGTGCCTTCACGGCAGATGACATGCACCGGCTCTTCCATTCGAAGGGCGGGCTCGATCAGATGGCGCGCGATGAGCTTGGGCAGCACATCCGCCACACCGACGGCGAGGTGTATTGGCCGCCCAGCTGGTAGTCCCCGGACCACGTCTTGAAGCTCCCGGCCGAGGCTGAAGATCTCGTCGGCATAGCGGAAGACCACGTGTCCGATATCGGTGAGCACGAGGCGCCGCCCTTGTCGAGCAAACAGCTTCTCTCCGAGACCATCCTCCAAGTCGTGGATCTGAGAGCTAACCGTCTGGGGCGTCAGGTGGAGCTCGGCGCTCGCGCGGGTGAGATTCCCATGCCGAGAGACGGCCCAGAAGTAGCGCAGATGCTGGTAGTTCAGCCTGTACATGAGACGACCTAATGGTTCGATATTCTCGAATATTATACTCTAAAACATCGAATGGATCGAATCCACTCCGAGCGATAGCTTCATACCCGAGAAGTGAGCGAGGCAGGGAGCCCGGGCATGGAGATCCGCACCATCGGAAGCGGGATTGACGTTGACAGCGCACTCGACGCTTACGTCAAGCGCCGCATCCACTTCGCGCTGGGCCGCTTCTCGAGTCGGGTGGAGCGAGTCACCGTGGTTCTCTCCAACAAGGACGCGCCAAACGGAGGAATGCGTAAGACCTGCCACTTCCGCGTCCAACTCCTCGGGCTCCCGACCGTGGCCATAAAGGAGGTTGATTTCGACGGCTGTTCCGCCATCGATCGTGCCGCCGGTCGCATCGGCCGCACGGTGGCGATCCGGCTCGCTCCGGTGGTCGACTCGTTGCAGGGCAAGAGCAAGCTCATCAGGCTCCGGGAGGAACAACCGTGAGCTCGCTCGTCCAGACCAAGACCCCTGGCCTGCTCCCATCGTTCGGGGCAAACCCACCACCACAACAAGAAGATCGTTATGGATCTTGAGAAACTGAATCTGCACGTTCGAAACCTCGTTACCTTGAGCGAGACAGACAGTCCCTTGATCAGCTGCTATGTCAACCTCGAGGCCGGTCGCGCCAGCTATCGCGACGCTCTCGACGCGCGGATCAAGGAGATCCGCAGGGCGCTTCCCTCTGATCAGCGCCATGATTTCGAGCAGGCGCTCGGACGCCTCGAGGTCTTCCTCGCCTCGGAGATCAACCCGGAGGCGAATGGTGTGGCTCTCTTCTCTCGCGGAGGCGGGTCACCTTTCTTCCTAGCGCTCCAGTTCAGGGTGCCCCTTCCGAACCTCATACTGGCGGACTCTGTCCCGCACATCTACGAGCTCGTCGTACTCAAGGACACCTATCATCGCTACATCGTGCTCATCTCGACCGAGACCCATGCTCGCATTGTCGAGGTGAGCGTCGGCAATGTCACCAAGGAGCTGTGGACGAAGCAACCCGAGCTGCGTAAACGCGTGGGTAGGGAGTGGACGTCGGAACACTACCAAAACCACCGCCGGGATCGGACAGAGAAGTTCATCAAGGAGAAGATCGAGATCCTGGATCGTCTGGTCGCGAAGGACGAGCACACTCACCTGATTCTGGCGGGCAACCCGCGCACCGTTGCGCGGGTTCGCGCCCGCCTGCCCAAACGGCTCCAAGACAAGCTCATTGAACCGCCCCGGCTTTGCCGGAGGCTCTATTCCTTGAGAGGGTGGAGTCATGGCACGAACAAGCAGGTATTCCCAGGAGGTCCGCGAGCGAGCGGTGCGGATGGTCTTCGAGCACGGGAGCGAGTACGACTCCGAATGGGAGGCGATCTGCTCGATTGCGGAGAAGATCGGATGTTCGTCTGAGACCCTTCGAAAATGGGTACGGCGGACGGAGGTCGATACGGGCCGCCGCGAGGGTCTCACGAGCGATGAGCGAGCCCGGATGAAGGAGCTCGAGCGCGAGAATCGCGAGCTTCGCCGGGCCAACGAGATCCTTCGGAAGGCGTCCGCGTATTTCGCCCAGGCGGAGCTCGACCGCCGACCGAAGTGATGGTGTCGCTCATCGACGAGCACCGTGAGACGTACGGGGTCGAGCCGATCTGCCAGCAGCTGCCGATCGCCCCGTCGACGTACTACGAGGAGAAGGCCCGCGAGGCGGAGCCCTCTCGGCTGCCTGAACGGGCGGTTCGCGACGCCGATCTGCGCGAGCAGATCGAGCGAGTCTGGAAGGAAAACTTCGGCGTCTACGGAGTCCGAAAGGTCTGGCGTCAGCTGATCCGGGAGGGAGTCGACGTGGCGAGGTGCACGGTGGAGCGTCTGATGCGCCAGATGGGCCTCCAAGGCGCCATACGCGGTCGGCGGTACAAGAAGACCACGATCGTGGACGAGGCGGCCGAGAGGCCGGCGGACCTCGTTCAGCGCGACTTCACGGCCGACCGACCAAATCGGTTGTGGGTTGCGGACCTCACATACGTGGCCACCTGGGCCGGCTTCATCTACGTGGCCTTCATCACGGATGTCTTCTCACGCAAGATCGTGGGCTGGCGCGTGTCAAACTCTCTCCGAAGCGACTTGGCGCTGGACGCCCTGGAGCAGGCGCTCCACGCTCGACCCAATATCGACAATCTCGTGCATCACAACGATCGCGGCGTGCAGTACTTGTCGATCCGCTACACGGAGCGCCTGGCCGAGGCAGGGATTGAGCCTTCGGTGGGGAGCGTTGGCGACTCCTACGATAACGCTCTGGCGGAGACGATCTTCGGGCTCTACAAGACCGAGGTCATCCGGCGGAACGGCCCGTGGCGAAACATCGAAGAGGTCGAGTTCGCGACGCTGGAATGGGTGGACTGGTTCAACAACCGGCGTCTGTTCGAGCCGATTGGAAACATCCCGCCCGTCGAGTTCGAAGCGCTGTACTATGAACGGCAGGAAGCGCCGACCATGGGGGTCGGACTCACGTAACGGAGTCTCCGGAGCACCCGGGGCGGTTCACATCGACGTCGTTCCGGTACCGAGCGACGCGTCGACCGAAGACGTTGTCACCGCAACGCTGGCGGCTTTCGCCGAGCACGAACAGATGGAGTCAATGGAAACGGCAGGTCTTCTCCTGGATGAGCTCAGAACGGCCGGACTGGCGGTGTCAGGAAACGAGGCGACACTCGAGGCGCTCGCCCGAAGGCAGGTCGACGTCTTGGTGCTGTCCGAGTCGTACACGGCGCCAGCCGGGTGGAAATGCCACAGCTGCAGGACCGTGGGTATCGGCGCGGCTCCCATCGGGTGCCCGCAATGCGGCGAGCAGACCGTCAGAGAAACCAATCTCATGGAAGAGATCGTAAGGCTGGCCGAGCGGTTCGGCTGTACGGTAGAGATCGTTCGCAACAGCGATGTCCTATTCGATATCGACGGCGTCGGCTGCCTCTTGCGATATCTGCTGCCAGAACAGCGAATGGCCCGGCTTCAGGAGAACCCCGTATAGGTCGTCCAAGTATGAGGGCGCAGGCTAGAACCCTCGCGGAGGAGGAAGTCACAGTGACGACTGCCAAGGACATCATGCAAACCGACGTAGTGACCGTCGGATCCGACGACTCCCTCTCCAGCGTCTACCGGCTGTTCGCGGCCGCGGAGATCAGCGGGGCGCCCGTCGTGGACGAGTTGGGAACGATTGTCGGCGTCGTGAGCGTCCGGGATCTGATGCGAGCGACGCGGGAGGAGCAGGGGAGCTCCTTCGTCGATTCGAACTACTTCCGCGACGGATTCTTCGACTCGGGGGGTGACTGCTTGATGGGCGGGGATGACTTCGAGGAGACCCTGTCCCAGCGTATTGTCTCCGAGGTCATGACCGCCGGCGTGGTCGCGGTGGCTCCCGACACGTCGGTTTCGAAGATCGTCAAGATGATTCTGGCGGATCCGATTCACCGCGTGCTCGTCGTCGAGCGCCGGAGAGGCAAGGACGAATTGGTCGGTCTGATCTCTCTACTCGATCTGGTTGCGGCGTTCGCCTCGGACGAGTGCGACGGGTGACGCGAGGCGCATTGCGAGTTCAGGGAGTCGACACCCCCTGCTTCCAGCAGGCTCCTTTGAGACCTGCCGCTGGCCAGCGCAAGGCGTGAATGATCTCCCAAACGCTCATCGACGTCGGGCTCCTGGTTGCCGGGGTTGGCCTGCTCTGGAAAGGCGCGGACTGGGTCGTTCACTCGGCCTGCGGCCTGGCTCATCGCTTAGGGCTCCCCGATGCAGTGGTGGGCGTCTCCGTCGTCGCGCTGGGCACGTCCGCACCAGAGCTCATGGTTGCCGTGCTGGCGGCCCTGCGAGGCCAGCCCGACATTGCGGTCGCCAACATCGTCGGGTCAAACATCTTCAACCTCGGGATCATCCTGGGTGGCTGTGCCGCAATATGGACCGTCCCCACGACCCGCTCGCTGGTGGGCCGCGATGCGCCCGTGTTGCTGTTGGCCACGCTCCTCCTGCTTCTGTTTCTCGACGACCGCCTGCTCGAGCGCTGGGAGGGCGGGGCGATGGTCGTGTGCCTCGGGTCTTACCTGCTCTACCTCGTAACTCGCCGAGGACTGCGTTTCGAGACGTACGACGCGGTCTCGGAAGACACAGATAGCAGGCGCGACTACTTCAGGCTGATCCTGGGCCTGGGCGGAGTGCTTGGCGGAGCGCATCTGTTGGTCGGCTCGGCCTCGGATCTGGCCCGCCTGATGGGGATCTCGGACTGGGCTATCGGGCTGACGATAGTAGCGGCAGGAACCTCGTTGCCGGAGCTGGTCACCGCCCTGGTCGCCGCGCACCGGGGCCGGATGGGCATGTTGGCCGGCACGCTAGTCGGAAGCGACCTCTTCAATTTGCTCGGCGTGTTGGGCCTGACCGCTTTCCTTCACCCTCTGACCGTCAGCCATGGGACGGACGTAAGCCTGATGCTGATGGCGGCGATGGTCACCGTTCTCATCGTCCTTATGCGCACTGGCTGGTGGCTGACGAGAGCCGAGGGCCTGGTGTTGATTGCGATCGGGCTGCTGCGCTGGTCGCGGGATCTTCAATGAAGTCGTAGTTGACGCGCTCACGGCGCCGGCACGGTGCCGCGGTGCAGGACCGGGTCGGCGGGTTGCTCCATCGGCAGTGAAACCCGTCATCCGCTGCGAGAACAGCGAAGGGACCGGCTTCAGGAAAAGCCTGTTTGATTCTGAGCGCGCGGGAGCCATAAACCCTTGACGTTGCTCCACAAAGCCGGCGAGGTCGAGGGATGAGCCGCATCGGAGCGTTGGTCCTGGTCATCGCCTTCATGGTGCTGGCGCGCTTCGCCTTCGACACTGAGGTCGTCTTTGCGGATGGCAAGTCCACCATGACGTTCGGTTTTCTGTTGCTGTCCGCCTATCTGGTCGGCGATGTCATCTCGCGGTTCAAGCTTCCCAAGATCACGGGATTCATCCTGGCCGGGATCTTCTTCGGGCCCCACGTACTCGGACTCTTCAGCGCGGACACGGTCCGCGAGCTGAAGCTCATCGACGATCTGGCTCTTACCTTCATCGCCCTGGCCGCTGGTGGCGAATTGCGGCTCGAAGAGCTGCGTCAGCGGCGAAAGAGCATCACGATGACCGTCTTCTTCCAGTCGGTCATCGTGTTTCTCGGTGTCGCAGCATTCGCCGTGGCTGCCAGATCGCTGCTGCCATTTCTAGACAGCGGTTCGTTGCCTCAGCTGCTCGCCGTAGCGGCTCTCCTCGGCACCTTCGCCCTGGCGCGCTCACCGTCTTCGGCGATTGCCATCATCAGCGAGTGCAAGTCCCGTGGTCCATTCACTGAAACGGTGCTGGGGGTCACCGTGGTCATGGATCTCCTGGTCATCATCGTATTCGCCGCGGTGGTTTCGCTCTGTCAGGCCCTCGTCAGCCCCGTTGGTGCAATGGATTTCCAGTTCATCATCATAGTCAGCGCGGAACTCATCGGGTCCATCCTAGGCGGCATCATTCTGGGCTGGGTCATTTCGCTCTACATCAAATACGTGAAGGCCGAGTTGCTCGTTTTCATCCTCGGCATGGCCTTCATGGTCACCTTCTCCTCGAAGCAATTCGCGCTATTCCTCGACCATTTCTATGACACCCGCCTTCACCTCGAGCCGATGCTCATCTGCGTGACCGCGGGTTTCTGGGTTCGGAACTTCTCCCGGGACGGCGACCTGTTCATGGAACGGATCGATCGGAGCTCCCTCCCCATCTACGTCATCTTCTTCTCGCTATCCGGCGCAGTCCTGAATATCGGCGCCCTGAACCAGACCTGGCTCATCGCCTTCCTAGTGGTCGTCGTGCGATGCTTGCTGATTTGGCTGGGATCGTACTTGGGCGCTGCGTCGAGCGGCGACCCGGCCCGCCATCGGCAGATGAGCGGATTGAGCTACATCACCCAGGCCGGAGTCAGCCTGGGCCTGGCCGGAATCGTCATGCGCAGCTTCCCCGACTGGGGTCCGGCCCTGGCGACGACGATCGTGGCGATCATCACGCTCAACCAGATCATCGGCCCGATCGCCTTCAAGTTCGCCCTCAACACGGTGGGCGAGGCGCATGCTGGACCAGGCTGGCAGAGTCCGCCACAGGGAGGGTAAAGACGATCCCCGGTAACTCGCTCGATCGCAGCCAGCAGGTCCCGCAGCTCCGTCGGGGGCGCCATGACCAGCAGTGAATCGCCGGCGCGGATCGCGAAGTCCGGTGGGGGATTCAGCTGCGAATGGGTCTTCATAACCCACAGCTCTATCGTCGGTTATCCCAAGCAATCCGAAACAAACCACACTGGCCACGGCGCATGAACGTCCGAGGCTGGCGAATCAACTGCTGAATCCACCCGATCGAGGTCTCTCAAGCATGGAATGGCTGCTCGACCCGCAGGCCTGGGTTGCCCTGGCCACGCTCACCGCCCTGGAGATCGTGCTGGGCATCGACAACATCATCTTCATTTCCATCCTCGCCGGCCGGCTGCCGCCTGAGCAGCGTGCCTCCGCGCGGCGGCTGGGACTCGGGCTGGCCATGCTCACCCGCTTGGCGCTGCTGTTCTCCCTGGCCTGGGTGATGGGGCTTACCGAACCCTGGTTTACGCTGCTGGATCGCGCCATTTCGGGCCGCGACCTGATCCTCGTCGCGGGCGGTTTGTTCCTGCTGGCGAAGAGCACCCACGAGATCCACAACAGTCTGGAAGGCCCGGCGGGGGCGGGCCCGGCTCAAGCTGCAGCCGGCTTCGCAGCGGTCCTGATGCAGATCGCAGTACTCGACATCGTCTTCTCGCTGGACTCGGTCATCACGGCCGTCGGCATGGTGGAACATCTATCCGTCATGGCCATCGCCATTGTCATCGCTGTGGCCATCATGCTGCTCGCCGCCCAGCCCATCGGTGACTTCGTGGACCGGCATCCCACGGTGAAGATCCTGGCGCTGTCCTTCCTCATCCTGGTGGGCACCGCGCTTGTCGCTGAGGGCTTCGACTTCCATGTACCCAAGGGCTACATCTACTTCGCGATGGCTTTCTCGGTGGCCGTGGAGATGCTCAACATCCGCATGCGGACACAGCGGCGGCCCGAGTCCGTTCACCTCCACAAGCAGCTGCACCGCTGATATCCCGGAATCGAGCCACCCCCGCCGGTGCGGTCAATGACCACGATCTCGAGTTCTTGGAGATTTGGCATGCTTGGACATGGTGGTGGCTCCTTCGTTGGTTTGGTTACCCTCTCCGTACCACACGGAGGGTGAAGGAGCGAACATCCTTGCGACCATCAGCCCAGCGCTCGAGGAATATCTGGCGGCGCACCCGGAGATCAAGTTGCACCGCGATTCTCACAACCTGAACTCCTCCCAGGCGATGTGCTTCGACTTGTTCTTCCCGTTCACATCGGATGCCCCCTGTGCCAGGGTAGTTGTCGCCTCAGCTGATCTCCCCCGCCGACCCGGCCCCTGATAGAGGGTCGGGCTGGCGGAGGAGAGCAGCGCCCCGCGCAGGGGGCGTCGAGGTGATGATCGACGCTGAAGAAGGCACCAACTTCGACTTCTACATCGCCTTCGCATCCAGTGGGCGCGTTTGCTTCGAGCTCAAGCTCACGGAGCAGGAGTTTGGGAAGGCCGACGCCGACGCGGCGCATCTGAAGAAGCTCCAAGATCTCTATCGACCTCGATTGGCAGGTAAGGTGAGAGAAGAGGCGTTAGCACCCGAGTCGTTCTTTGCCCAGTACCAGATCATGAGAAACGTGGCCTATGCGGATCCTCTGGGGAACGGTTTGTCTACTTCATCTTCCCGCGCGCCAACCGAGCCCTCGCCCAGAAGCAGTCATTCATCGATTCGATCGTTGCAGCCGAGCTGCGCGGTCTTGTCCGGGTGATTCACCTCGAGGACCTGATCAGGCTCTCGTTGACGCGGCGAGTCGCGAACGCTCCAGAGTTCTCCCCCACCTCAGAGCCTTCCGAAACAAATACGTCATCTAGGCCGTTTGACCTTCGCGGAACTCATTGGAATGAAACGCGCTAGAATGGTGGGCAAGACATGAGGAACAAGGGATCTGATTTCTTGATGATACCGAAGCTTTCATTGCGGGTGTCGGCTGCGGTTCTCATGTTGCCTGGGGCTGCTTTCGGGGAATTCAGCAAGGGACCGGCGGTCCAGAACCTGACTGCGAGCGCTGCGGTGATCTTTGTTCACTCCGACGCAGGAGAAGCCACGCTGGAATGGGGGACTTCCAAGGACTATGACCATACTGTGACTCTCACCTCTTCAAGCGGTGAGCAAGACGGGCACCGGGTGTGGGAGAAAGAGATCGACAAGGTGAGGTTGGGCACAGTCGTGGGAAGCAGGGACGGCTGGATCTACGAGTTCGCCGTCACGGGTCTGGCGCCCGACAAGAAGTACCACTACCGGGTGGTCTCTTCTGGATCCGACTCCGGCGACCTGTCGTTCCGGACCGCCCCACTTCCCGGAGGCCGTTTCGCCTTCGTCGTTGCCGGCGACAACAAGGCCCGCCCTGATTACGTCAAGGGTGTGCATCTGGGCCGCAGCCGGGTCCATGCCCGTATCATCGACCTGATGGTCGAGGACGACAAGATCCGTATCTTCGTCGACACCGGTGACATCGTGGACGATTCCAACCCGGACGCCAACTGGTCGGCCCTGTATGAGCTACGCAAGAAGATCTTCACCAACGTCGCGTGGTTTCCCGCCATGGGTAACCACGACTTTGACGATCCCGACAATGGATTCAACTTCCAGGCGTACCTTAATGTGCCCCGCACGTCCTTGCCTCGAGGCCACAATCTTCCGCGCAACGATAGGGACACGGGACACGACACCGAAATGTTCTACAGCTACGAATTCGGAGGCGTGCATTTCATTGTTTACGCCAGCAACCTGGATATGAAAGAGGGCTCACCACAACATCAGTTCATCGTCGATGATCTGGCCGCTCACCGGTGCCGGGGTCCCATCGTGGTCTACGGACACCAGCCCTGGTTCTCCTCGGCTGAAGAAGACGGTGTGAAACCCGCCTTGGAGGCCATCTACCACCCTCTGTTCGTCAAAGAGGGAGTGGACCTTGTCTTCTTCGGTCACCGGCACTTCTACGAGCGGATGAACCCGGACAAGCTGGATGGGATTCAGTATCTGGTGACCGGCGGTGCCGGCGCGAGACTGCAAGATATCAAGAACCCTCCCCGTGATTACAGTGCGGTCGCCAGGAGAGTGCATCACTATCTACGCATCGAGGTCGAGTGCTGGAACGCGACAGGATCCACCTACGATCAGTACGGCGACGAGATCGACACCTTCTCGGTCCCCAACATGTACCTAAACGATCCTCTCGACTGCAGATACGATCCCAGCGACGACGAATGCCCATCAGGTCCTTGAAGATGAACGAACGCCCGTCCATGCGAAACAGCTCATCTTGCCCGAAGACCCGGCGGCAATCGAGCGGCTCGCCCGCTACCTGACCCGCGCGCCCATGCCCCAGAGCCACATGGAGAAAGGAGAGGGGGGATTTGCCGGTCGAAGAGCGGTAAGTCCGAAGGAGCCGCCGCTCTCAATTCTCTAGATCAACTGAATCTGGGGCATGAGGTATTACCCGAAGTTGTGGATTCGGCGGTCGGCTTCCTGACGCGACCCGGTAGCAGCGGATCTCCGTCCGTAGGATCTCACGGAAGGAGGACCCTGCCCGATGCCCGACGTGACCCGTCTCTGCCCCGAGGACCGCAAAGAGTTCACATCTGACCTGGATGAGATCGCCCGCGAAGGAGCCCGGCGGATGCTCGCCCAGGCCCTTGAAGCCGAGGCGGCGGATTACATCGCCCGCAACCAAGAGCGAGGCGAGAACGGCCGTGCCCGTGTGGTCCGCAATGGCAAGGCTCCCCCGAGGAAGGTGACGCTGGGTTCCGGCACGATCGAGGTCCATGCGCCGCGGGTCCATGATCGCCGAGAGTCCGAAGACGGCACCCGTCACCGCTTCCGCAGCCAGATCCTTCCGCCGTACATGCGCCGCTCGCCGAAGGTCGCCGAGGTGCTCCCAATCCTCTACCTGCGCGGTCTGTCCACGGGCGACTTCAAGGAGGGCCTGGCCGCGCTCCTCGGTGACGATGCGTCGGGGCTCTCGCCGACGGCGATCACGCGCCTTACCGCTGCGTGGCAGGAGGACTACGAGGCTTTCCAGAAGCGTGACCTCTCCGGCCGCGACTACGTCTACGTCTGGGCCGATGGCGTCCACTTCCGCATCCGGTTGGAAGAGGATCGCCTCTGCGCGCTGGTGATGATCGGCGTGCGACCGGACGGGACGAAGGAGTTGATCGCCATCGAGGACGGTTACCGCGAGAGCACGGAGAGCTGGGCGACGTTGCTGCGCGATCTCAAGTACCGAGGGATGCGTGCTCCGGTCCTGGCCGTGGGCGACGGCGCGCTCGGCTTCTGGAAGGCACTTGGCGACGTGTGGCCCGAGACGCGCGAGCAACGCTGCTGGGTGCACCGCATCGCCAATGTGCTGGACAAGCTCCCGAAGCGTCTCCATTCGAAGGCCAAGGCGGCCCTTCACGAGATCATGAGGGCCGAGACGCGGAAGGCTGCCCAGCAGGCCGTCGCGCAATTCGAGGCCGACTACGGCGCTAAGTACCCGAAGGCCGTGGCCTCGCTCCGAAGGGACGAGGCGGAGCTACTCGCCTTCTTCAACTTCCCAGCCGAGCACTGGGTGCACCTGCGGACCGGGAACGTGATCGAGTCGCCGTTCGCTACGGTGCGTCTGCGCCAGCGGGTGACCAAGGGCGCGGGCTCACGCCAAAAGGGCTTGCTGATGGCTTTCAAGCTGTTGGCGATGGCCGAGGCGCGCTGGCGGAGAATCAACGGTGCACACCTCATCCCGCTTGTGCGAGCCGGAGTGCAGTTCGGCGACGGCATTCAGTTGGAACGGCGAAGCGCCGCCTGACTGTAGGCCACGGCAAAGTCGGCCAACAATCATTTACGGCCACCTGTTGTACCGCCCGGGCTCCTGTGTAGCATTCGAGAGACGAGGAGGACGCGAAATGCTCGAGGCCGAGAGGCGCGCCGATTCCCAGGCCTCGATCCCGACGGCCCTCGTCGGTCTGGCCGTCGCGGCCGTGGTCGTCATCTTGGTGGGGCTCCTCTTTGTGCTCGCGCGCCATCTGGACTGGACGCTCGGCTGGATCTACGTGGGCATCATCGTCGTGACCTTGGCCATCAACCTGGCGTGCCTGCGGCGCTGGAACCCCGGGCTGATCCGCAGGCGCGTAGGCTTCCGCAGGGGGACTAAGACCTGGGACGTTGTGTGGCTTGCGCTGTTCACGGCGGTGATGATCGCAATCTACGTCGTCGCGGTACTCGAGGCGCGCGATGAGGTATGGAGAGCGCCTGGGGCAGCGTGGCTGGCGGGCCTGGCCATCTTCGTCCCCGGATGGGCCTTGATTATCTGGTCCATGGTCGTGAATCCGTTCTTCGAGAAGACGGTGCGCATCCAGACGGACCGCGGGCATCGCGTGATCGACTCGGGGCCCTACGCCTACGTGCGACACCCTGGCTACGTCGGCTTCCTGGGCTGGATACTCTCGACGCCGCTCCTGCTCCCGTCGGCCTCGGCCTTCGTCCCGGCCCTGCTCGCGGTCATCTTGCTCGTGATCCGCACGGCGCTCGAGGATCGCACGCTCCGTGCGGAGCTCCCCGGCTACGCCGAGTACGCGGCTCGGGTTCGCTTCCGCCTGATCCCGCGCGTCTGGTAGCCGAGAGGAGGACCAGCACGCGTGAGTCGGCATTGAAGTGGCCATTTGGCAGACGTACGGCACGTTGCTGTCTTCGGGAAGCTCTTGATGCGAGCCTCCGCGGAGGTCGCCAGCCAACAAGGCGCTGCAGTCCACGCGCCGCCGCTCCGCCGCACAAGGTGCAGACTCCTTGCCCGGCTACTCAGCGGCTCCGCCGAAAGCTTCCACGCCTTGGAGCTGGCTAACCGCCGATCCACAACATTTGACAGTATCTCGCGATCTTCGCCGACCTGCTCTAATGTGTTTGCTTAGTTCTCCGAAGAGCCTCCTGCAAGGCCCCGGGGGGGGGCTTGCAGGGTCCGCAACCTCTAGAGCGAAGGAGTCCGGCAAGTGAACAGAAACTCATCGGGCACGCCGCTGCTCATCGCTTCCCTCATCCTCGGAGCGTCGGTCGTCGCCGCCAGCCTCCTGATCCAGTCCTCGCTCGACCGGGCCTCCACAGAGCTCGGCAAGGTTCTCGTCGCGATCAACGAGGCCAAGCCCGCCGCACCCGCGGCTGCGGCCCCGACGCGGACCGGCCGCCCCGACCCGAACAAGCGCTACTCGGTCAACACCAAGGGCTCGCCGAGCAAGGGCGCGAAGAATGCCAAGCTGGCCGTCGTCGAATTCAGCGATTTCCAGTGCCCCTTCTGCTCGCGCGTAACGCCGACGATGGAGCAGATCGTGAAGGAGTATGGCGACCAGGTCGAGGTCGTCTTCAAGCACCTGCCGCTGGCCATGCACTCGAAGGCGCCGGCCGCCCACGCTGCCGCGGAGGCCGCCCATCGCCAGGGCAAGTTCTGGGAGATGCACGATCTCATCTTCGCGAACCAGCGCGAGCTGACCCAGCAGAAGTACGAGGAGTACGCGCAGCAGCTCGGGCTCGACATGGATCGCTTCCGCAAGGATCTGGCCTCCCCGGAGGTCAAGAAGAAGGTGGACGCCGACGCCGCCGAGGCAGCGCGCCTCGGGGTCACCGGAACGCCGGGGTTCTTCGTCAACGGCCGCTTCCTCTCGGGCGCGAAGCCCTTCGCCGCGTTCAAGCAGCTCATCGACGAGGAGCTGAAGAAGAAGAGCTAGAGGCGCGGTATCCTTCTAGCCCGCATTTCAGCTGGGAGGATATCGGCAATGGCTCAGCTCAGGCCGGGCACGCGCATCCAGAGCGCCGCAGCACGTGCGGCGAGACCCGCTTGTCGCTTAGCGATGGGCATCGCGTGGCGGCTGCAGCGACGTGCTTGTCCAACACGCACTCGAATCCGGAGCGTGTCATCGCCTTTCCCCAGGCGTTGAGAGACAACTCGGGCGTGGGGGCGTCGCCGGCGCCGCGCACGCCCAAGCCGTAGCGCACTGCCCGGCGACGGCCCGCGTCTCTCCGCTCATTGCCACGGTCAGCCCGTCCCTCGCGGTTCTTCCCTTACAGCCCATTCTGGGGGAGGGTCAGTTCTCGCGAGCACAAGTGGGTCAATCCTGGCAAGCGGTGAGGGGGGGCCGGAAGCCGGTTCGAATTCTCTGCGATGGTGGAGGCGGCGGGAATCGAACCCGCATCAGCTCAGGTGATGTACGAAAAGCTTGATTTTCGTAACAATATTCTCAAGCCCCCTGCCCTCCCTCGTCGATGAGCCTTCCATGGCCCGAACGAGAGGTTCCAAGCCCTCCCCTACCCGCGCCACCTTCGCGAAGCGCGGCGACTATCCTAACGGGCGGCACCCGGTTCGAGCCTACCTCGTGGGGCTCGGCGACGACTCCGAGCGGGTGACCCTGGCCGCGCTGGACTCGATCGCTGACATCCTCTCCGGGGGCAAGGTCTTGGCCATGGAGCTGGCCTGGCACGGCCTGCGACACGGCCACGTGAACGCCCTCAGAGGCCGCCTCCAGCAGCTCTACGCCCCGGCGACGGCCAACCGGTACCTCTCGGCCCTGAAAGCCGTCATGAGAGAATCGTGGCGACTCGGGTGGCTCGACCGCGAGACCCTCGAAAAGACGATCGACGTGAAGGGCGTCAAGGGCCAGCGGGAGCTCCGGGGGCGGGCGGTCTCGCGGGTGGAGCTGGTCACCTTGTTCGAGGTGTGTGCGAAAGACCCTAATGAGGCTCTGGGGGCTCGGGACGCCGCGATCCTCGCCCTCCTCTACGGCGTGGGGCTGCGTCGAGGCGAGGCGGCGGGCCTCGAGCTTTCCGACTTCAAGACTCGCGACCAGTCGCTCCGCGTCCGGGGCAAGGGAAACAAGCAGCGCATCGCCTACATCCCCGCCGGAGCCCAGGCCGCACTCGAAGCCTGGCTACGCCTTCGAAGCGACAAGCCCGGCGGCCTCTTCTGTGGCATCACCAAGGGCGGGAAGCTGACCCACCGGGGCGTCTCGCCGCAGCTGATCTACCGGGTGGTTCAGAAGCGGCACCTCGAGGCGGGCATCGCCGAGTTCACGCCGCACGACCTCCGCCGAAGCCACATCTCCGACCTTCTCGACGAGGGTGTCGACCTGGCCGTGATCGCGCGGCAGGTCGGGCACTCGAACGTCCAGACCACCGCCCGGTACGACCGCCGCGGTCGGCGTGCACAGCGCGCGGCAGCGGACCGATTGGTTGTACCCTTCGGCGACTGATGGTCACAACGATCGAACCGCAGGGCGCTGGACCCGGTGCCTCGAAGACGTGGGACAGGCCCACGACTCGACGATCTGCCCGTAGGCGGGCGTGGGGGACACGCACCCGGCGAGCGGCTTTCGTCGGAATCCTGCTCGGGCTCGGCGGCGGCACCGCTGTCTGCGCGGGGCAGTCCTCCTCGGAGCCGACGGGGGTTCCGAGCCTTCGGCCCGCGGAGCTCGCCGCGGTGCCCGCGTTTGTGGTGACGGCGCTCGAGACCTACGGCTGCGTCGTGCCCCAGACCTGGAACTCCTACGAGACCCGCAAGGTGCAGACGAACGTGGTTCGCGGCGCATTCGCGGCGAAGGGACAGGAAGACTGGGCCGTGTTGTGCTCCCGGGACGGTCGATCCCACATCCAGGTCTTCTGGGGCGGGAGCGCGCGGTGTCCCGAGGCGTGGCTAGCTCGCGAGAGCGTCGTCGAAGACGTTGAGCTCTTCCGGCCCGTAACGGACGCCGATCGCACGTGGAACGTCTTCGTCCGCGAGCTCGTCTCGGACTCTCCCGGCTCACAGCGGGAAGGCCCCCCCCTCGCGCGCTCCGCGACGACCACGGCGAGCAGATCGCGAAGCGATACTCATGCATCGCGGGCGAGTGGGTGGAAGAGGTGCTGAGCCACTAGGTCGATTCGGTCGATCCTGCACCGGGCTGCCCGAGGGCGCCCCGCGCGACTGCGCGGAGCTTCGCGAGGCGCAGCCCGACGAGGAAGCGCGCGCCGAGCACCAGGACAAGAAGAGCACGAGCTCCCACCGAGTGCCGCGTTATCCCCCCGGCTCCGCCGCGATCGACGGAGGGAGGAGGATCCGCATTCGGGTGCCCTTTCCGGGCCGGCTCGCGGCGATCTCCACCTCGCCCCCGACCTGCCGGATCAGGAGCCTGCACAGGGCCAGGCCGAGCCCCCGTCCGCCCTGTGCCGCGCGCCTCGTGAACCAAGGCTCGAACGCCCTGGCCTTCGTCTCCCCGTCCATTCCTGGCCCGCCGTCGGCGACCTCGATCCAGATTCCTCCCCGCTCGAACACCCTTACGCCGACCTCGACCGGAACCCCGTCGGGGGATTCTCGGCAGGCGTTACCCAGAAGCGCCGCAAGGGCCTGAGAGATCTCGAAATCGCATTCAACATCCCGCATAACCCCCTGAAAACCAATCACTACCGGATGCCGGTGTGTCCGCTCGGTCTCCTGACAGGCCAGCGTAACAACCTCGCCCAGGGGCCTGGAACGGGCGTCCGCCACCCTTGCCTGCGCCCGAAGGAACAGGCGGTCGATGATCGCGAGCGCCTGGTCGGCGAACTCCTGGACCTCCCCCAGACGCTCGCGCACCTCGCCAGCGGTGCGCCCTGGCTTGAGGGCTGAACGCGCCACCGACCAGATGTTGTTGATGGGCTTCCCCAAGTCGTGGGTGAGGGAGGCGGCGAGAAATCCCCCGCGAGCGACGGCGCTGGCGTGCGCGATCTGCTCCGCGCCCTCCAGCCAGGCCAGACCGGTCACGGTGTGCGCGGCGAGCGTGTCCAGGAACTCCCGATCACGTGAGGAGAGCGGCTCTGGGGCGCCCCCCAGGACCGCAATTCCCCTCCTCGCCCCGGGCTCACCCAGAGGAATTACCGTCTCGACGCCGACCTGTTGCAGGGCATCCGCGCCGACCGCCCTGCCCTCGCCTTCCTCGGCCAGGTAGACGGTTCGCGTGGACGGGGCGACCTGTGAGGCCAGGGCCGCGATCCGCTCCTCCGTAGGTCCACTTCCCCAGGCATCAGCCGGGAACCAACCGCTAGGCCGACGCAGGAAGACCGTGCAGAAGCGCGGGCGCAGGGCCGCTTGCACCGTGTTTCGAAGCTCCTTCGCGAGCTCCGATCGTGCGGAGAGCGCGTAGATCCGCGATGCGTGTGAGAAGCCCAGCGCGCTCATCTGCTCCGAACGGCGCGTCTGGCTCAATCGGGCCCGGCCCCACAGCGCGGCGTTCAAGACTTCGGCCACCAACCAAGCGAGGCCCGCCGCCACTCCAACTCGCACCGCCCCCTCCAGAGCCCTCGGGAGCAGCGCGTTCCAGACGAGGATCAACGCAACGAAGCTCACGCCCCGCGCGCCAACAAGCAGGGCACTCGCCGCCCTCGGTGGGAGGTCGACCAAGTGGTACCGGTGAACCGTGTTGGCGAGCGGGAGCAACACCCCCAGCATCGCCAACGCGAGAGCGCCCGGTCGTCCTCCCGGAATCCCATCAACCAGTGTGGGGGGAGCCCACAGCAGCACTGCGGTGGTCGCAGTGGCGCCTGCGAGCGTCCACAGCAGGATCCGGGCGCGCGCGCGGTGCAACGCGGACTGGGGCCGCCTCAACACCGAGATCGAACTCGCGAGGACAGCGGCTCCACCGACGACCGCCAGGACCAGCAGCAGCTGCGAGACCAAGCGGAAGAGTTCAGGCAGACGGAAGTAAGTGAAGATGGCTACGGAGGCCGCGACGGCCCCCGGCGCGTAGATAACCAGCGCGAACCGCGACACCACCCTCAGCAAGGGTCGCTCCACGGGAAAGGTGAGCGCCAGATGGAACAGAGCCGAGGGCAGGACCGCCAAGCCCAGGGTGCCTGCGCGCGCGGCAGTGACACTCCAGGGCCCCAGGCTGACGCCGGCCGCGAGAGCCACGGCCGCCGTGGATGTGGCGACGAGCGGGAGCGCCGCGGGTGCTGGGGACCTCCAGAGAATCGCGAAACACATCAGGAGGAAGAAGCTCGAGACGGCGCCGACCAAGACGACCGCCTCGAGGCGCACCTCCGGAGGCTCGGCGATCGTGGGGACCGACACGCGGACTTCCGACCCCCCGCGCCGCACTGCAAAGCTGGCGGCTGCGGGGGCGTCGCCAGCGGTCTCCCGTTCGGCGATCCGTCTCACCACCTCGAACGGACGCAGCGGGCAGTCCGGCACCAGCGAGGAGGAGAGGGCCACGACGCCGTTCTCGAGTGGACGGCACGTGGGCCTCGTCCTTGCGTCGGAGGCGAGGACGTCGTCGCCGACCTTGACGAGCAGGAGAGCGATGACCGCACCACCCAGGAGGATGAGCGCCGTGCGCATCCGTCCATCCGGTCCCGAACGACCGGCGCTGCGCACCTCCTCACGTCGTCCAGGATTCCGCCGCGCTACGAGGAAGACGATGGCGGGAAGAAGGAAGAGGTCTGCGAGCAGGGCAAGAAGGATCGCGCACGCGGACAGGAATCCGAACGAGGCGATCGCCCCCCAGCTCGACAACAGCATGGCGAGAAATCCAGCGGCCAGGGCGATCGAGGTCGCGACGACGGCCCGCCCCACCTCGCGCATCGAGCGCCGCATGGCATCGCTCCGCTCCCGACCCGCGAAGCGGTAGCCCTTGTACCTCGTGACCAGATGGACGGAATCGTCCACGGCGATGCCCAGCACGATCGCCGCGATCATGGCGGTACCGGTGTCGAGGGGCACGTCGAGGATCCCCATCGCGCCGAGCGTCAGCGCTACCGGTAGGGCCGTCGGAATCATCACCCAAGCCGCCGCCGTCACGCTTCGCAGACACAGCGCCACCAGCAGCAAGATGACCACCGCCGCCGCAGTGAAGCTGTGGAGCTGGGTACTGTGGATGGCTGCGACCATCTCCGCGAAGAGGGCCAGTGGGCCCGTGACCTCGTAGGACCATCCGGCCGGCAGTTCGCGATCCAGGAAGGAGCTCACCGCCGCCAGCACCTCGCCGCGCTCCTGCTTCGACAGCAGGTCCGCCTCGATCGAGAGGCGGACTTCCCGTCGGTCCGGCGTGAGCCAGCTCGCGAGGAAGCTGCCGTTGTAGGATGACAGGGCGAGGAGGAGCTGCTCGTTCTGCTGTCGCGTTGTACCCGGCCGGCGCATCTCTGGGTCGCCCTCGTGGATCAGCTCGTTCATCCGCCCCACGGGATCGAGGATCGATCGCACAGGCCCGAGGTGGTTCTGCGCCTGGAGGAACGAACCGACTCGTTCCACGACCGCCATCGCAGCAGGTTCGGTAACCGGTGAATCCTCGGGGAGCGATAGCCGTACCTCCAGCGTATCCGGACGCCGAATACGCTCGGCAACCCATCGCTGCCACTTCACGATCGGGCTCGTGCTTCCGAGGAGCGACTCTTTGGTCACGTCGACCCGGAGCTGGCCGATCCCCCAGACTGCCGTCGCCAGGAGAAGCACGCTCCCCACGACGATCCCAAGAGCATGCCGCTCCGTGGCCCTGGTCAGGATGTCGAGCGCACGCACCCAGCCCACGCTCGAGGTTGCCTTCGGGATCTCGATGCGCAGGAGGTCGACAAGGATCGGCAGCACAGTGAACGTCGCGATCAGAGCGAACAGCACGCCCGCGGCTGCTGCCGCGCCGAAGTTCATAAATGCGACGAGATCGCTGGTCGCGAAGGAGGCCAGCCCAGCCGCGGTGGTCACGCTGGTAACGATGCAGGGCCAGCCCACATCTCTCGCTGTTAATTCGAGACGCTGGGGTCGCTCGAGGTGGCCGACATCAGGGACCTCTCCCGGCAGGTCCCTGTACCGGGAGAGGAAATGAATCGCGTCGCAGACACCCACCACCAGTAAGAGAGGCACGAGAGCCTGCGAAATCTCGGTCTCGGGCCACTGCATCCAGCCCATCAGGCCCAACGTCCAGAGCGCCGCGATCCCTACCGTGACGAGCGACGGCAACACCACGGAAGGCTTTCGAAACAGGATCCAGATGGTGGCGGCCACCAGGAGCACGGCGATCGCGCCGAGGCGTTTGGCCTCTTCATTCAGCCGCCCGCCGCCGGCGACGAAGTCGATGGGGTCACCCACCAGGGCGTACTTGCGGGGCGCTTCTGCTTCGACGGCCTCGAGGAGCGCGGCGACTGCCTTGCTGTGCAGCGTCGGATCGGAGGACTCGAGTTCGACGACGAGCGCCGCTGTTTGTCCGTCCTCGGAGACCAGAACCCCCCGCCAGAGCGGGTCCTCGCGGGCCACCGCCACCAGCGAGTCGAGGTCGGGCGCCGGCTCCTTGCCATCGAGGAGGTAGCGCGCGTCGATCGCGTCGGCTTCCGCGACAAAAAGCGGCGTGTTTCCCGGGGTGTGGACGTCGTTCACACCCGGGGCCGCGCCCACGGCCAGGCCGATTCGCTCGGCCGCCAGCAGGAACGGCGCCTCGAGCGCATGGCGGCAGGTATCCGCGGGCGGACACTCCCAGGCCACCTGCACCGGGAGGCCTCCCCCGAAGTCGGATATGAACGCGTCGAGGCACTGTACCGACGGATGCGAGCCACCGAGCGCTGCGCGGTAGCCCGTCTCGGAACGTAGTCTCAGGACGCCAAAGACGGCCAAGGTGCTCACCACCACGGCGGCCAGGAGGACGACCTTGGGGTGCTTCAACGAAAACGCGGTGACACGAATCATGGGTCGTCGATTACGAGCTCGGAGCCGAGGTCCTACCGAGTCCGCCCTCCCCTCTGGAACACCAGCCCCTCGAGTGTCAGCCCCGTTCCGAAACCGAGGAGGAGACCCATGTCTCCGGGATCGAGATCGTCAAGCACACGCTCGAGCACGTACCAGATCGTCGCGCTCGACATATTCCCCAGTGTCCCGAGCACTTCGCGCGAGACGTCGAGCGAGCGGGGATCGAGTCCCAGCGCGCGCTCGACTGCGTCCAGGATCGCGGGGCCGCCCGGATGAACGCACCAGCCCCGCACGTCGCTGGCCTGCTCCCCGATGAGATCCTTGATGAACGAGGGCGTTGCCTTCTCAACCAGAACAGGGAGATCGCGGCCCAGGTGCGCTTGGAATCCGTGATCGGTAAACGTCCACCGCAGCGCGTCTCGGCCCTCGGGAACCAGTCGCGTCGCACCCTCGCCCAGCGTGGCGAGGGCCAGCTTCGGCGACGCTTCACCTACCACGATGGCAGAAGCACCATCGGCGAAGAGGCTGTGCGCGACGAGACTCCCCGACTCCGCATCCGCCTGAACGTGCAGTGAGCAGACCTCCACACATACCACCAAGGCGACGGCCCCCGGCTTCGAACCGACGGCCCTTCGTCCAACGCGGATCGCTGGGAAAGAACCCGTGCAGCTCATCCACACCAGAAGGCTCCGCTCCGCCGTCGGCGGCAACCCCAGTCGCTGCATGAGCTCCACATCGAGGTCGGGCGCGCCGACGCCCGTACACGTAGCGACGGTCAGGCTTGACACCTCTCGCGGGTCGACGCCGGCGCTGCTCAGCGCCCGGCGGCAGGCGTCCTCGGCAAGCACCGGTGCCACACGCGCGAACACCTCCATTCGCTCAGCGGTGCTCGGGAGCTCTCCTCCGCCGTACAGCACGGGCTCCCCGACGTCCGCAACGTCCGGGATCGCGAACTGGCGGCTTCGCAATCTCGCCCTCGAGAAGAGAAAGCGCGCCCTTCTCCCCGCTAGGCGGTCGCCCGTCACGGCTGTGAGCAACCCCTCGTAGCGCCGCCCCAGACTCGATTGGTCGACTACGTGGTGGGCTCGGGCCGTACCAATCCCCAGGATCGAGGTCGCGCTCATCACCTCGCCCTAGTCCTCGACTTCCTCGAGGAGATTCATCTCCCGCAAAAGTATGTAGACCGTAGAGCGGGGGATCTCCGTCATCCGTGCGATCTTGGAGACATTCCCGTCGCAGTCTGGCAACACCGAGACGATGGTACGCATGTCCCGCAGCCGCTTCTGGCGTCGGAGCGACCGCACAGAGAGCGCGGTCAACTCCTGAGCGACATCCGCGAGCCGCTCCAGGTCTCGACGCAGATGGAGCACCTCGGTCGCCGCCTCCTTCGTGGCCTGGACGGCCATCTTGATGATGTCCAGATCCGTCTGACTGGTGACCACGAGCACCGGCACCCAGGACTTTGCCTCCCGGCGGATCCTGCGGACGAGCGACACCCCGTCCCCACGCGGCATCCGCAGATCGGTCACCACCAGATCCGGGAGTTCCTTCTGGAACCGCTCCCAGGCCTCCTCCCCGTCGGCGGCTTCGACCACGAGAAAGCCCCTGGGCTCGAGCTCCTCTCGCAGCGTCCTCCGCGTGACCGGCTCGTCGTCCACGACGAGCACCACCGGGCCAACCCCTCCTTCACTCAGCTCCGCCGCTCCAGCACCAACCACGTCAATTTCCCCTCCAATTTCAGCCGCTTAAGTCCCTGGATCTTCGACTTTACCCGAAATCTCGAGACCCGGGCGCACGCCTGCCCCGCCCCCGCCGCTGCTGCAGACTGCCACGGTCCAAGCGAGGGGTAAACCTCCCATTTGCCTACGCCTTCGGCCTTTGGACACTCTCGACACCCTCGCCGCTTCCGTCAGGCGCTACGGGGGGCGCAGCGGGCGGGAGCCCACTCAGGAGGCGGGGTCTCCGCCGGCATCAACCTTGTTCACTGGGGCGCGGTCGGGGCGCGAAGGCGCGAAGGCGCGAAGGCGCCAGAATAGCCGTCACAGAAATGGAAAGTTGGTCGTGGAGGCGGCGGGAATCGAACCCGCGTGCATCCTTGCAAAATCAGATACTTACGGGAGGAATTGGTGCCTCAGAGGTGCCTCACAGACTTTCGCCTCTAGCAAGGACCTCCGAACTCGGGGCGACTGGTCAGCCTCAGTTTGGGAATGTGACGAAAGCCGCGAAGCTGCTCTGGATTTCGTCTCAGGCGTGGAAATAGGGGTCATCAAGAGTCGTCAAAGCAAATCGGTCGGGTATAACCTCTGAGGGTTGCGCTGCGATGGGGCTGCGCATTCAAGTGCATGGACGAGAAGCAGTAACTGATGCCCAGGAAGCTCACGCGGGAGCACGCACTCGCTCGATTCCACGAGACGCACGGCGATCAGTACGACTACAGCCGCGTCGAGTACGTCGATTCGCGCACGAAGGTCGTCATCATCTGCCGGAAGCATGGTCCCTTCAAGCAGGGGTCCAGTGAGCATTGGAAGGGCCAGGGCTGTCCGCCGTGCGCCAGACCGCGGCAGACGGGGGCTGCTGCCCGACCATTCGAGAAGGTCGAGCCGCTCCTGATCGCTGCTCACAACGGGAAGTACACCTACGACGAGTCGACCTATCGGGACGCGAACTCGAAGATCAGGGCCACCTGCCCGCTGCATGGCGACTTCTGGCCGCAGGTTTCCTCCCATCTCCAGGGAAAATACGGCTGCAGGGAATGCGGAAATATAGCCCGCGGGCAAGCGCTGAAGATGAGCTACGAAGAATGGCTGCGCGGCGCGCGAGAGCGATACGGCGACCGCTTCGAGTACGACCCCGAAAGCTGGAATTCGCACAGGAACATCGGGATGAAGCGATTGCGCTTCCGGTGCCCCGATCACGGGTGGCAGGAGATGCCGCTCAACTACCATCTCCTCTCCCCGGTGGGCTGCCCGCAGTGCGGCCGCCTGGAGGGCGGTGCGAAGCGGCGGCTCACGACCGAGGAGTTCATCGCGAGGGGCAACGCTCTATTCAACGGGAAGTACACCTACGAGAAGACCGTCTACCGAAGCGCCTATGAGAAGGTCATCATCACCTGCCCCGAGCATGGCGACTTCTCGACGCTCCCCAGCAACCACACCGCCGGACATGAGTGTCCGCGGTGTGCGCCGGGAGGCTTCGATCCGGGTCTTCCCGGGATCGTCTACTACCTCCGCATCGATGCACCGGACGGCGCGCTCTACAAGATCGGCATCACCAATCTCACCGTGTGGGAGCGATACCCGAACGCATCAGATCAGGATCGCATCACGCTCCTGCGCGAGTGGCCGTATGAATTGGGTGCGGACGCCGCGGCGCACGAGAAGGAAGTCCAGCTCAAGTACGAAGCCTATCGCTACTCCGGCCTGCCTGTGCTGCTGGGTGTGGGCGTGTCCGAGATCTTTACTTGCGACGTCCTCGGCCTAGACGGCGGTGATCCGCTTGACTCGCCGCAGCTCTCGCTGTTCGATTGAGGCTCTGCCGGCGCTGCCACGCGGAATCCAGCCTCGTGATGTGGGAATCGAACCCGCGTCCGTCGCGAATGCCTCGACAGCGTCGTCGTCCTAGGCGAGCGGCATCTGCGGCGGATCCTCTAAGACTACCTCGCCCACAGCTGGCGCTGCCACCAGTTCCTGGAGATGGACCACCCTGAGCCGCGGCCTGTGCAGCCGCCGGAGGTCGGCGAGGTCGCCCCGGTCCGCGAGGCCGGCGGTCTGTATCGGCACTACGAGCGCGCCGCCGCCTGAGGCGCGAAGGCCTGCCATCCCTCACTCGCCTTCGGTGCGCAGTCGGGAGATGACGAGGGTCCCACGACTGACATCCAGTTGGCGAAGAACGGCGATTGACGACCGCACCGCCCATTGTTGGCCGAGGTGAACGACGACCCGAGATCCTGGCGTACCGCTTCTTCGCTTGTCTGCTTTGGCCGCGAGGCGGCCAACGGCGCCGGCACGAGTTCTCGGGGCGCACAACCGCCACCCGCTTCGAACCCTCTCTGCCTCCAATTGAATCCCCAAGCCCCGGCCTCGAGTCCAGCGTCGATGCGTGCCTGCCGCCGCCACGTATAGATCGTCTGCTCGCTAATCCCGAGTTCTGCAGCGACGTCCGCCACCTTCCGACCGCCTTCGACCAACTCCACGACACGCCGCCGGAACTCCGGCGGGCAGCCCCTCCGTGCCATATCGTCCTCCTTCACGATCATGGCAGCGGAGTCCAGTTACCCGCCTCCGCCAAAGCTGGGGCACCCCACCCCGTTACGTGAGTCCGACCGCCAGTAGAGACGGAAGCCTTCGCGATGCAAGCCGAGGACGGTCTCCGGCTGGACGACGAGCAGACTCGACCGCCAGCCTCGCCACAGGCGGGAAAGCCATACCCAGAAGATCCGATCTCGCCGATGGAGCTTCGGGCGCTTCACCGAGCGCTGGAGGACGGCTACTTCCTGGCGGAGCGCCCGGTTCTCCGCAGCGAGTTCGGCGCGGCTCTGGAGCAGCAGCCGGAGGAGTATCGTGACGACCTGCAGTGCGCCCATTGAGGCTCCCGTGTGAGAGGACTACCCCGAGCGTACCGCGCAGCCTCACTTGGACCTGCGGTCGGAAACCGTAGACAATGGCGGGCAGTTCCGAGTATTTGACCGGGACAGCGGTCGCCGCGACCGGTCCGAGTTATCCTCATTAACGCCATTTGTCTGGCTGCAGTCGAGCGGCGAATTCGCTCGCGCCCGCCGCGAGGAGGCGATTCCGCAAGATGCCGAAGATCCGAAGAGTCCAGATAAGAAACTTCCGCGCCATCAAGTGCCTCGACTGGCTGCCGAACCCGGGTATCAACTGTGTAATCGGATCTGGCGACAGTGGAAAGTCCACCGTGTTGAATGCAATCGACCTCTGTCTCGGAGCGCGCGGTAACCTCGAGATCACCGACGCTGATTTCAACCGTCTAGACGTCGATACACCGATCGAGATTGAGGTGACGCTGGGTGCTCTCGATGACGCGCTGAAGATACTCGACTCCTATGGCCTCTATGTCGGCGGCTTCGACCCGGATTCCGGGCAGCTCATAGATGAGCCGGAGGCGGAGCTTGAGACCGTTCTCACGATCAAGCTGATCGTGGAGGCCGATCTAGAGGCGCGCTGGGAGCTTGTTTCCGAGCGAGCGTCATCTCAAGGGAAATCTCGGAACCTGAGTTGGGCCGACCGGATACGGCTGGCGCCGACCCGCCTCGGCGCCATTGGACAACACCATCTGGGCTGGCGCCGAGGATCGGTACTTACCCGAATCTCTGAAGAGCGCCCCGATGCGTCCGCTGCTCTGGCGCAGGCCGCCAGGAAAGCCCGTTCGTCGTTTGGCGAAGAGGCGAAAGACCAGCTGGGCGAGACGTTGGAGACCGTCGCCACAGTGGCAAAGCGCCTGGGCGTACCAATCGGGGACGAGGTACGAGCTCTTCTCGACGCCCATGCCGTCTCGTTCGGCGGTGGAACGATATCGCTACACGACGAAGTAGGAGTTCCACTTAGGGGGCTCGGCCTGGGCTCAACTCGGTTGCTGATCGCCGGGCTGCAAAGCCAGGCGGGCAAAGCTGCCTCGGCTGTCCTGATCGATGAGGTTGAACACGGGTTGGAGCCACAGCGGATCATGAGGCTGCTCGACGAACTAGGCGCTAAGAACGAAGAACACCCCCATCAGGTCTTCATGACAACCCATTCGCCGGTAGCAGTGCGGGAGCTGTCCGGAGACCAACTCTACATTCTGAGGCCTACGGCCGGCCAACATGAGCTCAAGTTGATCGGTTCCGCTAACGAGGTACAAAGCACGATTCGGATGCACCCCGACGCCCTCCTCGCACCCTCGATACTCGTGTGTGAAGGCGCGAGCGAGGTGGGCCTGATCCGCGGTTTGGATCAGTTTCGTGTGAGCAAGGACAAGCGTTCGATCACCGCGCTCGGTGTGGCCCTCGTAGACGGTGGCGGTACCGCCATGCTGGACCGAGCCCTGTCCTTCCAATCGCTCGGGTATCGGACGGCGATCCTTAAAGACAGCGATGTGGAGGGCGATTCGAATGCAGAGCAGCAACTCAGGAACAACGGAGGGGAGATATTCGCCTGGCCGGAGTCTCGTGCACTCGAGGATGAACTATTCCAGAGTATGACCGATAGCGCTGTCTGTAAATTGGTGGACCTCGCTGTAGAACTCAAGGGAGAATCTCTGGTAAATGAGCAGATTAAGTCTGCGTCGAACAATGATCTCGATCTGAGCGCACTCTCAGTTCAGATTACGCCTGAGCTGCGCAAGGTGCTGGGCAAAGCAGCTCGCAGCAAGAGCCGCCCCAACGGATGGTTCAAGACTGTCGGTGCGATGGAGAACGCTGCGAGGAACGTTATTGGGCCTGATCTCGATGGAGCCGATCAAGGACTCAAGGATATCATCGATCGTGTCTTCGCGTGGCCGGCGGATGTCGAGTAACGAGGTCGATCTGCTGACTGTCGAGCGCGGCCTAGTTGTCGCTCCGGCCGGATGCGGAAAGACCCAACTCATCGCGGATGCACTACAGAGGCATACCGCTTCGAAGCCGGTGCTCGTCCTCACTCATACCAATGCTGGCGTTGCCGCACTTAGATGGAGGCTGAATCGCGCGGGCGTCAAGCCCTCCGAGTATCGCCTTGAAACCATTGACGGTTGGGCCATCAGACTTGTCGCTACCTTCCCGGCTCGGTCTGGTCACGACCCATCGATCATCGAAAGCCTGGAGCCCGACTATCCCATGATACGCGAAGCGGCTTCTCATCTACTCGGAGCTGGCCACATCAACGACGTCATTGTCGCAAGCTACGACCGTATTCTCGTAGACGAGTATCAAGATTGTTCGACTCGACAGCATGAAATCGTGTCCAACGTATCGGAGGTCCTTCCTGTCTGTGTACTGGGAGATCCACTCCAGGCAATCTTCGGATTCGACAAACACGATCCGTTGGCCGGCTGGGACGCACACATTCGTGACCATTTCACTCCCGTTGGAGAACTGAAACAGCCGCACCGGTGGATCAACGCCGGGATGGAGCCCCTTGGACAGTGGCTTCTGGAGACTCGCCAGAGGCTCCTCAAGGGCGATGCAATAGCACTGCAGGATGCTCCTGAAGCCGTCACGTGGGTCGAGCTCAGAGGCCATGACGATCGCAGGAAGCAACTGGCAGCAGCAACGGCGAGCCGGTCAGGTAGTTCCAAATGTGTACTGATCATTGGAGAAAGTAGGAACCCACGCAGCCAGCATCGCTTCGCGAGCCAGATACCCGGTGCCGTTGCGGTTGAGGCTGTCAATTTGACCGACCTGGTCAGGTTCGCTCGCGACTTGGATCCAGCGAGAGGCAACGCAGTTGAAGTCGTCGCCACGTTCGCCCAGCTGTTGATGACGGGCGTGGGTGCCAAGAATCTACTTAAGCGTGTCGAGATTCTGATGCGCGGTACAGCGCGCAATGAGCCGAGCGAAGTCGAAGAGACTGCTCTTGAACTGCGACGCGGTGGACACTACGACCAAGTTGCGGAGCTACTAGTGTCGATCAACAAGCAGAGAGGTAGTCGCATTTTTCGTCCGACAGTGTTTCGAGCCTGCATGGAAGCCCTTCGGGCCTGCAAGATAGAGGGCGGCCCCACATTCTACGAGGCTGCAATTCAGGTACGAGAGCAGTTTCGCTTCCGCGGCCGACCCCTACCACGGCGGGCAGTGGGAAGCACGTTACTGCTCAAGGGCCTGGAGGCTGATGAAGCCGTGATCCTTAGCGCCGACAACCTTGACGCCAAGAATCTCTATGTGGCGTTGACTCGGGCATCCAGGGGCTTGACGATCTGCTCACGAGAGCCGGTTTTGACCCCTGAGGTCACTCCTCAACCCTGCCCTTCTTGACACGCCTCTTAGACGAGAGCTTCATGGGTCCAGGATCCCCACGACCTGGAAGGCGAGCCCAATCAGTCGGCCACCAACTTGCCCTTCACGAAGACTGCGCCCGCGTGCTTTGTCTTCGACGGATACTGCATCGGCCACTTCACGTCCGACCAGCCCTTGGCTGTGGCCTCGGAGTTTACCCACTCGCGAACTTTGGCGGAGACACTCTTCGCCTTCGTGCCCGTCTCCTGCCGGTAGATGTCGACCACGTCGTCCGGCTTCCGGAAGACTACGCCGCTGGCATCATGGATCTCGTCCGGCCTCGGGAAATTCTTCTTCCTCGGCTTTCGCTTCTGCGCCTTCTTCTTTCTGATCGTACCTTTCGCTGCCATGAGTCCCTCCTGTCGTTCATGCTCGCCCTTCGACTACCTGTGTGCAACTCCGAGGAATTTTACGACACCCGCTTGGTAGGGTCGAGGGCTGGCGCGGTGGTCCGTGAGGCCGTGGCCTTGTCTGTGTCCCGGGTTTCCCCGTTCGTGCCCGTGTAGACCCAACCGTGACTCCGTTTCCAGCCCCCCGCCAGCGCCGCTCGCCGGCAGCTCCCGGTCGCTTTCGACAGTCGCGTCGACTTTGTCAGTTGCTTGTTACCCAGCGGCCGCCGTAGCGTGGGCCTTCAATGGGGGATGGGGAAGTTGGATGTGCGCGCGCAAGCGCGCACAACGTCCGGGAGGAGCGGCTGCGGCGGAAGCTCCATCGTGAGCTTGGCCCGGTCGTCCTCGAAGCGCTTGCCGACGAGAAGACCATCGAGGTCATGGTCAACCCGGATGGGCTCGTGTGGTGGGATCAGCTCGAGGATGGCCAGTCGCTTCTCCCGGACGAGTTCTCTGCCGAACGCGCCGAGAGCCTCGTTGGCACCGTGGCGGCGCTCCTCGACACCGTCGCGAACCAGGACCACCCGATCGTGGAAGGGGAGCTCCCCTTCTTCGGATTCAGATTCGAGGGCCTGGTCCCCCCCGTCACTCCGCGCGCGACGGTGACGATCCGAAAGCACAGCTCGCGGGTGCGGACGCTCGATGACTACCTCACCGAGGAACGGATCTCCGCGTTGCACGTCGACACGCTCCGGGAAGCGGTCGACGCGCGCTGGAACATCATCGTCACGGGAGGAACGGCGAGCGGCAAGACCACCTTCGTCAACGCGCTCCTGCACGAGAAGGTGAAGCTCTCCCATCCAAACCACCGCTTCGTGATCCTCGAAGACACGGTCGAGCTCCAGTGTGCGGCGCCGAACCGCGTGCCCCTGCGCACCTCCGAGGTGGCGGACCTCACGCGGCTCGTGCGGGCCACGATGCGGCTCCGCCCCGACGCGATCATCGTCGGTGAGGTACGAGGGAGGGAGGCTCTCGACATGCTCAAAGCGTGGAATACCGGGCATCCGGGGGGCATCTGCACGGTCCACGCAAACAGCGCGAGGGCCGCCCTCTCTCGTCTCGACCAGCTCGTTCAGGAGGCCGGCGTCCCGAGTCAGCCATTCCTGCTCGCAGACGCCGTCGACCTCATCGTCGCCCTTCAGGAGCGGACCGTCTGCGAGGTTCTCCGCGTTCAGGGCTTCGACCCCACGCGCGGATTCGAGCTCGAAGGGCTCGCACCATCAATCACGAGGAGGGAGAGCACGCCATGAACCATCTCGACCGTCACCGCGCGAAGCCGAGGAACGCGCTCTGGATCGCGGTCCTCGTGACCCTCTTCGTTCTCGCGGGCGCCGACCCCGCTTTCGCCACGCCGGCCGGCACTGCGATGCCGTGGGACACGCCGCTCACGAATCTCCTGAACAACCTGCAGGGAACGGTGGCGCGCATCGCCATCACCGTCGCCATCGTCGTCACCGGGCTCGTGTTTGCCTTCGGCGAGGCCGGCAGCGGCCTCCGCCGAGTCGCCTCCATCGCGTTCGGCGGAGCCCTCGCGCTGGGCGCGTTGGCCTTCATGACGGCGCTGGGCTGGGTCGGCGCGACCTTCTAGGAGGAGTCCCTTGGCATTCGATGACCCGCACGAAAGCCCTGAAGGCGCACGAGGCCTCCGCTCGACTCCGATCCACGTATCGCTCACGCGGCCGATCCTTCTCGCCGGCGCGGACCGGGAGCTGACGCTCATCAACCTGATCGTGATCTTCGCGTTGATCTTCGGAATCGGCTTCTCGCGCTGGACGTTCGGGGTCTGCTTCCTCCTGGCGACGGTCGGCCAGTGGGCGCTCGGGCGGGTGACTCGGTACGACCCCGACTTCCGCCGGATCTATACCCGACACGTCCAGCTGCAGCCCTTCTATCCCGCCCGCGCATCGCTCCACGCTCCGCGACCGATCGTCCACCCCTCGGTTCCCTACTCGGACTGAAGGAGCTCCGAATGCTGCCCGAGTTCCGCCGTGAGCCCAAAGGCTTCCCCGATCTCCTGAACTACTACGCGTTGGTCGACGAAGGCGTCCTGTTCAACAAGGACGGCTCGCTCCTCGCCGGCTGGTGGTACGCGGGCCCGGACATGGAGTCTGCCACGCCAAACGAGATGGCGGTCCTGGCCGAGCAGGTGAACGGAGCGCTCAGCGACCTCGGGAACGGCTGGATGATCCAGGCCGATGCCGTCCGCAAGCCTGCCTCCGGCTACCCCGAAGCGGGCTTCTTCCCTGATCCGACGTCTCGGCTGATCGACGACGAGCGACGACGCGTTTACGAGAGCGGGGAGGCCACGTTCGAGAGCCTCTACGCCTTCACCGTGAGCTACCTGCCGCCACCCGAGATGCAGAACCGGCTGAGCGCGCTCTTCATCGACAGCGACGAGGCCAACCAAGCGCCGAGCTGGCAGACGGCACTCCGGCACTTCCAGCGCGGCACCACCCACCTGGAGGACGCGCTCTCCGATCGACTGACCATCGAGCGCATGAACTCCAGCGACCTCCTGGGCTTCCTCTGCTCCTGCGCCTCGAGCATCACGCACCCGGTCCGCGTGCCCCATCCGCCGCTCGATCTCGACGCGATCATCGGCTCGCAGGATCTCGTGGGGGGATTCGAGCTCCGCGTGGGACGACTCTGGGTGCGCCCCATCGCGATCTGCGGCTTCCCGAGCGACTCTTTTCCCGGGATCCTCGACTTCCTGAACCGGCTCTCGCTCGAGTACCGATGGTCGAATCGCTTCATATCGGTCGAGCCGACGACGGCCGAACAGCTCCTGAAGCGCACGCGACGCAACTGGTTCCAGAAGCGATATGGCCTGGCGGGGCTCATCCGCGAGGCCATGCAGATGGGCGGACAGACCTTTGCCAACCAGGATGCCGTGATGATGGCCGACGACGCGGATGCCGCCATCGCCGAGGCCTCCCGCATGCACGTGCGCTTCGGCCACTACACGAGCGTGATCCTGCTCCACGGCGAGGACCGGGAGGACCTCGAGGCCCAGAGCCGCCAGGTCGAGCGCGAGCTCCAGCACAACGGCTTCAAGACGCGTGTCGAGACCATCAACGCCGTCGAGGCGTTCCTCGGCACGCTTCCCGGCCACGGGTTCCGGAACGTCCGACGGCCGCTCCTGCACACGCTGAACTTCGCCGACCTGATCCCGACGACCTCGATCTTCCCGGGGCTCGAGCAGAATCCCTGCCCCTTCTACCCGCCCGGCTCCCCTCCCCTCCTCTACGCGAATACGGCCGGCGCCACGCCCTTCCGGTTCAACCTCCACGTCTCCGACGTGGGTCATACGATGGTGATCGGACCCACGGGCGCGGGAAAGTCCACGCTCATCGGACTCATCGCCGCCCAGTTCCTGCGCTACCCGCGCGCCCAGGTCTTCGCGTTCGACAAGGGCTACAGCTCCTTCGCGCTCTGCAACGCCGTGGGCGGCATCCACTACGACATCGCCGGCGACCAACGCGACGACCTGGCCTTCTGCCCCTTGGCCGACATCCACGAGGCCCCCGTCCGGATTTGGGCCTCGGAATGGATCGAGCACCTGCTGACCTTGCAGCAGGTGGCCATCACTCCGCAGCAGCGCAAGCAGATCCATGCGGCGCTCGGGCGGCTCATGGAAAGCCCCGACCGCACGCTCACGCACTTCGTGAGCACGGTCCAGGACGAGGCGGTCCGCGGCGGGCTCCGCCACTACACCCTCGAGGGCGCGATGGGGCATCTCCTGGACGCCGAACAGGACGGTCTCCAGGACTCCCACTTCCAGGTCTTCGAGGTCGAGCACCTCATGAACAAGGGCGAGCAGAACGCCGTCCCGGTTCTTCTCTATCTCTTCCACCAAATCGAGCGGCGTCTCACGGGCCAGCCGAGCCTCCTCATCCTCGAGGAGGCCTGGTTGCTCCTCAACCACCCGGTCTTCTCCTCGAAGATCGAGGAGTGGCTCCGGGTTCTGCGCAAGCGCAACTGTGCGGTCGTCTTCGTGAGCCAGAGCCTGACCGACGTCTTCAGCTCGCCCCAGCGCGATCTCCTACTCGAGTCGTGCCGCACGAAGGTCTTCCTGCCGAACCCGGAGGCTCGCAGCAGCCAGACGAGCCAGCTCTACCGGAAGCTCGGCCTCAACGAGACGCAGGTCGAGCTCATCGCTCACGCGATCCCCAAGCGCCACTACTACTACGTCTCCGAGCTCGGCAGACGCATGCTCGACCTGGGTCTCGGGCCCGAGACGTTGAGCTTCATCGGCATCTCGGGGAGCGAGGAAATCGAGCAGCTCCGGAAGCTCCGTCACCAGTACGGAGATCAGTGGCCAGCGGTCTGGCTCGAAGCGCGAGGCCTCGAGAAAGCTGCGATCCGCTGGAAGCAACTCAGCAAGGAGTACACCCATGCCGCGAACTAACAGCGTTCACCGCTTGCGCCTTCGGCAGCTTCTCATCACTGGAGCCGCCGTGGTCGCCGCAACCACCGTGGCTCTCGCACCGCAGAAGGCCGCGCGCGCACAGCTCCCGGTGATCGATCCGACGAACCTCGTCCAGAACATCATCGCCGCCATCGAGAACATCACCGAGGTGGCGCAACAGGTTGAGCAGCTCACCAACGAGGCAACCCAGATCGCCAATCAGATCCAGCAGCTCCAGGACATGGTGAACCAGGCGTCGCAGCTCGGCTCACCCACCTGGGGTCAGGTCGAGGCCTGGATCAACAACCTGTCCGCCGCCGCGCAGATCGGAAACTCGCTCGTCTACAACATGCCGCACATCGCCGGCCAGCTGCAGACCCAGTTCCCGGGCTACGTCTCGCCGACGAACTGGAACACGCAGTATCAGCAGTGGTCCACGACTACCCTCGACACGCTGCGCGGCACGCTCCGATCGGCCGGGCTCAACGTAAGCGACGTGAACACGGTCGAGGCCGCGCTCCAGACGCTCCGCTCGGGCAACAACAGCGCGACTGGCCGGAACGAGCTCATGCAGGTGGCCAACTCGCTCGCGAGCCTCCAGGTGGAGGAGATGGCGAAGCTGCGCCAGCTCCTCGCTCTGGAGATCAACGCGACCAACGTCTGGAAGACAAACTCGACCAATGCTAGCGCCGCCTCGGAGGCGGCCCTTCAGCAGTTCATTGGGACGCCCGGAGCTGTCGCCAACCCGGCGGCCTCCGGGGCCGGCTTCAATCCCTAGGAGGCGTTCGGCCACATGGCCAATACGCTCGTAGCCCAGTTCCAAGCGGCGATCGCCGCTAT
>Ga0255055_10000396_pt1 | contig 34106 bp, 28 predicted proteins | sample JV7_2_27_MG_FD_188633 | JGI IMG/M metagenome (GOLD analysis project Ga0255055, IMG submission 188633) | Seawater microbial communities from Jervis Inlet, British Columbia, Canada - JV7_2_27 | ecosystem: Environmental > Aquatic > Marine > Inlet | place: Canada: British Columbia | collected...
CTAGATCGACTTCTCAATTAATGCTCTCAGATTTCTGCCCAGCACATTATAATATTCCATCATATCCAGGTTTTTAAGCTTATCCAGGGTCTTTGGGGGCAGTCGATCATCGGAAACGCCGTCCAGAATCAGGGTGGTTTCTTCGCGCTCGAAAGTCACACTGGACTCAGTCCATTTGAGGATATCTTTATTGACCGGACAGACTTTCTGACAGATCATGCACCCCACCAGGCTGTTGTGCCAGGTGGGCGACACCCATTCGGGAAAATCACAGGCGCGTTCATTGTGAAAGGTAAGGCAGCGTTCGGCATGCAGCAAAAAGCGGTCGGATTCGATGGCAGCCGTGGGACAGGCCTTCATGCAGGCGCTGCAGTTTTCGCATTGCTCCATCACCGCGGGTTCTCCCCAGCTGTCCGCTTCACAGGGAAAGTCGGAAATAAACACCACCGGCCGGTGAAAGCTGCCCGACCCCTTTACATAGGTGATGTTATTCTTACCATACTGTGCCAGACCGCTGCGCACCGCCAGCAGCTTATCGGGCAGTCTGACTTTTTGCAGCCCGTAACCCTGCGGTGCGAGATACGCGCTTAGACGACTCGCCACGCGTTCGTCAACAGAGCTATCATAGGTCGGTGGGATAATCACCGGGACCGAATTTTGTTCCCACTCAAACCCAACCCGCACCTGGGGCTGCGGTACGGATACGATGATCAGCGATCCGGCTCCTGTAAGCGAGCGCTGACATTCAAAATCAAAAGAAGCCAGATAGGCATCATACAGTTCTTTATCCAGCAGGCCTTTTTTATGATGGGCCTCGATGTCTTTTTGAAGTTCTGTAAGGTGGGCAATGGAAACGATTTTGCCTTTAAAGCCCTGTTTTTCTATGCTTTCATACAATGCTTCGGATAACTGTGGACTGCGCATTTTCGGTCTCCTTTAAAAATTAGATGAATCTTTCCTTATTAAAATGCTTGACAAGTGTCTAACCGTCTATTAATTTTTAGACAGTTATATCAATAAACTTTCTTTTCTAACCTGTCAACAACTATTTACCGGTTATATTATATTGAGGAGGTATCCGGTGGCAAATGACAAAAAACACGCCGCAAATTTGAGTCTCCTGGGAGGACTTCCCTGTCTGGATTTTGTTAATACTCTGGATTGGCGCGGCGCCGACCAACCCGTAGAATTTTTGCATGCCTATCAGGATCTGGTGGCCTGGAGCCGGCATGCGGGGACGATATCCGCTAAAGAAGCGGGTATCATATCGCAACGTTCTAAAAAGTTGCCTTCAAAACAAACCAAGGTTTTAGGGAAAGCCATTACCTTGCGGGAGACCATTTATCGTATTTTTTCATCCCTTTCTGACGGCCGGCCGGCCGCAAGCAAAGACCTCGCTGCATTTAATAAGTCTCTTTCACAAACCATGAAAAACTCACAAATTGTCAGGACCAAAGATGGCTACAACTGGGATTCGAGGGGTGAAATGGCGAAGCTGGGCGCGATACTCAATCCCCTGATCCGTTCGGCCGCTGATCTGCTGGTTTCAGATGAGCTGAAAAGAGTCAAAAAGTGCGGTGACCCTGCCTGTGGCTGGCTTTTCTTAGACACCAGCCGTAATAAAAGCCGGCGCTGGTGCGACATGAGCGATTGCGGCAACCGTGCCAAGGCCGACCGATTTTACAAAAAAAGTAAAAAAGACAGGACTTCTAAGACCCCGTCCGAATAGCGAGTACGCCGCACAACCTGCGGTGACCACAACAGACCCACACACCCGATTTCTTTATCTGTGAATCATCATATCACTACATTATCCAATATTTCCTTGCGGTTGCGCCAATCCGGCTGGCAGCGGGTCAAAAGAGAATAAAAGGGTTTGGAATGATTATGGTATTTCAAGTGGCAAAGCTCATGCATGATAACGTACTCAATGCAATGGACGGGCGCTTTTACCAGGTTCAGGTTAAGTGTGATACGGCCCCTGGAGCTGCAGCTTCCCCAGCGCCTGCGCATGGTGCGGATCAGCAGTACAGGTTCCGCAACGCCATGGCGCGAAGCAATGGCGCAGCATCTTTCCATGTAGCGGCCGAGGGTTTCATGGGCTCGTTTGCGGTACCAGGCATCCACTGTTTTCCTGACACTGCGGGTGTCATTTTTATCTTCAACCCATACTCTTAAAAATCGCCCCATCAGCTTGGCCGGCTGACTTCGACCCTGTTTGACCTTGAGGCGATACTGCCGACCGAGATAAACGAGAGTTTCTCCGCTGATGTATTTTTTCGGTGCCGGCAGCGGGTGATACCTTTCAAGTGCATCGAGCTTGCGGGCGATCCAGGCCGCTTTTTTTATCACTGCGGCCCGAATCTGTTCTTCGGCGGCGGTGGCCGGTGCAAACACATCCACGGTCAGTTCCGGCGCAACGACGATGCGCATCCGTTTGCGGTCTTCGCGATGAAGTTTGTAAGTGATCCTGCGGGAACCGAAATCAATCACATTCATGGCGCCATCAATCCTCATTGGCGATCGCCACCTCTATACAGCGGTCTATAATGGCATCGTGGTCATCCAGTGAGAGGTTCAGGCCGCGCTTTTCCTCAATTTCGAACAGAATATCGTCAATTTCCCCCCGCATTCTGTTGACGGCATCGGGATTGGTGCGCCAATCGCGAATCTTATGACGGGTGATGCGGTCAACGATTTCAATAGCAATTTCCGCCCCGGTCTTTTCGTTATATGTGCCGTATGCTGCGATCCGTTCGCGCACCTGCCCGAAGTAGCGCCTCGCCATATCTTTTCCCACAAGTTCGGCCGGAACATCGTCATCGGTGTGGGTGATGACTTTCGTGGAGATATCTTTAATTTTTTCCAGCGCTTCCAGGGCGTTCAGCCGGCCCTGGTGATAGGCCTCGATCACTTCTTCAAGGAGCCTGGAAAACTTTTTGTAGAATGCGGGATCTTTGGCCATTTCCTGTTCGATGACATGGCGGGTAGCGGAAGCGATCATATCGGCTTTGGCGCCGGGACTTTTCCCGTTTTCCTCGATAACCTGCCGGCGTTCACCTTCATTTAAAAGGTTGATAGGTTTACAGAGCTGTTCGACTTCACCGGCACCCACGTGTGTATCGATCAGCTTTTTGATTCTGGGCTCATATTCGGAAAAATCAATAGCTTCCTGGTAGCGGAATGTGACCGCCGCCCTGAGATTCTGGAAAAACTTGAGATCCTTTTTGTAGCGCTCAATGGTTTCACGCGCGGTGGCTTCCAGAAAATTACTTGATGACAATGCCAGCGCCAGGGTGCGCGCAAACAGGCTGAAGCGTTCGTAAAACCGGTTTCGCAGGTCGGCCTCCCGCAGATGGATTTCATAGGCTTCAGGATCTTTGGACCCCTTCACTTTGGTGAAAAGCTCCCACAGGTTCGAGTGCATCTGCGGCAGTTTGGCGGCCTGATCCGCGATATAGGTGACGGTTTCCTCAAGATCCATGCGGTCGTAATCCGCCAGTTGACTGTAGAAATCGATGGCTTCATCCAGGCTTTCGATCACACCGCTGTAATCGAGGATCAGACCGCTTTCCTTGCCCTCGTGCAGGCGATTGACACGGGCGATGGCCTGCAGCAGGCTATGTTCTTTCAGCTTGCGGGCCAGATACAAAACGGTGTTGCGCGGCGCATCGAAACCGGTCAGGAGCTTATCGACCACGATGATGATTTCCGGCGTTTCACCGTGTTTGAAGGCATTGATCAGCTGTTGGTTGTATTTTTGTTCAGACCCGTAGCGATCCATCATCGCCTGCCAGAAATCCTTCTCTGTTTGCGACGGCCCGGCACTACGGTTTTCGCCTTCCGGCTGGGACGGCGCGGAAATCAGCACCTCCGTGGATACCATTTGAAAGCCGTCCATAAACTTTTTGTAGGCCAGGGCGGTCTGCTTGTCGGGCGTCACCAGTTGGCCCTTTAAGCCGGTATGTTGATAAAAAACGCTGTAATGAAGGCCGACATCCCAGGCAATCATGCGCACTTTTTGAATCGCTTTATTAAGTTGACGCTCGGTGGAAAACTTTCTTTTAAGATCCGCCTGCTGCTCTTTGGTCAACGCCAGGGTTATTTTTTGGAACCAGCCGTCGATAGCTTTTTTGTCAACTTCCTGCGGCACATGGCGGGCCTCATACAAAAGCGGCACCACGGCCCCGTCTTTGACCGCCCGCGCGATGGTATAAGCAGGCTGAAAAAGGTCGCCGAATTGGGCAAAGGTGTTTTTTTTGGCTGATTTGGCCAGGGGAGTGCCGGTAAAGGCGATAAAACAGGCACCCTTCAAGGCCAGTCGCATACGGGCGTGCTGCTCGCTGTATTGGCTGCGGTGTCCCTCATCCACCAGCACGAAGGTGTTGCGGTCGGCCTGCAGGCTTTTGTTGGACGCGGCCACCGCGAACTTGTGAATGAGGGTGGTGACGATATGAGTGCGATGATCCTGCAGCAGTTCAACCAGATGCTTGCCGGTATTGGCCTGTTCCGGCTCCAGGCTGCAGGCGCGAAAAGTGCCGCAGATCTGATCGTCCAGATCAATGCGATCGGTCACCAGAACAATTTTGGGGTTGGAGATATCCGGATGCAGGGCCAGGGATTTGGCCAGCATCACCATGGTCAGGGATTTGCCGCTGCCCTGGGTGTGCCAGACCACCCCACCCGGTCGCGGTCCGGTTGAAGGCTCGCTTAAAACCCGCCGGATGATATCATGAACCGTAAAATACTGCTGATAGCGGGCGATCTTTTTGGTGCCGCTGTCAAACAGGACAAATTTATAAGCCAGCTCCAGCAGACGCTCGGGCCGGCACAGAGCATAAAGGGCGCGGTCCTGTTCGTAAATTTCGCGCCCCTGGTCGAGGATTTTGCGGTAATCGTTTTTGACATCTGCAAACGGGCCGGACAGCAGTAGATCCGTATCTTTTTGACTCAGGGGCATTTCCAGCAGCTTCCGGATCGGATCGTCAAGGCGGTCCTCCTGCCAGGCGGCCCAGAACTGCCGCAGGGTGCCGGTGGTGCCGTAGCGGGACTTGTCCCGTGCCAGGGCCAGCAGAAGCTGGCTGTATAAAAAAAGCTGCGGAATGCCGTCTTTCGCCTGATAATCGGATAGCTGGCCGATGGCAAGTTCGATCGGTTTCTTTTTGACCTGGGTGTAGGCGGAGCGTTTGCATTCGATCACCACCAGCGGGATACCGTTTACGAACAGGACAATATCCGGAATGCAATGCTTGTCATATCCGACCCGCTCGACCTTGAACTCCGCCGTGCAATGGTAGGTGTTGTTGGCCGGGTTTTTCCAGTCGATATAGCCGATGGCGAAACTCTTGGTATCGCCCTCGACGGTCTGGGGCACACTGGTGCCCAGGCATAGCAGGTCATAAATCTGCTCATTTTCGTGCAGCGCGCCGGTGGCCCGGAAGCTTTTGATGGCCTGAACCGCATTCTGGATGGCGTTTTCGGTAAAAGGGTGAACGGCGCCCTTGAACTGGTAACGGCAATGTGCGCGGATGTGCTCGATCAGGATCGGCTCCAAAACAACGGCCCCCAGCCGGTTGTTGCGCAGTTTGACGGTTTGCTCCGGGGGAAGATACTGCCAGCCCATCTGCATCAACAGGTGCAGGGCCGGAAGCTGCGACTGGACTTTTTCCAGATAGCTAGGCAGTTCGTGCTCTGATATGCTGTATGATGTTTGTTCTTCCATGGGAGACTCCTATTTGAACCACGAAACACACAAAATACGCGAACATATCCAAAAAAATATTAAACCTTTAGTGTGGTTCGTAGTTTCTTCATTTCGTATCTTCCTTCTGCACTGTCAATCCTCTTGCAGTAAGTCGGTATTTCTGCAACCTGCTTTTCGGCTTGTCCGGTCGCGTCATTTCTACAAGCCCGGCGTTTATGGCAGGCAAAAGGTACGCTTTACGGAAATGGTCAGCATTTTTCAGTCCTAGCATTTCCTGAAGTTCTTTTCGGGAATGATCACCGGTTATTACATTTAAAAGCCGTTTGACTTCCATGGTGACTTCCATGGTGACTTCCATGGTGACTTCTCTTTTTTTCAAAGTTTCAGCAAAAACGGGGTGAACAGGAAATTCGACGAGGAAAAAAGTCCGATCATCATCTGTATGAAATATCGGTTCAGGAGATCCGTTTTTCTTAATCTCACGTAAAATTTTCGGAATGCCGGTTCCACGGCCCTCGGTCATTTCAAGTTCTTTTAAAAACTCGCCCACCCGCCGGTTGCGATAACGGCGGGAGAGAAAACGAAATTTCCGCATATCTTGATCGCGGATGGAACGGTCCGGCCCCGGAAAGCTGCAAATTGTCAAGGAATCCGGCAAAATGCGCACTTCAACGGGCTCCCGTATTTGATAGGATCGGTGGTACACCGCATTGCATAAGGCCTCCTCTATGGCGGGAAACGGATAATTGAAAAATCGGTCTGCTTCGGGCCGGTCAGGGTGTTTTAAAATCTTTTCCTCGATTACGATGGAGTGAATATGGGATAGCGCATCCTGCAACATGATATGAAGCGGACCTTTAAATGTCTTTTCAACGAATGAATTTGCACCGGGTCCCTCAGGAAAATGAACAACATCAATTTGGGTCTGAGGAAAGAAATGAGCGGGTTCGTCATTAAAAAACATTAGGGCCACATTTTTCGACCGTATAGATTCATCCGGTCCATCAACGATGTTCATTTGCCTGCAAAGCAGATCAAAATCCACACCGGCAGACTCCTGGAAAAGATCGCTATTGATCTGTTTCAGGTAGGCGCGTATCAGACCCAAATCCAAGTCATTTAAATCGGCGCTTTGGTTCATGCGGTCGTCAAATGGAATGGTGGCGGCCAGAGACATCAATTCAATTTCATCCGGATGTCCGGCCCGAGCCGTTACGGGTCCTTTCCTGATGTAATATGCAAATTCTTTTTTACCTTTTGCAAGAGATACCGGTGCCTTGTAAGGTCTGGTCTGTCCGCCCGCAGCCCAGAGCACAAGAATATGTCTTCCATTCACTTCAAAAGGGGCAATTATGGGATGATAATAGGGGACTATCCGATAACCAAGTTCAACGATTTCTTTTTGAATGGTATCCAGTTGCTTGGCCGGCAGCCCTGTCGGAGGCAAAACCGGACGGCCGTTTTCCTCGCCAACACCGATTATAATGTATCCACCACCCAAATTGTGAAAATCATTTGCGAAGGCGCACATGGTATGCAGCACAGCCTTCGGATTCCAACCCGCCTTGAACTCCAGCCGCTCCCACTCAACCGAACGGGAGGTCAATAAGTTTTCAATATTAATAGGAAGTTTCAATATTTAACCCGTATCTCACCAGTGAGCAGTTTTTGCATCAGGCCGCGTTTTTGTTTTTCCAGGGCTTTAAGTTTTCTTTCAAGCTGGTTGATTTCACTATCTGCGGTTGAAAGGATTTCTGCGATTCTGCTTTGTTCTTCGTGAGACGGCTGAGACACTTTAATACTAAAAAAGTCTTTCAAAGTAACATTTAGCAATCCATGGGCTCTTGCTCCAACTTGTGTAATCCTTCGTAACTCTCGGTTGAGTAGCCCACTTTCAAAAAGATGCATGAAATAATCGCTATTCCCCCAATCATTAGTAATAGAAAAGCAGATGTATAGTGTAGAAAGTATGCCTTCTTCATATCTATCCAGACGTTTTGTTGCACCGTATGGGTAATTTTTCATTGAGCTTCTGTTGTATGCGAATTCCCCCTTTTTCAGGAGGTAGTAATCTTTTAGGGATTGACCTGCAACAGAACGATTGAAAAAAGCGTTTTGATCAATCAAACCAAACTCACCTGAAGCTGTAAGTACTCTATCAATACCTTTGATATTTTTTCGTTTAACTGGTGTCGCAAAGTTCTTAAGGTTAACCATTTGCCATCCGGGCGGTATGTCACCGTTTTTTAAGGGTGGTTTTCCGAATTTAAAGAATCTTATGCAACCGGTGAGCAGTTGCTGCATAAAGGCTTTTTTGCGACGCTTTGTGGCATCGATGAGCTTGCGGGTCTGCTCGATGGCAGCGTCCCAGGTGGAAAGGATTTCGGCGATTTTTTTTTGTTCAAAAATGGATGGGAGAGGAAGTGGGAATCGTTTTAACTGCGTTGTATTGATACTCGCCAGATTAGTTGATTGTTTAGAAGAAAGAAGGAAGTAACGTCGCCCATAAGGACCAGAGGCTATAGAAGCAAGGAAGTATGGAAAAAGCTTCTTGGTATCGCATCGGACCGCAAAAACATGATTCTGGTGAAGGCATTTAGGGATCTCATCCCTCCAGATCGTTCCCCTTCCCAATTTGTCAAAGTCGCCTCCCTCAGTGAATAAGATATCTCCATTCCGTAATAAATATCGCTCGACCATATTTTCTTCTACTTGAATCTTCTTGATCTTGTGAAGATCAAGAAACCCGTCTTGTACATTAGCTACTCTTAGATAAGGGAGTTTGATCGGATTTACGATATTTTTTTTGCCTTTAGCCAAACCAGTCTGAACTTTGGCGACATCAGATAAATATACGCAATGCCATTGATCTGGTATCCACCCCACCTTCGTTTTCTTATACCCCGGTCTATTTTCGTTCCGATCCGTCACGCTTTCACCTGTATTGTAAAAATCGACCTGTCTGGCCACTTGTCTGCGGCCTTCCATTCGAACTATTCGAAATTTTTGAATAGTTGCTTCAGGCTCGAGTTCGCCTTCGGAATAAATGTTTAAGAAAGCCTTGTCATTTTTCCCTTTCCGAATCGTATTGCCGTAATGCCTGCAGCCCGGTTTTTGTTAGCCGGTACTGCTGCAAACTGCTGCGAGGTTTATCAGGTATTGTCAACTCGATCATACCGGCATCTATTGCCGGTTTCAGGTATTTTTTGCGAAAATGTTCACGGTCGGTCAAACCGAGTGCTTTCTGTAAATCCGCACGTCCGATCGTTTGCCGACATGCTTTTAGCAACGCAACGACTTGCGGGGTAACTTGCGGGGTAACTTGCGGGGTGACTTGCGGGGTGGCTGTCTTGTCGAACGGTTGTGCTGGATAAAAAGTCAAACATAAACTGCCAGCTCGTTCATTCCAAAGCGGTGGTGGTGTGCTTCCTGATCTGCACCAGTCGATAATTTTAAGCGTGCCCGTTCCCCATTTTTCAATAATGCCGCTACGGTAAAAAGCTTCGGCAATGATCGGATTCCACGGTCTGGACTCGTGGGGCCGGGCCAGATCTTCCGGTTTCAAACCGAAATGAAGCCCTCCAGGGCTGATTACCTCCAATCGATCATCGTACATGGCTACACTGACAGACCCACCGGGATTGGTGTAGTCACGGTGGCAAATGGCGTTTGCCAGGGCTTCACGAATCGCAAGGGGTGGATAAAGGGGGCGGTCCTGTCGCTCCATTTCATCCGGAACCACACGAGCGGCGATCGGAATATGGTTTTGGAGAAATAACTGGGCCTGTTGCAACAGGTGATAAGCATGACCCCATATCTGCCGGTGATCCACAAAATCACCCAGGCGGTCGATGCCTCGAAAGCGGGCCAGGCGGATACAGCATTGAGGGTAAAGAACTTTTAAATGTTCATGTTGTCCAAATAATACCACTGCCGCATTGATCAGGCAGCCATTTTGGAACAGGCCGAGCCCACGGAGGATCGCTGCAATATCTTCGGCATCGGCCGTAATTCGGCCGAGTTGGCGCGCGCTGTTAAAAGTGGAACTGATGGTGTTCCGATCGAGATCATTGAGGGTTATTCCCTGCTCGACTTCCTGGTTTTCCCATCGCTGTGAAGCATGCATGTGTTCAAAAAGTCTGCGTTCATATTCTGCCCGGCGCATGATCGACGTTGTCGGCCCAAGCCGCATATATGGCCGGCCGTCAAAACTGAACGGCCCGCCTCCGCCCTGAACGATTAATACAATTACACTGGTGTCGGCCCCTGTCGGTATGGTTCGGATTTCAGGAAACACGGGGGGTTGGATTTTTTGAATTTCCGAAGTGATGCTGCGTAAAGTTTGATCAGTTACTGTCTGGCCGATAATTCGACCGTCGTTACGAACACCGAAAAACAAATAGCCGCCCAGGCCGTTTGACATAGCGCAAACGGTTTTCGCTGCGCTTGTCCGCTGACCGGTTGAAGCTTTAAACTCAACCCGGTCGCTTTCTCCTCCGGCAACGATTTTTTTTAACTGGCTTAATTTCATAATATGCCTCGAAACATAATGATATTCTAAAACCCCAGTTCTTTTAAATAGAGATTCATCTTGGCCTGTGTCTCCACCAGTTCGGCTTCGATCTTTTCAATTTCCTTTTGGGTGGCGGCGATATCGATTTCCGGCTCCGGTTCGAAAGTGTCCACGTAGCGCGGGATATTCAGATTGAATTCGTTTTCTTCGATTTCCGCAAAAAAAGCAAGATAGGCGTATTTTTCGACCGCCTGCCTTTTATGAAAGGTCGTCACGATCTTTTCGATGTCCTGGGGCCGCAGCTTGTTCTGATTGGTGCTTTGCTCGAATTCGCGGCCGGCATCGATGAAAAGAACCTCGCGGCCGGGCTGGCGGGATTTGTCGAAGATCATCAGGGCAGCCGGAATGCCGGTACCGTAAAACAGGTTGGCCGGAAGCCCGATGACGGCGTCCAAGAGATTTTCCCGGATCATCGCTTCACGAATTTTGCCTTCCTGGCCGCCGCGAAACAACACCCCATGAGGCACCACCACCCCGACGCGGCCGGTGCCCTCCACGGCGGTGGCCAGCATGTGGCTGATAAAGGCCCAATCGCCTTTGCTCTTGGGGGGGATGCCGCGCTGGAAGCGGGCATAACGATCTTCGGCAGCCATTTCCTGGCCCCACTTGTCCAGCGAAAAGGGAGGATTGGCGATCACAATATCGAATTTCATCAGGGCATCGTCTTCGACAAACTGGGGGTGCCGGATGGTGTCTTCCCATTGAATATGAGCGGAGTCCACCTCGTGCAGGAACATGTTCATCTTGCACAGGGCCCAGGTACTGCCGTTCATTTCCTGGCCGTAAAGGGCATAATCGTTCGAGCCAACCTGCTTGCCGGCCCGGATTAAAAGCGATCCGGAGCCGCAGGCCGGATCGCAGATACGATTTCCCTTTTGCGGGGCCACGAGCCGGGCCAGGGTTTCGGAAACCGTCGCCGGGGTGTAAAACTCACCGGCCTTTTTCCCGGCGCTGGCCGCAAATTTTTCGATCAGGTACTCATAAACATCACCGATAATGTCCATATCGCCATTGTTGTCAGGCTTCAGATCCAGTGCCGCAAAATCTTCCAGCAAATTCTTGAGGCGGTTGTTGCGCTGGCGGGTCTGGCCCAGGTTGGCTTCGCTGTTGAAATCGATATTGCGAAAGACATTGTGCAGTTTGGCCTTGTTGGCATCTTCGATACTTTCAAGCACCGTGTTGATCGTCTGCCCGATATCGCTGTCGTTTCTGTGTGCAAAAAGATAATCAAAGGATGCTTCTTCGCTGACAATAAATCGCTCGCGCGCCATGGCCCGTTCGATTCGCACCTTGTCTCCAGTGTATTTTTTCTCAAACAGGGCCAGTTTGTATTTTCTGATATCGCTGAGATATTTCACGAACAGCATCGTCAGGATATAATCTTTGTACATCGCCGGATCGATGACACCGCGAAAAGTGTCGCAGGCCCGCCAGACTACATTGAAAATCTCCGTTTTTCTTTGTTGCTCATTCATGTTTCCACCTTCGTTTAATTGCTTTCTAAGGTTGCTTTCAGGCATATTTCCGTCATCAGGTTTTTCCGTTTTTCGGCCAGTTTTTTATATAAACGCTGCTCCTTTTGCAAAAGTTTGTTGATTTCTGAAATATGTTTTTGGATTTTAATCGGCGGCAGCGGAATATCAATGCTTTCCAGAACCGCCCGCCTGACCACCGGCATGTGAACTGCCCGGCCGCTGAAACGCTTGAGATATTCCTCTACGGGTAACTTGTTGAGATACCACCACAGATATTCCGGCAGGGTCTCAGGGTTGGAAATCCGCACAACAAAAAAACAGGCGGCGGCCAGCACGCTGTTGGGCAGTTTATCAATCAACACCGAAAAGTTCCTGGCTCCCCGGGCCATGAAAAGGATGTCTCCAGGTTTTAAAAACCAGTCTTTACCGGACAACCGTGGCATGAAACGAACCAAAGCGTCTGTGCGACAGGAAAGGTGATCCGCATCGACATCTTTTGCCTGCAGCAGAAGACAGGTGCCGTCGTCGCGGGGGTCGATTTTCCCGCGGCTGATAAAACCGCTTTGGATTTTTGCTATCATTTTGAGCTTCATGATAAATTTTTACTATCACAGTATACTGATAACTGCAATACAATTTGAATTTATTTTTAAAATATTATGCAATTTATTTAAAATTGCAAGAATATTTGTTGACAAACTAAAATATATAATACAATATACTATATCCTGCATTTAATAATTTTTGCGATGGTTTAGTTTTTACACCGAAAAGGCAGGCTAAAACATAAATTTACCGAGACATAGACATAAAGCAAAAAGCTGATATGCTGAAAAACAATGTCACTATCAAAATAATAGCCGACGACCGCGAATGTAAAAGCGATGTTATAAAGGCACTGTCGGAAATTGAAAATGTGGAGGTAGACATTCGACGGCTTTCCATGGGCGATTATCAGGTTGATAACCGGGTGATTGTTGAAAGAAAAACTTTAAAGGATTTTGCCATATCCATTATCGACGGCAGGCTCTTTAAACAAGTGATTCGTCTGGCTAATTCCTCTTTTATGGGCGTGCTGATCCTCGAGGGAACGGCTGACGCAGCCGATCTAAAAATGACCAGAGAGTCCATGCAGGGGGCGCTGATTACAGTTTCTTTGATACTGGGCATACCGGTCCTGCGTTCAAAAGACCCTTTAGAAACCGCCGGATTAATTGTCTATAGCGGCCGCCAGATAGAAACCATGGCCCGGGGCGGCGTGCACCGGCACGGTTATCGACCGAAAAATAAACTCAAAAGACAACTTTTCATTTTACAGGGGTTGCCGGGAGTCGGCCCGGAAAGGGCCGGCCGGCTGCTGGATAGTTTCGGCAGTGTTGAAGCTGTAATTTCTGCAAACAGCAGCGAGCTGCAATCCGTAAACGGTATCGGAAAAAGCATTGCCGATAAAATCAGATGGGCGGTGGGCGAACGAATGTCACCTTATTTTTCCAAGCCGTTTTATCCGGAACATAGTAGATCGTTTTCTTAGTTCTGTTGCAACAGCTGTGGGAGCGGCATCTTGCCGCGAGTGTGCTATGTATCGCGCCTGGAAGGCGCTCCCACAACTGAAGGATCTGTAACAACAATTTGGAAACAATCTACTAGCTCAGCCGAAGCAATAACACTTGAAACGAAAATCATTAAAAGCGACACTAACAGGAGCTTTACGTATGAATCAAGCTGACGGTTTCATCGATCCTCACGGTGGGTTTCGCAACCTCAAATCTTACCAGATGGCGAAAATTGTTTACGATGCGACCGTGGCATTCTGTGACCGTTGGATCAGCCGCCGCTCCCGCACCCATGATCAAATGGTTCAGGCCGCTCGCAGCGGCAAGCAGAACATTGCCGAGGGCAGCATGGCCTCCGGCACATCCAAAAAATTCGAATTGAAACTGGTCGGAGTGGCCCGCGCCAGCCTGGAAGAGCTGCTGCTCGATTATCAGGACTTTTTGCGGCAACGCAATCTGCCGCTTTGGGAAAAAAACCATCCGAAAGCGCAAAAGATCCGAAAGCTCGCTTACGCGAGCAATAGGTCTTATATGACCTATAGGTCCCATATTGAGGGCGCTCCGCCCGAAGTTGCTGCCAATGCTCTGATCTGCCTGGTTCATCAGACCAACTTTTTGCTGGACCAGCAACTGCGGCAACTGGAAAAACTCTTCCTTGAGCAAGGGGGCTTTACTGAAAAGCTTTATCGTGCACGGCAAAATGCGAGAAAACGATTCTGAAAAACGCCATGGCCAACTTGCGAATCCGGGTTCAACTATTCAATAATGAGAAATAGATAGAGAGGACATAATATGTTGAAAAAACAGTTGAAAGAATACTTCGGCTTCAACACATTCTTAAAGGGCCAGCAAGACGTCATCGGCAAAGTTCTGGATCATCAATCCGCGGCCGCCATCTTTCCCACCGGAGCCGGAAAATCTCTTTGTTATCAACTGCCGGCCATGTTGCTGCCCGGTATGACGCTGGTGGTCTCTCCCCTGCTGTCTTTGATGAAAGATCAGCTGGATTTTTTACTGGCAAACAATATCCCGGCCGCACGTCTGGATTCAACCCTTGCAAGAGATGAATACAGCCGGATTATCGAGAGCGCCAAAAACGGCGAATTGAAAATCCTGATGATTGCAGTCGAACGGTTTAAAAATGAAAGATTTCGCGCCCAACTTGAAAAAATGAATGTCACCCTGCTGGTTGTGGACGAAGCGCACTGTATCTCCGAATGGGGGCATAATTTTCGGCCGGAATATCTGAAATTGCCGGATTACCAAAAAGAATTCAAAATAGCGCAAACGCTGCTGCTGACCGCAACCGCCACCGAGCAGGTCATAGACGACATGTGCGCTAAATTTAATATTCTCAGGGAAAATGTGTTTGTTACCGGATTTTATCGGGACAATCTCTTTTTGCAAATAACGCCAACGGATAATTCTGAAAAAAAGGACCGGTTGCTTCAAAAAATCCGAAAAACACCGCACGACCCTACCATTGTTTATGTCACCCTGCAAAAAACGGCTGAAGACGTCGCACAGTTTCTTTGTGCCAACAAAATCAATGCACACCCGTATCATGCCGGTATGGAAACGGAAAGGCGCGAACAGATTCAAAACAAATTCATGGATGGGACCCTGTCCTGTATCGTGGCAACCATCGCATTCGGGATGGGAATCGACAAGAAGGATATCCGCAGAATCATTCATTATGATTTGCCCAAATCCATTGAAAACTACAGCCAGGAAATCGGACGGTCCGGCAGAGACGGAAAACCTGCTTTATGCGAAGTGCTGGCTAACCGGGACAACATTCATATTTTAGAGAACTTTATTTACGGTGATACGCCGGAGATGCCTTCGATCTTTCAATTGCTTCGGACCATAAAAGATAATAAAGCTTCTGTCTGGGAAATCAAAACCGTAAAGCTTTCAAACGACCTGAATATCAGAATTCTGCCCTTAAAAACGCTGCTGGTTTACCTGGCGCTGGAAGAAATTATTCGACCCAAATTGACCTATTTTGAAGAATATTATTTCAAGTACAAGGCAGAGCCGCCAGCGATCATCAGCAGTTTTGAAGGGGAAAGAAAGCAGTTTGCTACCGCGGTTATGAATCATTGCCATACCAAAAAAGTTTGGACAACGGTTGATATCCCGGCCATTCTTAACAATTATAATACAAATCGGCAGCGGATTCTGGCCGCACTGGAATACTTTGATGAAAAAGGCTGGATCGAGCTGCAATCCAAACAGGCAGTCGAAGTATACGACATTCTGACCCGGGCGTTTGATATCGATGTCATGGCTGAAAAAATGGTTGCTTTGTTTAAAAAGAAAGAAAGCCTTGAGATTCAAAGAATACACAATATGATAAGCTTTTTTGAAAGCGATGCCTGTATCAGCAAACAACTGGCCGGATATTTTGGCGAACATCTTGAAAAAGAACGTTGCGGGCATTGCTCATTTTGTAAAAGCGGAAAAGCGATTCTTCAAAACACGACCGAATTAAAGCCTTTGTCCAATTTTGAATTTAAAGAGATTACAGGTGACTTTATGCGAGCTGCAGGAGAGCAATTTAGCGAGGTAAACTTAACCAAGTTTCTTTGCGGCATCTACACGCCTCTTTTCTCGAAATTAAAAATAAAGAAACTGCCATATTTCGGTATCCTTGCGAGTTATCCGTTTTTGGAAGTAAAAAATTGGATTATGAATAAAACAGAAAAGAAACCTGACTGAACTCTATCCCCCATTGCACTTGCCAAAATTTAACCACGATTCATTATACGGACATTGACAAAATAGAAAAGCCTCTCTGCAGATTTCAATAAAGTATCGAATAGAGTGAAGGTGCTATTACACTATGATTTTTTTGTCGGGGATCAAATTTTGGCAAATTTCCTTTTATTAATATCAAAAATTTAATAAGAGAGAGAACGTTGGAAAAAAGTCATCTGAACGCTTACAATTTTTAAAATAAGGGAGAAAGGTCAAAATGTCTTTTTTATCGGATGCTGAAATTGTCATCAGCGCTCTGGAAAAATATTACCAGGAATCCATATCCAAAAAGAAGCCGGTCATCAATCAGGTTCCACTGGAAACATTGATATCCGATCTGGATCTAAACACCCATGTCGCAGACGGCCGATTAACCGGCGAGCGTCTGGCGCAATTTTTAGCCAAATACCTGGAATCCACCACGCGCCTGCTTCATCCGGCCTATCTGGCCCACCAGGTGGGAACTTCTCATTATGCCGGAGCCCTGGCTTCGCTGATCGACGGCTTTACCAACAATCCCATGGCCATTTATGAAATGGGCCCGGGTGCTGCCAGCATCGAGTGGTTCATAATCAACTGGTTGCTGGAAAAAGTGGGCTGGCGTCCGCAGCCGCTCAGAATGCCGGACAGTCATGATCAGGTTTTTGGCGGCGGCGTTTTAACCCACGGCGGCTCGCTGGCGAATTTGACCGCCCTGCTGGCAGCGCGCAGCAAAATAGCACCGCAAGCCTGGCAGCAAGGCAACCCCGAGGATCTGGTGCTGTTGGCTCCCGCTGAAAGCCATTACTCAATTGCCCGGGCCGCCGGTATCATGGGTCTTGGCCGCAATGCGGTTTATCCCATGGCGGTGGATGAAAAAGGCGTGGTTATTCCCGAGAAACTGCCTGACATGTATCAACGTTTACAAAATGAGGGCAAAAACGTCCTGGCGCTGGTGGCCAATGGCTGCAGTACCGCTGCCGGGCTCTATGATCCTATCCGTGAAATCGGTGAGTTTTGCAACGCGCATGACCTGTGGTTTCATATCGATGGGGCCCACGGAGCCAGTGCCTTGCTATCGCAAAAACATAATAAGCGGTTAGACGGTGTTGAACTGGCGGATTCGCTGATATGGGACGCCCACAAGCTGATGCGTACGCCGTCTTTATGTACGGCCGTGCTGGTCAAAGATTTTCGCACCATCGATCAGGCCTTCCAACAGGAAGCCAGCTACCTTTTTCATAAAAAGGAACAACCCGGTTTTGATTTCATCCACCGTACGGTCGAATGCACCAAGGCCGGGTTGGGGTTGAAATGGTTTTTCGTCCTGGCGGCACTGGGCGAGCAGGGATTGGAAAAGCATGTTGACGATCAATTTGAGCTGGCAAAGCAAGCCTATGACTGTATTCAATCCCAGCCCGATTTTGAGTGCGCCGTAGCGCCGCAAAGCAACATTCTGTGTTTTCGTGTAAAGGGCAGCGATCAGCTTCAGCTGGATGTAAGAGGCAAATTAATTGCGCAAGGCGATTTTTATCTGTCCACAACCGAATTTGGCGACCGGAGATATTTGCGCGCGGTTTTTAATCATCCCCACACCAGCCTGGACGATATCAAACAGCTGATTCAAAATATCCGGGCTCTGGTTAACGGAAAAAAGAAGTGACAAAAGTGAACTAAAGTTAAGAAGTCACTGCACTCCATCTTTTATAAAAATGATAGAATTCTTTTAAACAGAAACATTTTTCTTTTTGAAAATTTGAAACGCTCAATTTAGGAAAAAGAAAGGAGTCAAACAATGGCAACCGTAAAATTAATCGAATACGAAGACGCCGGCCCGGAGGTGCGTGCGGTTTACGACGATATCATGGCCACGCGTCAAATCGACTGGGTTAACAACTTTTGGAAAGCGCTGGCAGTGCAGCCCGAACTTTTACAGCGCACCTGGGAAGGGGTCAAAGATGTGATGGCGCCCGGAGCGCTTGATCCGCTTGTCAAAGAGATGCTTTACGTGGCCGTCAGCGCGACCAACGCTTGCGTGTATTGCGTCAACAGCCACACGGCTGCTGCCCGCAAAAAAGGCATGACCGACGAGATGCTGGCCGAGTTGATAGCGGTGGTGGGCATGGCCAACCAGACCAACGCGCTGGCTAACGGCTTTCAGATAGAACTTGACGAAGCCTTTAAAAACGGCGGGCGCCCGTCCTGAAGGAGGCTGGCCGCGCCGTTTGCCAATAATGCCGGGTAATAACGGATCTGGGGTTTATGGGGAAAGCAACGAACTGAAGAAGGTTTAATGCGCGCCCTGGTTTGCCCATTCCATTTTACAGCTTATGGGCAAAACATTGATTTTTACCGCTCTGTTTTGCAAGAACCAGAGCGGATTCCCCCTTTATTGACAGAAAGGCAAATTAGATCTAATAAGCGCCCTAACCTTGTATTAATTTGCGGTTTGAGTGGTTTCAAACAGCCGTAAGTATTCAGAATACCCTTTTTTGTCCAGATCTTCGCGGGCAACAAATTTCAGGGCCGCCGAATTGATGCAGTATCTCAAACCCGTGGGCGCCGGTCCATCCGGAAAGACATGACCCAGATGAGAATCGGCGTACTTGCTGCGCACCTCGGTGCGCACCATAAAAAATTTGCGGTCTTTGTGTTCCACGATATTTTCCGGCACCAGGGGCTTGGTAAAACTGGGCCAGCCGGTCCCGGAGTCAAATTTGTCCGCCGAAGCAAACAGCGGCTCTCCGGAAACGATGTCCACGTAAATGCCGGCCTTTTTGTTGTCATTATATTCGTTTCTAAAAGCCGGCTCGGTGCCGTCTTTCTGGGTCACGTTGTACTGCATGGCCGTCAATTCCTTTTTGAGCACGTCGTCAGCGGGTTTTGAATATTTTGACCGCGCTCCAGGCGTTCCGGCTTTAGATGACTCTTTGGCTGCGCTGCCCCATACCCTGTTGATGAACTGATCGCGGCCGGAACCAAAGCGGTATAATTTGTACCGCAACGGATTTTTTTCGTAATAGTCCTGATGATAGTCTTCGGCCGTATAGAATTTAGAAAGCGGTACGATTTCGGTCACGATCGGTTTGGAAAACCGGCCGGATTTATCCAGCTCCGCTTTAGATTCTTCGGCGATACGCTTTTGCTCTTCGTTATGATAAAAAATTGCGGGTCGATACTGGGACCCGCGGTCAACGAACTGCCCGCCGGCATCGGTGGGATCCATATGCCGCCAGAAAACATCCAACAGCTCTTTATAAGTAATCTTATCCGGATCATACCGTATTTCAACCGCCTCGGTATGACCGGTCCCGCCGGCAGATACTTCCTTATAGGTCGGATTCTCTTGATGGCCACCGGCATAGCCGGATATCGCTTCAACCACCCCCTCAACTTTTTCAAAATCCGATTCCACACACCAGAAGCAGCCGCCGGCAAATGTCGCCGTCTTTAGATTCTTGGGTTCTGCTTTCATAAGGGGACTCTTTTCATCCTGTTTGACATTCGATTTTTGAAATCCGAATAGGAGCAAGCCTATCAGGAGAGTTGCGCTGATAATCAATATCGTTTTCATCGTTTTTAACTCCTTTAGTACGATCTGTTTTCAAAATAACGTATCAAAATATAAGCATTATTTATTGGAAAGTCAGATTTTTGATGCCTTAGTCGAAGCGTGAGGCAGGACCTTACACTGCGTTCAAGGGGTTATCCGTTTCAAAATTCAAGTGGCATGAACCATTGATATTGTGTATATATTAGTAGTTCCCTAGGTATCTTTTGACGCACAAATCCTTTAATACGATTGAACCGAAGCCAAAATGGCCTCACACAAAAAAACATCGGCAAACGAAAAAAATGAACAGGTGATCACCACCACCTGCTCCTATGATTGCGGGGCCCGCTGCCTGCTCAAAGTGCATGTCGCCGACGGCAGGATCACCCGCATCCGCACCGACAACCGGCGCGGGCCAGGCTTAAACGCCTGTATCCGGGGCCTTTCCCAGAAACATGTGGTTTACTCACCGGATCGTCTGACAAAACCGTTAAAAAGGATTGGCGAACGCGGCCGCGCAGAATTTGAGCCCATCTCCTGGGACGAGGCCCTTCATACGCTGGCGCAAAAATTAAAGCAGGTCAAAGAAACCTGGGGGCCGCAGGCGGTCTTCCTGATGGATTATTTCGGCAACGAAGGCGCCCTGCACAATACCATGAAGACAGCCCGTCGCTTTTTTAACCTGTCGGGCGGGTGCACCACCGTCTGGGGCAGCACCTCGCTGGAAGCCGCCAAATTTGCATCTGACACAACATTTGGAACCCAGTTTACCGCCAACAGCCGCGATAATCTGCTGCTCTCCAAACTCATTATTTTGTGGGGCTGGGATCCGCTGGTCTCGCGCTTTCGACCTTACACGTCCACATATCTCTCCCGGGCCCGCAAAAACGGGACCCGAATTATCGCTGTAGACCCGCGCCGGACCCAATCCGCCGAAAGCCTGGCTGAAAAATGGTTTGCCGTTAAACCGGGCACGGACACCGCTTTGATGATCGCCATGGCCCATGTCATGATCACCGAAAATCTCTATGATCAAAACTTCATCGCCACCCACACCATTGGATTTGACAAATTTAAGGCCTATGTCGCGGGCAGCACGGACGGGACTCCCAAAACCCCTGATTGGGCAGCGCAGATAACAGGAGTGCCGGTCGCGGATGTTGTCCAACTGGCCCGGGACTACGCCACCTCAAAGCCGGCGGCGCTTTGTACCGGATGGGCGCCCGGCCGCACCGCCTACGGCGAACAGTTTCAGCGCGCGGCCATTACCCTGGCAGCCATGACGGCCAATATCGGCGTGCCCGGCGGCCATGTGGCCGGCGGCACCGACCGCATGGAGCTGGGGGCTCTATCCGAGTCATTCCCCGTACCGCCCGGAGACAACCCCGCGGTGCATGTATCTGAAATTTACGATGCATTCATAGAAGGAACCGGCGGCGGCTTTCCGGCGGATATAAAGCTGCTCTATGTCGTGGGCAGTAATTTTTTGAATCAGTTTTTAAATGTCAACAAGGGCATAAAAGCGCTGAAAAAGCTCGAATTTATCGTGGTTCATGACCTGTTTTTAACTCCCACGGCCCGGTTTGCGGACCTCGTGCTGCCGATTTCCCATTATCTGGAAAAGGAAGATATCGGCCAGCCCTGGCTGGGGGCTCCTTATTGTATTTACATGAACCAAGTGATTGAGCCCTTGCCCGAGACGCGCTCGGATCTGGCTATTTTTACGGATCTGGCCCGGCGCCTGGGTGTTAAAAATTACAATGACAAATCCGACGGGCAGTGGCTAAAGAAGTTTCTGGATGCCACCCCGCATTTTCCGGACCGCGAAAAATTTAAACAGATTGGTGTTCACCGCGTGGAATTCAAAGCGCCCCGGGTGGCATTTCAAGATCAGATTCAAGATCCCAAAGCACACCCTTTTACGACCCCCTCGGGTAAAATTGAAATATACAGCCAAAAAATTGAGCGGATGAACCACCCCCGGATTCCGGCCATCCCGCAATATATCGAGCCCTGGGAAGGGCCCGCCGATAAAATTATCGCTCAATATCCCCTGCAGCTGGTCAGCCCGCATGCCAAAACGCGGGTCAACTCCCAGTTTGACAACATCCCCGCGCTAAAAGAAAAAGCCGATGATCGCATCTGGTTAAACCCAGCCGATGCCTCGGCTCGTGGCATTTCAGTCGGGGACCGGGTGATCGTTTACAATGCGCGCGGCCGGCTGCGCACGACCGCAAAAGTCACCGACCGTATCATGCCCGGGGTGGTCAGTCTGGATGCCGGGGCCTGGTATCATCCGGATGCTGAGGGCGTCGATAACGGCGGCTGTGTCAATGTCCTCACCAAAGATGCCATGTCCCCCGGCGGCGCCTTTCCCCACAACACCTGCCTGGTCCAGGTTGAACGCGATGCCTGATAAAGCTTAATTATTTATTTTAATACCGGAACTGAATTGGCAGATATGATTAAGGGAATCATATTTAATTGTATCAAGTGGCAGATATGATCTGGATATCACAGCTTTTTCACGGTTTCTAAAGTGCTGATATGTTAGAAATCTCTGCACTTTTGAAAGAGCAGCTTTTTTGCATCGGGTAAAATGATCGGTCCACAAAATTCCAAGATCCCACGGACGAGGCCGACAGTGGGCTATTGAGGGATGATTTATTTACACAGAGTTTGGAAAGCCACTGATTATTTTTAAAAAGGGGTTGACATTTATATTTCATTTCTTAAATTAGACCTTCGGTGCTGTGGAAGCTGAGTTGATATATTTGATCTGATATTTTGCACCATTTGGGGTGGCTTTTCGGAGCCACCCCTTTTATTTTGTAAGCCCAGATCCTGTTGGAATCCAGCCCCCCTAATACGGTGCAACCTAATTTTATATTGCATGTAGATGCAGGATCGATATAGTTTGGTACTGAATAAATACTGGATAACAGTGGGGGGGAGACTGGGCCATGAAGGATCTGATCTCTGAAATTGTACGAGCACTTGTTGATCAACCGGAAGAGGTTTCTGTTAATGAAATTGAAGGCAGCCACACCACAGTGTTGGAAGTAAGCGTTGCAAAGCCGGATATTGGAAAGGTCATTGGCAAACAGGGCAGAACAGCCCAAGCAATTCGGACGATATTAAGTGCAGCTGCTGGAAAAAAACGGAAAAGGTACATACTTGAGATTGTTGAGTGACGGCTGGTAACCACACTGGGGGGATCGCCACTTTTTAGACAGGTCTCATAGGTCTAAACGGTACAGGGGTAGCACATATGAAATTTTGGGGTACGGAATGGATATACAAGTTTTTCAGGATTTCAAAATTATCGATATTTTGGAGATATCTTCATTTTAAAATGGTACTTTTTTTTACAGATATATAAGCGTTTATAAATCTTGCGATCAGACAGGGTAAAAGTAGTCGGAACAAGATTTGGATAATAAAGTTCGATTAGATTAAAATGGTCGGTGGCATTTTTGCAAATAGAAGATTTATAAAACCAAACCATGTTTTGCAAATTAAATAAGGGACACCACACCAGGTATCCGCCGTAACGAATATATTAAAGAAGCTTCTCTCCTTATTTTTGCATTTTGGACTTTACTGGCGTAACCTTTACCGAAGTAATTCCGGCATTAACATTCATCATTACCCTGTTTTGCCATTGGTCCTGATCGCTCCAGATCACAAAATACTGTCCGTTTTTATACCGCACGTTAAGATCGATGGTTTCTTTTGCGTCCAGCTCACCGCCGGCCAGGTTGAACGGATACGGCCAATCATACATGTGATCAACCCAGTAAAGCGCGTAAAACACTTTTTTATTGGTTGTATTATCAAACTGGATCGAAAAGGCGGCAAAGGCAATGGAGGGCAGCAGAATGATCGCTGTAACAATGAATAATTTTTTCATGTCGGGCCTCCCTGAAACCGTTTTGGGACATCGTCAAGCAAGGCCGGAGTGATCAACTAACCAGAGGTAGATTCTTTTATTGTCCCTAATCTTGTTATCGTCATAATTGCCTAAAAACTTTAATAATTGGGCTATTGGTATGGCCGGTTAAATAGGCCATGCCTAAGTTGAGGGGTTGAGCCGAGTGTCATCCCTTTTAATTTATTACAAAGGTCGTGTCGTTTGTTTAAGTTCAGTTGAGTTCTTGAATTGAGAAAATCACAGGCACCAAAATTTTAAATGCCAAACAATGTTTTGGTCATTGAAACATTGAGATTTGGGATTTAAAATGTTCCAGTACATCATGCCACGGACGAAATGGAGGAGGGATAATTATATAAGGACCGGTCGGTATATTAATTAACAAAAAAATAATAGATTAGGCTTTTAGTTGCCGGATATAGAATCGAAGCTGGCTGACAGTATGATCCAGAATGGCAGGGTCGCGGCTGGATGCATATAACGCGGCCGCGCCGTTTAAAGAAATAATAATATAATTGGCGATCTCCTTAAAATTTAAGCCTTTCTTCAACATTCCCTGTTGGTCGGCTTGCTCCAACCAGCAGCATAGCAGTCCGGCTAATTGCATAAAACCGGCCAGAATGTGCTTGCTCATGGCAACCGATTGGCCGGAGAGCTCCACCAGCATGCTGTGAAAAAAGCAGCCGCCCTGAAATATATCGTTTCCGAGCTTATTGTTGATATCGTTTTCAATAAATGTCTGAATCCGTTCCAGGGGGCTGGAATTGGACTGAATGCCCTTAAAGACCACCTGTCGCCAGATTCGCAGGGCCTCATCATAAACGGCATACCAGATATCTTCTTTGCTGGGGAAATGCCCGTACAGACCCCCCTTGGTCAAACCGGTGGCCGCCAGGATATCGTTGATGGAGGTGTTATAATAGCCCTTAACGCAAAAAAGCTGCAGGGATTTTTCGATAATGTTTTGGCGTGTTCGGGTGCCTTTACCTGCCATGCAACGACCTCCATCAAATAATATACCAACCGGTCGTTTTTAAATCACACTACTGTATCTTGTGTCAATACTTTTTAATTTGACAACCCCAAATCGATTCCCTACGTAAATGACGGAATAGATGGCGCGCCCGCGCGGTGCGGAGATGAAAATATCGAAGTGCTATCCGCCTCAGCCGGAGGCGATCCCGGCGGCGGCAGTGCGGCGTGTTTCATATCCACCGCGGCTGATGGGTCTGCCTGGCATAGATAAATCAATACTTGAAATCCTCAGTCCTCAAAGCTTAGGCTTGATCGCGCCAGATCTCGAGCAGTGTCAAATCATCATTGGCTTTTGCGTTCCCTCTCCATTGGCTGATTGAATCGATAAGCCCTTTAGCCCAGGGCGGCCCTTTAGCATTCTTTATATAGTCGACCAGGCGGTCATTGCCAAATAGCTCATTATCTTCATTCTCGGCTTCGATAACGCCGTCTGAAAAAAAGAGAACCGCTTCTCCGGGGGATAGTATAATTTCCTCTTTTTCGTAATGAACATCAGGTGTGACGCCCATCGATATTCCCTTTAACGGCGGCAAATTTCCAATCCCGTTTTCAACGATCCACAGCGGCTGTAAATGCCCCCCCAATGCAAGCTGCATTTTACCGCTTACGGGCCAATACCTGGCAAGCACAATGGTGGCAAAAAATCCTTCTTCGGACGTCAGGCTGTGCAGCGTATTGTTTACGGTTTCAAGAAGTTTGTCCACTTCGCTTTGACGCATTGCTTCACTGCGTATATTGGTCGACAAGGCCGCCATAATCAAGGCCGCCGGAACACCTTTATCGGAAACATCGGCGACATAGGCCAATAAGCTGCCGTCCGGCAGGGGAATCACATCGTACAGATCGCCACCCACATAGGTGGCCGGGACAGATTCGGCCCAGATATGCCCGCCTGCTTTCAGTTCGGGAATTTTTGGCCAGAATAAGGATTGAATTTTGGTAGCGGTTTCGAGTTGCGCCTTAAGCTGCGCCGACTGCTCAAGGACCGTGTCGTGCAGGGACTTAATCCGCAGCATCGACTTGACCCTGGCGACCAGGGCCGCATGATCCACCGGTTTGGTCAGGTATTCGTCACCACCGGCCTCGAGACCGGCAACAACGTCTTTTGAATCCGCTTTGGCCGTGACCAGGATGATGGGCATAAACGGCAGGGAAGTGTCCGCCCGGAGGTGCCGGCAGACCTCGAGGCCATCCATTTTGGGCATCATGATGTCCAGCAGGATCAAATCCGGCTGCTCGTCTCTGGCTCTCGCCAGCCCCTGTTCGCCGTCTTGCGCGGTGATGATCTCGTAATTGTTAGCGGCCAGACGCGCCTGCAGAATATCAACGTTGGTGGGATTATCATCCACAATCAGAATCAGTGGCGGCGTTCGCATGTTTCCCCCTCATAACCTACTATTCCAGGTATTCACGGATCTTTGCCAGGAGCTCACGCGGGCTGAACGGCTTGGTGACATAGGCATCGCAGCCGGCCTCAAACGCCTTTTTATCGTCACCGCTCAGCGCATAGGAAGTGACCGCAATGATCGGAATCGGGTTCAGGGTGGGGTTGGCCTTGATCCGGCGTGTAGCCTCGTATCCGTCAAAATCAGGCAGCTGAATGTCCATCAGGATCAGTTCAGGACCAAGGGTCTCGGCCGCCGTCACACCCTCCTGCGCGGTAACGGCCTCGATCACCTCATAGCCGGCGCTCGTGAGAAGGTCACGTACGATACGCCGGTTATCTTCATTGTCTTCGATCACCAGAATTTTCTTTTTCATCATTCATCCCTTTGCCTCTCGACGCGGACCGGCAGTGTGAACCGGAAGGTCGAACCGTTACCCACATTGGACTCCACCCAGATGCGGCCGCCGTGCATTTCGACGATCTTTTTGGAAATCGAAAGCCCCAGACCGCTTCCGCCTTTTTCCCGCGTATTAGAATCGTCGGCCTGTTGAAACTCATCGAAAATGATCTTCTGATCGGCTTCCGAAAGTCCGGGACCCGTATCCGCCACCGAAACCAAAAACGTTTCGTCGGAAGCGGTCACCTCCACCCGGACTTCCCCCTCGTCGGTAAATTTGATCGCGTTTCCGAGCAGATTTAAGAGCACCTGGGCAATGCGTTGTTCGTCTCCCCGGGCGATACTCAGATCCGGTGGAACCCTGACTTTCAAACCGAGTTTCTTCTCCGCCGCCAATGCTTCCACCGAGGTGATGACCGTTTGCACCACTTCCCCTATTGAATAATCGTTAAGGGATAGGGTCAGCTGGCCCGCTTCGATCTTGGAAAGATCAAGCACATCATTGATCAGGCCCAGAAGATGGCGCCCATTTTTTCCCAGGCGTTCAAGGACTTCCTGGATTTTTTCAGGTACGTCCCCGTAAATGTTATCAAGGATCAGCTCCGTGTAGCCCAGAATGGCATTCAGAGGCGTTCTGAGCTCATGGCTCATATTGGCAAGAAACTGGGATTTGTGCTTATTGGCAATTTCGATCTCACGACCCTTTTGCTCGATCTCGCGGAAAAGCTGTGCGTTGTGCAAGGCGACGACCGACTGTGTGGCAAAAGTCTGCAGCAACTTCACGACCGGATTAGAAAACCATCCGGCCTCCTTGCGCCGCAGGACCAGTCCGCCGAAGAGACGGTCTTCACGCAGCAGCGGCACTGCCAGCATGGCCCGAAAGCCAGCCTCCTTAACGAAAGGCAGGGGGTAGTCCGCAACATACTCAAGATCAGGAATCTGTTCCGGTGCCCGCTTGATGACGGCCCGACCGATTACGGTATCGTCCCCCACGCCATGGGCGGATTCGCGCAGCGCCTCAATGAACTCGGTGTCGACACCGTAATTAGCGCGCGGCACAAATACCTGCTCGGTTTCATCGAATTCGTAGATCGTGCCGGCATCGGCCTTTGAAAGCTGCACCGCGTGCTGAACAATGCCCGACAGCACCGCCTCAACATTGAGGTTAGAGCTGACCACCTGGCTGATTTCCACCAGGGCTTTCTGTTCTTCTACGGACTGACCCAGCTGGCCGGTGCGCGCCTCAAAGATCCAGATCGCGGCAGTAATGAGGACGATCAAAACCACAATGCCGTAAATCTGCCAAAGCACCTGTTTTCTCGCGCTTTCACCCGACACCACGATTCGAATCTTGCCGATTTTGCTATTCGCAAAATCAAGATCAGATGATCTGACAATAAATTTCGAGCCCAGAAACAAAGACGCTTGCGTGGATGTTTCAAGCGCTTTCAATTCAAAACCGGGACGTTTTTTCTCGATGATAATCTGATCTTTGCGCAATATCTTGGTATATACGATGGATTCGTCTAAAAAGATGGTTTCAACAAAGCTAAATACGATATCGTTTTCCAGATGCTTCAGGGGTGCCGGCAGACGGGTTTGGGCAAGCTTCATGACATTGTCCAAGCGCTTGTCCAGCTCGCCCTCGATCAGAATAATGTTGAAAGCGATACCGACTGCGGCAAACGCAATTAATATTAAGGCGACAATGCCGATAAAAGTGTAGCTAAATACTCGGCTCACAGTGCGAGCTTTGTGGGTGGGTGCAGGTGCAGAAGTGTTTTGCATGAGACCGATCCTCTAAGGTGACCACACTGTTTTTCTACTTCTCATATTCGTGGAGTTTCAGGTATTCTTCAGCGCAACAGGCCGGAGCTGAGAACCGATTGAGAAATTCTCGCCGAGATGGGAGACCGGGTTCGCTTTAATTGGCCAGATATCGGATTCAGATCAGATAGAGTAGTAAATGAGAAGTAAAATCCGGTTTGGTATGCATGGCATATTCGACCTATAAATTCAATAAAAATTAAAAGGGCAAATCAGCGTCTATCTGCAGTTAATTCACATACCACCATCGATGCCGTCATCGCTTGCTGACTGGCCTGCCATGCCCAGGTAAATGGCAGCCAGTGCCACCAGGACCCCCAGCCAATTGACCAGTGTGGTCGGTCTTTGAAAGAACAGAACATCCCACACGAAAGCCAGCGAAGGCTGCAGCAGCAGAACCAGGCCGGAGAGGGAGGGCCGGATTTTTGGCAGGGCATTGGTGATCAGAATCCAGCCCATTGACTGGCTAAACAGCCCCAGGGCCGCCAGGGCGAATAAGCTCTGCAGATCGGGTATCTTTAATGTGCTCTTGTTGTAAAGCATTTCAGCTGCCAGAAAGAATGCCGTGCTGAATGAAACCATCATGAGCACATAAAAAAATGACCCGCCGGCCTGGTCCGCCTGCAGCTTGCGAAGAATCAATAAAAAGGCTGCATAAATTAGCGCTGCGGCCAGTCCGAAATAGATTCCGACTCGATACGTCGCGTCCAGCTGGGCCCAGTTGATACCGACGATCATAAAAAGCCCTAAAAATGCCAGCGGCAAGGAAAGTATGAATACCAGCCGCAGCGGGTCCCGTAAAAACAAAATACCGATGCCGGCAAGAATAAAAACTTGAAAATTCGGCAAAATCGTACCGAGCCCCGGACCGACATATTCAACACTATAGTGGTAAAGCCAGAGATCCAGGGCAAACAGGAAGCCGCACAGCAGGCTCAGCATCAATTGCCGGGTTCCCAGCCATTTAAGTTCCCGCCGATATAAAGCCGCCACCAATAAAATGATGCCGCCGAAAACAACACGGTAAAATGCGGAAACGTTTGGTGTGACGTGGGCCACTTTAACCCATACACCGGAGAAGCTGATCATCACGGCCCCAACAATAAGGCTTAACAGTGCAAAACGTGTGCCCCGGCTGTTTAAGTAATTTAGGTTGTCCATGGAGTCCAGGCTGACCTCGTCATATTCATTTGATCGAAGCGCAAAATCAGTTGAGCACGAACAAAAAAACTTGCCAAATATCTAACCGACTATTTATTCTTAGTCGGTTAGATTTATACGTTATGCATTCAAACCTGTCAACACCTTTTGCGGTAATAAAACCGGATGATAATCGCTTCCGGTGCTAAAACGGACCGGCGCACATGAAAGCGCTCATCAAGTTTAAGCCACCGCTTGTACGGTATTCTTCAAATTTTTGCAATAGTCCAGATTGCGGCTAATTTTATCTGACCAACCCACCCAGACTCAAGTCAATCAACATATGGACCGATCATACAAAGGGGTGCGGTTTTCGTATCGAATTAAGTGAAGCGCAGGAATTAAATATCAAAAGCAAGGGTTTAATCATTCATTTTTGGTGTCGATTCGCAAGCAGAATCTTAAATGTATCGAAACCTGATGGAAGTCGAACGACCGATCAAAAAACCAACGAAAATAATAATCGGAAATGATGCCAAGCTAAACAAGCTAAAACAACGGTTAATCGCCATCCTTTCTGGACCGCTATTGTTGACTGTATGCTTTTTCAAAATTCATTACAAAGAATAAAGAAAATGGTTTCCGGGATGCTGCATGTTTAATTCTAAAAAAAATTGACTTATACAAAATCCCCGTCAAAGGCGACAGAGCCATTCTGGAAGAAATAGTGAGAAGATCTGAGCTCTCCTGACGAATTGTCCGGCAACTGCTCGCAAAAGTCCACCGCTATAATCTCACCCCTGAACAATTATTTATTAAATCAGCATCTTGATTAATGATTCCAAATAAAATGCCGATATTAGATGTGAAGGAATACACGTCAACCCGTTTCTTTGTTTCGGCAACCGGCCGGATCCGGCCAGCAAGCAAATGAAGCCAAAACAGAAAAAGCGGGTTTTAAAAATGTTGATATTGCGTAAGGGGAAAAACCATGCTAGCGCAGGCAATAACCAAAATTGATCTTTTGTTAGAAGAAGCTCAACAAAAGCTATCGAAGGAGTCAGTTGCGGTCATTGAACGTATTTACCGCGATGTGGTAAACATCAATAATTTTATCAAGAAAAAGGTGGCTGACGCCGAAAAGGACAAAGACCTTGATTCCATCCAGAAAAAAGCTGCCAAGCGAGAGGCTTTTGAGCGCGCGGAACGAAAGCTTGAAGTGCTGAAGGATAAGAGAAATTATTCGGCGATGATCGAAAAAATAGAGATTAAACTGGAAGATGGCGACCCGGAAGAAAAAGCCTCCATTTTAAAATTTCTACAGCACAGGGAGATACGCGACCGGCTTGCAAATATGACCGAGGCCCAGATCCTTTCGCATTTTGGAGATTCACTTTTCGATGGCAGCAACGAACTCCTGCTGGATGCCATACTGGGCACACCGCCCGGATTTGAAATCCTGAGTGAAGATGTGCTGAGCAACTTAAGAATAATAAAGGCTAAAAAAATGCGTCCGGATATTACAGATAAAATTGATAGCGTGCAGGAGTTAAAATCCAGGACAATGCAAATTTTTACTTTGATTAAAATGGAGTTGGACAATTTAAGGAGAAAAGAGCTTCCTGAATCCATTACTAAAAAAGCCTAGCAATTCGATAGAGTTGTTGCGCGATGAAATTGAGATAACTCTTAAATTTTTTAACCCGGGAGTAACTTGTGACGTTAGCCTCTGACCGCAGAAGAAATACACGCTATCACTTTGAGAGCATCATTTTGCATGATACGTTGCTGCCGGATATTTTTTATGATGCCAAAATGTATGACATCGGTACGGGGGGAGTATATTTTGAGTCTGATCAAAACCTTTACCCGGGAGAGGAAATTTATATCGGGCTGAAGGGCAGCCCGTATTCTGAAAATACCGAAAAATATTTTTCTTTTGTTCGCATAAAATGGCGCAAAGACTTGATGGAAGGTTCCTTTAAATTTGGTTATGGCGCTGAATTTATTAAAGCAAGTGAGTCGCTTTTAAAGATTCTTGATGTGGCCGGTTTTGGAAACGAGCTCCCCAAAAATAAGATCTTTCAAAAAGAAAAAGATCCACGCGAACATCAAAGAAACTCCTACCGCAAGGTGGTATTTTTCACGTCACGAAAATCAAAGCACAAAGGTTATGTCAAAAATATCAGTCGCGGCGGAGTTTTTATTATAACCCGCAAAAAATTCGTGATCGGGCAAATACTAACTCTGATTTTTCCGGCCACCCGGCTTAAAAAGGAACTCAGACTAAAAGGTTGGATTGTGCGGGTTGATGAAAATGGGGTCGGTGTAAGATTTGATCGCAGATCAGGAAAAGACCGTAGAGCCGATCTGGATCGCCGCAGAAAAGTCATCGATCGAAGAAGGAAAAAAAAGGAAAAAAAATCGAGCGCCCTGCGTAAGACATCCGGCAACCCGGTTAAATTCGCTGCGCTTGCTTCCAAAGAAGCCCCTCCGAAATAGACCCGTCCGCGTGAAATCTCCAAAGCTGGATAAATCCAATTAAACAATAGACATCGCCCGGATACTGCCTTATAGTTTATACCTGAATTTTGCATGAAAATAGATGAGAATATGAAAGCCTCCGACTTGTCCGCCGCTGGAGGGCTCGTGCAAAAACCAGGTATTCGTCTAAGCCCCAAAACAAGGATAGGATTATAAATATTTGAAATGGTCAGCAACTCAGATAAATTTGTGAATTATTATGAATTGCTGGGAATCGATTCAGCAGCCGTCCCGGAAGAAGTGCGCAAGGCCTATTTAGAAAAAATAAAAGAATGGCATCCGGATATAAATCCGGAGCGCCTAGCAGAAGCTGAAGAAATGACCAAGGTCCTCAATCAGGCCTATCAAATACTGGGTGATTCCGAAGGGCGTAAAAACTACGACCGCATGCTTAAATTCACCCGGGGCAAGCCTTTTGGAGAGTTTATCAATGATGAAGCTATCCGCAATAAAATCAACAAGGCCTATCCGGCCTTAAAAAAGGTCCTTGAAAATGTCCGAGAACTCTATGGACTTTTTAAAGATTCCGTAAAAGGAAATTACAAATTACATTCTGCCAATGTGGCCATGATCGGCGGCGGGTTGCTTTATTTCATCCTGCCCGTAGATCTGATCCCTGATTTTATACCCCTCTTTGGATATTTAGATGATCTGGCCGTCTTAACCACCATAATGAATTCCCTTAAAGGTGAAATAAACCAGTACCGGGACTGGAAGAAAATCGGAACCACAGAAGGATTTACAAAACAACCTTAAAGCCTCACCGCTCCTGCCAGCACTCAGCCCACCGTCTTTTCTAAATTATTCCCTAATACCCCCTAAGCATATGATATTTTTGTTAATTTCTAAAAAATTAAATAGCCGAAAATATTAGTTGCTTTATTAGAATTAATTATATATAAATTAGAGCCTGTTTGAATCGTTCGGCTTGTTTCTATTCCCTGAATCTGATTCAACATGCTGATTTCTATCAAATTTTTGTTGGAGGCTCTAAATGTTAAGAATCAAAGCGAACCTAAATTATGTGGTAGTAATTGCGGCGATTGCGGGACTCGTCTTCGTCATTGGATGCGGAGATTCGCTGGAAAAGCAGAAAATGACTGAATTTATACAGAAATTTGGCAATGAGGTGCACGAATACGCCAAAGCCGAAGATGGTCAGAAAGCTGAATTGGCGGCGAAAGTAGAATCTGACATGGCCAAATGGACCCAATTGAAAGTTGAAATGGGCAGCGAGCTCACACCCCAGGTTTTAGATAAACTGGATGCAGAGTATCAAAAATTTGCCAAAGAATTTAAAACGCTGGCGGGTAAATCCTAGAATTTAAGGCTTTCCCATTAGCAGCGTTCTCTTTTTATTGGAACTTAAATCTCATATCTGTCGAACTGAACTCGTTTTCAGTTCGACAGATATCGTTTGTGCAATCGACCTGTAAGGTTTTACCGGTGAAAGGCCGCATCAATAACAAGGTGGCACAGATTCCGAAAAGCACGGCTGCGAAAGCCGGAATTGCGTGAGGCGACAAACCGGGAAGACTTTTAAGTATCAAGGTGTCATTACCCCCGGGGATCCCGGGGATCAGAACCGCTCCGGCACCCATCAATGCCCCCCCCATAAGATGCCGAGGCCAGGCCTGTATACGGCGCCATCGCAGTCTTAAGCTGCCGCGCTGCCATGCGGATAGAATCATCCCACACAAACTTCATTGTTGATTCAAAAGCCTTCATTATGTATTAACGAATTCGTTTGGACTTTTATTGAAAAGTAGAAAAGCGGACCTCGACAGCACAAACCGATGGTGGACGAATCAAAAAAATATCAACATGCGGCAGAATTAGTCGCCGCTGTCCATTTTTTATTTACCCTCTTTGCTTTGCTGGGCGGCTTTTTGGTCATCTTTGCACGGTGGGTCGCATGGATACATGTCCCTATTGCGATCTGGGGAGCCTACGCTTTCCTGGCCGCAAAAACCTGTCCGCTGACACCGCTGGAAAAAAAATTACGCAAAAAGGCGGGTGCAGAGGTGACCGAGGATGGCTTTGTCGAGGGTTTTATGCCATTTTTAAAGAAACTGATAGAGAGCCCTCGCCAGAGAGAGTTCCTGATCGGGAGCCTGTTTTTTGTCTGGAGCGTAATGGTCTATCTTTTTCTCTGGAAGCGTTCTTTTTTATTCAGTTAACTGTACTTATTTGGATTTGTATTTAATTCCTTAAGCCGGGGCGTCATACACGGTCAAAACAG
>Ga0255055_10000397_pt1 | contig 34063 bp, 31 predicted proteins | sample JV7_2_27_MG_FD_188633 | JGI IMG/M metagenome (GOLD analysis project Ga0255055, IMG submission 188633) | Seawater microbial communities from Jervis Inlet, British Columbia, Canada - JV7_2_27 | ecosystem: Environmental > Aquatic > Marine > Inlet | place: Canada: British Columbia | collected...
CACTCACTTTTACCTGTCCCTCGGGTGGTTGGGCGTTCACCACCAAGGGGACATTTTAACTTTGGTTAAAGGGGACATTACTACTTTGCGCTAGCAATAAAAACTATCCTTTGACCGAATGGGTCGGCTCTGGTACAATGCCGTGCACTGGGCGTTGTACCCTTCGCCCCGAGCGCCGCATGCGGCGCTCGAATTTTGAGGAAAGGGCTTGATGAAAAATGAAAGTATTGCTACTGAAGGACGTTTACAAACTAGGACGTGCTGGTGATGTTAAGAAGGTCGCGGACGGCTATGGGAGGAATTTCCTTCTACCGCAAGGTCTGGCGGCGCTCGCTACACCGGGTATGCTCAAGCAGACCGACCGCATCCGCGGGCAGGCTGAGAAAGAACGCAACCGCCTCAATATTGAGATGGGCTCGATCGCTGAGCAGCTAAGCGAATTGACCCTGAATTTCGGTGTCAAAGCCGGCGAAACTGGAAGGCTCTACGGTTCGATAACTTCGGCGATGATTGTCGAAGGCATCGAGCAGGAGACAGGAGCCGTTATTGATCGCCGCCAGGTCGAGGCACAACCGATCAAAATGCTCGGGGTGCATGAGGTCAAAATCCGCCTGACATTAGATCTAATCCCCGAAATCACCGCTGTAGTTCACCTTGAGGGTGAGCCGCCTGAATCGGCCTATGAATTCGACGAAGTCCTCGAAATAGAAATGGAGGGGACAGGCCAATTTGTGGATTTGCAGGCTGAACTCGAGGCGGAAGATGCCGAAGCTGAGGCTGCAGCTCAAGAAGCGAAAAAGGGTGACAGCGAAGAAGAAGTACAGGCAGTGGAAGAGGTAATTCAGGAAGACACAGAACCGGAAGAAGTGCAGACCGAAACCACTGCGGAGCCTGATGAGGCGGAGTCAGACGAAGAAAGCCAAAAGGAAGACTGAGTTCTAGAGAGAATATCCGCCGGCGTATTTCCAAGAGAAGTACGCCGGCGGTTTTCTATCTCTAGCATTTGACATGGAAGAGATCGGTCGTACGCTACGAGAAACGCGCGAGCGGCTAGGACTTACGCTTGAGGAAGCCGAGCGCAGTATTCGGATCCGCGCATCTCGGCTGGAGGTGTTGGAGCGAGGTGAGTTTGACTCGCTCCCGTCTGAAGCCCAGGCGCGTGGTTTTTTGCATAACTATGCTGAATTCCTCAGCATAGAACCCGAAGAGCTCCTACGACGATATGATGAGATCCGGCAGCCAAAGCGCCGACGATCGCTCGTAGCGAGGGACACCAGCAAAACTGCAGATAAGACAAGGAATGCCCGCCGGATCCGAATGCCGAGGTGGGTTTCTACAGATATATTCGTCGTCGCCATCATCGCTCTTGGCGTGATTGTCGTCCTTATTTGGGGTGGGCAAAAACTCTTTGCCAACATCGGCAGCGGGGAGAACGCCGCGGCGGTGGCGATCGCAGGAGATGAGATATCCCTGCCTGCCACGACAAATACCCCCGCTCCCACAATATCTGCGTTCTCGGAGGCGACACAGCTGATAACCGAGGAACCAACTGCGACATCGACGCTGATCCTGAATGTTCTCGACACCGTAAATCTACAAGTCATTGCCGAGAGGGAATCCTGGGTGCAGGTGCTTGTCGATGGTGAAGAGGCCTTCAAGGGGCGTATGCGCGCCGGGGAGCGATTTGATTACCTTGGTGAAGAGCGTGTGGAGGTGTTCACAGGAAACGGCGGCGGTATTCGCGTGATCTTCAATGGACAGGATCAGGGTCTCATGGGCGATGTCGGCCAGTTGATCACCCGCGTTTGGACGCCGCGCGGCGGGCAAACCCCAACCCCGACTCAGACTCTGACCCCCACCGCTTCCCCCGAAATGACCGAGACCGCAACCCCCACGCCCAATATTCCTGGGGCGTAAACACAACAGTCGATGGCAAAAACGCGCTTTCACCTGGTATCACTTGGCTGTGCGAAGAACACTGTTGACTCCGAGTCGATGTCCACGCTGCTCGGGCGCGTGGGATTTCAAGACAGTGAGCGGCCAGAGGAGGCTGAGATTCTGATCGTCAACACCTGCGGCTTTATCGGGCCGGCAAGGGAAGAGTCTCTGGCGGTATTGCGTGAACTCGCACAGGGGAAGAGAGAGGGCCAACTGCTCATCGCGGCTGGCTGCCTGACACAGCGCTATGGTTCAACTGTTGTTGAGCAAGTGCCAGGGATCGATGGTGTATTGGGCACTCGACGCTGGATGGATATTGTTCAGGTCGTGCAAAGATTGCGAGAGCAGCGGCATCCAGAGCCGCTCTACCATCTGCCGGAGACGCCGTCTGTAGGCTCGGAAGAGCAGGGGGTGGATCGGGTCGCGGTGAGCGGTGCCAGCGCGTACCTGAAAATCGCCGATGGCTGCCGCCGGCCCTGTGCCTTCTGTGCCATCCCGCTGATCAAAGGACCAGCAGTAAGTCGCCCAATGGAGGCGATTCTAGGGGATGCGCGCCGGCTGCAGGAGGCCGGGGTGCGCGAGTTGATACTCATCGCACAGGATACGACCGACTATGGTCATGACCTTGGCCTGAAAGATGGTCTGGCGAAGCTCTTAGAAGATCTCGCCAAAGCCGTCCCTGATGTGGATTGGATCCGTGTGATGTATGCCTATCCCGGCTACGTGACAGATCACCTGATCGAAGTGATGGCGGAGAACAAACAAATCCTGCCTTATTTAGATATACCACTGCAGCACGCGGATCAGAATATTTTGCGCGATATGCGCCGACCGGCGAACGTAGACTGGGTGCAGCGGACAATCGAGAAGATGCGGGGGGCGATGCCTGAGCTCGCTCTGCGGACGACGTTCATCGTGGGATACCCCGGCGAGACGGAGCAGGCTTTCGGAAGGTTGTTGGACTTTATTCAGGAGATCCGCTTCGACCGTGTGGGTGTCTTTTCTTACTCCCCCGAAACGGGGACGCCAGGCGAAACCCTTGGCGACCCCATCCCATTAGAGGTCAAAGAGGAGCGGCGGGATCGGTTGATGACCCTTCAGCAGAGAATTTCCCTCGAGCGGAACCAGACCTTCTTGGGCGAATCGCTGCGAGTTCTGATCGAGGGGTGTGGGGACGGGATTTCCTTGGGCCGCTCCTATCGAGACGCGCCGGAAATTGATGGCATGGTCATTGTGGAGGAAGAGATCCCTTCCGGAGAGATGGTCCAGGTTCGTATCACGGGCGCGCTCGAATACGACCTGAGTGGAGTCATCGCTGGTGGTACTGCGGCATCTTCGTAATTGAAAGAAGGAGGGCACGGTTATCGTTTCAAGGTCCTCCTCTACGACTAGTCTGAACTACAGACGCCCAAGTTTAGACCTGAGGGTCACCAGGAAATTACAGGTTCACATGACAGCATTTTTTGAAGGTGTTCTGGCGGGTTATGGGATCGCCATTCCTGTTGGCGCCATTGCGGTACTCATCCTCGATGTGAGTCTCCGGAGCGGATTCCGGGTTGGATTCATGGCCGGAGCCGGGGCGGCGTTTGCGGACTTTTTATACGCGGCGCTAGCCGCGGTCGCCGGGGGCGCTCTCGTACAGATCATCTCCCCATATGCTTTACAGGTACAAGTCATCAGTGGTGTTGTGCTATTGGCGGTGGGTTTGTATGGATTACTTCGTTCGACCAGACTTCCGGTAACAACAGAAGCAGAGACCGCAGATTCAAATGGAAGTGGGAAAGTATTCGCCCAATTCCTTGGTTTGACGTTTATAAATCCCCTTACCGTTGTGTATTTTTCCGCCTTGATTATCGGCGGCGGTGCAAGGGGTCTAAGTTCGGATCTGGAGCACGCGGCGTTTGTGATCGGGGCCGGCCTGGCATCTCTCTCCTGGCAGACGTTATTGGCCGGGCTGGGATCCCTCGGACATGAAAGATTGTCGCTCCGATTTCAAATGACGGCGAGCATAATGGGATTCCTGGTGGTTATAGGATTTGGATTGCGTATACTATTGCCGTTGATCTAAGATGCCCTCGATGGTGGCCGACTGGGGTTACGCCATACTCCCGGCGATTTTTTAAATCACAACCTGCTAGATGTTCTAAAAAAACTGCTTCTAAAAGTGTAATGCTGGACCTCAAGGATCATTTGGTTGGCGAGGGGGGAGCCGGACGATGAGATCGGCGAGAAGTTGCCGGCCGCCGTCCTGTGTGAAGCTGCCGTATACTGCGAGAATGTCGTAACGCCCAAGATCGCGTAACTGAAGTGTTTCCCCGCTCCAATTCCAAAGGCGCGTGTCTTTGTCAACAATGACGAATCTATTCCCTTGTTCTGTGATGAGCTGTATTCCGTCCTTCCCAACGAACTTAAGGCGACCGACTAGGTCCGGGTTGTTGATCTGGATATCCTCCCCGACTTTCTCCTGGAGCGGATTTTGAGGAGGGATGGGCGGTGGTGCTTGTGGCTCATCCCTGGGAGATCCTTGATCCGTCCCCAGGCGGCCAAGATAAATACCAATGGAAAATGAGCCCAGCATAAGCATCACTATAAGTAATGCGCCGCCGATTATGAATCCCCAGCGATTTTTAGCCATCGTTCCATATCCTTTTCTTCATCGAGGACGAGAATCTCGGCGATTGAGGAAGTCTCCCCGCTGCCCATCAAACGAATATTCAGATCATGTGTTCCGGCTGGTGTTGTCGAGGGCACAACCAACCAGTAATCCTCGACGACTAAGCTGTCTGCGGAAATCCCAACCTCTTTTTGGAAACGAGCTAGGTTTCCAAAACCGAGCTCATGTGCTTCGAGGATGGAATCATCGATTGAGAGTTCGACGCCGTATCGGTTGGGTCTCAAAACTTTCCAGTACAGCGTGATGTGAATTCTTCCCCCGCTTTCAACCGATCCAGGCTTCAGATCGATACCCACAAGCGTCACGTCCCCCAGCTTGAGGTTGAGCGGTGTAGCGGGGAAAGCTGAATCGACGATCATGTCGGGTGGTTCTTCAGTGAGATGGTAGAGCACGAGCCGGCCTCGCTGACTTAGAAGCCCGGTCTGGTTTTGATGCGCGCCGACGAGGACGGGAACCTGCCAGAGACCTTCTGGAAGAAGGTCGGGGGGCAACGCGCCGGGGCCCATCGCTTTCTGGTTTTCACCAACCGGCGTGGTGCTGTACAGATCGAGGCCCTCGATGCTTGTCGAGACAGGGAACGGGGTGGGCAGAGTCGGCAAGATTACGTCTGAGCGGGTGTTGTAGATCAAGGGCCAGTAGAAGGCATCATAGCCCATGACACCGCCTCGAGTGATCAGCGCGGAATTCTCGGGAAGGATCTCCCAAACATTTGTGTAGAAATCGTTGACCGCTACGTCATCAGAGCGATCCGATTTGTACCAATTTCGTGTTAAAGGGATAAGACAGATAAGAAGTGTTAGCGCTGCGAGGGTGATGGTCAGAATTCGTGCAGCCGAGCGGCTTCTTAAGCGTATCGCCAGGCGCTCAAGAGCGCCTAAAAGTTCAGCAATCCCGAAGGCAATGAAGATTGCCCAGATGAAATGCACGGCGAGGAAAAAGACTTCCAGATCGAAGACGCGGTACTGGATAAAAAACCACACGTGAACCACGTACATCAACACCAGGAGGAAGTAATACTTCGTGCGTCGGAACAGCAATGAAAACAGCCCGGCGAGCCCGAAAAGAATCCCCGATAGTGCAAATTCATTGCGGATAAGATCAATATATAGGACGAGGCGCAAGGGCAATTCTTCTATCGGGAAGGCGAACTTGATTTGTGAGAACGCTCCCAATGTGTACCTGTACATGCCCAGGATCGTCACCGGTGCCCGTTCGAGCATCATACGATCGTTCAGCGTATCCGCTCTGAGCGGAAGCCAAAGAAACTGGAGGATGCCGATCCCGAATCCAGCGATTGCCGCCAGCCACCACCTTGGGCGTTTGAGCGTGGAAGGGTCGGTCAGGAGAATAAAGACGATGAAGGCAGGGGCAAATCCGATGTTCGATAGGTGGGTTCCAAGCGACAACCCGAATACCAGTGCGAACAGGAAGAAATCGCGGTCCCGACGGGTCCTCTCCCAATACAGCAGGGCGAGCAGTGTTAGAGCGATAAAGGCGATATTTGGTGCGTAGACTTCTGCGATCACAGATTGTGACCAAAAGGTGAGTGAAAATGCGAAGAGTGTCGCCGAGCAAAGCGCTGCCGCTCGCCGCAGTACGGCACTGGCGATTCGAGGGCTCAGGGAAATTGTGATTAATAGGTACAGGCCGCCGATGCTAAGAGCTCCCATAACTGCGCTCATCAAGTTAGCCCGGTGGGCTATATCACCGAAAGGGAGCAGTGTAAAAAGTTTCCCCAACCAAGTATAGACCGGGTACCCAGGGGAGTGAGCCAGGCCAAGCAGGTACGGAATGGTGGCCAATTCGTTGCCGTCCGGACTCAAGTATGAAAGACTCGGTGTTAGTGTCCGTATGAAAACGAAAAGCGCCAGCGCGGTTAGAGCAAGTGCAAGCCAATAATCTGTGCGGTCAAGGGGATGTTTGTTCTCTTCCATCGCTCTCTAAATTAGGCGAATAGGATTAACTTAAAACCAAGTGGATGCAATAGCGATGTAAAAAAGGTTTGCGTCGCCAACGAGACGCGGATGAGTTGCTTGGTACGGCATGATAAAATCCCCTGTTACCCAAGCTATCAAGGAGGTGTGCGGGAAGGAATCGGGCGAGGACAACCCCTCGGGCTGCATTCCGATCCCAGACGATTTCAAGCTCAACGGTTGGTAATGCGGACATAGAAAGTCAGGGTCGCAATTGTTGACCGATCCCTGATCTAGCATTAGGTTATCGGCAGGTATTGAGCGAATTCGTCATCAAACATCAATGGACAATAAACCTTCACTGGAAAATTTCTTAAACGTTTTCTTCGATCTGGACGGCACGCTGCGCCATAGCGATCCTCCGGCCAGGGATGTGTTTTACCAGTTCGCAGCTGAACTTGGCTTTGAGATCGAGCCAGAGCAGCGCATCACGGTGGAACGTTGGGTCAACTGGTATTGGGCGGATTCAAAAGAGCTGTTAGAAGATTTAGAAAGCTTTGGACCATGGAGGGACAATCGCGACTTCTGGGTAAACCATGCTCGCCGGCAATTTATATATTTGGGCACTGATGAAGCGTATGCTGCTGAGCTTGCGCTCGCAGTGACGGTGAAGATGTTGGAGACTTATGAGTCTGAGGATTTTGTCCCGCAGGATGTCGTCCCCACGCTTACGGCTCTGCGACAGGCGGGATTCAAGCTCGGCCTGGTCTCGAATCGCAGCGAACCCCTGGATGAAATCGTTAAGAGCTTGGGGTTGGCGGGGATGTTCGATTTAATGCTGGCTGCTGGCGAGGTGGGATGGTATAAGCCTGATCCGCGTCTGCTCCTGCATGCTGCGGATCGACTCGGCGTCGAGCCCGGAGAGACGCTCTATCTGGGTGACAATTTCCATGCAGATGTCCTTGGGTCTTCAGCGGCAGGGATGACCCCCGTGTTGCTCGACCCACGCGGTCTGTATCCTGAAGCCGATTGCTGGGTCGTCCCCAGCGTAGGTGCTTTCGGGCAGGAACTGCTGCGCTTGGATGGGTTAGAGGCGCGTAGCCTGATGAGCCGGGGCGCGGACGAATCTTCGTAGAATACCAGATGGTTTGCCGTAGGGAGGTCGCAGATTGACTCTGCCCTGCGAAAAAACTATACTAAATAAGAGTAAATTTGTTTAAGGAGGGACTGCCGCCATGAGCGGAGTCACTGGACAAACAAATAATCGCCGGCATTAGGCACTGGGGCGCGCCCACGTGCCTTTTTTTGTTTAACATTCAAATAAAAGAGGAGGCAAAATGGACTATGGCATGATCGGTAAGATTGAGAAAGCAAAGCACTACGCAGAAGAACGCGAACGTATCGTTTTCGACAATTTCCATGTGACCTTTGATGGGGACAATAACCCGCATACAGTGGAGTTTATCGACGGCGTATGGCGCTGCGACTGTGATTTCTTCATCACGCGCGGTTTGTGCAGTCATACGATGGCATTGGAACGCATTCTAGAGGGGATGTTACCCATAACCATGGAAGTGGCCTGAAGATTCAGGCATATCCACAGGCGAGCGCAAGCGTTTGTTTTGCTTGCGCTCGATTTAATTTCGGGTAGGATATTTAGCGCGGAGGCGTCGCGGGGTCAAAGAAGCCCCGCGATTCTCATGAATGGTGGGCTAGACGGGCTAATTGCCGGGGATGAGAAGAGGGCTATCTTGGCAGAGAGACATGTTGGCGCCTTTGCGAATCACTTACACATTAATCGATGCGCACTGGAGGTCCTTTGAAACGCTGGCAATTCTGGTTGGGTATTGCAATTAGTGCTGTTTTTCTATGGTTTGCGCTGCGCGGACTGAATCTGCGTGAGTTCTGGGATGTTCTGCGTGAAGCGAACTACTGGTGGCTGCTTCCAGGTGTGGGGGTGTATTTCCTCGGTGTTTGGGCGCGCGCCTGGCGCTGGCATTACCTGCTGCGACCTTTGAAATCCATTCCAACCAGAACGATGTTTCCCATTGTAGCGATCGGGTATATGGGTAACAACATCTATCCGGCGCGCGCGGGCGAGCTTCTGCGTGCGTATGTTCTGCGCCGCAAGGAGCAGGTGCCGATCTCAGCTTCACTGGCGACGATCATCGTCGAACGTGCGTTTGACGGCATCGTGATGTTAGCTTTTGTGTTCATCAACCTGCCGGAACTCACCAGCCTGACTACCGATTCTGGGTTTGCAGGGAGTATTCGGGCGCTCGCCCTTGTCGGTGCGGCTGTCTTCCTGGGCGCAGTGCTCGTGTTTCTGCTCATGGCGGCTTTCACGGAACCGTCGAAGCGCGCGATCTCATGGTTCACCGATCGATTAGTGCCCGAACGCTTTCGTGATAATGTGGACGCCGTTAGCGCTCGCTTTCTGGAAGGCCTGGCAGCGCTTCGATCACCGGGTGATGTGGGGATGGTCTTCTTAACCTCAGTTGTAATCTGGCTCTTTGAGACAGGGAAATATTGGTTTGTGATGCACGCCTTCACCTTTGAAGTCAGCTTCTTTGCGCTCATGCTGATGAATGGCCTCGTGAATCTGGTGACGACAATCCCATCTGCGCCGGGTTACATAGGGACATTCGACGCAACGGGTATCGCCGCGCTGGAGGCCTATAATGTCCCCTACAATACGGCGGCAGGTTATACGCTTGTGCTCCACGCCGCGTTGTGGCTGCCGATCACATTGCTCGGCGCGTATTACATGGCGCGTGAGAGCCTGTCTTGGTCGCAAGTTCAAGCGGAGATGGGGGAGGATCCTTCATGAAAGCAGTAATCGTTGGTGCTGGCATAGGCGGCCTGGCCGCAGCGTACGACCTGGCGCGTGACGGCGCAGAGGTAACCATTTTGGAGGCAGCGGACTACGTCGGCGGGCTTTCATCTGGGTTTAAGGACCCACTCTGGGAATGGACCGTCGAGCGTTTTTACCATCACTGGTTCGCTTCTGATGCGCATATGCTGGGCTTGATCGAGGAATTGGGCTGGAGTGATAAAGTTCTTTTCCCCCGACCGCTCACCGCAGTATATTACGATGAGTCGTTCTACCCGTTGGATTCGGCCATGGCAGTGCTCCGCTTTCGAGGACTCCCGTTCATCGACCGCCTGCGCCTTGGTATGGGCATCGCCTATCTGCGCTTTGTTGCCCGTTGGGAATCGTTGGAGAAATACACTGCGCATGATTGGCTTCAGCGCTGGGTAGGTCGGCGCGCCTACCGAATCCTGTGGGAGCCCCTCCTGATTGGTAAGTTCGATAAATATTACAAGCAAGTCAACATGGCTTGGTTCTGGGCGAGAGTGAAGGCGCGCACGCCGAGCCTGGGGACCTATGAGGGCGGGTTCCAGGCTTTCATGGATGCATTCGCGGATCGATTGCGGGAGATGGGGGTTGATATTCGCTTGCGCTCGTCGGTCGAGCGCATTGAACCTTCGCCGACGGGCAGCTTGATTGTGCGAAGTAAGGAAGATGCGCTGGAAGTAGAGCGCTGCTTGGTGACCACGTCCCCGGCTCAACTGGCCGAGATGGCACCGGCCTTGCCTAAAGCTTATTTAGAGCAACTGCTGGGGCTGAAATCGATGGGCGCTGTGGTGATGATAATGGCGTTGAAGCACCGGCTATCCACGGCGGGGATCTACTGGCACAATATGTCGAAGGAAGCGGGTTTTCCCTTCCTCTCTCTCGTCGAGCACACGAATTTTCTCAGCCCCGAGTTCTTCGGTGGTGAACACATTGTGTATGTCGGCGATTATCTAGACATAGACCATGAGTATTTCCAACTCACGAAGGATCAATTGTTGGAGCGCTTCCTGCCTTCACTCGCCCGAATGAACCCCGACTTCAACGCAGATTGGATACGTGAGACGTGGCTCTTCCGCTCTAGATATGCCCAGCCGATCCCGCCATTAAATCACTCCGCGGCCATACCCGACATCCACACCCCGCTTCCGGGATTGTGGTTCGCCAGCATGAGCCAGGTTTATCCCTGGGATCGGGGCACGAATTACGCAGTTGAGATCGCCCGGCGGGCAGCGCGGGGGATGATCTCGGAACAGGAATAACGATAGAATGCTATAGCATTCTACGCACGTCAAATCCTTGTTTTACAAACTCCTGGCAGGCCCAGCTGCTCGACGCAAGTGCTCGTTCGATAGTTCGCGGACTTGCTCGATATCCTCTTTTGTCTTTACATGAGAGATGTTCGTCATGTAATCCTAGAAATTGATGAAATTTATGATCCAACGCCCAACAGTCGTGGCATCGGGCGTCCCGACGTCGAGAGATTTGAGCGCATCGCGGTGAACTTCGACACCAATTCGTTCTTTGCGCATTTCGATAATCTGGATGATTAAATTGTGCGAGATCTCAGGGTGCCCTTGAATGCCGAGTACCTGATCCCCTATGCAGTAGATGGAATTCGGACAGAACTCACTGCCGCCAAGCAGCTCTGCTCCAGCAGGTAGCGCTGTCACCTGGTCCTGGTGTGAAAAATAGAGAGAACATCGATTGAGAGTGGGATCCATCCAGGACTTCTGTGTCGTGATCTCGAACTCTCGCAAGCCAAGCCCCCAGCCTTTCTCGGATTTTGAAGTATGACCGCCAAGGGTGTGGGCGATAAGCTGATGACCAAAACAAATGCCTACAAGCTTTCTTTGCTCGAGGAAACAGCTCCTCACAAACCCTGATAGCTCACCAATCCAGGGATCGGGATCGTACACTCCTTTTTTGCTCCCGGAGATGATGAAGGCATCACAAGCTCCGGGGGAGTCCGGATAATCCCTTTTGGTAATTTCGAATACCTGACACTCGAATGGAGCATGCACAGCCCTAAAAAACGAGCTAAAGAGGTCTGGCTCCGTTTCCATTGCGTGCAGGATCCCTACCTTCATGATGTGCTTTGTCTCCGCATGACATCACGTTCCAATGCTCCATCCCATTGAATAACAATCGACGTCCAAGCGACCTGATTCGTGCGTAAGGTTCGAAAAGTCAATCACTTATATCTAGGATGCGGACCTCGACGCCAGTTTTAGTTTGTAAATCGTCGGCAAAGACTTGGAGGGTGGCATTCTCAAAAGCGGCATCCGGTCCCAGGGAGCGGCCCATCACAATCAGCGTCGCGCCGATCTCTTCCGCCACCGCAGCCAGTTCTGTCCGCAAGTGCCCCTTGCGCACGATGGCCTGGGCTTTGATGTCCTGGGCTGCTGCTCTCTCCTGGGCCATCACTAACTGGAACTGGCCCAACTTTTCCAACCTTGAGTCCACATCTACCACCAAAGGTGCAGCCGTCTGGTTCAGAAAGCTTATGTCAACCACATAAAGAAAAACCAACGCGTCGCCTTGTTCCTTTGCTAGAGCGATGACGACATCTTGGGTGGGGTAGCTGGCCTCGCCCCCGCGGGTGGCGCATAAAATCATGCCCATGTTGTTCCTCCTTAATACCGTACCAGCAACCACACAGTTGCCAGTAAAAGCGTGGCTATCGTTACCGGAACACCATCACGCATAAAACGGCCAAAGGTGAGACGGTAGCCGGCCTGGCCCAACAAACCGACTGCGACCATATTAGGTGCGGAGCCCAGGATCGTGGCATTGCCTCCCAGGTCGGCACCCAAGATGAGCGCCCAGTACAAGGCCATATTCTCGGCGCCGGGTATCGTTGCAGATAATAAGTCAGCAATGGGCAGAGAGGCAACGGTGAAGGGGATGTTGGCCACGATGCTCGATGCTATACCTGGCACCCAGGCCATCAAGACCGTTGCCTTTCTCAGGCTTTCTCCAGCTAAATCACTGATGATCCCGGCTAACCAGGAAATGACACCGGTTGCCTCAAGTCCGCCTACGATGATGAAGATACTGATAAAGAATATCAGCGTCGTCCAATCCACTTCGTGCAACATACGGTGCATGTCGGGTCGCACCCAGGCGACCAGGATCGCCGCGCCGCTCAGCGCAATGACGCTGGGCGGAATACCACCGAAAAAATCTCCGGTAAAAAACAGGATCATCATCAGCAGCCCTACCAGTCCGGCTTTGCGCAGCAGAGGGAAGTCGGTAATTTGAGCGTCGGCTTCCAGTCGTGCTATCAGCGCCGGCGAGAATTGATCCTCGGCATTGGTAAACTCGCGCCGGTAGAGAAAGCTAATAATTATCAAGAAGGGGATCATACACAGGATGGCGATGGGCGCCATGTTGACTAGATACTCAACAAAGCTTAACCCCAGGTGCGAGCCGACGATAGTGCTAGGTGGGTCGCCGATGATGGTCGCTGCACCGCCGATGTTGGAGGCCAGCACTTCGGGGATCACGAAAGCAAAGGGATGGATGCCTACTGTCATGGCGATCTCGATGGACAATGGCACCATAAGAAGGATGGCCGTCACGTCGTTGAGAAAAGCCGAAAGCACGGCTGTGAGTATGACCAGGCTCATCACCAGTAGCCAGGCATTGCCCTTCGCCAGACGAAAAGTGCGGAAGGCAACCCAGTTAATGGCGCCGGTCTCGCTGAACATGGCCATAAAGATCATCATGCCCATGATCAACCAGATGACGTTCCAGTCCACAAAGGTCATCGACTCTTCAAAGCCGATGATATGCAGGTTGGGGAAGAAAGTGCCGCCGATGTAGTGAACCAGCCAGACAGCAGCCGCGCCCAGCAATGCCGCAGCCGTTTCGTGCATCCAGCGCAAACTGATGGCAGCAAAGACGAGCAGAAAGATGCTGGTTGAGATGAAAAAGGAGGGGCCAAATCCACCCTCAGTGGGCTGGGCAAGTAGCCACCAGATGCCCCCAACGAGACATAAGATTCCCGCAACGGCAAGGCTATACAATACGGATCGCTTCACTTAGTGCCTCCTAAAGGCCAAGACACTGGTTTGTGCCGACACCTATTTGGCAAGACAGGCTTCTCATTCGGCCTGCCAAGTTACGCATCTATTCTGCCTCTTTGGGACTTCCCGCTGCTGAACACTATAATCCCGTAGGGTTTGCTCATTTCGTCGCTGATCTTGGAAACTGTTACTAAATTCAATATCTAAGACCACAATTAACACTCTGTCAAGGAACGGCAATGCCTTCTGAATTCCCTTGTACAAGCAGTTGACCAAGAATTTCGCTGACAGCGTCGCTGCTCGACCCTATGCCTAAGAGCCGCATCATTCTGTCCGATCAGCCCTAGACGCAGGGATCAGGGTTCGTTGAAATTAGGGAAAAATGTTTCAATGCGCATATGAAGGTCATCGCGCGCTCGGCGAAATGCACCTGTGTAGTCTTCCAGCGGACTCTCAACGCGGGAAGGATCGTCAATAGACCAGTGAATTCGCTCCTTGGCGTTTGGGAAGATTGGGCACGCATCATTCGCACGATCACAAACCGTAATGACGTAGTCGAAGTGCTGCCCGACGAAACGATCAAAAATCTTGGATGTTTGTTTGGAAATCCATCTTAGCTGCTTTTGAGTCGATCCGCATAGCTTTTTCGAAATTTGGCGACCTTCGGGTTTATTACAGCCTGACAGTAGCCCTGGTTGGGGTTATTGCGGAAGTAATTCTGGTGATATGCCTCCGCTGGGGAATACATCGCGAGTGGGGTGACTTCGGTCACGATGGGCGAATCCCAGATGCCATCCGCCTCGATTTTTTTAATCACATCTTCTGCGGCTTGTCTTTGCTCTTCATCGTGATAGAAAATCGCGGATCGATACTGCGTTCCGACATCCGCACCCTGTCGGTTAGGCGTAGTGGGGTCATGGACGCTGAAGAACACATTCAAGATCGTGCTGAAGGAGATAAGATCGGGATAAAAGGAGATCTGAACGACTTCGGCGTGACCGGTGGTCCCGGTGCAGACATCCTGGTAGGAGGGATTGTGGACGGTTCCACCAGCGTATCCCACTTCGACAGAATTAACCCCGACCAGTTCATCGAAGATCGGCTCAAGGCACCAAAAGCATCCACCCCCGAGGGTGGTGATTGCTCTCGTCTTCGGCATAAGCTGATTGTTTCCTTGTTTTTTAGTCATATGAGCCTTCGCTTGTCCTGATCTTCTTGGCGACAATGAGTGAGGTGCAGGGAATGATTATAACTACTGGTTATTAATGGTCTGTTAAGACGATTTACGAGCTACTTGAGTGAGTTGCTGGGGTGGGTGGCCGATATACCGAGTTCGGTTTGGTCGAATGCCACTGTTCCCTCCTCAGGGGTAGAGAGCGTTTTCAGGGTGAGGATTAAAGATCAAAATCTTAAAACGCAATCCTCGTAAAAATATACATCATGCGCAATCCAAGAGTGGTCTACGTATCATATCTCACCGCAGAGGTCATAGACCATTGTGTCATTGCATCGAGAATATGTGAAGTGGCCTGCAATTGGTTGGATACCGACGGGACAAAGGAGTAGCGAGGGAATTCAAGCGCCCTCCAGTAAATGAATGGCGAACTTACAGACATCACCGCCGCTCAGTACGGATTCAAGCACTTCCACCTCGACGGGTCGCTGCAGGATCTCCTCCCAGATTCCCTTATAGAATCCGGCGCCGCAATAGCAATAGGTGGACGAGATCAGCAGGTTGTCGTTGACCGCCTCGCGCACTCGCGGGCAATGGCAATAGTGTTGCCGCCGTATCTCTGGGTCGGTTTCATTCATGTACTCGACCAGGTGACCGCTTTTCGGAATCTTCGTGGCGACGATTGAGTTCCCCTGCTTTATCCCGGCAGTACCCCAACCACGGCTCACGATATCTGCGAACATCTCTTCGCTCAACCGCATCGTTTCCTTCAGGAATGATTCGAACTGCTCCTGGATCATGTCATGAACCTGGTCTATGTCTTTGGTTTCAGAGTAGATAGCTTTGATTTCCTGTAAACTCACTTTTGGATAATGGCAGGCGCAAGCGGATAATATCGAGCGACTTGCCCTATCATCTACCAAGGAATCAAGCCGTTCCATCGCTTGCCGAGTCCATTCGATAACTTCCAGGCGGCTCGATTCAGTCGAGAGGGCTTCGCCGTCCCGGATCACCTTCTTGCGGGTTTCCTCCCCGACCACCTCGTCTAAATAGGTTCGGAATTTATCCATCTATGCTCGATCGAAGTCGTGTGCCTCAGCCATACTTCGCTCCCTTGAATTGTCGTTTGGCGTTTGGACCTATCACGTTTGATTGCTCCTGATCGACCAGGCGCCTGGTGAAAAATCAACCTTTAAGTGCGCGGAGGGCTCTCAATTCACGCAGCATTCGTTGGTACTTCCAAATCATGCACAAGGTTCAAATACGGAGAATGCGCGAGATAAGGTAAAAATGTCCAAGATTGTAACTGAATCAATCTGCGTATGACCCCGTTGATCCCTTGCGTGGCCGAGGGATATTTTTCGGGAACCAAGTGTTCATTCACGAAGTGCTGCTGGAGCGCCTCGGCGCGGCTGAGAGAACAGTCATTCTTCTTGCGATGTCGTTGGTCCTTTTGAGTAGAGGGGATCTGAAATTCGGATTTAGCAGCAATGACTAGGTTAACAACCACAATTTACGATGAGCCCAGACCGGATTCGCGAAAGAGCTACCGCACCGTACGCTCTTGATGGTTAACACCCTTGAAATCCCAGAAACCATGGAGATGGGATTTCAGGCGCGCAACTCAACCACATCGCCGTCCTGCAGGACAAAATCGCGACCAACCATTTGCCCGTCGAAATCTGCGCTTCCCCAGACACGGGCAGTCTTAAGATCACTGGCGATTTCCTGGTGGACTTGAGCGGCGAATTCCTCGATGGTGCCGCCTCGCTGCATTACAAAAGGTGAGTTGAGGTCAGGCTCCTTCCCCGGAGCTTGTGAGTAGATGCGGATAATCTCCAATAAGTCGAACACCGTCCATTTGAATTGCTCGACGTTGTGACCGGTCGTTGCTGAGACTGGCACGGTATGCCAGGCGTCATCGAGTAATTCGGTGAAGACCATATAGTCATCATCAAGGTTTTTATCATCTACTTTATTCACAACAATCAAGAATGGACGGAAGGCATGGCGCCGATCTTGCGGGAAGTCATCCTGCCGGTGCAGAGGGATGATTCTGTGGTTTTCCAGAAAGGCAACCGTCTCCTCAAGTTGATCGAAAGGTAAGTCTTGGATATCAATGGTGAGTAGCAAGATATCGGCGCGGCGGATCATATCAATGAGGTCCGGCTCAATGAATTCGCGGTTAAGCGGGGGTGTATCGATTAACTGGACCTGGACGTTCTCGATCATCATCATTCCCGGTGTGGGGCCCCAGGTAGAGAAAGGATATTCGGCTACCTCGGGCTGGGCGTTCGTCAGCGCTGCAACCAGCGAAGATTTACCTGCGTTCGCCGGGCCAATGACGACGGCTTGCCCTGCACCCTCTTTTCTTATACTGAAGGCAGAAACCTGACGGCTTGCGGCCTTACCCTTCTGCATTGAATCTTTGAGTTTGGAGAGTTTTCTGCGAAGGTCCGCGCGTAGATGATCCGTCCCTTTATGTTTGGGGATGGTGCCAATCAACTCTTCGAGCGTCTCGATCTTATCTTCAGTTGTGGTCGCGGCGCGGTAGCGCTTATCGACTGTGAAGTATTCTGGAGGGAGATTCGTTGGCATTGCTTTCAACCATTTGGGCTTAACTATGCGATCTCGGCTTGGCTTCTACTTCGATTTATATCATGCAACAGGCAATTGGGTAGAAGCAATTTGGCGGCAACGTTTGACCTTGGTGGTGCCCAGCTGAAGACGAATTGTTTATTTGGGGAATAGCTATGGCTCCGGGAGAAACTCGATGGTTTCCATCATGTGTTGTGCGAACGAGAGGTAGACTCCCCCGGTGCTATCTGGAGATTGAGCGTAGATCCGGACGACGGTTTCTTCATGGACAACCACTGCTAAAAACCAGATCAATTTGTCAGTTCCTGACCCGCTCGTTAACTGTGTTCGCACGGCGGTATTTGAGCCAGGGTAGCCACGCACGTTCACATTGGCCACGGACCGGATCATCGTCACCTCTGAATAGGTCCTATCGTACTCGCGCAAGATACCATCAATAATGCTGCGCGGATCCGATGGATTAATGCCCTCCGGTAGAGAACTCGAATTCGCTTGATCCACCTGGAACTCGACGAATAACTGGATCCCCTCATCGCTAAAGCTCGGATCACCGATGCGAATCAAGCGTCCGTAATCTTGGATTGCCAGGTTGGTGAGCGTATCGAAGGCGATCCTTGTGTAGGTTGTCTCGTAGCGCTCCCAATCGCCAATATTGAAGTCGAAAGCGGGCATGGAAGTTGGTGGACCGCTCTCTAGTGTGGGGGTCTCAACAATGACGATGGTGAACGGCGAAGGGGTTGGGGGCGGGGTTTGGGTCATTGTAGGAGCGAGCGTCGGTGTGTTCACCGGAGGCAGGGTCGGGGCGGTGTATTCTGTAGCCTCGGCGGCTTGTGGGGGAATAGCATCCGGAGCGGAGGCAAGCGGGGTGCTGCCCTCAAAGACCGAACATCCGCTCAGTATGAGGGCGATAAGCGCAAACAAACAAAGCCTATCTTTTCTCATGGAGAGAGTATGGCGGAAAGAACATGAGGGGTCAAGCCTTTCTCCACAGGAAACCGCAAAACGGGTTTGAAAACCCCCATTATCCGCAGAAAGGAATATTGGGTTAGAGTCCGAATAATGGCTTCGCCAACTTCACACTTCCAATGGAACGATATCTTCCATGGGTCAAAGGGCTCTCCAAGTAGGAGCGATCAAAGATGCGGTGGGTCGGAGGGAAGAGTATAATCGCAGGCCCAAGGATGAAAATCTGAATACGGAGAAAAAATGTGGATCCAAGAGTAGAACGTCTGGCACGAGTACTGGTCGAATATTCCAATGAGATCCGACCAGGAGACCGGGTATTAATCGAGGCGGAACCAGCTGCTGAACCGCTGGTGCGGGCTTGTTTCCAGGAGATTCTGAAAGCAGGTGGGCATCCGCATTTATCCATTTCGCTCGCGGGTCAAGCGACCCTCACAGGTCTTGATGATATCTTCCTGAAGTTTGCAAATGATGATCAACTTGACTATCCCCCCACTTTCTACAATATGGTGTATGAGAACTTCGAATCTCGCATTCGCATTCACTCCTTGAGTAACACCAGGCTACTCACGGGCATCGACAAAGCGCGCCTGGCGCGTCGTGGGAAAGCTACCCAAAGCGTTCTTGAGAACCAATTTGCGCGCGGGAATACCGGAGAGTTTCGCTGGATGACAACTTTATTCCCGACACAGGCTTATGCTCAGGATGCCGAGATGAATCTGTCGGCGTTCGAGGACTTCGTATATCGAGCCTGTCACGTCGATGATCCGGCGACTGATCCGATCAAGCACTGGCTGGGAGTTAAGGAGGAACAAAGCAAGATCGTCGAAGCATTCAATGGGCATGAGCAGATCGAGGTGCGGGGACCGAATTGTGATTTAAAGCTCTCGATCAAAGGTCGAAAATTCATCAACGCCTGTGGTGACAACAATATGCCTGACGGGGAGGTTTTCACCGGGCCGGTTGAGGATTCTGTCGAAGGCCGTGTCCGTTTTTCCTATCCATCAGTATTGGCTGGGAACGAGGTCGAGGGCGTCGAATTGATCTTTAAAGAGGGCAAGGTCGTCGAGGCACATGCCGGCAAGAATCAAGAATTCCTCGACAGCATGCTTGACACCGATGAAGGTTCCAGGTATCTGGGCGAATTCGCCGTCGGATTGAATTACGGCGTGGACCGGATCACGAAGAATATTCTTTTCGATGAGAAAATCGGTGGATCGATTCATATGGCGCTCGGTGCCGGCTATCCAGAGACGGGCAGCGTGAATAAGTCGGCTATCCACTGGGATATGATCACGGATTTGCAAGATGGGGGGGAGTTTTTTGTAGATGGCGAGTTGTTCTACAAGGATGGGCGTTTCGTTTTCTAGTTCTCTCTTGAATGACTGGATCTAGAGAAGAGAGTGAGTCGTAAGATGAAGAGAGCATGGATCCTGCTGTCATTAACTTTAATCCTCACCGGGTGTGGCGCAAGTGCGACGGAGACAGAACCACCTCCCCTACCGACAAAGCTGCCTCAACCAACGAGAACACCACCTCCTACAGCAACACCTGTCGTGACGCCGACGGTCGAATCAGATGTAGATGGGGCACGAGAAGGCAAACCGCTAGCCATAGAAGTTGGAGAGCTTTTCTCAACCTCTGGCTCTTGCGCAATTTGCCATACGAATCTAACCGACGACACAGGCGCTGACGTCTCGATTGATAGTTTTTGGCGGGGGACGATGATGGCGAATGCGGCGCGCGATCCTTACTGGCAGGCGGCAGTGCGCTCGGAAGTGATGGATCTTCCCGAACTATCCGAGGCCATACAGGATAAGTGCTCAACCTGCCACATGCCGATGGCTCACACGACAGCAGCGGATATGGGAAAGACGGGTGTCATGTTCGGTGAGGATGGCTTTCTCAACCAGGAAAACGACTTATATTCCTTTGCGATGGATGGGGTCTCCTGCAGCGTGTGCCATCAGATTCGAGAAGAAGGGCTGGGGACCGAGGCGACGTTCAGCGGTGGGTTCAATATCGACACTGAACTCCGATCCCCGGATAGGGTGATCTTCGGCCCCTTCAAGATGGGGGACGGCCTGGCGAGTATCATGCAAGCATCATCCGGCTACCGTCCTATCCAGGGCTTGCACTTATCTCGATCAGCCCTCTGTGCAAGCTGTCATACCGTCTATACCTCCTATGTCGACGCCTCAGGCCAGATAGCCGGCGAGTTCCCCGAACAGGTCCCCTTCTTTGAGTGGTATTACAGCAGCTATCGCAGCACCCAGACCTGTCAGGACTGCCATATGCCCGAGGCGGAGGGCGGCGCCAAGATCTCGTCGATGAGCAGAATATTACGAAGCCCTTTCGCGCTGCACAGTTTTGTCGGGGGGAATGCGTATATGCTGGGGGTTCTGGACGAATTCGGCGACGAATTGGGCGTGACCGCCTCGAGCGAGAGCTTTGACGCTGCAATCGAGCGCACATTGAACCAACTTCAGAACAATTCAGCGACGGTGGAAATCGAAGATGTACGCCGCTCTGGAACCCGCATCATCGCCGATGTTGTCGTCCGCAATCTGGCCGGGCATAAGTTCCCTACCGGCTTCCCTTCCCGACGGGCATGGCTGCATTTCACTGTTCTAGATAGCAGCGGTCAGACGGTTTTTGAATCGGGCGGCTTTAACGAGGATGGCTCAATTGTTGGCAACGACAACGACGCCGATCCCGCTCTGTCAGAACAGCATTACCTGGCGATTGTTGAGCCGAACCAGGTGCAGATCTACGAAGCGATTATGCGGGACACAGAGGGGGAAATCACGACCGCCCTTCTGTATGCCGCGGGATACCGTAAGGACAACCGCCTTCTCCCGGATGGCTTTGAGAAGAAGTCACCCTATGAGGACATCGCCGTGCGTGGTGGTGCAATGGAAGACGATGATTTCCAGGGCGGTGGGGATAACATACAGTACGCGGTAGACATCGGTGAAGCAGCAGGGCCTCTCACAGTAAAAGTAGAACTGCTTTACCAGACGATCAGTTACCGTTGGGCGGAAAATCTGCGCGATAAGGACGCGGATGAAATTCAGCGATTCCTGCGTTATATTGACACCGTGCCAAACCTGCCCGTTGTGATCGCCTCCACCAGCGTCGAGGTCGGGAATTAAGCCATAGTACAGAGGAATTAGCGTTGTTGATATGGGGATATCCCAAAGGATTAGGCGCAATTGAGTGTACAAAACTTCAGTTTATAAGCACGCCAGAATATATCTGTTGCCTCCTACTGTATAATGAGAGTCAAGGACAATTGGTATGGAGGTAGAAATGGCCGAGAAAGAAAAGTCGCAAAAGCGGAGTAAGAGGAATTACAAGCCGCCCGAAGAAGTTCGCCAGCACATGAGGAACGCGCGTGCGGAAATGCGTGAGAGCATGCGGGCGCTATTTCCACCGGAGTTCATAGAGCACCGCAAGGTCGCGCGGCGTGAGATCCTTCTGGGCATTCGCGGTCTGATCGACGACGCGTTGGGGCGTATGTGATCCGAAGAACACCCTAACTAGAGCCATATGAATGTGCATTTCTGTTCGAAAGCCTTGTCGTTCTTATCGATGAGGCATTTTAATTGGACAATGAACTAGATTTTTGTTGGACGAAGCAACCATCGTCTTGTTCCCCATTTAAAGCTTCCTAATAAGGCATCTACTTCCACGGTTTAAACAGCGCCCAGGTTATATATACAAGTGCCAGGCTGAAGAAGATGATCCCCGGCACGAATTGCTCATTGATATAGAGGATGCTCCCGACTACCAGGAAGGCGGTGAATATTCCGACTCCCACCAGCCGGTCTACCGACGAAGTCAGGCGGGATAGCTGTCTTTGAAGCTCAGGGGATGCCTTCGCTGTCACAATGAAGTCGCCGCGTTCGATCGCGGTGAGCGTCGCATCGACCCTTTTCGGGAGTGTGGCGAGGACTCGAATCTGCTCCCCAAGTGATTTTATTAACTCGCCAAGCCAGTCGGCGCCATCCTCGGCAAGTAACTGCTCTGCGAAAGGACGCAGCCCTTCAAACAGATTGAAATCAGGGTCAAGCCCTGTGCACATTCCCGAAAGGATGGCGACGCAACGACCTAGGTAGATCATGTCGGATGGCACTTGAAAGGGCATTTCGTAGAGAACATCGCGGAACTCCGATGCGAATTTACGCATTTCCTGAGGGTGTGTTCTCGTGAGGTCGCGCATGCTCTTCCCCCACATTTGATCGAACAGCGCGGCTTCAGCTTGGCGGATACGATCTAGGTCCGCGCCGGGCAGGATCCCCCCCATTGTCTGGAATGCCTGCATCAACCGGTCTAGATCTCGCGTGCCTACGGCGATTACCAGGTCTCGCAGCCCGCCTTTCATCGCGGGTGTAAGATGTCCGACCATGCCGAAATCGACGAAGACGAGCCGCCAGTTACCCTGTCCCAGCGGTTCGACGAACAGGTTTCCCGGGTGGGGGTCGGCGTGAAAAAACCCCTCGAGGAAAATCTGACGCAGGTAATTGCGGAACAGCCGGTCCGCTACTTGCGCTCGGTCGACGCCAGCGGCCTCGATCGCGTCGAAATCCGTGATTTTGATGAAATACACATCCTCGAGGGTAAGGACTCGCACGGTTGTGAGGTCAGGATATATTTTGGGGATGCGGATCTGCGGATCTTCAGAGAACATCATCGCGAAGCGCCGCGCGTTGTCGGCCTCAGCCAAATAATCGACCTCCTCCCACAGCGTGCTGCTGAACTCCTCCAGCAGCGCATCAAGATCGGCGCGGCGAGTGATCGGGCGATAGCGCTTGAGCCAACGCACGACCCATCTCAGCGCCTCCAAATCCGTATGGATCACATCGCGGATATTCGGGCGCTGAATCTTCACCACCACATAATCGCCGTTGGGCAGGCTTGCGCGGTGGACCTGTCCGAGGGAGGCGGAGGCGAGTGGTTGCTCGTCGATCGAAGTGAAGAGTGTGCTTATCGCTCCGTCGAATTCGCTCTCCATTACGCCTAGCATAGTTTCGTATGTCTCAGGAGAGACTTCGTCTTGTAGATTTGAAAGCTCATCCGTGATGGCGTCCGGCAGGACATCCAGGCGGGAGGAGAGGAACTGCCCTACTTTAATCCACACTCCGCCCAGGCGTGTGGCGAGGGACCTGAAGCGTTGTGCGATTCGACGGTAACGCCTATTGGCCGTCCTTTTCGATAGGCGGCGCAGTCCCGCTCGCCGGAGGATGATATCCCACCACAGCACGCTGAGCAGGACACCGGCGAAGAAGGACAAGACGCGAAGATAGCGTGACCGCAATTCTCCGGGAAGGTGACGCAAACCGGATGATGGGTCGATCTGAGGTGTTTCGTCGAGCGGTGATACGGATTCGTTATGCATGCCAGCATCATACCCTATGAATGTCCTGAGGGAATGTGGGAGGAAAAGCTCTCCCGCGAAAAGCACATCTATTGAAGGCGCATTAAGAGACGCAGTGGTTGCCAGCGCCTGCTTGAAAAACGACCTGCTTCGCGAAGATGATGCAACATTAGATGTGTGCCTCTGACCGGGTGAGAGAGCAAGGCCATCATCTGATGAGTCTGAAGATTCAAACCGATTGGGTCCCGTAAGCGTATATAGTGTGAACTAGGTGGAGCATGGATCTCAAGATAGGAGTGAAGAGGACATGAGAAGACGAAATAAACTAGCGTTTCGGATATGTTTTGCGCTATTGGTCGGACTTTCGTTCGCGGCTTGCCAGACCACGGAGCCGACGAGTACAAATGAGCCAACGAGCACAAATGAACCCCCTGTGGAGGTGTGGGATATTTTTGATGTAGCGTGGGGTGAGCGCGAGTTGTTCCGCGCAAATTTAGTACCCTCAGAGCAAGACATTCTCGACGAGCTGCCCGGGGCAACGGAATACCGCATCGAGTTCACAATTGCGGATGACTTCGATGTGATACACGGGCATGAAGCGGTCCTCTTCACGAATCAAGAGACCACACCGCTGGATGCTGTTTATTTTCGACTATACCCCAATGTGACGGGCGGTCGCATTATTATTTCAAATGTGACCGTGGATGGAGAAGAAGCGCAAACGAGCCTTGAAGCGTTTGACAGTTCCTTGCGAGTCCAGCTTCCAGATTTTCTGGATCCAAATTCAAGTGTGGTGCTTACTCTCGATTTTACTGTTGAGATACCAAGAGAAATGGGGGATTATTATGGTCTCTTTGGTTATTTTAACGATGTCTTAGTGCTCGATACATTTTATCCGATGATCCCTGTCTTTGACGATGAAGGATGGAATGCATCTGTTCCACAGATAAATGGTGATTTGACGTACAACGACGTTGCCTTCTATCTTGTGCAGGTACATTCCCCCGCAGATCTGGTTGTGGTTGCAAGCGGCATACGTCTTCAGCGCACGGTCACCGGGGATACACAGACACTCACCTTCGCCAATGGTCCGGCGCGCGATTTTTATCTGGCCGCGAGTGAGAGATTCACGGTCATAAGCGAGAAAGTGGGCGAGACGACGGTCAACAGCTATGCCTTCCCCGAGTGGCGGGAAGGCTCAGAAGTAGTCTTGCAGAGTTCAGTAAATGCTTTACGCAGCTTCAATTCTCGGTTTGGCACCTATCCTTATCGGGTGATGCATTTGATGAGCACCCCGATGCTGGTATTAGGGATTGAGTATCCAGGAGCGATGGGGATAGCACTCGGATTGTACGACCCGGATGAAATGTTCGGCGATCTTCCTTCCCGGGTGTATGTTGAATCAACGGTTGCACACGAAGTGGCCCATCAGTGGTTCTATAACATAGTGGGCAATGATCAGGCCGATGAACCCTGGCTCGATGAGGCTTTGGCGCAATATGCCACTGGTTTGTATTACCTGGATACCTACGACTCATCAGGAGCAGAAAGTTATCGCTCTTCCTGGCAGGCCCGTTGGGATCGAGTCGATGGCGCGGATATCCCCATCGGGTTGCACGCAGGCGATTACGAAGGGCGCGAGTACGGTGCAATCGTCTACGGACGCGGACCGATCTTCATCGCAGAGCTAGCAAACACCATGGGAATGGACGTGTTTGATGATTTCATCAAGACGTATGTACAAGAAACGAAGTGGGATATCGGAACGGGGGAATCCTTCAAGCGACTCGCCGAAGAAGAATGTGATTGCGACCTGAGTCCACTTTTTGAGGCTTGGGTTTACCCATAGAAGCCCACCGGCAAGTTAAATACGTCACCACCTGTTTTACATCTTCATCCTCTCAAGGCCGCACGCGCTGATTTCATCAGGCGTGCGGTCGCGCTTCCATTGGGTACAATACTATCTAGCGGGCGATCCCAAGTACCCGCGTGGATAAACCCCTAGTCCTGGGCGAATTCACAGATAATTGGTGACATATTCCACTTTGGCATTTAATATGTGGCGAATATGCTAGGAACCGGGAGGGCTAATGCATGAACTTCCGATCACGGAGAGCATCCTTGAAATCGCTTTACGTCATGCTGCAGATGCCGAGGCGGAAAAGATTACGGACATACACCTCGTTATCGGCAAACTCTCCTCCATCGTTGATGATTCGGTGCAGTTCTATTGGGATATCGTCAGCGACGGTTCCGCCGCGCAGGGGGCGGTGCTGCACTTTCGTCGTGTAGCCATCGAGATCGCCTGTCAGGCGTGCGGGGAGGGTTATCATCCCGAGGAGCTTGATCTAAGCTGCCCTGCATGCGGCAGCCGGGATGTACGGATTGTGGCCGGAGAGGAATTCCGCTTGGAAGCAATCGAAGTGGAGTAGGCACATAAGATATTGATAGGGTTACAGGGAGGGCTTGCATGAAAAAGCGCATCCCAGTTGTGGAGAAGATACTCAGCGCAAACGATCAAATCGCGGTGCAGAATCAATCCACACTAGATTCGTCGGGGATATTGGGTCTGAACTTCATGGCTTCGCCGGGAGCTGGGAAGACTTCACTCATCGAGCATACGATAAAAATACTAAAAGGCAGGCTGAAGCTTGCTGTAATTGACGGCGATGTGGCAACAAGCATTGACGCCGATCGTGCTGCCGCGGCAGGCGCGCGGGCCGTGCAGATCAACACGGGCGGGGAATGTCACCTCGATGCGGTCATGCTTCAGGGTGCTCTATCTGAACTGACTCTCGAGGAGATAGACTTACTTATCGTTGAAAACGTTGGAAACCTCATCTGTCCCGCTAGCTTCCAACTCGGGACTCATAAGAGCGTGCTCATAGCTTCTGTGCCCGAAGGGGACGATAAGCCCTATAAATATCCAGGGATGTATCGCGGTGTAGAGGCGCTGGTGATCAATAAAATTGATCTACTTCCCTACGTTGAATTTGACATGGAGTATTTCCGACAGGGCGTGGAGATTCTCAACCCCGGTCTTGTGACCTTCCCTCTTTCCTGCCGCACAGGGGAAGGGCTTGATGCATATTTGACATGGGTCGAGGCCGAAGTGGGGGCTCATCGTCGAGTTGGAAAATGAGTGAGGTGAGCGGCGTTCGCATCCACATACAGGGAGTGGTTCAGGGGGTTGGATTCCGTCCGTTTGTCTTCTCGTTAGCCGAAGCCCAATCGTTGACCGGCTGGGTACGCAACACTTCAGCAGGCGTCGAGATCGAGGTTGACGGTTCGCCAGACGCGTTGGATACGTTCATCACGTCTTTGACAACTGATGCTCCTCCGCTGGCAAGGATCGATTCCATAGAGGTTGAGACGCGCGAATCCGGTTCAAATCCGGATTTCACGATCCTGCCCTCAATATCGGTCGCAGATGCATTCCAACCGATCTCGCCCGATGTCACTCTATGCGCGGATTGCCGCCGGGAAGTATTCGATCCGACTGACCGACGCTTCCGCTACCCATTTATTAACTGCACAAACTGCGGCCCGCGTTTCACAATTATCCAGGATATCCCATACGATCGCCCAAGTACGACGATGGCACCCTTCGAGATGTGCACGGAATGCGGCGCGGAATATCAAGATCCGCGCGATCGACGTTTTCACGCTCAACCAGTAGCCTGTCCTGAATGCGGCCCACAGATATGGTTGGAAGAGGACGGCGTTCAGCGAGCAGCTCGGGAGGAGGCGCTTCAAGCAGCGCGGCAGTTGATTAAAGAGGGAAAAATATTAGCCGTTAAAGGACTGGGAGGATTCCACCTCGCCTGTGATGCTACAAACAACGCAGCAGTAGCCGAATTGAGGCGCCGCAAGCTGCGTGTTGACAAGCCCTTTGCTGTCATGGTTTATGACATCGAGGCTGCCAGAGTTCAGTGTGAACTAGGCGAGACGGAAAAGGAACTGCTGCTCTCGATGGAACGCCCGGTTGTGATCGTCGAGCGCAAGAATGGATCAACCATCAGCGATGTAGTCGCACCCGGGCAGAGCACGATGGGGCTGATGCTGCCCTACACCCCGCTGCATGAACTTCTTCTTGAGCAAGCCGACGATTTTCCAGAGGCGTTGGTTATGACCAGCGGCAACCTGAGTGAGGAGCCGATCGCAACAGATAATGAAGAAGCGCGCAGCCGGCTGGCCGTCCTGGCTGACGCATTCTTGATGAACGATCGGGATATCCGCACGCGCTGTGATGATTCTGTGGTGCGCGCCTTCGATGGCGGGAACTATCTATTGCGCCGTTCACGCGGCTATGCACCTTTTCCTCTCAACCTCGCCTGGGAAGGCCCACCCATTTTAGCCACAGGCCCAGAATTGAAGAACACATTCTGCCTTACGATGGGGACCTACGCCTTCATGAGTCACCATATTGGCGATATGGAAAACCATGAGACCTTGCAGTCTTTCGAAGATGGAATCACCCATTTCGAACGCTTATTCCGGGTTGCCCCACAGGCCATCGCCTACGATCTACACCCGGATTACCTGGCAACGCGCTACGCGATCGAACGGGCGGAACGTGAAGATTTACCGGCCATTGGAATTCAACATCACCATGCGCACATCGTCGCTTGTATGACAGAGCACCGCTTGCTGGCGGACGAAAACGTTATCGGAGTCGCCTTCGATGGTACGGGGTATGGGGAGGATGGAGCGATCTGGGGTGGTGAGGTGCTGATCTCTACCTACCGGCAATATGAGCGTTTTGCCCATCTAGACTACATACGCATGCCTGGAGGTGATGCCGCCGTGCGCAAGCCGTGGCGATTGGCGCTGGCATGGCTCCATAACGCCGGGCTTCCCTGGAGCGAAGACCTTCCTCCTGTCAAAGCAGCGAGCGAAGCGGAGAAGGGCGTGGTTGCCCGGCAGCTCGAGACCGGGTTGAACAGCCCGCAAACGTCTAGTATGGGGCGCTTATTCGATGCTGTCTCCGCGTTGATTGGATTGTGTCAGGGGGTCAACTACGAGGCGCAAGCGGCTATTGAACTCGAGTCCCAGGCGGACGGGGACGAAACAGGAATGTTTCAATTTGGCCTCCGTGCTGGGTTAGTAGACCCTGCCCCGGTTATCCGTTCCATCGTCAGCGACCTGAGAGAGGGCGTATCGAGTCAGGTGATCGCGGCGCGTTTTCACAATGGCGTTGCGCAGGTGGTCCTTGAGCTCTGTATTCGTGCTCGCGAGAAGTACGGTTTAGATAGGGTCGTCCTCAGCGGCGGAGTGTGGCAGAATATGTTCCTGATGCGAAGGACAGTTGATCTCTTGCGGGGGGAGGATTTCGAAATCCTGATCCATCGTAAGGTTCCAGCGAACGATGGCGGATTGGCCCTCGGGCAGGCGGCCATTGCCGCCCATAAAATCATGAGTTCTGCAGGGGAATGAATTGAGCTCATAGTTGGCGAAACGGAGGTAAGGCGAATGTGTCTTGGTGTGCCCGGTAAAGTAAAAGAGACCTACGAAGCCAATGGCCTAAAAATGGGGAAAGTTGACTTCGGCGGCGTTACGCGCGAAGTGTGTTTGGAATATGTCCCAGAGACTGAGGTCGGTCAGTACGTTATTGTCCATGTCGGTTTCGCGATAAGTCAGATGAGCGAAGAAGAAGCGGAAGAGACACTCGATTTATTGCGCCAGATTATCGATATCGAAGAAGAAGTCGGTCCGGAAGGTGGCGTAGCGTGAAATATGTGAGTGAGTACCGTGACGCCGAACTGGTGAAGGGTGTTTTGGATGAGATTCACCGCACCGTCACTCAACCCTGGGTGGTGATGGAGATCTGCGGGGGTCAGACGCACTCCATCGTACGCTACGGCATCGACCAGCTTTTACCCTCTGAAATCGAATTGGTCCATGGCCCAGGCTGCCCTGTCTGCGTGACGCCTTTGGAGTTGATCGATAAAGGGATCGCCATTGCCTCCCGTCCAAAGGTGATCTTCACATCCTACGGCGACATGCTCCGAGTCCCGGGATCAGAGAGGGATCTTTTCTCTGTGCGCGCGACAGGCGGGGATGTCCGCGTCGTGTACTCACCGCTGGATGCCGTGAAACTAGCTCAACAGAACCCGGATCGCGAGGTGGTGTTCTTTGCCATTGGATTCGAGACAACCGCGCCGCCGAACGCGATGAGCGTCTCCCAGGCGCAAGCGCTGGGATTGGATAATTTCAGTGTGCTCGTATCGCACGTTCGTGTCCCTCCTGCTATCTACGCCATTCTCGGTTCACCTCACAACCGGGTGCAGGGGTTTCTCGCAGCCGGGCATGTCTGCGCCGTAATGGGGTACTGGGAATATCCACCCATCGCGGAGGCGTATGACGTTCCGATTGTCGTTACGGGCTTCGAGCCGCTGGATATTGTGCGTGGAGTCCTGCATGTGGTGCGAATGTTGGAAAGCGGGGAAGCAGCTGCAGAGAACGCCTATACGCGAGCGGCGACTTTTGAGGGAAATAAGCCGGCGCAGGCGTTGATAGAGCGTATTTTCGAAACATGTGACCGTAAATGGCGCGGCATCGGGGTGATCCCGCAAAGCGGATGGAAGCTGCGGCCGGAGTTCGCCGCCTTTGATGCTGAAGGGCGTTTTGATGTTGCAGATATTCAGGCGGAAGAATCGCCGCTTTGCATCGCGGGTTTGATTCTGCAGGGGTTAAAAAAGCCGCATGATTGTGAGGCTTTTGCTAAGCAATGCACACCAGAACAGCCTCTTGGAGCGACGATGGTCTCGTCGGAGGGCGCATGCGCCGCATATTATCGCTACGGACGCTTTGCAACCGAATAATCTGGAGTGACCAAGCTCTGCTTGCGGCTTGTATCAGGGCTATCTGAGCCGTGAGCCCAGAGAAGGTATCGAATGAGTGAAAAAAATAACCAAGTTACGATCCACGGGTTAGTTTGTCCGCGTCCATTGACCCATGATGATATCGTCGTTCTGGGGCATGGGAGCGGGGGGAAAATGACCCAGGATTTAATCATAAGGACATTCTACCCTCCGCTTGAGAACCCTGCTTTAATGCGCGGCGATGATGCCGCAGTTGTGGAACTCCCGCAATCGGGACTTCTCGCGATTAGCACAGACGCGCACATCGTCGCCCCTTTATTTTTCCCTGGCGGCGACATCGGACGACTGGCAGTCGCCGGGACGGTAAATGATCTGGCGGTGATGGGAGCACAGCCGCTCTGGTTGACTGCAAGTTTTATCCTCGAAGAAGGATTGCCCATATTCATCCTCGAGAAAGTTCTAGAGTCTATGAAAGCCACTGCGCACGAGGCCGGGGTTGATGTGATCGCGGGGGACACAAAAGTCGCTGAACGGGGCAAGGCCGACGGTATTTTCATCACCACGAGCGGAATAGGTGTTATTCCCGCAGGGCGAGAGGTCGGAGGGGCGAAGGCAGAGCCAGGTGATGCCGTCTTGCTCTCTGGTCCCGTTGGGGAGCATGGTATAGCGGTCCTAGCCGCACGGGGCGAACTTGAATTTGAAGCTGATGTTATATCGGATGTAGCCCCATTGAACGGGCTCATAGAAACTATGTTTAGAGCCTGTCCATCGATCCATGTTTTGCGAGATCCTACGCGCGGCGGTGTAGCGACGACTCTAAATGAAATTGCACGGCAGAGTGAAGTCTCGATTAAGATCGACGAAAAAACAATTCCGACAACATTGCCGGTGATGGCCGCATGTGAAATGCTGGGATTTGATCCCTTCTACGTCGCAAATGAGGGGAAGGTCGTCGCCATCGTCCCGGCTGAATACACAGATGCAGTGCTTAAAACCATGCGCGCTCATCCTCTTGGTAAACAGGCAGTGAGGATCGGGGAAGTAACGGCCGAACCAGCGGGTCGGGTATTAATGAAAACCGCGATCGGGGGCACTCGAGTCGTCGATGTTCTTGCCGGTGAGATGCTGCCTCGAATCTGTTAGGTTAATAAAGAATTTGATCAGAAACCCTCAGCGCATAAGCATTTGGGGCTGTCCCCGTTTTTAGGAGACAGCCCCAAGTTTGTTTGAAGAAGAGTTGTATTTATCGCCAGAGGGAAGTGGATCTGGACGGCTGACACTAGTACGGGGAGCTCATGAGGGAAGAAGTGAGACAACCCTCCCGGAAAAATTTGTTTTATACAGATTGAAGACTATTTACGATGTTCCGGGTTTCCTCAGCTAACTCTGGCGAAAGATTGTAAATAGCGAGGCCTTTACGATCAGCCTCTATCACTCGCTCATCATTAAATAGATATCCCAAGACAGGGAGACCAGGGGAACGAGACATGATAAAAGCGCGATCATCCTCATCGCGCAGTTTACTCCCCACAACGAAAAGCTTGGCGAGTTTCAAGTCCTCCGCCAGAGATTTTATCTGGGTTGCAGTCCCGATGCTGCGTGCCGTGGGCTCGACGACGATGATCATGGCATCGACAGCGTCGGCTGTTGCTCGACCGAGATGTTCGACACCCGCATACATATCCAAGAGCACGACCTCATCCCGGCGCAGGAGAACGTGGGTGATCAGTGAACGCAGCATCGTGCTTTCGGGGCAGATGCAGCCAGAACCTCCCATCTCGACCGCCCCTAATTCCAGCAGGCGGATGTTACCCTGGACTGCTGAGAAGCGGTCGGGCAAGTCGTCGACGCGCGGGTTAAGCTTGAAGAAACCGCCGGTTGTTCCCGGCTGAGCGCCGGTCCGTTCATAAATCAACTCTTCCATGCGGGCGATCGGCGTAAGCCCTGCAAGCAGGTCGTCCGGGAATCCCAGCGCTGCACCGAGGCATGGAGAGGGATCGGCATCGACAGCGAGCACCTGGTACTCCAGGTCAGCGTAAGTATAAGCAAGTAGGCTGGTTAAAGTTGTTTTTCCTACACCACCCTTACCGGTTATGGCGATCTTCATCTGAGTCACCTCTCTCCTGTCTCAGGAATGGATATTGATCTGTAGTACGCGGGGCTGATGATATTTATTCATCGAAAACCGCGCCGTCGAGTGCGTTTTATGAGGGGTCTCTGCGTGTATTAACGCTTATTCTCCAGAAGCCCTTTCTTCCTCAACAGCGGACGGGCGTCAATCATGTTGCGTTCAAGTCCGGCGTCCCGCGGTATGTCGAAAGCTATTGCCATGAGCTGCGTGAAGTAAAGTGCCGGCATAGGTTCTTCGACATCCATCTGCGTTTGACGTCCGTCGAGGTTTATGTGGCAGAGCGGGCAAGCAATGGCGATCACATCCGCACCCCGCGCCCGTGCATTGGACAATATATTGCCACTCATTTCTAGCACGATATCCGTGTGCGTCAGAGATAACGATGCTCCGCAGCAAGATACCTTGCTATCCCAATCCACAACCGTAGCTCCCAGGGCTTTTACCAGACGGTCCATTGCCATCGGGTATTCAGGGTCCTTCGATTCCGTCACCTCGGGAGGGCGCGTGAGCAGACAGCCGTAATAGCAGGCAACGCTAAGCCCTTCGAGCGGGCGTTTGACTTTTGCGGCGACACCCTCGCTGCCAACGCGGTCATCGATAAGGTCGAGGACTGAGTGGATGGCGACGCTATCTTGATAAACGTAGCCGAGATCATTGTCCAGCTCGCTTTTCAGGTCCGGGTCGAGTCTTAAATCGCGCGCAGCTGCTTTAAACCGGTTGAAGCATGCGGCGCAAGGCAGGGTTACATCTTTTAGCCCATCCTGTTCGAGTAAAATCAGACTCTCTAGCGGAAGGCGAGTTGCCAACTTATGATCGACGCGGTGGGCAGGAGTCGACCCACAGCACACCCACCCCTCGGGCTCGACGGGCTTGAATCCTAATTTTTCCAGCACAGATCGAGTGGAATCGTCGAATTCTTTGGCCATTGCGTGGAGTGAGCAGCCCGGGTAATAGCCGACTTCGCTTGAAGGTCTGGAAGCCGGAGCGAGAGGCGCCTTCCGCTTTCGTTTCCTCACAATCTTCGGCAGGAAGTTGATCTTGCGATGTTTGATCATATTCAAGCCGAAGCCGACGTCCTTGAACGGCTGCTTGGTCCTCATATTCATCTCGAGCGTCAGCCCCAGCTCATATGCGCGGCCAAGGATATCCACGTCACGCAAGAAGACTTTTTGAAACAATGCAATTTCGGGGACCTTGGGCTTAACGCCTGTAGCCAGGGCTTCGCTGACGATGAAATCCATCACCTTGGCAATATCGATACCCTGTGGACATCGTGTTGTGCAGGTCTGGCAGGACGCACAGAGCCACGGTGTTTTGCTGTCGAAGATCATATCTTCCATGCCCAACTGGGCGGCACGCATAACCTGGTTGGGTGCGAGATCGAAGTGCTCGACAAGTGGGCAGCCGGAAGTACACTTCACGCAGTGATAGCAGAGGAAAACATTCTCCCCAGTGGCTTTTTGAATTCGACGGGCGAGATCCGTGCTGAGTAGTGTCTCCATAAGCGCCTCGCTACTCCCCGGTCTCTGTGCTAGCGGTAGGCAGTGCGGCAACTTCTGGTCTGGGCATTAATCCCGCGC
>Ga0255055_10000398_pt1 | contig 34046 bp, 26 predicted proteins | sample JV7_2_27_MG_FD_188633 | JGI IMG/M metagenome (GOLD analysis project Ga0255055, IMG submission 188633) | Seawater microbial communities from Jervis Inlet, British Columbia, Canada - JV7_2_27 | ecosystem: Environmental > Aquatic > Marine > Inlet | place: Canada: British Columbia | collected...
GCTGGGTTGGGCTTTTCTCGTGGTTCTGGCGCTGATGATCACGCAGCGAGCCAAGCCCTACTATCTCTCGCCGAGCTACACGCTGCTTCTGGCCCCCGGTGCGGTTCTCCTCGGCCAGCTGGCCGGACGTCGTGGCCTCGCCTGGGTCCGACCGGTGGCCGTGGTCGTCGTGGTCATCAGCGGCCTCGCCCTGGCGCCTCTGGCCAAGCCGGTTTTACCGGTCGAGGACTACGTGGCCCACGCCGAGCGGCTCGGCGTCGCGCCTTCCACTTCCGAGCGCAAGGAGGTGGGCCGCCTGCCGCAGTTTTTCGCCGACCGGCTGGGCTGGCGCGAGCTGGCCGAGGAAGTTGCCGAGATCTATCACGCGCTTCCCCCCGAGGATCGCGAACAGGCCTGCGTGTTCGGGCAGAACTACGGACAGGCCGGGGCGATCGACTACTACCGCGACGAACTCGATCTACCGCGGGCCATATCGGGCCACAACAGCTATCACCTGTGGGGTCCCCAGGGGTGCACCGGAGAGGTGCTGATCGTCATAGGCGACGACCGCGAAGATCTGGAACGGCTCTTCGAGACCGTCGAGCTGGCGACGATCTACACCTGCGACGACTGCATGCCTTACGAGAACGACAAGCCTATCTGGGTCTGCCGCGGTCTAAAGACGCCGTTCGAGACGCTCTGGCCGCAGATCGGGCATTACGACTGATGCGCGAGGATTCCAACTTCATCGTGGACTGGATCGCCGGCGGCAAGGTCTGCGAACCCACAATTGAAGCGGTGATGATCGGGGCCAAGTCTCAGCAGCGGCTCTTCTTCCGTAGCCCGGGGCGCGTGATCAGTCAGCGTTAGCGCGCACGGCGTTTCACATCGGTCAGTACTAGCGACTTTCAGGGGGATGACGCCGGTTCGGTCTCGTGCGGCATCAGCGAGGCGGCGTCGCGGTCGATCAGCACCTCGCGCCGTGCATGCAGCGGGGCCACACGTTCGCAAGGATGGGTCTCGGCGTGCTCGACGCCGCCGAAGGCCTCGGCGACCACCCGCGCCTTGTTCTCGCCGGTCGCGAGAAAGATCACGCGTCGAGCCGAATTCAGTGCCCGGAAGGTCAGCGTCAGCCGCCAGGCGTCGAGTTGCGGCACGTGGTTGGCGACGATCCAGCGCTCTTGCTCGTCGAGCGCCTCCGTCCCCGGAAACAACGAGGCCGTGTGCCCGTCGGTGCCGATCCCCAGTAGTACGAGATCGAAGCCGGGCCTGGGCCGGGTCAGGAACAGATCGCCCAGACGCACCTCGTACCTGCGGGCGGCGTCGGCGGGCGTCTCCTCGCCCTTCATGCGCAGCACCCGGTGTGCCGGGATCTCGAGCGGATCGAACAGAGTCTCCCGCACCATGCGGTAGTTGCTGGTCTCGTCGTCGGGAGGCACGCAGCGTTCGTCGCCGAACACGAAGAAGGTCTTGCTCCAGGGAACGCTCTTGCGATACGGCGCCTCCGTGAGGCGGCGGTAGAGCGACCTCGGCGTCGACCCGCCGGCGAGCACGACGACGAAGTGGTCCAGCTTTTCCACGGCGCGACCGGCCGTTTCGAGGAAACGCTTTGCTGCCGCCTCGGCGATCGCCCCGGCGTCCTTGTAGCGGTGCACCTGGTGCGGGGAGGGGAGCCACGGTTTTGCGTCCGGCACCTCCTCCGGCCGCTCCTCGCCGGTACCTAGGGGTTGTTCGACTTCGGGGTCCGTCTTGTCGTGTGGTTCGCTCATGGCTCCTGCTCCGTGCTCGGGTCCGGGTCCACGGAAAGGATACCCCGATCGGTTGGTTTCCGAGCGGGGCGGGACCTATGTTTTTCTCCGAAACGTCGGGTCCGCCCGTTGTCGCCAGCGCGGCGCGGGCTGGAGAGGAGCTACGGCATGAATCGAAAGTCGGGTTTCGTGTTGGTCGCCCTGTTGCTGGCCGTGTCGCTGGGCTGCAGCAATCACAGAGATGTCATGCTGCCTCCGCGAATCGATCTGACGCAGCACGAGTTGATCGGGGTCGTCGAATTCGACTCCTCGGAGGAGGGTGAGCTGGGGCCGCTCGTCACGAGGAGATTCACCGAGTCCGCCCGCCGCGATCAGGGAGTGGTGCGCATGGTCGGATTCGGCTCGAGGGCCGATGTGGTGGCCTCCGTGGGGCAGGACGAGTGGGATGCCGAGACCGTGAAGGCGCTCGGCGAGAAGCACGGCGTTCGCACGATCGTCATCGGCGAGCTTACGATCTCGGACGTCAAGCCGGACATCCGAGTCTCGTCGTCGCTGCGCTCCGGCAGCCTCTCCGCGCAGGTGAATGCCACCTTGGCCGTGCAATTGATCGAGACGTCGACCGGTGCATCGCTGTGGAGCACCTCTGCCAGGGCGAAGCGGGACGTCGGCCACGTCAGTGTATTCCAGGGTAAGGAGATCGCCTTCGACGCGACGGACCCGGAGCGAGTCTACGGCGGTTTGATCGACAGTCTCGTCGCGCAGGTGACGAGGGACTTCCAAGTGTCCTGGGAGCGTCAGTAGGCGTCCATCTGACCGGTAGATACATTCGCGGTTCGGGGCGTCTTGCACCTACTCGATGTATCCCAGCGACCGGAGGCGTTCGAGAGCCTCGTCGTCCAGGCTCTCGAGGGGCGTCGTCGACGTCCCGGTTTCGACCGTCGACATCCACTGGCGTAGTTGCTCTGTCAGAGTTTCCTCGAGCTCGGGGTGAGCGCCCGCGAGGTCGATCCTCTCGTTCGGGTCGCGCTCGAGGTCGTAAACCTCCGGCTCGCCGCCGATCGGCCAGATGAGCTTGTGCCGCTCGGTGCGGATCATGCGTAGCGGGCGGTTCATCGACGTGGTGTCGAAGTCGGGAAACATCTCGGAAAGCAGACGCACCGCGTTGATCGGTCGATCGTTCTCGGCGACGACAAACGGACGCCTTTCGCGGCGACTGTTGCACAGGCTCCGGTGCTCGACCCGCTCTCGATTCGACTCGTCGATCAATCCGCTCGCGTCCAGGATCGTGGGAACCACGTCTACGAGGCTCACCAGATCGTCGACGACCGCGCCGGCTTCGAATCGCTCGGGGTAACGAATCACCAGTGGGACGCGCACGGTCGTGTCGTACATGCTCAAAGCGTGGTCGATCATGCCGTGGTCGCCGATGTTCTCGCCGTGGTCCGACGTGACGATCACCAGGGTGTCGTCCAGAATGTGCTCCCTCTCGAGCGCCTCGACGACCGCGTCGACGTAACGGTCGGTGACGGCGATCTCGCCGGCGTACATCTCGCGCAGAGCTTCGAAATCGCCTTCGCTCAGCGATAGCTCACCCGCGAGGAACTTCCAGGGACCCGCTACCTCCATCAGGCGGCGAACCTGGGCGCGGCTCCGGTCTGGGCCGACGAATCTGGAAAGTAGGTCGGGCGGGGGAGTGTAGGGCATGTGGGGCGAGTTGAAGTTGAGAAAGAGAAAGAACGGATTCTCCCCCCCCGCCGACTCCTCGATCCAGCTGACCGCGTCCTCGACGCCGATCTCCTCGACCGCGTAGCGCACCGGGTCGGGGCCCTCGCGCCAGACCTCCCGAAAATCCTCGAACCCCTGATGGAAGCCCCGTTCCTCGGTGAGCCACGGGTTCGAGGCCGAGCCGAACGTGCGGTAGCCCGCGTCCCGGAGCATCTCGGCGATCGTGGACACCTCCCCGGGCAGGAGATTCGTCTCCGAGGTCGCCCGGGCCTCGCTGGGGTAGAGGCCGGTGAACAACGACGCGTGACCGGGAAGGGTCCAGAAGCTGGTCGAGAAAGCCGAAGAGTAACGAGTTCCTTCCGACGCCAGGCGGTCGAAAACGGGCGTCGTCTTGTCGGGAAAGCCGTAGGAGGAAAAGAAATCCGCGCGGGCCGTGTCGAGCACGATCAGCACCACGTTGGGCCGGGCTTGCCGACCGCCGCCGCACCCTCCGATACTGGATCCGACCAGCACCACCGCGAGCCACACGAGCGTTTGCCAGCGTTTCCACGGTCTCGCGGAGCTGGAGGTCATCCCGCGCTCCGGCAGCATCCACTTCCTTCCGGCATCCGACGGATTCTAGGACAGAAACCGAACGCGTCAAACGCCGCCCCGTGTGGACGATCGAGCGGCTCGATCCCGTGTCCGCTTAGAAGCTCCTTGAGTATTCCGCGTATTCTGGTCTAACGAAACGAGCGTCATGGAAATCCCCGATAGAAAAAACCGGGAAGCCCTGACTGTTCCGAGAGATAATTCTCCTGCACAGTCAGCGATAGGAATTCGTTGAGGAGTCCGTCTCCTTTTGGGGCCGGCGCGGGTCTGAAAGAAGACGGTTTGTGTCCACTGGGATCCGGGGGGTGAGACTTCAGAGGGGGGGCTTTCTTTCCCGGACTCGCTGCAGGAGAGGGTGACTCATGTTCGCATCGACATCACGACACACACACCGGAGACCGCGGGGGCGCGCCCGTGTTGGGGTAGTGTTCTCGCTCGTCACCGCAGTGCTGGTGGCTCCCGCTGCCAACGCGGCTGCGCAATCGCTAGCCTTGACGAGCCAGCCGGTCGACGAGGATCCCGTCGCGCAAGCGGCGCCGGCAGATCCTTGCCAACGAAAAGGCATGGTCCCGGCATTCGAAGGGTCCGACGAGTGCATCCTGGACCCGACCTCGATCGAGAAGTATGTGATCCCTTTGGTCATCCCACCGGTGATGAACAACGCGGGAACGGATGACGATTACCAGATCGCCGTCAGAGAGTTCAGGCAGCAGATCTTGCCCGGGGGGATCTGGAACACGCTCAACGGACGGCATGACAACTTTAAAGCGACCACGATTTGGAGCTACGGTCCTGCCGATGATCCGACGCCCCGGATCGCACCGGACCCCGGTTCCCAGTTCAACTATCCGGCCTACACGTTCGAGACGTTGGCCGATGTTCCGGTCAGCGTGCAGTGGATCAACGATCTGGTCGACAAGAACGGGAATTTCCTGGACCACCTGCTCTCAGTCGACCAGACGACTCACTGGGCGAATCCTCCGGCGGGTCCCGGTAACACGGATTCGGTAGGCACCGATCCGAATGCCTACGACGGACCCGTTCCGATCGTAACCCACGTGCACGGTGCGCACGTGGATGGCCACAGCGACGGGTATCCGGAGGCGTGGTGGCTGCCGGCAGCGAACGATATTCCGGACGGGTACGCCACGAGCGGGAGCATTTTCGACGACTCCACGGGGATGAACCCCGGGAATCTCGGTTACGCGGACTACCTCTACCGCCAGGACCAGCCCGCGACGACGCTCTGGTACCACGACCACACTTTGGGGATGACACGCCTGAACGTCTACGCCGGCCCGGCCGGTTTCTGGTTGATCCGTGGTGGCGCATACGACCAACCCACGGACCAGTCGACAGGAGGAGCGGCCGTGCTTCCGGGTCCGGCACCCGAGGCCGGACAGGGCGTCCTCGACCTCAACGCGGGTGCGCTCAGGGACAGCATCCGCGAGATCCCGATCGTGATCCAGGATCGCTCCTTCGGCAAGAACGGCGCCACGCTCGCTTATCCCAAGCGACGCGCGTTCTTCGAAGGCGTCGCGGCCAACGAGCTCAACATCCCGTTCGCCCCTGACTCCGACGTGCTCCCGATCTGGCAGCCCGAGGCCTTCTTTACCGTGATGGTGGTCAGCGGAGTGTGCTAGCCCAGCCAGGATGTGGCGCAGGACCGCTACCGGTTCCGGCTGCTGAACGGCTGCAACTCGCGCTTCTTGAACCTGGCCATGTTCGTGGTGAACCCGGATGGTACGCTCGGCCAGGAGATCCCCTTCTACCAGATCGGTGCCGAGCAGGGCTTCTTGCCGAACGTGGTGATGATCGCGACCGGCTCCGCGACGCCTCTGCCCGGGGATGGCACGATCCCGGCGCCCGCAGCTGCGGATCCGGATCAGGCGCTGCTCATGGGTCTGGCCGAACGCGCCGACGTGATCGTGGACTTCACCGGTCTGGCTGACGGGACCGTGATCCGTATGATCAATACCGCTCCGGATGCCCCCTTCGGCGGCTTCCCTGACGATCCCGCCGACCCGGAAACCACCGGACAGGTGATGCAGTTCGTCGTGGACAGTTCCCTGAATGGCGCGGGCGATTCGACCGACGGTAGCACGACGGCGCCGGAGGATCTGGCGCTGAACTCGGAGCCCGCACTCGGGCCGGCCGATAATGAGGGGACGCCACGGCAGATCTCGCTGAACGAGGAGGTCTCCGGTGACGCCGACCCCGCTCACAGGGTCTGTGTCTGCGTTGACGAGGAAGGTGAATTCGCCGTACCCATCAAGAACGTCGATTGCTCGGCCGATCCCGCGACGTTCTGTCCGGCTGGTTTCCAGTTCATCGATTCTTTCGGACCGGTAGCGGCCAAGCTGGGCACGGTCGACCTGACCGACCCCGCCAACCCCGCGGGCATTGCGCTCAACTGGACGGATACGACCGGGGCGAGCTCGCCGGTGGTGGTGACACTCGAGAACGGTTCGACGGTAACCGTCAACGTCACCGAGGCCCCGATTGCGGGTGATACCGAGGAGTGGGACATCTACAACTTCACCGAGGACGCGCACCCGATTCATTTGCACCTGGTGCGTTTCGAGGTGGTCAATCGACAGGTCATCGGCGAAGAGGCGATCCGGGACCCCGAGCCGTGGGAGACCGGCTTCAAGGACACCGTGATCTCCTACCCCGGAGAGATCACCAAGGTCAAGGCGCTGTTCGATCTCTCGGGGTTGTACGTCTGGCACTGCCACATCGTCGAGCACGAAGACAACGAGATGATGCGGCCATACGTCGTGTGCGGCGACAACGTCACCTGCGACCCGTGATCGCGGTCTGAACGGAAACGAAAGGAAAGGGGCCGCCCCACTCGGGGCGGCCCTTTTTGGAAGGGGACGTTTGCGGAAGGGGACGTTTCCCGATTCCGCTATTTGGGGACACCTCAGAGCGTCGGGTAGAGCTTGCTCGGGATTTGCGGGGGCAGCGGTCACTGTTTAAGCTGGGCGCCGATGAGCAGGGTCACGATTCTCCAAGTTCCGTACGATTCCGGCTATCGCGGTTTCGGCATGGGTCTCGGGCCGGAGCGATTGCTGGCGCGTGGCGCCGCGGACCGGTTGAAGCGGACGGGCCACGAGGTCGACGTCGAGATGATCGACGTCGACCCGGAAGGACCGGTCATCGAACCGGGCTTCACCTTCCTGGTTCTGCGCCGATTGGCGGACAGGGTTCGTGGGACGGTAGGGGCCGGATCGTTTCCTCTGGTGCTTGCCGGAAACTGCATGACGTCGGTGGCAACGACGGCGGGTCTCGATCCTGAAGGCCTCGGCGTGGTCTGGTTCGACGCGCACGGGGATCTCAACACGCCGGAGACCAGTCCGAGCGCCTTCCTTGACGGTATGGCGCTAACCTGTCTCATGGGCCGTTGCTGGAAGGGAGCTACGGCGGGCATCGAGGGTTTCAAGCCTCTGCCGCTGGAAAACGCAATCCTCGTCGGCGCGAGAGACCTGGATCCGGGTGAGCGGGAGCTCATCGAATCGACCGGTCTCGTTCATCTCTCGCCAGGTGACCTCGAAGGAGGAACCGTTGTGTCGAGGGTTCTAGACGAACTTCGCGGGAGAGTTCGTCGGGTCCATCTTCATCTCGATCTCGACGTGCTGGACCCGAGTGTCGCGACGTTCAATCGATTCGCCGCACCCGGAGGGCTGGCCATCGAACAGGTCGAGGTCATGATCGACGCGATGGCGGAGCGCTTCGAGATCGCTGCAGCGGCCGCCACGGCCTTCGATCCCCAATTCGACGACGATTGCCGCGCGTCGGCCGCCGCCCTCAAGATCATCGAGATGATCGGGCGCGCGATTCTGCCCCGGGAACGTCAGCCCCGGGGACGTTTCCCAAACCCGGGTTTCGGGGACAGGACAGGCCGGTAACTCTCCGGCAATTCACCTCCGCACGATACCTGGATGTTCCCGCGCAGCGGTGGGACCATGCCCAGTCCCGTCGCTCTCCCCAGAGGCCTAACAGAAATGGCGCGGATCGCGCGAGTGATGCTGCCGGGTGTACCGTTCCACCTCACCCATCGAGGTAGCGAGAAAAAGCAGGTGTTCTTCTGTGACGATGACTACAGAAAATACCTCTCGCAGTTAGAGCAATACGCCAAGCGATACGACATGGCGATCTGGGCTTATTGTGTGATGCCGAACCACGTACACCTGATCGCCGTGGGAGCCGAGACGAGTTCGATATCGAAAGCCCTCGGGATCGCTCAACGAGTTTTCTCGCAGCACCGCAATCGTGAGCGAGATGTAACGGGACACCTGTGGGCGAATCGGTTCTTCTCCTCCGCCCTGGACGAGCCTCATCTCTGGGTCGCCGCCCGATACGTTGAGCTCAATCCGGTTCGAGCGAGGATCGTCGACGAAGCGACGGACTATCCGTGGTCGAGTGCACGAGCCCATGCGGGGATGAGATCCGACAGCGTGCTCGCGCCCGATCGACCGTTTCCTGGACCAATCGGGGACTGGGCCGCCTGGCTCAGAACGGGCATCGACGATCAGAGCGTTCGTCGACTTCGTCGTAACACGCGGACGGGCGAGCCGACCGGTAGCGAGCAATTCGTGGCGGGGATCGAGCGTCGCCTCGGTCGACCGATTCGTCCCAAAAAAACCGGACCGCAGTCGGGCCCGACCGAGTCCGAGTAGATCGTTCGAATTGCCGGCACTCGAGCCACGATGGCAATCGAGGTGTCCCCAAATCGCGGGATTGGGAAACGTCCCCGGAACCCCCCGGAACCCTTCCGGGCGGGAGGCCGTTGAATGGGGTGAGGGGTGTAACAAATCGCGGTTTGGGCCGTCCTTTATTTGAGGCCACGGGCACTGTCCCACTAGCCGCCGAGGAAATGGGTCATGAAGAAAAACCGAAAGCTTCTCCTGATCGCTGTCTTCTCCGTCCTCCTCGTGGGAGCGGCGGGGACTGGCTTTTACTTCATCCAGGCCGCCTCCGGCGCCGCGGACGAGGCCGCCGCGGCCCCCGAAAAATCCGAGAACGGCGAAGCTCTCGAAGCTTCCGGGGAAAAGGCCGTGGACGAAAAGCCACCCGTCCCGGTCAACGTCTCTGACGTGCAGATCGGCACCGTTTCGACCTACCTGACGGCGACCGCGAACCTCGTTCCCGAAGACGAGGTCAAGGTGCTGGCCGAGGCCGAAGGGCGAGTGACCGATTTGCTCGTGGAGGAAGGCGATCACGTAAAGCGCGGGCAACTGCTGGCTGCGCTGCTCAGGGACGAAGCCGAGATCCGTTTCAACAAGGCCGAGCTCAAGGCGACCAACGCCGCCCTGGCCTACGAACGAGCCGCAAAGATGGCCGCCGAGGATCTGATCAGCCGCGAAGAGTTCGACAAGATCACCATGGACGATCGCATCGCTCAACAGGAGCTGGCCGAGGCCCGTTGGCAGCTCGACAAGACCGAGATCCGCGCGCCGTTCGACGGGCGCCTGACGCTTCGCAGCGTGACCCTCGGACAGCACGTGCGCCCCGGTGACGAGCTGTTCGTCGTCACCGACTTCGATCCTCTGATCGCCCGCATCTACCTTCCCGAAAAAGACGTCCTGGCCCTCGAGGAGGGACGTCAGGTCAAGATCACGCTCAAGGCGAACGACAACGTGCGGTTCCGAGGGCATATCCGTCAGATTAGTCCGGTCGTCGACACCGCCACGGGTACGGTCAAGGTTACCGTCGCGGCGATCGATCCTCCGCCAGCGGTACGACCGGGTGGATTCGTAACCATCGACATCACGCGGGAGACGCGCGAGTCGGCACTGCTCGTTCCGCGCAAGGCGGTCATCCGCGAGCTGAACCAAGCCCACGTCTTCGTGGCCGACAACGACGTGGCGGTCAGGCGCGACGTCAGCCTGGGTCTCGAAGAGGATGACCTGCTGGAAGTCCTCGCGGGCGTCGAATCCGGAGAACGCGTGATCGTCGCGGGGCACGGCAGCCTCAAGGACGGTTCACCGGTCAAGGTTCTTCCCCAACCCACCGAACAGGCGTCCGAGCTGAGCGAACCGCCGCAACGCCAACGCCACGGATAAAGTCATGGGCATCGTCGGCTTTTCTCTCCGGCGCAGGGTAACCATATCCATGTGCGCCGTGGCAGTGATGTTGTTCGGCATCGTCGCCTTCACGCGTTTGCCGATCAACCTGCTGCCGGACCTGTCCTACCCCAGTCTCACCATCGAAACCCGCCTGCCGGGTGCCGCCCCGGCTGAGGTCGAGACGCTGGTAACGCGGCCCGTCGAAGAGATCGTCGGCATCGTGGGCGGGACGCGACGACTGACCTCGGTCTCGCGACCGGGACTGTCGCAGGTCACGCTGGAGTTCGGCTGGGGTCGCAATATGGATTTCGCCTCCATCGACGTGCGCGAGAAGCTCGACCAGGTCGTGCTGCCCCGCGAGGCGGAAAAGCCCGTTCTGCTTCGTTTCGATCCGGCCAACGACCCGATCGTGCGCCTCTACCTCACTGGCGGCGAGGACCTGTATCGACTGCGCTACGTAGCCGAAGAGGTGCTCAAGAAGGACCTCGAGTCGACCGAGGGCGTGGCCGCGATCCAGGTCAACGGCGGCTACGAGGAAGAAATCCAGGTCCAGGTCGACGAGGGCAAGCTGGCCCTGCTCGGCCTCGGCATCGACGAGGTCAACCAGAAGCTGCTCCGAGAGAACGTCAACCAGGCCGGCGGCAGCCTCTACGAAGCCGAGGCCCGCTACCTCGTCCGTTCGCGCAACGAGTTCGAATCGCTCGACGACATCCTGGAGACGGTTCTCGTGGCCGACGGCGGCAAGAAGGTCGTCGTCGGCGACGTGGCCACGGTCGAACGCGGACACAAACAGCGCGAGGTGGTCACGCGCTTCGGCGGCGAGGAGGCCGTCGAGCTGGCGATCTACAAGGAAGGCGACGCGAACACGATATCGGTCGCCCGGGCGCTCAAGACTCGCCTGGCCACGGTGGAAGAAGAGCTGCCGGAAGGCGTCGCGGTCGTCACGGGTGTCGACCAGTCGCGTTTCATCGAGGCGTCGATCCGTGAGGTCCTGGAGAACGCCCTGATCGGGGGCTGCTTTGCGATTCTCGTGCTGTTGCTCTTCCTCAGGGACCTACGGAGCACGCTGATCATCGGCATCTCGATCCCCATCTCGGTCGTCGCGACCTTCTTTCTCATGTACCAGACCGGCACGTCGCTGAACATCATGTCGCTCGGCGGGCTGGCGCTCGGCGTCGGCATGCTGGTCGACAACGCAATTGTCGTGCTGGAGGCGATCTTCAAGCGTCGCGAGGCGGGCGCCTCGGCGTTCGACGCGGCCAAGCTCGGCGCCTCCGAGGTCGGTCGCGCGGTCATCGCGTCGACGCTGACGACGGTTGCGGTTTTTCTTCCGGTGATCTTCCTGCGCGGCGTCGCGGCGCAGTTGTTCCTCGACATGGCGCTGACGGTTTCCTTCGCGCTCGTCGCGTCGCTTGCGGTCTCGCTGACGCTGATTCCGATGATGGCGGTCTGGCTCGGCGGCACGCCGCGCGAGCAGACGTCGCCGGACGGCGCCGGGGCCGCACGGCCGGGACGCCTGCGCCGTGCCGGGCGAGCAGCGGCAGTCGGTTTTCCGGCGCTGCTCCTCCGCGCGCTGAGTTTCCTTCTTCGCTGGGCGGGCAAGATCACGGCCGTTCTGCTGCGGCCGGTGACCTTCGTCTTCGACCGCACGCTCGGCGCTCTGACGAGAAGCTACCCCGCGATCCTCGGTCTGGCGCTGCGCGCCCGTCTGGCGACGCTTGCCGTCGCGCTGCTGCTGTTCGGGGGGTCGCTGTTGCTGCTGCCCGGCCTGGGTCTCGACCTGATTCCGACCTTCACCCAGGGCGAATTCAGTTTCGAGGTCCAGCTACCCGAAGGGACCCCGATCGAGCTGACCGATCGTTACGTGGCCGGGATCCAGTCGGTCCTCGTCGTCGACGCTCGAGTCGAGACGTTCTCGAGCATCGCCGGCGGCGTCGGACTGGCCCTGACGAGAACGGGGACGGAGGGCGAGAACGTCGCCCTGATCCAGGTGCGCATGGAGCCGGGAACCACTCGCCAGGACGAGGCGGCCGTCATCGCACTCCTTCGCGAGCGCCTGGATGCCTCCCGGGTGGCGCGCTACAAGTTCGAGCGGCCGACCTACTTCAGCTTCCGTACGCCGATCGAGGTCGAAGTCTACGGTGACAACCTGGAGACGCTGTTCGTCACGACCGATGAGGTGCGGCAACGGGTCGAGCGGATCGCCGGGTTGGTCGACGTCAAGAGCTCGGCGGAGCTGGGCAATCCCGAGCTCCAGGTGACCTTCAACCGGGACCAGCTGATGCATTTCGACCTCGACGTGGCGCAGGTGGCGGCCACGATCCGCAACAAGGTTCAGGGCGAGGTGGCCACGCGCTTCACCGAGGGCGATCGCGAGATCGACATTCTCGTCCGTTCGATCGAGGTCGGCGAGGCCTCGGTCGGAGACGTGCGCGAGATGATCGTCGGCCAGCGCGACGGCGTGCCGATCTATCTCGGCTCGGTGGCCGAAATTCGTCTGACCGAGGGTCCGAGCGAAATTCGGCGCATTGGTCAAAAGCGCGCCGCCGTGGTTTCGGGCAATCTCGACGCGCGCGACATGGGAGCCGTGGCAGCAGAGGTCCGGCGCGAGTTGCGAGCGATGGCGTTGCCGGCAAACGTGACGGCGTTTTTGAGCGGGCAGGAAGAAGAGATGTCCCGGTCGCTGCGCTCGCTGCTGATGGCCATGGGGCTGGCGGTCTTCCTCGTCTACCTGGTGATGGCCTCGCAGTTCGAGTCCTTCCTGCACCCCTTCGTGATCATTTTTAGCCTTCCGCTCGGTGCGATCGGCGTGCTCGCCGCGCTATTTCTCACCGGCAGGTCGATTAGCGTGGTGGCGATGATAGGCATGGTGATGCTGGCCGGCATCGTGGTCAACAACGCCATCGTGCTGATCGACGCGATCAATCGCCGCCGTCAGGAAGGTCTTTCCAAACGCGAGGCGATTCTCGAGGCCGGCAACAATCGCCTGCGACCGATTCTTATGACCTCGGCTACGACGGTCCTGGGCCTGCTGCCGATGGCGCTGGGCCTCGGCGAGGGCGCCGAGCTGCGTAGCCCGCTGGCCATTACCGTGATCGGCGGCCTGACCGTGGCCACCGGTCTCACGTTGCTGGTCATTCCCGTCGTCTACTCCCTGCTGGATCGCAAGGTCTACGCCGCCGATCGTGCCGCGGCCGCCGGGGACGAGACCTCGACTGGAACGATCGCGTCGATCCCCGAGGGAGCGGAGGCCGTTCGATGAGCCTTCCGAGACTGGCAGTCAAACGTCCCATCACGACCGTCATGCTGCTCGTCAGTGTGCTCGTGCTGGGCGGGATTGCCGTCTCGCGACTGCCCCTGGCCTTCTTGCCCGAAGTCGATGCGCCGTTCATCGTCATCGAGATCCCCTATCCGAACTCCAACCCCATTCGCGTCGACAAGGAGATCGCCAAACCGGTCGAGGAGATGCTGTCGACGCTCTCCGGCGTGAAAAAGCTGCGCTCGGAATCGTCGGCGGATGGTGCGGAGATCCTGCTCGAGTTCACCTGGGGCGAGAACCTGGACATCGTACGCATGCAGGTCAGCGAGAAGATGGAGCAGGTCAAGGCCGAGCTGCCCCCCGATATCGGCAACGTGCGCATCTTCTCCTTCAACACCAACGACATTCCGGTGGTCGAGGGACGGATCTCTGCCAAGGGTGTCGATCTGTCGCAAAACTACGATCTGTTGGAAGCGCGGGTGCTCAATCCGATACGGCGCGTCTCCGGCGTTGCCCGCGTCGATCTCAACGGCGTCGCTCCAAAAGAGATCAATATCGATCTGATCCTCGACAAGATCAAAGAGCACAACGTCGACGTCGGCACGCTGGTTCGCCGGCTGCGCAGCGCCTCGTCCAACCTGGTGCTGGGCCAGGTCAACGACGGCGGATTACGCTACACGGCGCGAGCGCTCGGCCAGTTCGAATCGCTCGACGTGATTCGCGACTTTCCCGTCAACGAACGCGGCCTGCGGTTGGGGGAGATCGCCGAGATCACCTACGAGGAACCACCGATCCGGTTCGGCCGACACCTCGACCGGCAGTACGCCATCGCTCTCGAGATCTACAAAGAGTCCACCGCGAACACGGTCGATGTCGTGCGCGCGGTGACGCGCGTGATCGAAGAAGAGATCAACGAGGATCCGCTGCTGCAGGGCGTGAAGTTGTGGGTCTGGCAGGACCAGGCCGAGGAGATCACCAATGGTATCAACGGTCTGAAGCTCGCCGGCGCGCTGGGAGCGGGGCTCGCCGTGTTCAGTCTTTACTTCTTCCTGCGCCGACTCGACTCGACCGTGATCGTCTCGCTGTCGATTCCGTTCTCGGTCATCGCGGCTTGTGGCGTGATGTACTTCATGGGCAAGACGCTCAACCTGCTGTCGATGATGGGCCTGATGCTCGCCGTCGGGATGCTCGTGGACAACGCGATCGTCGTGCTGGAGGCGATCGACCGGCGGCACCGGGACGAGAGCGATCCGGAGAAGGCCGCCCTGGGCGGAGCGCAGCAGGTGACGATGGCGGTGACGGCCTCTACATTGACCTCGTTGATCGTCTTTCTGCCGCTGATCGTCGGCGCCAGCACCGAGCTGACGACGTGGCTGCGCGAAGTCGGCATCACGATCTCGTTGGCCCTGGTCTGCTCGCTGGTCGCCTCGTTACTGATGATTCCGCTCATGTCGGCGCACTTTCTGCGCCGGCGTCGCACGGAACCGAGCCGGGCCATCGGATGGCTCGAGAACCGTTACGCCGGCCTGCTCGGCTGGACCTTGCGCCACAAGGTGGCGACGTTGTTCCTCCTGATCGGCGGTCTCGTTGTCGGCATGCTGCCGTTCTTCGTCGGTATGGTCGATTCGAGCATCTTTTCGGCCCACGTCAACAAGCGACTCTACCTGGGCTACGAGTTCGACGATTTCCACTACAAGTCCGAGGCCGAGCGCAAGGTCGATCTGGTCGAGGACTACCTCTTCGCCAACCGGGAGCAGTTCCAGCTCTCGTCGGTCTACAGCTACTACGCCGAGAACGAGGCCGGCACCGTGCTGATCCTGAAGCGACAGGATCTAGCCGACGATCAGGTCAAGGAGCTGCGGCAAGAAATTCGCGAGGGGTTGCCCGAGATGCCGGGCGTGCGCGTCTTCTTCGACGAGGACGCCGACTCCGGCGGCGACAGCACCTACTTCGCGGTCAAGTTCTTCGGCCAGGACAGCGACGAGCTGCGGGGCGTGGCCGAGGAGGCCGCGCGACGGCTCGAGACGGTGGACGGCATCCAGGACGTCAGCTCCTCTTTCAAACGCGGTCGTCGCGAGATTCAGGTGACGATCGACCGCGAGAAGGCCGCGCGTCTGGGGCTGACGGCGCAGGATCTGGCCGAGGTCTTTTCGTTCTCGCTCGGTGGCCTGCGATTGCAGCGCTTCAACACCGGCGAGCGCGAGGTCGACACCTGGCTGTCTCTACGGCTCGAGGATCGCAGTAACCTGAAGGACCTGAAGCAGATCCAGTTCGGCACGGACGACGGCCGATCGGTGCTGCTCGGCGACATCGCCAACTTTGCGATCGTCCAGCGCGAGAACAGCATCGTCCGCGAGAACCGACGCGTGCGTGTCGCCGTCGATGCAATCTACGAGGGCGAAGATTGGGAGAAGACCCGCGAGTCGATTGCCGGGCTGATGGACTCGCTCGACATGCCCGCGGGCTACAGCTGGACCTGGAACGATCGCATCCTGGAGCAAGACGACCAGAACTCGCAGATGGGAGTCAACTTCCTGCTCGCGCTCGTCCTGGTCTACCTGGTGATGGCCTCGTTGTTCGAATCGCTGGCCCAACCGTTCGCGATCCTGTTCTCGATTCTGTTCGCACTGCCCGGTGTGGGCTGGTTGCTGGCGGTGACCGACACGCCGTTCAACCTGATGTCGCAGATCGGGTTGCTGATCCTGATGGGCATCGTCGTCAACAATGGCATCGTTTTATTGGATCGCATGAACCAGCATCGCCGAGAGGGCCTGTCGCGAGACGAGGCGATCATTCAGGCCGGGCGCGATCGTATGCGCCCGATCCTGATGACCGCCACGACGACGATTATCGGTCTGGCCCCGCTGGCCATCGGCGCTTCCAGCGTCGGAAACCTGTTCTACTATCCGCTGGCGCGCACGGTGATGGGCGGCCTGATCTCATCGGCTGTCTTTACGCTCCTGATACTGCCGTACCTGACTCTCGGCGTCGAAGGCGTCGCCAACTGGTTCCGGGCGATCTGGACCGCCTCCCGCCCACGCCGAGCAGCAGCCGAACAACCCGCCTGACCGGGAGGAATGGGGACGTTTCCCAAACCCCGGTTTTGGGGACAGGTCAAGCGACTATCTTCGCTTAACCCACGATTCGAAAGGCTTGACCTGTCCCCAAAACCGGGGTTTGGGAAACGTCCCCATTCCTCTATGAGGCGAGGGATTGGCGAAACTGTTCCGGGGAGCGGTGGTTCCAGCGTCGGAATGCGCGGTAGAAGGTGCTCGGTTCCGAGTAGCCGAGCAGAAAGGCGACTTCGTAGACCGCGAGGCTGGGATCGCGGAGCAGGTGGGCGGACATTTCGCGGCGGAAGTCCTCGAGCACCCGGGCGAAGGAGGTTCCTTCCCGGTGAAGCCGTCGCTGCAGTGTCCTGGCACTCATGCCGAGCGTTCGGGCGACCTTGGCCACCGCTGGCGACCCGTCCGAGAGCTGGGTCCAGATCGCACGGCGGACCTTGACCGGAAGCGAGTCGCGATTGTCGACGGAGCTCAGCGTCTCGTCGGCCAAGGAGTCCAGGTATCCACTCAGGGTCGGATCGGAAGCGACGATCGGTCGAGCGAGATCCTCTCCATGAAAGACCAACATCGGATGCGGCGCCCCGAAGTTCAGCGGGGCACGAAAGAACTTCTGGTGCTCGGAGATGTCCGCAGGTCGATCGTAGGGCAGGCGCACATCGGCCGGTATGACGTCCGCCTGGGTGATCTCGCGGATTCCCCCAAGAACCGAAGCGAGCCGAGCGTCCGCCGGATGCTGCGTCCGCTCGAACGGATGCGTGTGCTCGAAGGAGAGCTCTCCTTTCTCGTCATCGGTCCTGTAGACCACTCGCAGCGCCTTGGAGATGATGCGACTGTAGCGTGTCAGCCGATGTAGGGCCTCGTCGAGCGTATGGCTGTAGTACATCATGTAGCCCACGAGCCCGAACTGGCGTACGGTCGTACCCTGGCCAATGTGCAGCCCCAGGGCGGGATCGTCGGTGCGCTCGATGACGATCCGCCAAAGGTTCCACATCTTGGACACCTCGATGCGCGAATCGGGGTTCGCGAGCTCCTGCTCGGTCAGTCCGGCCTGCCGCAACAGCTCGGCTCGGTCGAGACCGTAGTCTTCGGTCCTTTGCAGGAGGGCCAAGGGAACTCGCGCCAGTCCGGTTAGACCAAGCCTGGGCAAGGTCAAGACTCCCTTAAACCAGGAAGCGAGCGGTCCGACAACTCGTCCATGATGGCCCCGATGATACCAGAGACCGAGCGCCTCCGGACTCGTCGTCAATTCGAGGACTCCACGTTCCCCCGGAGACCGGATGACCGATCGTGCGGGATTCCGAAATCGCGGAGGATCGTCGATTGGGCGGCGCGAGCCTGCTTCAAATCGAGCGTCAAGAAGGACCGGTTCTCCGTCACGATCCGGAGAAACTGCCCCTGTACGCCGTCAAGGATGCTTGCCAGGTGTTGCATGTCTCGGGGGGTGGTGCCGTTGACGGTCCGGACAATGTAGTCTTCCCACATCTGATAGCCGCGATTGACGGCGTTGGGCAAAACCTTCTGGATCAGAATCAACTGCCGCCGCTCGGGCGTCACGACATTCTGCATGACGGCGTAGGTCGCCAGGTCATACGGAATCTCCTCGAAGTACATCAGATACTCGACGGTCAACGGCTGGAAAACCAGACCGCCGAAGACGAGGTATTGAGGTTCGTCTTCGTCCCTGCGCCCGGGGACCAACATCGGATGTTGGGTCAATTCGATGTCATGATCGATCTGCTTTCCATCTCTCAATAGACGCAGGGAGACGTTCTCGCCGACCTGCTTGGACCGGTAGACCTCGGAAAAGTGAACCCGGCCCACTCGGGGCCACGGTACGGTCGTATCGTTGGCGATGGCGAGTCCATCGATCTCCATCAGCACGTCTCGCGGCCGGAGTACGCCATCGGCGGCGCTCCCGTAGTCCACCCAGGTGACCAAAGCGCCCGTCTGCTTCTCCGCCATCCCCAGCGAGCGCCGCAAGACTTCGCTTTCGAGATCCTGGAATTCGGCGCCCAATCTGGGAGTGCCGTCCACCGACCGGTCGTCCACGTCGTTCAAAAAGTGCCGGATGACGGGCACGGGGATCATGTAGCCCACGTTTTCCGCTTCATCGAGGGATTGGGCGGCGATGCCGACGATCTTGCTGGCCGCGAGGATGGGTCCACCGCTGTTGCCGGGATTGAGGGCCGCGTCCACCTGCGCCAGCAGGAGGTTCTCCAGCGAATGCGAGTAGGTGCTCATCTCGACACGCGAGATGATGCCGGAGGTCACCGATATCGATTCGCCTCCAACGGGGAATCCGTAGGCCTGGACCCGCATCTGGGTTTGTGGCATGTCGCCGAGGGCGATCGGCCGCGCACCGTCGAAGAACGACTGGTCCTCGACCCTCAGTAGCGCGAGGTCGCACTGATGGCCGATGTGATCGATCTCGGCGACGAATGGTTGGCTCATTCCGCTCCGCTTGACTTCGATGCTGACCGCGTCCTCGACGACGTGGGCGCTGGTCAGGATCCAGTCGCCGTCGACGATGACGCCCGATCCGGTCGATGACTGCAGACCCAGCCTTTGCCAGGGGGAGAGGAGATCCGGAGGATTCGAGCGGACGTAAACCTTGACGATACTGCCCCCGAGCGCCCGCGCTTCGTCCTTGGCCTCTACGGAGCCGACAAACAGCCCGCACACGGTGACAGCGACCAAGAGCACGAGGCAGCGACTTGCGCCGAGATGGATTCGATTCGAGGACATCACCCGTTCTCCCTGTCGTCGCCGTAGCTTCCGCCTCAGCCGGCCGGCGGCCTGCCGGGTTCGACCACGAAGCAACAGCATAGCGCGAACCGACTGTTCAGGGAGACTCGGAACGTTCCCGCGCGGTGGCTCGCCGGACGGCCCAGACCCCGAGGTAGCACAACGGAGTGTCGGCGGCGGCGATCAGAACCTTGATCACGTAGACGCCGAGGATGATCCCCATCAAGTCACGCAGCGATCCCGTAAAAACCGCCGGGTTCTTGTACAGAAAGATCGCGTTCACGGTGAAGGTGTCCACGAGCTGAGAGATTATCGTCGACCCGTTGTTGCGCAACCACAGGTGGCGCCCACGCGTCAGACGCTTCCAGAAGTGAAAAAGCTGGACGTCGATGATCTGCGCGAGGAGATAGGCGGACATCGAGGCAAAGAGCAGCCGCCACACCGGGCCGAAGATGTTCACGTAGTCTTCTTGCAGCGGATAGACCGACGCGACCGGCAGGGCGATGCCGATCAGCGAGAAGACCAGCAACATCAGGCTCATCGCGAAGCCGGCGATGACGAGAAATCGCGCTCTTCGCGCTCCGTAGATCTCGGAAACGATGTCGGTGATGAGAAAGGTCAGCGGATACCAGACGATGCTGACCGGCAAGATCATGCCCTGAAACGTGAACAGCTTGACGCCGACCGTGTTGGTGAGGACCACGAAGGTCACGAACACGGCCATGAACGCGGCGAACAGCAGCTCGTAGCGCTTGGTCGAAGACATCGGCTACGTGAAGATCCGGAACAACACCGACCCCGCCGAGGTGAAACCTCCGACTGCCGAAACCGCGCCCGAGCCGGAGGCTACCAGCGATAACCGATGACGAGCGGGATATACTCCGTGGGCGTATCGGTGTCCACGCGGTGGTACTTGGCCTCGATAAAGAGTTGCGAGCCTAGACCGACCTTGAACGTGAGCGCCGCGCCCACGTTCCATCCGAATCTCGTCGTCGACCCGGAGGCCGTGATCACGGTGCCCGGTACCAACCCCGGGTAGCACCACCAGAGCCAGGGGTCGCAGATGATGCCTTCCCACACACCGGGCCGTCCCAGCTCTGCGTCGACGTAGTAGCCGCCGATTCCCCCTGTCAGGTAGACACCGACCGGCGTGTCCGTCGTGTCCGGACCCCAGATGAAATCGGCGGTCGCGGACAGGATCTCGACGTCGCCGGTATTCGATCCTTCGATCTGATCGAGGACCGAGTCCTCGATGTCGAAAAAGTTATAGCCGAATTCCAGTGCCAGCCCGACGTTCCAGTGCTCGGGCCAGTAGGTTGCGCCCCCGTTAAAGTTCCATCCGTCCTTGAGTATTCCTTCTACGTCGTTCGTGGGCGAGTTGTAGCCGCCGGCGAGGTGCCCGAACCAGGATTTCCAGTTCTTGTCGGGTCGGACGGCCCAGGCCGGTGTGGTCAGCAGGCATGCGATCCAGCAAACGACGAAAGCGACGAACGTACGCCTCACGATTCCCTCCTCTAGCACCCGGTTTCGTCAAGCAAGCTCTTCGGAACGACCTACCACCGAAGAGTGCCAGTATGCCACAGCCCAGCCGGCTCGCGCGGGATGCCGATCGGGACTCCGGGAGGTCAGCGCCAGCCCCGCGGATTGTCGGCGAGCTCTTGTTTGCGCCGCTCGAGCAGGGCTCGCAGTCGCTGCGTCGTATCCGAGTACCGCTCCGCAACGTCGTAGGACTCGTCGGGATCGGTCGCGAGATCGAACAACCACGGCCCGCGTTGTTTCATCGGTCCCCAGGGCCAGTCCATCGGGTTGCCGAAAAAGACCCCGTGGCGGTCGTGGTACTTGAAGCGTCCCTGGCGCACGGCCCGCAAGCGCTCGATCTGGTGGTAGTAGATCGGTCCGTGTGGGGCAACTTCGGTACCTCTCAGCAGGGCGACGAGGCTCTGCCCGTCGATCGCTCGGTCGTCGGGGCCCGGTAGTCCCGCCAGCTCCAGAAAGGTTGGAAAAACGTCGATCGAACCGACGGTCTCCTCGATCACCCGGCCCTCCGGTATCCGACCCAGCCACGAGGCGATGAACGGGACGCGCGTTCCGCCCTCGAAGACGTCAAACTTGCGGCCGCGGATTCCGCCGGGGCTACCCTGGAACCAAGGTCCGTTGTCGCTCGAGAGGATGACGAGCGTGTTCTCTACCGCACCGGTTCGCTCGAGCGCGTCGATGATCGCTCCCACGCTGTCGTCGAGCTCTTCCACGACGTCGCCGTAAAGGCCCGCCTCCGAGTTGCCGCGCCGGTGCTCCGCGGCGTGCAGCGGAATGTGCGGAAAGGTGTGCGGCAGATACAGGAAGAACGGACGGTCGTGGCTCCGCTCGATGAAGGCCACCGCCCGCTCGGTGTACCGTCGGGTCAGCGTGGTCTGGTCGATCGGATGCGCTTCCACGATCCGACGGTCTCCCCAAACGGCTGGCTCTCCCTGATCGTTGCTGTAAAGCAGCCCGTAGAACGACTCGAAGCCCAGGTCAACCGGTAACGAAGGCGACCGGCCGCCGAGGTGCCACTTGCCGACGATCGCCGTGGCGTAGCCCGCTGCGTGTAGGACCTCGGCGAGCGTGATCTCTTCGGCCGGAAGCCGTCGATTCATTCCACCGAGCCGCAACAGCAGATCGTTGAAGGACCCGGGAGCCTGAAGCACGTGGTCCATACCCGCGCGTATCGGATAGCGACCGGTCATCAGGCCCGCCCGCGAGGCCGAGCAGTAGGGCGACGGCGCGTAGGCGTATCTGAACAGCGCGCCGCTCGCGGCCAGCCGGTCGATGTGCGGCGTGCGTATCGCCCGGCCGCCGTAGGCCCCGATATCGCCGTAGCCGAGATCGTCGAACAGGACGACGACGAAATTGGGTCCGCTGGGCGAGCCGCCGGTCAGCTCGGCGATGCGCTCCAGGTATGCCCGCTTCGATTCGAGGTGCTCGCGGTCGTCGGTTTGCCGGTAGAACACGATTCGCCCAGCGAAGTACAACACGACAAGCGCAACGATGGCGACGAGTCCGAGTCCGAGCCATTTCAGCGCGCGTCGCGCGCTCGACGGGCGAACGTGGTTCTTGTTTCTTCCGGTTGTCTCGTGATCACGCTCCATGCCATCACGCTCCTTCACGGTGTCACGAGTGTCCGCAGGCCAATCGTACCCGGATCCCGCCGGGCGTGCGAGAGACCCGAGGACGAGGGCCTGCCATCGTGGAAGGCACCGCGACCGGGACCGGAGCTCTCCGGGAAACGACGGAGCCGATCGGCCGTCAGGCAGTTTCCGGCCACGAACTGCCGAGTGTGCCGACCCGGGCCTCGACTGCCTCGAGCAGTTGGCAACGCTCCACCGCGGCGGCCATCTCGTTGTGATCCGTGAACAACGGCCGGTCTTCGTCCAGGTGCTCGACGACTTCCCGAACGGCGGCGTGAGCCGCCCGCGTGCCGTTGCCGGTCGTGTAGTCGCGGAAATCGAGCGCCTGAGCCGCGGCGATGGCCTCGATTCCCAACACGCCCTGGGCGTTGTCCAGGATCTGCTTTGTCTTCAGCGCTCCGTTCAGTCCCATGCTGACGAAGTCTTCCTGGTCCGCCGCGGCGGGTATGGATTGGATACAGGACGGGGCGCTGAGGATCTTCTGCTCGACGATCAGCATGTCGGCCGTGTACTGGCTGAGCATCAGACCGGAGAACATCCCGGCGCCCTTCGTGAGAAACGCGGGGAGACCCACGCTCAGCGCCGGATTGAGCAGCCGGTTGAGACGGCGTTCGGAGAGCACCGAGACCATGGTAATTCCCGCAGCCACCATATCGAGCGGCATACTGACCGGAGTGCCCTGAAAGTTGGCGCCGGTCAGCACCAGATCCTCGTTGGTCACGAAGATCGGGTTGTCCGCCACGCCATTGAGCTCGATCTCCACCTGGTCGCGTGCGTAGGCCATGCCGTCGCGCAGCGAGCCGATCACCTGGGGTGTCGAACGCATGGAGTACGCGTCCTGGACCTTGACCTTGATCTTTCCGGTCAACAGATCGGATCCTTCCATCACGCGAACCAAGTTGCTGGCGCAGGTCACCGCCCCTCGGAATCCCCGCAGCTCGTGGAGCTTGCTGGTGTAGGGCTTCATGTTGGCCCGTAGGGCCTCGAGTGTCATCGCGGAGACGATCTCGGCCTGTTTGACCCACCGCTCGGCGTCGTGCAGCAGCAGGGCCGCGATGCCCGTGATCACGTTGGACCCGTTGATGGCCGCCAGGCCGTCGCGCGCCTTGAGGCCGGGCACCGGTATCCCGGCGCGGCTCATGGCCTCGCCGGTCGGCACGCGCTCGCCTCCAAAAAAACACTCTCCCTCGCCCATCAGGCTCAGGGCGATCTGGCTCATCGGAGCCAGGTCTCCGCAGGCTCCTACGCTGCCCTTGGCGCAGACGACCGGGGTGAGGCCCTCGTTGAGCATGGCGATGTAGGTCTGCGTGATCTCCTCACGGCAGCCGGAAAATCCCTTGGCGTGCAGATTGACGCGACCGAGCATCGCCGCCCGAACGACCTCGATCGGAAACGGCTCGCCGATGCCCGCAGCATGGTTGTAGATCAGGTATTTCTGGAATTGCTGCATCTGCTCATCGGTGAGGGCAACCTCCGATAGCTCGCCGATGCCCGTGTTGATCCCGTACATGATCTCGCGAGCCTCGAGCTTGCGCTCGAGCATCGATCGGCAACGCCGGATGGCCTCGACGGCCTCGGGTGCGATCTCCACCTCCCGGCCGTGCCTCGCGACGGCAACGACGTCCTCGATGGTCAGCCTCTTTCCGTCCACGATCTTCGACATCTTTTCTATTTCTCCTGGCCGGCGGGATCGCCGAGTCCCGAGCAGGCGTTGCCCCGTCGATCGACCCGGACCGGCGGGCGATCGCGATCATTCGGGGACCCCGGCGGATTCTAGGGCAAATCGGGATCGGGCTCCACGCATTCGACTGAGCGGCTCCGGTTCCCAAAAAAATGCCCATCGCCCGCCGAGAGACCCTTGCGCAACGCGGTGAGCCGGCTATCCTTCTCGCTGTCCGGAGGGGGCGAGCGAGTGAGCATCGGATGTCAGGAAGAAAGCAAGTGAGCGCGGGCAAGCTACTCGGCCTTCTGGTGGTTCTGGTCCTGTTTTCGACCGCGGCTGTTGCCCAGTCTCCCAACTACAACCTGATCGAGGTCGGTTTGTTGCGAATCGATCCCGATTCGTCGAGCAACGAGAACGGTTGGTTCGTGGGTGGCTCCTTCCAGGTAAGGAAGAAATTCCACCTTTTCATCGAATTTGCCGAACTGGATCCCGCCGAACAGTGGCAGGTCGGGGGCGGCTGGCACGGTCTGTTCGGTAAGCGGGCCGACTTCGTCGCCCAGGGCGCATGGGTCGATACCGATTTCGAGGACGGATTCAAGGCCAGCATCGGTGTCCGAGGGATGATTCTCCGTCGCCTGGAGATCAACGGCTTCATCAACTACACCGATCTCGACTTCAGCGAGAACAACTCGATATCGGTCCACGGCATCTGGGACTTCGCCAGGCGCTTCGGTGTCGGCGGGGGTTACGAGTTCGGCGACGAGTTCGACGTGCTACGCGGCTTCGTGCGGTTCAACTTGGGACCGCGACAATAGTCCGGGAGACGCCGAACCTGTCCGATCTATTGTCAATTTCCGACGACCACGGCACAGGAGTCGACAATGCGAGTAAGAGTCCCGATGGTTTGGCTGGGCCTGGTACTGTTCGTCTCGTCGACGATGGCCGGGGTCAAGGTCAATCGCGACGAGGAAGCCGATTTCTCCAAGTACCAGACCTACGAGTGGCAGAAAGGGCTGCCGGCGGCCCGCCACCAGGCCCAGGACTGGATCGTCGCGGGCGTGGAGAGCGAGCTCGAAGCCAGAGGACTGCGCAAAGTAGCTGAAGGCGAGCAGGCCGATCTCCACGTCTTCTCGTACGCGATTGGAGAAGTACAGGGGGGATCGGTCGGAGGATTCATCCGTTCGCCGACCTACAGCTACGGCATCATCACTACCGACACCCGAGCGGTCCTCTCAGGAAGCCTGATCGTGGAGATGGTCGACGTCGAGGCGAATCGGCTCGTCTGGTCCGCCGTCGGCGAGGGCACGATCACCCAGAGAGGCAAGGCCCAGGCCAAGATCGAGAAGATCATCGGGAAGATGTTCAGCAAGTATCCGCGTCGCTGACGGAGAACGGGTGTATCAACGCTCGGCCTCCGGTTTCGACTCCACTCCCGTAAAGACCAGCACCCTCTCGTTCTCGTCGTAGAACAGCGTCAACTGGTCCTCGGCCACTGCGATACCGGACAATCTCGACATGGCCTCGAGGAAGCTCTGATCCTGGTCCATTACCTCAGGTGGACAGGCCATCTTCGTCGAGGCGAACGGCCTCAGGGACGGGGTGCCATCGGGCCCGAGCTCGTACTTCGCGAAGAATCCATTGCATCCACCCGATCCGTGCAGACCGCCGTTGGGTTCGAATCGCAGCGTGACCGTTGTATCCGGCAGGACCGGATCTTCATCGCCGATGAGGCCGAACTCCTGCAACAGCCATTCGTGGGCGGAGAGCGAGCCGATGAGATTGGTCTCCGCGGACTGCGCCGATGTCGCGACCGGCGTCTCACTCGGCTCTCCCGGGCTCTGCCCACAACCGGCATCAACGGCAACGATGAACGCAAGTGCCAGCGGAAACGACAGCACCCTGGTATTCATCTCTGATTGCTCCCTTCCGGCACGATGTCAGATTCTAGCCCGGGACGACTCGAGAACCATCCTGATCCCGCCCGCTCACCTCAAAAAGGTCATTTCGGATCCTATTTTGCTCTTGCAGATCCGCAAACTCGAAGCATACCGATGGGGAACCCCCAGGTTCAGGGTCAGGGCGAAATCGGGTTCCTCAACGTCGACGCCGGCGAGGCGTCGCGTTGGCGGTTTTTCGACTCAGCAGTATTCCCGTCAAGACCGGTCGCCCGACCCTGGGACCCGGATGGGGAGGGCCTTAGACGCAATGTCCGAGCAGCGGATCCTGGCTCTCTGCCCCGTGCCTGCCAGCCTTGCCGGTCTGACTGCCTGCTCCACGTCCGGCCGCGCCGAACAGATCGCCGAGGGAGAGGCTTGCGCAGAGAGACCTGCCGCCGACGGAGGGGGCACCGACGTCACCACCGCCGAGGGTGGCGCCTACTTTTCCACACGAAGGGTGAGTTGCGGTTCCATCGTGGGCGACTACGACAATGACGGCGACCTCGATATCTTCATCACCACGCTCCAGGACGAGCACGTGCTGCTCAGAAACGATCTCGAGAGCAAAGCCTCCTGGATCACGATCGACCTGGGAGGCCGATCGGCTCGGGATCCATTCGGGACGAGGGTGAGGGTCGAGGCCGGAGGAAGGACCTGGGTGTCAGAGAGTCGCTGTCCCAGTGGCTACCTGGGTCAGGGCGATCCTCGCCTGCACCTCGGTCTCGGTGAAGATGTCGAGACGGTGGACCGCATTCTTTTCACCTGGCCCGGCGGGGATCATCAAGCCCTGACCCAGATTCCCGCCGGGCAATTCTTGCGAGTCGAAGAAGGGGGCGGGCCGGACCGGCAGATCTTCCTCCGTACACACACCAACCCGGGCGAACCGGTCCCCGTGACCAACCGCTGCGGCACCTGCTACAGGCCTCCGCTGTTCACCGACTGGCTCGTTTCCGACGTCGGCACAGGAGGTTTGTTCGACACGCCGTATCTGCTAGACATCGGCTCGTCGCCTCCGTACCTTCAGGACGGTAGGGCGCTCACCGGCAGCCGGGAGATCTACGACGTGTCGAACACCCTGATGAACGAGCCGTGGTGCTACGCGGTGACGTCGGCGATACCGGCAGACGGTCTGGTCTGGATCGCCACCGACCAGGGACTCTCGAGTTTCGATTCCAAAGCTCCGCACACGTGGCGCTGGCGGGAGGACACGCAGCGTTACGAACTACGAATCACCTTGCCCGAGGGCGAGCACCACACGACGGCGCAACCGTCGGGACCGGCGAACAACACGATCTACGGTATCGATCTGGACGAGGGCGACGTCTGGCTGGCGACGGCCTCCGGACTGAGCCACGCCATTGGCGCGAACCGCGCCGACGAAAGAGGAGACAAACGATGAGCGACAGTCGTACCGCCCGCACGGATCCGGCGGGTATCGACGGCCTGAGCCCGGGAGCACGTTCGGAGCTGGAGGCGCTGGGTCTCGACGCGACCGGCATCAGGATGACGCGCGGTGTCGAAGGGCTCGATCCCGTGCCGGAGCGTCCGCTGATTCCCAAGCGGGCGATCAGCGCGCCGAGCGTCCTCAACGAGGCGTTCGACTACTCGAAGCCGTCTTCCTTTACTCGCGGAATGCGGGTCGAGCTGCCGGGCGCGACGATGCTCTTCCTGTCGGGGACGGCGAGTGTGGACGAGAATGGCCGCACAGTTCATGCCGGGGACTTCGAGGCCCAGTGCCTGAGGACCTTCCGCAATCTGACGGGCTTGCTCGCAGCGGAGGGGGCCAGCTGGCACGACTTGGTGCGCACGACCTGCTACATCCGGGATATCGAGCGCGACTATGACGCGTTCAACGAGGTGCGGACGAGATTCATGAACGCCATCGGCCTCGATCCGTTGCCGGCGAGCACCGGGATCCAGGCCAGGATCTGTCGAACCGATCTGCTGGTCGAGATCGAGGCCATCGCCATCGTCCCTTGCCGCTGAGGTCGCTTTGACGAAGCTGTCTGAATTCCCGATGATCCTCGTGATGCTCGCAGGTCTGGCGGCGTTTGCCGACGCGCCGGCCGGCGAAGGCGGGGGAGAGGGATCGTCGGGAGAGGAAGCGCCGGGAGCACGGAAGGTCCAGGAGGTGGGGACCTACGGCAATACTCCCGCCGAGTTCGTGCCGTACGGCAAATCGGACGAACCGTACCGGCGTTTTTTCATGACGCCGCTGGTCTTTCGCGGTCCGGGCCGAGACAAGCCCGAACCCGAGGGTCTGGGGGCGGTCCGGGTCGGGCTGATCGCACCGTTAGAGGGGATCGGTGCTGACCAGCCCGGTCCGGATATGCAGCGCGGCGTCGTGCTGGCGCTGGAGGAAGCCAACGCGGCGGGCGGGCATCGCGGACTGCCGTTCGAGTTAGTGACCAAGAACGACGCGGCCCTGTGGGGCAGCTCGAGCAACACCCTGGTCGAGCTGGCCCATGAGGACAGGGTCTGGGCGTTGATCGGCTCGATCGACTCCAACACGACGCCCGTCGCCCTGCTGCTCTGGTTGGACCCTGAGCCGGCGGAGCGCTTTCTGAAGCAGATTGATCCCGACCGGTGCCCGGCCGTGATTCTGGGGAGTACGCGGATCGACGATCCGCGGGTTCTGGCGGACCTGCCGCACTGGATCGAGACGCTGGCGCTACCCTTGCTTCGTCCCGACCAGCAGGAGATGTTGTACGAGGCGCTGGGATACGACATGGTCACCGCAATCGCCCCCGCCGCGCGGCGAGCGGGCGCCACTCCAGCAAAGATTCGCGAAGGCCTGAGCGAGGCGAGTTCCCTGCCGGGCCGGTCGGGGACGTTCCACTTCGATCAGCGGGGGAACAGAACGGGAGATCTGTCCGTCGGCGTCATCCGTGGAGAAAACTCCCGGGTCGACGCATCCCCGCGAAAGGTGACGAGCCATGGCAGACCAACTACCTGACCTGAGCATTCTGAGACGCTGCTGGCAAACCTACGCCGATGGGTCCTCGACGCATGCCGTCGCGGTCAACGGTGAGCGATTCGGCGGCGACCGTCCGGTCGTGATCGCCGGACCGTGCGCGATCGAGTCGTACGAGCAGACGCTGAGCGTTGCGCGCGCCGTCACCGCGGCCGGAGGGCGACTGCTGCGGGGAGGGGTTTACAAACCGCGGACCAACCCGCACAGCTTTCAGGGTCTGCGCGAGGAGGGGCTCGAGATCCTGGCCGAGGTGAAGCGGGAGACCGGAATCGGGATCGTGACTGAGGTGATGGATCCCCGGCTCGTCGAGCGTGTCGCCCAGTACGCGGACATGTTCCAGATCGGCTCGCGGTCGATGCAGAATTTCCCACTGTTGACCGAGGTCGGGCGCACCTCGAAGCCGGTGCTGCTCAAGCGAGGCTGGAGCTCAACGCTCGAGGAGTGGCTCTGCGCGGCCGAGTACGTCGCGACGGAGGGCAACCACGAGATCGTCCTCTGCGAGCGGGGTATCCGCGCCTCCTGCCACTGGAGCTACGCGCGCAATGTGCTCGACCTGAACGTCATCGAACCGCTTCGGCGCGCGACGCCGCTGCCGGTGATCGTGGACCCGTCACACGCCACGGGCCAATGGAGTCTGGTGGCGGCGATGAGCCGTGCCGCTCTGGCCGCCGGCGCGCACGGGTTGCTGATCGAGGTCGTCGAGGAAAACGCCGACCGCTCCAAACTCAAGAGCGACGGCCAGCAGGGCATCCCACCCAAGATTCTCGAAGAGATAATGACCGCAATCCAGGAGACGCCAGTCCCCACCCCCTGAGGGGACGTTTCAGAATGGGGACGTTTCCCAAACCCCGGTTTTGGGGACAGGTCAACCTCTTCGAGTCCAACATCGAGTGAAGGTTACTGCTTGACCTGTCCCCAAAAACGGGGTTTGGGAAACGTCCCCTTCGTCTTCAGCGGCGGAAGACTATGCAGTAGCGGTCTTCCCCGCCTTCCCAGGTTGCGTAGCGCGCGACCACGTCGAAGCCGTCGGTCGTCATCTCCGAGACCAGGTCGTCGGGAGCAATCCCGTGTCCGCCCCGGTCGGGGACACCATCCAGTTCAGGCCAGTGTCCCTGGGGCTCGATCTCGATGACGGCGATCAGACCGCCGGGGCGCAGCGAGCGACGCAGACTCTCGCGCATCCGCGGCGGCTCGGTGAAGTGGTGGTAGACCAGGCGAAGCAGAATTGCATCGCAGCAGGCGTCCGGTAGCCCCGTATCGTTCACCTCTCCGAGGACCGTGGTTACGTTGCCGAGGCCGGCCCGATCGATGCGATCCTCGATCTCCGCGACGTCATCTTCGTCGATCTCCGTCGCGTAGACGTGTCCCGCGTCGCCCACGCGAGAGGCGAGCTTCTCGCTCCACTCGCCCTTGCCCGCGCCAACGTCCGCGACCCACACGCCGCGCCGGAGCTCCAGCACCTCGGCGATTCGTTCGGCCTCCACGACCGGCGCGCGCACAGCCGCACAGCTCACGCTCGCGAGCGCGACGGCCAGCACGATGGTGATGCGCAACAGCCGGCTCATCATCCCGGATGTCCTCGAACAGACGCGACAACCCACAGCTCGCGGCCCTCACTGACAGGATACGCAGGCCGAGCGCAAAAGATCTTCGAAGTCCTGTAAAGAGATGTAACTTCTTCGCGTTACTCGAGCACCCCGATCTCGATGCGGCTCGGATGCCGTTTCGATCGGTGGACGCGATTGGTGACCGTGATGAAGTCGTCCTCCTCCGCCTCGAAGATATTGGGAACGAACTTCTGCGGATTCCGGTCCACGAAGGGAAACCAACTGCTCTGGATCTGTACCATCACACGGTGCCCGCTCTTGAACGTGTGCAGGATGTCCTGCAGATCGATGGAGACGCGGGTTACCTCACCCGGAACGAACGGTTTGGGATTCTCGTAGCTCTCCCGGAAACGACCGCGAAAAACCTCGGCTCGAACCAGCGTTAGCTGTCCGCCACGATCGGGCTCTCCGGAGTCGAGATCGTAGCCCGGGATCGCTCCGGGGTAGACGTCGATTACCTTGACGACCCAGTCGGAAGCGCTTCCCGTGGTAGAAACCCACAAGTCGGCCCGGATCGGTCCGGCCAGGGTAAGGTCGCGCTCCAGGACCTCGGTCCGATAGACGAGCACGTCGGGCCGTCGGGCGGCGAAGCGCTGATCCTCCGTCATGTGGCTCTCGGTCCACCCTGCGCTGATCTCCGTCGTATAGGGCACCGGTTTGCTCGGGTCGCTGATGTAAGCATCACTCGCATCGTCCTCGGTGGGTGGCGGCTCGAAGGAAAGGCCTCCGTCCGCGCGCAGATGGAGGCTCTTTTCCTGCGTTTGTTCGGGCGGCCAGGCGTCAAATTCTCTCCATCGGTTGGCGCCAGTCTCAAAGACGAGCGCCTCCGGTAGAACGGGCTTCTCCCCGTCCTTGAGGAAGTGATTGAAGAACGGGAACTCGACGTTCGTCCTGTAGTACTCCGAGGTCTTGAAGCCGAATTCCGCGTCGCCCAGACGTTCGCCGTCGGACGATCGCCATCCGCCGTGGGACCAGGGGCCCATGACCAGCACGTTGAAGACGGCGGGGTTGTTGGCCTCGATCGAGCGGTAGGTTTGCAGTGGTCCGTAGAGGTCCTCGGTGTCGTACCAGCCCCCGACGACCATCACCGCTGCAGTGATCTTCTTCAAATGAGGCAGGATGTTGCGCGATTGCCAGAACTGGTCGTAGTTCGGGTGCCGCGAGACCTCGTTCCAGAACTCGACGTCGCCGTTAAGGTACTTCTCGTTTGCGTTCTTCAACGGTCCCATCTCGAGGAAGAACTGGTAAGCATCCGGGGTACCGTGGTCGAATCGTTCCACCCGTTCCGTCGTTGGCTCGGGGCGCGGCTGACCGAACGACGAGAAGAAGTTGAATGCCATGTGCAGGATGAACGCGCCGTGGTGATGCATGTCGTCCCAGAACCAGTCTGCGATCGGCGCCTGAGGTGAGACGGCTTTCAGCGCCGGATGCGAGTCAATCATGCCAGCCGATGCGTAGAAGCCCGGGTAAGAGATGCCCCACTGGCCTACCCTGCCGTTATGATGCTCGACGTGGGCCAGCAGCCATTCGATCGTGTCGTACGTGTCCGTGCTCTCGTCGGTCTGGGTCTTGTCCGCCTTGCGGTCGATGTGGGGCCGCATGTTGACGAAGGTGCCCTCGGACATGTACCTCCCGCGCACGTCCTGCAGGACGAAGATGAAGCCCTCCCGCTCGTAGCGTGAGTGCGGCCCGAGCCGGTCCGCGTAACGGTCCGCCCCGTAGGGATGGATGCCGTACGGCGTGCGGAACATCAGCATCGGGTAGCGTTTCGATCTGTCGTTCGGCACATAAACCGCGGTGAACAGATGGATGCCGTCCCGCATCGGGATCCGGTGTTCGAACTTCGTGTAGTTGGCACGGATATACTCGAGGCGCTCGTCATCGACATCGTCCGCGCGAAGGCCGACGGTTCCCAAGGCCGAGGCGAGTGCGAGACCAATCAGAAGCAGACTTCGTCGCATTGCCGAATCCTCCGAACGGTGCCACGAGACCGAGTAGCGCATTCTAGGCCAGGAACGTCAAAGTGTGGCCGATCGAAGAAAGCTCCCCTGCTTTCCCGGCGTCCTGAAATCGCATAAGATGGCTCGCCCGAATCTCGTCCCCTGCGCGGGCGTACGAGGCAGCGAGGATCGCCCTTGAGCCAAACGGAAGAACGATCCCAACCCACCGTCCTCGAATCGTTCAAGATCTTGTTCGGCGCCTCGCGCGGTTACTGGCTCGTCAACGTGGCCAACTTCGGGGACGGGATCGCCTACTTCGGCATGCTGTTCCTGATGACGTTGTTCATGCAGCACAACGTCGGATTCTCGACGCCTTGGGCCACGATGAGTATCAGTTGGTATTCCGGGGCCGTGACGATCTTCATGGCGCTGGGCGGCGGGGCGATCTCCGACCGTCTCGGGGTGCGGCGCGCGCTGACGTTGTGCATCGCGATCCTGTTCGTAGGCCGAATCCTGTTCGTGATGGCGCCACAGTGCGGAGGCTTCATCACCGTGGCCATCATGGCCTGGTTCGCCCTGTTCGTCATGGCTGCCGGCGAGGGCGTGATACAGCCGGCCCTCTACAGCGGCATCAAGGAGTACACCGACCACCGCACCCAGACGCTGGGCTTCGCGTTCCTCTATTCAATCATGAACCTGGGGATCGTGGCGGGAGAACTGGCGTCGCCGCTGATCCGCGAGACCTGGGCGAGCAAGGTCGAGGGGCGCGACGTTCTCGAGACGCCGACCGCGGGCATCGCCGGCTCTTTCTGGTTCTTCATCGGCATCACGGCCCTGATGCTGCTCATCAACGTCGCCTTCTTTACGAAGAGAGTCGAAAAGCGCGACCGAACGGCAGTCGACAAAGTCGTCGACGAAACAGGAAAGTTCAGCTGGAAAGAGTACCTGAGTAACCTGCCGATTCTCGATTCTCGGTTCCTCTTCTTCATCTTCGTTCTGCTGCCGGTACGCACGCTGTTCGCCCACCAGTTCCTGACCATGCCGGACTACGTGACGCGCGCCTTCCCGGCACACGTCGGCGCACGATGGGAGTGGATCAGCGGTCTCAATCCCCTGGTTATCGTGGTCTTCGTTCCCTTGATCGCGGCCCTGACCCAGAAGCGCCGAGTCGTCGACATGATGATCGTTGGTACCGCCGTCAGCGCACTGTCCACGTTCCTGCTGGTCCCCGGTCCGAATATCTACCTGCTGCTGACCTACTTCGTCATCTGGTCGCTGGGCGAGGCCGCTTGGTCCTCGCGTTTTCTCGAGTACGTGGCGGACATCGCTCCCGTCAATCGAGTCGGCATCTACATGGGGATCGCCGGAATCCCCTGGTTCCTGGCCAAGATGATCACCGGCCTTTACGCCGGAGGGGTATTGAAAATTTTCGTCCCGATCGACGGTGTTCAGCGGACCGGTACGATGTGGCTGATCTACGGAATCGTGGCGCTGATCAGCCCTGTGGGTTTGATCCTCGCTCGTCGCTGGCTGGTTCGCGGCGTGAGCAACGAGGGCGTCGGCACGGCTGCGACC